>JAAUYG010107139.1_pt1 | contig 17383 bp, 13 predicted proteins | sample 7278091 | NCBI WGS metagenome assembly JAAUYG01 (sample SAMN14350201, study PRJNA611818) | marine sediment metagenome | isolation source: surface marine sediment (0.6m) | place: French Polynesia: Moorea | collected 2018-08
AGCTGATCTACGGCGGCCGGGCACCGGCCCTGCGCCGGCCCCGGTCGGTCGATGCCCTGGACGCCCTGGTCGAGTGCGGCCGCTTGGCCCCCGAGACGGCGAAGGACCTTGCCGCCGCCTACCGCTACCTGCGCCGGGTCGAGCACCGCCTGCAGATGGTCGCCGACCAGCAGACCCACCAGCTCCCCGCCGATCCCAGGCAGCTCGAGGCCCTGGCCGCCTTCCTCGGCTACGACGACCCGGAGGCCTTCCGGCAGGAGCTGCTGGCGCAGCTGCGCTGCGTCGAGGAGCACTATTCCGCGCTCTTCGAGGAGGCGCCGGCGCTGTCCGGACCCGGCAACCTGGTGTTCACCGGGAACGAGCCCGACCCGGACACCGTCGCCACCCTGGAAGGCATGGGCTACGCCGAGGGCGATCAGGTCATCCACCTGGTCAGCGGCTGGCACCATGGCCGCTATCGCGCCACCCGCAGCAAGCGCAGCCGCGAGATTCTGACCGAGATCATGCCGACCCTGCTGGAGTCCCTGGCGGCGACCGCACAGCCGGATCAGGCGCTGCGCCGCTTCGACACCTTCCTGCAGGGCCTGCCGGCCGGGGTGCAGCTCTTCTCGATGCTGCACGCCAACCCGGGCCTGCTGCGGATGCTGGCCGGGATCATGGGCAGCGCCCCGGCCCTTGCCGAGCAGCTGAGCCGCCGGCCCGGGCTCTTGGACGCCGTGCTGTCCCCGGACTTCCTCGACCCGCTGCCCGGCGCCGAGGCGCTGGAGCCGCAGCTCGACCTGGCCCTGCGGGAGGCGCGCGACTTCCAGGACATCCTGGAGCTGTCGCGCCGCTGGACCAACGACTGCAGGTTCCAGGTCGGGGTCCACCTCCTCGACCGGATCAGCGACGCCGACGACTGCGCCGCCGCGCTGACCGCGATCGCCGAGACCACGATGAAGGGCCTCTTCCCGGCGGTCCGCGAGGGGCTGGAAGCCGTTCACGGGACCCTTCCGGGGGCCGGGCTGGCGGTGATCGCGCTCGGCAAGCTCGGCGGCCGCGAGATGACGGTCACCTCCGACCTGGACCTGGTCTTCCTCTACGACGCGCCGGACGACAACACCCTGTCCGACGGCGCCAAGCCCCTGCCGCCCAGCCTCTACTACGCGCGCCTGGCGCAACGCTTCATCAACGCGCTCTCGGCGCCGACCGGCGAGGGCCGGCTCTACGAGATCGACATGCGCCTGCGGCCCTCCGGCAACGCCGGCCCCATCGCCACGACCCTGCCGGGCTTCGTCAAGTACCAGCGGGACCAGGCCTGGACCTGGGAGCACATGGCCCTGACCCGGGCCCGCGCCATCATCGGCGCCCCGGACTTCATCGGGCGCGTCCGAACCGCGATCGCGGCGCTTCTGGCCGGCGAGCGGGATCCGCAAAAGCTGGTCCGGGACATCGCCGAGATGCGCGCCAGGGTCGCCCGCGAGCACCGGGCCGGCGGCTTCTGGGACGTCAAGCAGAGGCCCGGCGGCCTGGTCGACCTGGAGTTCCTGGTGCAGTACTGGCAATTGCGCCACGGCCATGACCATCCCGCGGTCCTCGATCCCAGCACCGCGGGCGCCCTGCGCAAGCTTGCCGAGGCCGGGGTCCTGGAGGCCGAGAGGGCCGAGGCGCTGGACCGGGCCGCCCGCCTGCTGCGGCACCTGCAGGCCATCCTGCGCTTGACCGTGGGCCAGGCCTTCGACGAGGCGCAGGCGCCGGAAGGCCTGAAGCTGAGGCTGGCCGCGGCCGGGGACTGTGACGACTTCGAGGCCTTGAAAGACCGCCTGGACGCCGCCACGTCCACAGTCCACCGCAGCTTTCGCGAGGTCATCGAAGAACCCGGTGGAACCGTAGACAGAGACGAGACGGCCGGTAAGGCCTGACGCAAGACAGAGGAGAACAGTAAGGACATGACCGTTTCGATCGGAGACGCCGCCCCGACCTTTGCCGCCGCCACCGACGGCGAGGGCCAGGTGGATCTGGCCTCGCTGAAGGGCCGCAAGGTGGTCCTGTACTTCTACCCGAAGGACGACACCTCGGGCTGCACCAAGGAAGCCTGCGGCTTCCGGGATTCCCTGCCGGACTTCTCGAAGGTCGATGCCGAGATCCTCGGGGTCTCGAAGGACAGCGTCAAAAGCCACGACAAGTTCAAGGCCAAGTACGACCTGCCCTTCTCGCTGGTCAGCGACGAGGACGGCAGCATCTGCGAGAAGTATGGCGTCTGGGTCGAGAAGTCGATGTACGGCCGCAAGTACATGGGGATCGAGCGCGCGACCTTCCTGATCGACGAGGACGGCGTGGTCCGCGGCGCCTGGCGCAAGGTCAAGGTTCCCGGACACGTCGAAGAGGTGCTGAAGGCCGCCCAGGGGCTCTGACCCGGTGGCGACGGCGAAGGGCCTGGCCGAGGCGGCGGTATCGGTTCTCGCCGCCGCCGATCCGATCGAGAAGCTGCGCCTGACCGAAGCCGTTGCAGCCGCCTGGCAGGCCGGAGAGATCGCGGTGACCGGGCACGCCGAGCCGCCGGAGCGGCCGGCGCGCCCGTCACGGCCCCTGCTGGTGCCGCCGCGGGAGGTCCCGCGGCGGCGCATCGGCCCGGAGCCGGGCGGGCGGATCGCGCTGCTGCACGCAGTCGCCCACATCGAGCTGAACGCCATCGACCTGGCCTGGGATCTGATCGCGCGCTTCGGCCCCGCGGCGCACGAGGCCGGCCTACCTTGCGCCTTCTTCGACGACTGGTGCCGGGTCGCCGCCGACGAGGCCCGCCACTTCGCCCTGGTGAGCGCCAGGCTCGCGGACCTGGGCGCGGCCTACGGCGACCTGCCGGCCCACGACGGGCTCTGGGAAGCGGCCCAGGCCACGGCCGGCGACCTTCTGGCCCGGCTGGCGGTGGTGCCGCTGGTCCTCGAGGCGCGCGGCCTGGACGTCACGCCCGGCATGATCGACAAGCTGCGGCAGGCCGGCGACGAGGCCAGCGCCGCGGTCCTGGAAGTGATATATCGCGAGGAGATCACGCATGTCGCCGCCGGCGAACGCTGGTTCGCCTTTCTCTGCGAGCGGCTTGGCCGCGCGCCCGGCCCGGCCTGGCAGGCCCTGGTCAGGCAGCATTTCAAGGGCCTGCTCAAGCCGCCCTTCAACGACGACGCCAGACGCGCCGCCGGGATGTCACCCGACGTTTACGGATACTTTACCGGACCTGAGTCTTGATGGCGGACTAGGTCAATCCGCCTTCGACTGTAAACAATCGAGTGCGGACAGTTTGATCCGCTTTGACGAGAGAGAGCGGCTCGTCTGCGTTCCAGCGAACACGGGCTGCTCTACGCCAGGCGAAACGGAACCGCGGGGCATGGACCACGATCTCGAATTCGGCCAACAGCCGGCCGGCCCGCCGGAGCTCTTCTGGGACATCCGGAAGGTCCTGGCCGCCACGATCCTGTTTGCCTTCTTCGGCTTCTTCGCCGGCTGGATCACCTTCTACGCCATGACCCTGGGCTTCAGCGTCGCCAAGAACAAGGCGGAGCTCTGGCTCTATCTGGTCCCCGGCGGCATGACCGCCTTCGCCTTCTTCAGCGCCCTGTTCTTCGCCCATCGGGAGCGCCGGCGCCTGCTCGACTACTACCGCAAGGACGACGATTAGCCGTCATCGGCGCGGGTGTCGTCGGAGGTCTGCTTGCCGGGCCTCCCGGAGACCACGCCCAGGATGAAGGCGATCAGCGCCAGCAGGGCGCCGAGGGCCATCAAACCGAAGGCCGCCAGCAGCAACAGCGCCGGACCGAGGCCGGTCATCGGTCCGCCGTAGGGAACCTCCCAGACGTAGGACAGGATCGCGGCGACAAGGCCGACAACGACCAGACAGAGTCCGAACCAGAGCATCCGCCGGTACATCCTTTCCTTCCTCCCTGGCCGCGCAGAAGCGGGGTCGCGCCGCGGGCCCCGGGGCCCCGTCTCTTCGGCCCTCCGCCTCTTCGGCTCTACTCCTCCAGGTCCAACCCGCAGAAGCCGTCGATGGGCAGGCCGTCGTCGGAGATGCGGATCTTCTCGCAGCTGAAGCCCGTGAAGACATGCCCGGAGGCCTCAACGGCCCGGTTCATCGCCTGGAGGATCGCCGGCCGCCCCAAGACCTTCTCGACATAGGCGTTGGCGGAGCCGCCCGCCTGCGGCCGGCCCTTCCGGCGCGACCAGTCGCCGTCGGCGGCCGCGGTCTCGGCGAGGTGCCGCTGCAGCCATTCGTAGTCCTCGACGACGCCGAGGATCAGCGAGCCGTAGGCCTGGCGCTGGCGGACCGAGATCACCGTGAAGGTCTTGCCGAGGATGTCGAGGGTCTCCTCCCGGGACAGCGCGCAGGTCTGCCCGTCGTCGTCGCGATGGAGCCTGACCCGCAGCGTCCGCCAGCTCCAGTCGGATTCCACGAGGACACGGCAGCGCGCCGTGCGGGCTTCGTAGAGCAGCTCCTCCAGCACCTCGAAGGTCTCCTCCACGGCCTCCTGGCCGGGAGCCGGCGCCGCCAAGGCACAAAGGAAGGCGCACGACAGCAGCGTCATTCTCGCGAAGACATCCATGGTGAGACTTCCTTTCGAAGCTGTCCCTTGGCGGCGTCGCCGGTGGCGATCCCGGACGGCGGCGGCTCCGGGACCGGCCGAGGCCTAGGGCCTCCAACCTGGGTCGCGTCGCGCCGAGGGGAGGTTCAAGAAGATCCGAGCGGGGTGACGCCGCCCATGCAAGAGCGGAAGGCCGACCGGCCGGGCCTCTAGTCCTCCGGCGCCTCGGAGGTTGAGAGGCCGCCCTCGATCCGCGCCGCCAGGGCGGCTTCGAGGAACTCGCTGATGCCGCCGTCCAGGACCCCCTGGGCGTTGCCCTTCTCGACCCCGGTGCGCAGGTCCTTGACCATCTGGTAGGGCTGCAGGACGTAGGAGCGGATCTGATGGCCCCAGCCGATGTCGGTCTTGGCCTCGGCTTCGGCCTGGGCCGCGGCTTCGCGCTTCTGCAGCTCGTGCTCGTAGAGCCGCGCCTTGAGCATGGCGTAGGCCTGGGCACGGTTGCGGTGCTGCGAGCGGTCGTTCTGGCACTGCACGACGATGTTGGTCGGCAGGTGGGTGATGCGGATCGCGGAGTCGGTCTTGTTGACGTGCTGCCCGCCGGCACCGGACGCGCGGTAGGTGTCGACGCGCAGATCCTTTTCTTCGATCTCGATCTCGATGTTGTCGTCCACGACAGGATAGACCCAGACGCTGGCGAAGGAGGTGTGGCGCCGCGCCTGGGAATCGAAGGGCGAGATCCGGACCAGACGGTGGACGCCCGACTCGGTCTTCAGCCAGCCATAGGCGTTGTCGCCCTCGATCTGCAGGGTGGTCGACTTGATCCCGGCCTCCTCGCCCGGACTCTCTTCCAGGAGCGAGGTCTTGTAGCCCTGGGCCTCCGCCCAGCGCAGGTACATCCGGGCCAGCATCTGGGCCCAGTCCTGGGCCTCGGTGCCGCCGGCGCCGGCGTGGATCTCCAGGTAGCAGTCGTTGGCGTCGGCCTCGCCGGAAAGCAGGCTTTCCAGCTGCCGCTTCTCGCAGACCGCCTTGAGCGCCTCGATCTGCTGCTCGGCCTCGCGGACGCTGGACTCGTCCTCCTCGGCCTCGCCCAGCTCGATCAGGGTCAGGGCGTCCTCGAGGCGGCTTTCGAGGTCGCGGAACCCGCCGATGGCCCGATCCAGGCGCTGGCGCTCGCGCATGACCTTCTGGGCGGCTTCCGGATCCTCCCAGAGGCCGGGGTCCTCGGCCTTCTGGTTCAGCTCCTCAAGCCGGGCTGTGGTGGCTTCGAGGTCAAAGATGCCTCCTCAGCAGGGCCAGCGACTCCTGGATGTCGTTGACCACCGCCTCGATTTCGGCGCGCATGGGGACTCCCGATCTGCTTCGCTTGCTTGGGCGAAGCGCTGTCTAATCCTTTGGAGCGACTTAGTACAGACCGGAATCGCCGGTCAAGGCCGGACCGCCCTCTGAGCCGGAGCTGTTGCCGGTCCAGGGATTGTAGCCGCCGTCGATGACGACCTGGGCGCCCGAGGGCTCGCTGCCCGGCTTGAAGGCCTCCAGAACCACCTTCCTGTCGCCCGGCTTGGCCAGGCGGCCGGTGTCCTGGTTGACCCGGACCAGACGGATCCCGGCCGGGATCCGGAAGGGGATCGCCGGCTGGTCCTTGAGGGCCGCGGCCATGAAGTCGCGGAAGATCGGCGCCGCGACGCTGGATCCGGTCTCCTTGGGCCCCAGGGTCCGCGGCTCGTCGAAGCCGGCGAAGACGCCGACCGCGAGATCGGGCGAGAAGCCGACGAACCAGGTGTCGAGGCTGTCGTTGGTGGTCCCGGTCTTGCCGCCGAGCGGCTTGCCGACCGCCTTGATCCGGACGCCGGTGCCGCGCTCGACGACGCCCTGCAGCATCGAGACGATCTGGTAGGCGCTGGCCGGATCGGCGATCCGCTCGCGCTCGTCGGGCAGCTGCGGGACCGGCTGGTCCAGCCAGAGGTCGGCCTGGCAGGCCAGGCAGTCCCGCTCGTCGTGGCGGAACACCGAGCGGCCCTGGCCGTCCTGCACCCGGTCGATCAGGGTCGGCTTGATCCGGTGACCGCCGTTGACCAGCATGGCGTAGGCGGTGGTCAGACGCAGCAGGGTCGTTTCGCCGGCGCCCAGCGACATCGAGAGCTGTCGGGGCAGGTAGTCGACGACCTCCATGCGCTCGGCGGTCTCGGCGACCATGTCCATGCCGATCGTCTGGGCCAGTCGGATGGTCATCAGGTTGCGGGACTTCTCGATGCCGATCCGCATCGGCGTCGGCCCGTAGAACTTCTTGGTGTAGTTGCCCGGCTTCCACTTGCCCCGGCCGGCGCCCTGATCGGCGACGAAGGGCGCGTCCAGGACGATGGTCGAGGGGGTCAGGCCCTGCTCCAGCGCGGCCAGGTAGACCAGGGGCTTGAAGGCCGAGCCCGGCTGGCGGGCGGCCTGGGTCGCGCGGTTGAAGACGCTGGCCTTGAAGGAGAAGCCGCCGGCCATGGCCAGCACCCGGCCGGTGTGCGGGTCGACGGCCACGATGGCGCCGTTGATCGCGGGGATCTGGCGCAGCCCGTAGCTGCCCGCCGGATAGTCCTGGCCCTTGGGGCCCTTCGCCACCGGCTCGACCATGACCACGTCGCCGACCTCGAGCACCTCGCCCGGGGACTTCGGCGCCGGCCCGACCTTCTGCCCCTCCATGGGCGGCCGCGCCCAGGTCAGCTCGGTCATCGGCAGCACGCCCTGGCTGCCGTCGGCGAGCCCGATCTCCGCGCCGGCGCCCTCGAGGCCGAGCACCACCGCCAGGCGCCAGGGCGCCAGGGCGCCCTTGGGCGCCGCGACCTCGGCCAGCTGGCCGGTCCACTCGGCCGTCTCGAGCTTGAGCTTGGCGACCGGACCGCGCCAGCCGTGGCGGCGGTCGTAGGCGATCAGCCCCTGGCGCAGCGCCGTGTCGGCGGCGTTCTGCAGCCGCGGGTCCAGGGTGGTGCGGACCGAGAGGCCGCCTTGATAGAGCTTCTCCTCGCCGTAGAGGCGGACCAGCTCGCGCCGGACCTCCTCGGCGAAGTAGTCGGCTTCGGCGACCTCGGTCGGATCCCGCTCGACCACCTGCAGCGGCTCGGCCGTCGCCAGCTGGGCCTCCTCGGCGCTGACGTAGCCCTCCTTGACCAGACGCCCGATCACCCAGTTGCGCCGGATCACCGCCGCGTCGTGCTTGCGGACCGGGTGGTAGTTGTTCGGCCCCTTGGGCAGCGCGGCCAGATAGGCGGCCTCGGCGACGGACAGGCTGTCGAGCGACTTGTTGAAGTAGTTGAGGGCCGCCGCGGCGACGCCGTAGGAGCGGAAGCCGAGGAAGATCTCGTTGAGGTAGAGCTCCAGGATCCGGTGCTTGGAGAAGGCCTGCTCGATGCGGAAGGCCAGGATCGCTTCCTTGATCTTGCGCTCGACCGAGACCTCGTTGGTCAGCAGGAAGTTCTTGGCGACCTGCTGGGTGATGGTCGAGGCGCCGACCGGCCGCCGGCCGCGGCCGATGTTGATGATATTGGTGATGATGGCCCGGGCCACCGAGCGGAAATCGACGCCGGGATGGTTGTAGAAGTTCTTGTCCTCGGCGGCCAGGAAGGCGTTGATCACCCGCTGCGGGATCGCCTGGATCGGCACGTAGACCCGCTTCTCCAAGGAGAACTCGGCCAGCAGCCGGCCGTCGCCGGCGTGGACGCGGGTCACGGTCGGCGGATCGTACTTGGCCAGCTGCCGGTAGTCGGGCAGATCCCGGGCATAGTGATAGTAGCCGTAGAGCAGCCCGACGCCCGCGATCAGCACGATCACGCACAGCACCGAGAAGAGGGCTCCCAGGATCTTCAGCATGTCAGGTTCCCGACCGGTTTTCTTTCCGGAATATACACTAAGCCGTTGTAGCCGTTGTACTTATAATGGCAAACCAAAGGCTCGCCCGGTCTCCTTATCAGCTAGCCGGCAAATGTGGCGCGGTTATGACCGCCTGAGCGAGGCCTGCCAGGAGAAATAGCGGTCGACGGCCGCCCGGACCGCCTCCGCAAGGCGCTTGCGCTGCTTCGGCGCGCTCAGCAGCCGGTCGTCGGCGCGGTTCGAAAGAAAGCCCAGCTCGATCAGGACCGAGGGCACGTCATGGGCCTTGAGCACCACGAATCCGGCGAAGCGGTGGGTGTTGGCCAGCACCTTGGTGCGCTTGGCCAGCTCCTCGACCATCATGGTGGCGAACTGGGCCGAGAGGTTCATGGTCTCGCGCTGGGTCAGGTCGAGCAGGATGCTGGAGACGTCGTCCGTCTGGCCCTCGAGGTCGATGCCGGCGATCAGGTCGGCCTTGTTCTCGCGCACCGCCAGCTCGCTGGCGACGGCATCCGAGGCCGTCTCGGACAGGGTGTAGACCGAGGCGCCACGCACCTTCCGCGACCTGTGGGAATCGGCGTGGAGGGAGATGAAGAGGTCGGCGCCGGCCTGGCGCCCGACCTCGCGGCGCTGCTTGAGGGTGAGGAAGATGTCCTTCTCGCGGGTCATGATGACGCGGTAGCGGCCCTTGGCCTCGAGCTGGCGCTTGACCTCGCCGGCCACCCTCAGGACGATATCCTTCTCGCGGACGCCGGAGACGCCGATCGCGCCGGGATCGACCCCGCCGTGGCCGGGGTCGATCACCACGGTGATCCGGTCGTCGGTCTTGCCCTCGACCTGCGGCTGGCTGGGCTGCAGCGCCGGCAAGGCTTTGGCCGACTGGATCGCCCGGCCGGGAGCGGCCAGGAAGGCCTGGCGGGTGACCGGGGCCAGGTCGACCACCAGGCGGTGGGGCCGCCCGCCGGTCGGGCCGATGGTGAAGACCGACTTGATCCGGACCGGCCCCTCGACATCCAGGACGACGCGGCTGGTGCCCGGGGCGAAGAGGCCGAAGCGCAGGGCCTTGACCATGCCGCCGCCCTTGCGCCAGGCCTCGTCCGGCAGCTGCCAGTCCAGTTCGGGCAGGTCGAGCACCACCCGGAAGGGGTCGGGCAGCGCAAAGACGCGGTAGGCCGGCTCCTCCGTCAGATCCATGACGAAACGGGTCTTGTCCGGGTGTGCGCCGATTCGCACCCCGGTGACTTTCGGCTGGGCGAAGGCGCCACTGGCACCGATCACGACCCCGGCCAGGAAGATCAGAATTGTCGCGAGTGTCCGCACGACCTGCCAGATGTAGCGCCGACTCCTTACAGGCTAGGCTAGATATACTTGATAAGGATCGATGGCAACAAGCGAATCGGCGGTTGCATTGCCCTGGAGGCGGCATTAATTCATTGAGTGATAGGACGATATCGTCATATTGTGTGCGCGCGCCAAAGTGGCGCCGTCCTGGCATGACGAGCCAGCCCAGGGACCAGCGCGGTACAGCGCCCCAGACCCCCAGAGGGTCCTTCTTGCGGTCCGGGCGAATTTGGCGCACAAGCCGAAGCTGCGGGGTCGAGGCCCCGCAACCAGTCAAGTGACCCTGCCGCCCCCAATGGGCGCAGGATCGAAAATGGGAACGGGCCATCGGCCATGAGCTGCGATTTCTCGCAAAGACCTCTCACGGTTCACCCGGGCCCTCACCTCACATTCAACTCGAGATCAGCGCCGCTGCCCGCCGTGTCGGGCATTGCCGGGCGCTTCCCGGAGATCCACCTTTATGCCCAAACGAATGCTTATCGATGCCAGCCACCCGGAAGAGACCCGGGTGGCCGTGCTCACCGGCAAGCGCCTGGAAGAGTTCGACTACGAAACCACGGCTAGGAAGCCGCTCAAGGGCAACATCTATCTGGCGAAGATCACCAGGGTCGAACCGTCCCTGCAGGCGGCCTTCGTCGAGTACGGCGGCAACCGCCATGGATTCCTGCCCTTCACCGAAATCCACCCCGACTACTACCGGATCCCGATCGCCGACCGGGAGGCGCTGATCGCCGAGGAGGCGGCCTTCAAGGGCGACCCCTCCGAGGACGAGGAAGCCGACGGCGAGGCGGCCAACGGCGCCGAGGAGCCGGCCGCGGCCAAGACATCGCGCGCCAAGGGGGCCAACGGCGCCGCGGAAGACAAGGACAAGGTCGAGGAGGTCGAGACCGAGGTCGACGTCGACACCGTCGGCGGCGACGAGATGGAGGAGGACCGGCGCAAGCGGGCCAAGCTGCTGCGCCGCTACAAGATCCAGGAGGTCATCAAGCGCCGCCAGGTGATCCTGGTCCAGGTCTCGAAGGAAGAGCGGGGCAACAAGGGCGCGGCGCTGACCACCTACCTGTCGCTCGCCGGCCGCTACTGCGTGCTGATGCCCAACACCGCGCGCGGCGGCGGGATCAGCCGCAAGATCGGCAGCGCCAACGACCGGCGCCGGCTGAAGAGCATCATTTCCGAGCTGAAGATCCCCGAGGGCATGGCGGTCATCGTGCGGACCGCCGGCAGCCAGCGCAGCAAGCCGGAGATCAAGCGCGACTACGAATACCTCCTGCGGCTGTGGGACGAGATCCGGCGGGACACGCTGGAGTCGAGCGCGCCCTCGCTGATCTACGAGGAAGGCGACCTGGTCAAGCGCACCATCCGCGACCTCTATTCCCGCGAGATGGAGGAGATCCTGATCGAGGGCGAGGACGGCTACAAGGCCGCCAAGGCCTTCATGAAGACCCTGATGCCGAGCCACGCCCGCCACGTGAAGCTCTACAAGGATCCCTCGATCCCGCTGCTGCAGCGCCACCAGGTCGAGGCCCAGGTCGAAGCCATCCACAACCCGGTGGTCGAGCTGGCGTCGGGCGGCTACATCGTGATCTCGCCGACCGAGGCGCTGGTCTCGATCGACATCAACTCCGGCCGCGCCACCAAGGAGCGGCACATCGAGACCACGGCCCTGAAGACCAACCTGGAGGCGGCGGAGGAGATCGCCCGCCAGCTTCGCCTGCGGGACCTGGCGGGGCTGATCGTCATCGACTTCATCGACATGGAGGAGCCGCGCCACAACCGCGACGTGGAGCGCCGCCTGAAGGAGGCGATGCGCCACGACCGGGCCCGGATCCAGCTCGGCCGGATCAGCCATTTCGGGCTGCTGGAGATGTCGCGCCAGCGCCTGCGGCCGAGCCTGATCGAGGCCTCGACGGTGGTCTGCCAGACCTGCCAGGGCACCGGCCACATCCGGACCAGCGACTCCTCCGCCCTGCAGGTCCTGCGCGTCATCGAGGAGCAGGGCATCAAGCGCGGCGCGGTCATGCTGACCGTGGTCGTCCATCCGGACGTCGCGCTCTACCTCTTCAACCAGATGCGCGACCGCCTGATCGCGATCGAGCAGCGCTACGGGCTGCGGGTCAGCATCAAGACCGATGCGACGCTGGTCCCGCCCGACCATCGCCTGGAGATCGTCAGCGCCACCGGCGAGACCGTCGCGCTTCGTGACGAGGCCGAGGCGGCCGAGGGCGATCGCCGGCGCCGGCGCCGGCGCTCCCGGCGCGGCAAGGACAGCGCCGCCGAAGAGACGACCGAGGAAGCCGCAGCCGAGGCGGAGCCGCAGGAGGAGCGGCCCGAGGCCGAAGCCGAGGCCACGGAGGACGGCGAGAAGCCGCGCCGCCGCAGGCGCGGCAAGCGCGGCGGCCGCAGGCGCTCCCGCCGGCGCCAGGAGGGCGAGGCCGAGACTGGCGTCGAGGTGGGCGTCGAGGTGGGCGTCGAGGCCGCCGAGGGCGAGGACACCGCAGCAGAGGAGACCCCGCCGTCGGAGCCGTCGGACGTCGAGCCGGTCCCCGAGACGACCGAGGAGCCGCGGCCCGAGCCGGTCGCGGCGGCGGAAGAGACGGCCGAGGCCGTGGCTGCCCCGGAGGAGGCCTCCGCCGAGGCCGAGCCGGCGCCCGAGAAGCCGAAGCGCCGCCGGCGCAGCCGCAAGAAGGCGGCGGAAGACGGCGCCGAGGCGCCCGAAACCAAGGCGGAGGCCGAAGCCGCCGCCGAGGCCGAGCCGGAGAAGACCGAGAAGCCGAAGCGCCGCCGGCGCAGCCGCAAGAAGACCGAGGAGGTCGCCGAGACGGCGGCCGAGGTGAAACCGGCGGAAAGCGAGGCGGCGGAGACCGAGACGGCCGCCGCGGCCGAGCCGGCGCCCGCAGCCGAACCGGCCCCGGAGACGCGTCCGGAGCCCGAGCCGGAGCCCAAGGCCGCCATGAACGGGGACGCCGAGCCCCATGACGGGCCGCGGGATGGGGCCGAGAACGGGGCCGAGCCGACAGGGCTGGCCGCGGCCGAGGAGGCACCGCCCCCGACCGAGGACGATCAGGACGACAAGCCGAAGCGCAAGGGCTGGTGGAACCGCCTCGGCGGTTGAGGACGTCGCCGCCTCGGCGAAGTCGACGCTTCCCGGTCTAGCCCTTCTTCAGCCAGTCCTGGAGCCGGCTCGCGGCCGTCCGCATCACGGCTTCCGTGCCGGCGAAGGAGAACCTGACGAAGCGGTGCCCCCGTTCGGGGTCGAAGTCCAGGCCGGGCGTGGTCGCCACCCCGGTCTCGGCCAGCATGCGCCGGCAGAAGGCCTCGCTGTCGTTGGTCAGGTGACCGACATCGGCGTAGAGGTAGAAGGCCCCGTCCGCTGGCGCCAGGCGGTCGAAACCGGCCGCCGGCAGGGCCTGCAGCAGGAAGGCGCGGTTCCGGGCGTAGTTGGCGACATAGCCTTCCAGGACATCGGTGGCCTCGAAGGCCGCGAGGCCGCCCAGCTGGGACAGGGTCGGCGGCGAGATGAAGAGGTTCTGGGCCAGGCACTCCACCGGCCTGAGCAGGTCTTCGGGCAGGACCATCCAGCCGAGGCGCCACCCGGTCATCGAGAAGTACTTCGAGAAGCTGTTGATGACGATGGCGTCCGCGGTCAGCGCCAGGGCGGTCACCGCCGGCGCCTCGTAGGTGATGCCGTGGTAGATCTCGTCCGAGATCAGGCGCAGGCCGCGGGCGGCGCAGTAGTCGACCAGGGCGGAAAGCTGCGCCCGGTCGAGCATGGTGCCGGTCGGGTTGGAGGGGCTGGCGACGATCAGGCCGTCGAGCGGCCCCGCCACCTGGTCGAGCAGCGCCGGCGTCGGCTGAAAGCGATGCTCGGCCTCGGCCGGGATCAGGACCGGCTCCACCCCCAGCGCGCTGAGGATGTTGCGGTAGGCGGGATAGCCCGGTGCCGCCAGGGCGACCCGGTCGCCGGCCTCGAAGGCCGAGAGGAAGGACAGCAGGAACCCGCCGGAGGACCCGGTGGTCACCATGACCCGCTCGGGATCGATCTCGACCCCGTAGCTGTCCTGGTAGTGGCGCGCGATCCGGCGGCGCAGCGGCTCGATCCCCTGCGCCAAGGTGTAGCCGACGCGATCGGCGTCGAGGGCCCGGCGGACCGCCTCCAGGACCGCGGGCGGTGCGGCGGTGCCCGGCTGCCCGACCTCCATGTGCAGGACCTCGCCGCCGGCGGCTTCCCGCTCCGCCGCCGCCCGCATGACGTCCATGACGATGAAGGGCGGGACCTTGCCTCGCTGTGCAGCCTTCAAGGCCATGCGGCTACTCCGCCCGCCGCGCCAGGCCCCAGCCGCGGGGATCGCTGACCACCTGGCACTCGTCCGGATCGCGGCGCAGTCCCCTGGGGCAGTGCAGCGCGTTGACCCGGCCCAGCCGATCGACCGGCAGCACCTGCAGGCCCTGTGCGGTCAAGGCCGCGCGCTCGCCGGCGGACAGGCTGCTCTCGATCAGGACCGTCGCGTTCGGCCGGGATGCCTGAACCCGGCCGCGCGTCACCGCCTCCGGCAAGGGCCGCTCGGCGGCCACCGCTTCCAGCATCACGGTGGACAGGGCTGCGATCCCGGTCGCCCCGCCGCCGGCCGAAGCCGCGAAGAAGAGCTCGCCGTTGTTCTCGTTGGCCAGGATGACCGGCGATGTCGGCCCGGTGTCGCCGCGGTCCGCGGCCGCCAGGAGCAGGCCCGTGCCCCGCGCGGTGCGCCCCGAGCCGAAGAGCCCGTTCATGGTGAAGCTGCAGGCGACGGCGGTGCCCCACTGGTCGGCCACGACGAAGCCCGCGCCCTCGCCGGCCACCGCGCCCTGGCCCGCGAAGCCGGCCGGTTCGGGCCGATAGGAGGCCTTGAGGCGCTGCAGCTCACCCTGGTCGAAGATGCCTTGGATCTTGGCGAAGCTGCCGCCGGCCGCGGGCGCGCCCAAGGCGGTGCGCGACGCCGCAGCCAGCAGGGTCGCGCGCTCCTCGGCGCTGGCACCGCCATAGTCCCGCAGCTCCGTCAGGAGGCTCCAGATCAAGGCGCCGGCATTGCCGCCATAGGCCGGCTGCGGCGCGAAGAACGCGGTGTGCGGGCCGACCGGGACCTTGATCGCCTCGGCGACCTGGGGCGTGTAGCCCCGAACGTCATCGGTCGTCATGGCGCCGCCGGCCAGGCTGGAGGCCTCGGCGAGGCGCTGGGCGAAGGGTCCGGCGTAGAAATAGCCCGCCCCTTCCCTCCGGATGCCGGAGATCACGGTCACCAGCTCGATCTGCTCGAGCTTGTCGCCCTCGCGCGGCAGCGCGCCGTCGGGGGCCAGCAGGTTCCTGGCGGTCTCGGAATCGCCGCGGAGCTTGGCCTGACCGGCCTCGATATCGCGGATCAGCGCGCGGCTGTAGGTCGCGCTGAAACGGCCGCGGCTCTCCGCCCGGCTCAGGAGGTATTCCCATCTCTGGCTGCCGCGCCGGGCGTGCAGGACCGCCATGCCGCGGGTGTTCCCGGGCACGACGCCGCCGCCGGACGTCGTTCTGGGCCGGAAGTCGATGACCTCGCCCGCTTCCTCCTCGCGGTCGAAGACGATGCAGACGCCGCCGCCGCCCAGGCCGGCGCGCGACGGCAGGGTGACCGCCATCGTGAAGTACATGGCCACCGCGGCGTCCGCCGCCCCGCCGCCATTGCCCAGGATGTCCCGGCCCACCGTGGCGGCGAAGGGTTCGTCCGCCGCCACCAGGCCGGCAAATCCATCGACCTCGATCACCTGGCCGCTCGGCCCGCCGCTGCCGCAGGCCGCGAGCGCGAGCGCCAGGGCCGCCGAGGCCGTCGCCGGCGCCGCTCGCCGAATCCCGGCGCATTCGCGTTGAATTGCTTGCGCGCACCGCCTAACTTGGTGATAGAGAAGTGGAATCCGAACCTTGATCATCCGCCCCATAGCTAAACTCTGCGTCCTTGTTCTCGTTGCCGCCCTCTTGGCGCCCGCAGCGGTCCAGGCGAAGGGACTTCGCTTCATCCGGGACACGGAGATCGAGAACACCATCCGCGCTTATTCCACGCCTATTTTCTTGGCGGCCGGGCTCGATCCGCAGGCTGTCGACGTTTACCTGATAGATGACCCCCGGCTCAATGCTTTCGTCGCCGGCGGCCAGAATATGTTCCTGCACACCGGCCTGCTCCTGCGCGCCGAGACGCCGCTTCAGGTCATGGGCGTGATCGCCCACGAGGCCGGCCACATCACCGGCGGGCACATCGTGTCCCGGAGCGAGGAGGTGAAGAAGACCACCGCCGCGCTGATCGCTTCCTACGTGCTGGGCATCGGGACGGCGATCGCCACCGGCCGCGGCGATGCCGGGGCGGCGATCATCAGCGGCGGCCAGGGCGCGGCCGTGTCCAGCCTTCTGGCCTACACCCGGGGCCAGGAAGCCGCGGCCGACCAGGCGGCGATCAAGCTGCTCGAGGTCTCGGGATACTCGCCGCGCGGCCTTTTGGAGTTTTTCGAGATCCTTGGGGATCAGGAGGCCCTGCTGTCGAGCAGCCAGGATCCCTACATCCGCACCCACCCCCTGACCCAGGACCGGATCGTCTCCTTGCGGGCGGCGGTGGCGCAGTCGCGCTTCGCCGACACGCCGGCCCCGGCCAAGCTGGTCGCCATGCACGAGCGCATGCGCGCGAAGCTCCTCGGCTATCTGACCCCTCAGAAGGCGCTGCGGAAGTACCCCGACAACGACGTCTCGCTTCCGGCGCGCTACGCCCGCGCCATCGCCTATCTGGAGCGCGGCGAGATGGGCGCGGCCGAGCAGGAGGCCGACAGCCTGGTTAAGGAGTTCCCGGAGGATCCCTACTTCCACGAGCTCAAGGGCGACATCCTCTTCCACAGCGGGCGCATCGCCGAGGCCCGGCCATCCTACGTCAAGGCGGTCGAGATCCTTCCGGACGCGCCGCTGCTCCGCCGCGCCCTGGCCCATGTCCAGATGGAGATGAACCAGCCGCAGATGGACAAGGAAGCGCTGGAGCACCTCAAGTTCGTGACCCAGCGCGAGCCCCGCAACGTGACCGGCTGGCGCCTCCTGGCGGGGGTCCAGGGCCGGCTGGGCGACAAGGGCATGTCGACCCTGGCGCAGGCGGAGGCCGCCCTGGCGATGAACAATCCCAAGGAAGCCAAGGGCTTCGCGCAGCGCGCCCTGAAGCTCCTGCCGGAGTATTCGCCAGGCTGGCTGAGGGCTCAGGACATCGACGGCCTGGCCGACCGCCTGCGCAAGCGCAGCTAACGCCGAGTCAACCGAGCAAGGGGTCAGAGCATGAAGATCTTCGTTTGTCTGACGGCCGCGGCCCTGCTGGCCGGCGCGGTCGCCGCCTCCGCCGAGGAGCCGGCGGCACCGAAGTCCAGCTTCAGCGAGACCGAGACCCAGGCGATCGAGGACATCGTCCGCGACTACCTGCTCGAGCATCCGGAAATCCTGCTGGAGAGCATGCAGCGGCTGGAGGAGAAGGAGCGCCTGGCCAAGATCGAGGCCCAGCGCGCGGCGATCGCGGCGAACCTCGAGGCCCTGAGCCGCGACCCGGACAGCCGCTGCATGCTCTCCAGCAGGATTTCCGGATGCTCGAGCAGGTAGTCGCGGACGATGTCCTCGATCG
>JAAUYG010003290.1_pt1 | contig 17350 bp, 13 predicted proteins | sample 7278091 | NCBI WGS metagenome assembly JAAUYG01 (sample SAMN14350201, study PRJNA611818) | marine sediment metagenome | isolation source: surface marine sediment (0.6m) | place: French Polynesia: Moorea | collected 2018-08
ATGGTGGTTACTGCTACAGGGATAGAAAATAATTATCAGCTAAATTTCCTCAAAGATCTCGGATGCGATCGTGGACAAGGATATCTGATTTCTAAGCTACTAGATCGAGATACAGTAGAAAAATTTTTAGTCGATCAAATTAAAACACATAAGTAAATATAATTAATTAGCTTGACTTAAATTGCTCATCCTGATTGTTGTTGGAGGTTGTATTAATTACAAATTCTGGAACTAGATCTGGCAAAATACTAGACTCAATCAATCCGCCGACACTATGAACTGGAGCTTCTGCAGGAGCAAGTTCTTCGACTGATTCTTGGGGATCTCCTGAGGGCAACCAGCCTAAAAATGGCAAGGGAAGCAGAGTAGAAAGATTGGTAATAATTACCAATAACCATAGCTTGTCAAAATTATTTTCAGTTACTCCCAACAAAGAAGTTAGTAATGCGCCTAATTCGTGGGATAACAAACCCGATAAGTTCCAAATAGACATCAATAGAGCAAATAATGTCGCTTCAACTCCCTTGGGGCAAAGACGAGCCGACAATACCAACACAGGCATCCAAGTGATTTGTCCCACAACGGTTAGTATCAGGCTATCTCCCAAACTAAACCAGTGATCGTCAATACCTAAAGCACGATTAGCATGGGTAACTAATAGTAGTGTTGTCATTCCTAAACTTGCTGCTATAACAGTACTCCAACCCAAAATTTTACGAAAGGGAAAAGTTTTTAAATAGCGTTGAAACAGAAAAATACCGATTAAAGAAGCAAAGCTAGTAACGAGTCTTACTCTACCGAGAAATTCAGGTTCAAACCCTAATTCGTTAGTGCTAAAAAAGAAAAATGCCGAATCGGCGGTGGGAGTAGCTTGCCAAACAAAGAGAAAAGCAATGGGAAGCCATACTGTTTTTTGCTTAATTGCTCCCCATAATTGTTTAATTTGTTCTTTGACGGGAAAACTTTGTTCTGCCGAATCAGCCTGAGTAATTTTTTCTTCCGTAATTAGCCCAGCTACCGCCGAAACGATTAAGGGAAAAGTAGCGGTAATTTCAAATACTTGATTGCTACTTAAATGCTCTAATAATAAACCACTAAAATAAGCTGTTAGCAGCCCTCCTAAAGCTGAAAAACCCCATGAGAGAGACTGTAACGAACCTGATTGAGACAAAGTTTCTTCTCTGGCTCTTTCGACGATCAGAGAATCGACAATAACGTCGCTAACAGCAACAGAGATAGAAGTTAAAAGAAGTACTAAAGTTGCTGTCCAGGCACTATTAACTACAGTAGCTAAAGCTAGCCAGGATATAGTACCCAAAAATCCTGATAAAATTAAATACGGTCGGCGACGATAACCAAAAATAGGCAAACCATCAGACATAAAGCCAAATAATGGTTTAATGATCCATGGCAAAGAGGCAATACCCATCAATGCCGCAACCTGGGCAGGAGTCAAACCGAGATCGTCTTTGAGGAAAAAACTTACTGCTAAGCGAGCCAGTCCTAATATTCCTTGAACAAAATAAATAGTGAGAATAGCAAATAATTCAGGGGTTGGTCGATTACCAAATAAAATTTTGTCTTGTATTAATTTATTAAAGCCTTTGATTTCAAAGGAATTAGCAGTCATGTATTTTATTGAAGTTTTATAACTATATTTAATAATAAGCAATATAACTCACAAAAATCTTCCACTTTTAGACAGAGTTTCTAAATAAACATGAAAATAAGCCAAAAATATCTAAAATATCTAATTAGCGTATCTCTTGGTATAGTCGCGATCGCTTTTCTCTTAACCAACTTTACTTATACTCCTGTTGCCCTTGCCCAAGATAACACTAATTCTTATTACCGCGAAAAAGCAATTCATAGCCCCGACGGGATCGGCAAATATTATATGAATCGAGAAATTGCTCAGGTAATGGGACATCAAGCAATGATGTGGCTCGAAAGACCAAGTAGAGAAACCGAAGAACAACCAAATACAACCGTAGAGAAATTAGACCTCCAACCCGATGATGTAGTAGCAGATATTGGTGCGGGTACTGGTTATTTTAGTTTTCGGCTAGCGAAAAAAGTGCCAGCAGGTAAAGTTTATGCAATAGATATTCAATCAGAAATGCTGGATGCTCTCTCTTTTCTTAAGCAAAAAAATAATATTACCAATGTAGAAACTATCTTAGGACAAGAAGATAATCCCAATCTACCTCCAGAAAATATTGATTTAGCCTTTATGGTAGATGTCTATCATGAATTTGCCTATCCCAGAGAAATGATGGAGGGAATTGTTCAAGCTTTAAAACCAGGAGGAAGAGTAGTTTTGTTGGAATATCGTAAGGAAAACCCCATGATTATGATCAAACCTCTCCATAAGATGACTCAAAAGCAAGTCAAAAAAGAGCTTAAAGCAGTGGGTTTAAAATGGCAAACAACCAAAGAATTTTTACCAGAACAGCACTTTTTGGTATTTAGTAAGCCTGCTTGAGCAAATTTACTGGAACTGCTTTTATCAGACTTTTTAGATCTAAAAAGATCTCTTGCCAGAGAAGTCAAACAGATCTTTATGCTCTGTGAGCAGATACTTCATGATCATGGGTTGGAGTGTAAAACTAATTTTATTTTCCTCTGAAATCACCTCAATCAGCGATCGCTTTTTTAAAGATGTCAGAGTAGGAAGCAATTTTGATAAACTCACTTGGGGTTTAACAAGCTCTTGTAATTGTTTTAAGTTCATTGGTTGACGATTAATTGCCATAATAGACATAATCTGTTTTTCCAAGTTGGATAAACGTTTAAATCGCTCTGTTAGAAGTTGCTGGAAAAGAGTTGGGACAATAACTTCTAATTCTGTATTTGCCCCAAAAAAATTGACTACACTTCCGCCAAATAGCTCTTCTATGGTTTTCGATACTAGCTTTAAAGCTAAAGGATTGCCTCGATAACGCTCGATCAGTTTTTGCCAACAGTTGGAGTTAGATAAACCATTGTCTTTTAATATTTCTTTAGCTGCATCACCCAAACTACCTAGTTGTATTGAGTCAACTTTGTTTCCTTGAATAAATAACATATCCATCGGTTCATCCTGACTAGTCAGCAGCAAACAACTTTGATGAGATTCTTCTGCTATTCGTTTAATAAGTTGACGATAATTGCTATATCTCTCTTGATAAAAACCAGCCAGATGATTAACGCCTAAAAGTGCTTCTAAACCATCAAAAATTAGCAGACATCTTGAAGAACGCAAGTATTCTATCAATAGAGAAGTTTGCTCATTAATGGTGGTTGATAAATTGTCGTTATTAAAGTTGTTATTAAAAAATCCTAGTAAATCTCTTAAAAGATCTTGAAGCAAAGAGTTATAACGTAAACTGCGCCAAATAATATACTCAAATTCGTGCTGTTTTTGTTGAGCAAACTTTACCGCTAGAGCAGTTTTTCCAATTCCCCCCATACCTAGCAAAGTTATCAAATGATATCGCTCTCGAATAATTTTTGTTTCTAGTTGTGCTAGTTCTTGTTCCCTACCATAAAAGCTAGAAATATGTGGGGCTTTTGACCAATTTTGTTTTGGTTGAGTAGTTTTATATCCCGTTTCTTCTAGCCATTTAACAATATTTCGCCAATTTTTAATCGTATTAAGATCATGCTCGGTTAAGGTTTCAATGTAGCGATATAACCCTCTAGTTAGTTCAACTCTGAGAGAACTTAATGACCAATGAAGATGAGTAGCTATTTCTTTGGGAGAGAAACTGCATAGTAAGCCACGAAGAATTGCTTTTTCAGTCGATGTAAGTTTCGCAGTTCTAGATGTACTTAATTGTTTTGCTTGAGTTAGTTTTTCGTATAGTTTTTCTAGATCCCAACTAAGTTCTGCTTCTCGAAATAATTGGTCTTCAAATTTCATAACCTCAAAAACACCTTAATTAACGTTTAAAATAAACGTATGTTTGGCTGCATATTAATATGCATCATTATTTGCAGTTCAAAGTTATATGTAATTTGTCAATAATATTTACTTAAACTAACGAAACTCCTACCAGAGACAATCTAGATTAAAATTTTTGCATAGCAAGAATTTTCAGCACTTCAAATGGTTAATTTCACCATATGCGATTACCCATTGGGTACGCTGAGTCCTGCGGACTTGCTCCGCAAGCGCGATCGCGCCAACTTTCCAAGTTGTATTCTAAATTAATTACTTTTAACTTACCTCTCAATCGGGAAGAAGTAGGGAAGATTGAAAACCGAAAAAACCTAATCAATTACCTAATGAACTGCTAATTCTTATTAGGTGAATTCATGTTGTATTACTCGTTATTGTTAATCCAGTTACCAATCAAAAGAAAAATTGAGAGTAGCAAGATTGCCTTGTAGCACTCCCAATTATTCTCAGTTGGGTAACACCCAAACTAAAACTATCGATCAGTTTTAGCTAATTTATTTTACTTAATTGTAATTTAAGGAGAAAAACCATGTCAAATAACGACATTATCCGTGCTTGGAAAAACGAAGAGTATCTTGACAGCCTAAGTGAAGAGCAACGTTCCTCGTTACCTGAAAACCCAGCAGGTATCGTTGAGTTGTCAGATGCAGATATGGAAATCATAGCTGGCGGAGATGGTGGTCCAGTTTTCAATATCAGCAACGACTATGCTGACTGTCCCATCACCAACGACTATGCTGATTGCTTTAATTTCTAGCTAGTGGCTAAAAAACTTAAGTGAGCCAAATTGGCTCACTTAAGTTAGCAGTCTATGTTGAAGCAATGTTTCAAGCCTTCAGCCTAAAGGCTGGGGCCCCAGGCTTCAAATGGCAATGCAGCACCTAAAGGAGAAAAACAACCATGTCAAACTACGACATCATTCGCGCTTGGAAAGATGAAGACTATCTCGAAAGTCTAAGTGAAGAACAGCGTGTACTGGTGCCTGAAAACCCAGCAGGGATGATTGAATTATCTGATGAGGATATGGAGGTCGTCGCCGGCGGTATTTTTAAAAACACCTGTATTTGCATCGACATCGACATCAACATCATCAACATCACCAATTCTGGAGGTCAATGTAACATTAGCAACGACTCTGCGAACTGCTTTAATTTCTAAGAGATTCTAATATGCCTTATGTGGATTAGGTGATTTCTACCAAAGATTGTCCCACTTATAGCTCACATTCCGCAGCCCCCTTAATGTAAAAAATCATCCCAATCAATAAAGAGGCTTAAACGAGAAGTATTGAATTAGGTTGTCGCGATTGGCTCTGCCACTGCCCTTCGGGCAATCGCTTTATTGAAAAAACTGGTTATCGCGATCGCTTCTTCAAACTCCTCAATTAGTTAAAGGAATATTTGTCGAATGAATCAAAAATACTTTCAAGCTTCTGCTTGGTTTCACGGCATGACCCTAACCGAAAGAATCACCTCGCTAAAAGCAACTTCAGATAAGAAGCTAAATGTTGAGGTTAATTCCGAGCTTGCTCAGAAACGGATGCAGCGCTGGCGTAAGCAATCTCCATTTACTGATGACTCTCACTTTGTCCAACGTTTAGATATGGATAAAATCACCGAGGATGAATTTCTTTACCTTCTTGGTGAGCCAATTGAAGCCGTACAACAGCGAAATTCCGATTCCCTAACCTGGTTAGAAAATCTTGCTCGGGCATTTTCGGCTCCTGCTGCCTCTAATCCTGAGCCTCTAGCTTTTCCAGAGAAGCTACAGGGTAAAGAATTAAGTTTGTTTTTACATGCCATCCGACCACTAATTTGCCAAGCTCGCGAACAGGTACAGGAGGAAGTTCAGAAACTGAGCTCAAGCCGATCAGATTTGCCTTTTGATCCTAAAACAATTGTAGATCTCCTCTTCGTCAATCTACCAGGGAAGTTGCTCAAGATGTGCAGCCGCACAATGGTCTTGGAACTCCAGATAGCCAGCTTGCAAGGGCATCTTCAGGGTAATACACCACAGGAAAGGTTTTACAGCTTCTTGGAACACCTGTGCTCACAAGAGGGAATACTTGCTCTGTTGCAGGAGTACCCAGTTCTAGCTCGCCAACTAACCATTTGCATCCAGCAGTGGGTCAGATTTAGTCTGGAATTTATCCATCACCTCTATGCTGATTGGGATGAAATCAAAATTAGGTTTAGCCCAGGGAAAGATCCAGGTCAGCTTGTGGCAGTAAAAGGAAATCAGGGAGACAGTCATCAGGGTGGTCGCTCCGTGGAGATCGCTTCCTTCAGCTCTGGCTTTCAACTGGTTTATAAGCCAAGATCTTTAGCTACAGATATACATTTTCAACAACTATTAACTTGGCTCAACGAGCGAGGTGACCACCTACCATTTCGGACTCTTAAAATTCTCAATCGCGATTTCTATGGCTGGATAGAATTTGTTACTCCCCAGACTTGTAACTCACAAGAAGAAGTCAAGCATTTCTATGAGCGGCAGGGAGGCTACTTAGCTCTATTGTATGCCTTAGAAGCCACTGATTTTCACAACGAGAATTTAATTGCTGTAGGGGAGCATCCTGTATTGATTGACTTGGAATCTCTTTTCCATCCTCGTCTTGCTCAAATTGATTCTAGAGATGATTCTCAACAATTTCATCTGCTTGCTAACAAGACTCTCAATAACTCAGTTTTGCGCATCGGGTTATTGCCCCAGCGGATTTGGTCAAAGGGAGACGACGATGAAGGTATCGATCTTAGTGGTTTAGGTGGTAAAGAGGGTCAACTAACGCCAGATGAAATTCCCTACTGGGAAGAAATAGGTACGGATCAGATGCGACTGAAGCGCAAGCGGATGAAGATACCAGGGCAGCATAATCGGCCTACCTTAAACGATACCGAGGTCAATTTGCTCGACTATAGTTCGGCTATATCTGCTGGATTTACTAAAGTTTATCAGGTGCTACTGAAACATCGAGATGAGTTGTTCTCCTCAAATGGACCTCTAGCTTCCTTTGCCTCCGATGAAGTTCGCGTTATTCTGCGTCCAACACGAATTTATGGAAAGTTTCTACGGGATAGTTTTCATCCCAAGATGTTGCTCAATGCCCTGGAACGGGAACGCTTGTTTGACCGTCTTTGGTTCGGTATTGAGCATCAACCCCATCTGGTTAAAGTAATCCCTGCTGAGCGGAAAGATTTGTGGAATGGTGACGTTCCTCTGTTTAGGACGCGCCCCAATTCCCGCGATCTATTGACTAGTTCTGGCGAGCAGATTGCCGATTTCTTTCCCGAATCAGGCATGGACCTCGTCCAGCATCGCTTGCAGCAACTGAATGAATCCGATCTGGCGCTACAAATCCGCTTGATCAATTCTTCTCTAGCCACCTTGGTAATGGCTTCAGAAAAACCACAGAGGCAAAACTATACTCGGGTTAAACCCCAGAGTAGGGCTAGTCGCGAACAACTGCTGACAGCCGCAGTTGCCGTCGGGGACCGCCTAGCAGAACTGGCGCTGCGGAGCCAGGATAATGTTAGCTGGATTGGCTTAAGACCGATTAATAAACGCTATCATTGTCTTGTTGCTTTAGGCTGGGATTTCTATGATGGCTTACCAGGGATTAGCCTGTTTTTGGCCTACTTGGGTGTTATCACTGAACAGGAACGCTACACTTCCTTAGCTCAGGCTGCACTGACTACGCTACGAGGTCTGATAAAACAGAGTCAAGAATTTATCAAGTCAATTGGGAGCTTTGATGGCTGGGGAGGAATCATCTACACCTTGACCCATTTGGGAATGCTGTGGGATGAACCAGCACTGTTAGCTGAAGCTCAGGAGTTAGTAAAACTTTTGCCGCCTTTAATTGAGGAAGATAAAGGCTTGGACATTATCGCTGGTTCGGCAGGATGCATTATTAGTTTACTGAACTTGTACCACTATGCTCCCTCTGAATCGACTCTCGCTGCTGCCATTCAATGCGGCGACCATCTAATCGCTAAAGCCCAAAAGATGGTTCAAGGTATTGCTTGGGTCATACCAATTCAAGATAAACCACTGACTGGTTTGGCTCACGGTGCAGCTGGTATAGCCTGGGCGTTATTAGAGCTATCTGAACTTACAGGAGAGCAACGCTTTCGGACAGCGGCTCTGGAAGCTATTGCTTACGAGCGCAGTCTCTTTCTTCCTGAACTGGGCAATTGGCCTGATCTGCGCAATCTTGCTGATACAGTCCTATCTGACAAAGAAAATCAGCATCAGTGTATGATCGCTTGGTGTCATGGTGCCCCAGGAATTGGTCTAGCTCGGTTGTGTTCTCTGCCGCACTTGGATGATGCTGAAATCCGAGCAGAGATTAATACAGCCCTCAAAACTACTCTGACTAGTGGCTTTGGTTACAACCACTCCCTCTGCCACGGGGATTTGGGTAATCTGGAACTGCTGCTGCAAGCCAGTCAAACCCTCGATGATCCACAGTGGGGAACTCAAGTTAACCGTTTTGCTGCCATTATCCTTGAAAACATTGACAAACATGGTTGGCTTTGTGGAGTGCCTTTGGGAGTTGAAACGCCAGGATTGATGAACGGACTGGCAGGCATTGGTTATGAATTGCTGCGTCTGGCAGAACCAGAACGTATTCCTTCGGTATTGATACTAGAGCCGCCTAGAAACAAGTTAAACCAAGAACACAACATATATCGATTTAGTAAGGATTAGTAAGGATGTAAGTCTTACGACTTGACAATAATTATTTTGACTATCAAGAAAAAAATCATGTCCAACATATCATTCGCGCCTGGAAAGATGAAAATTATTAGCATAGTCTCAGTGCAGATATGCGATCGCAGTTGCCAGAAAATCCAGCAGAAATAGTTGAACTCTATGCACCAAAATAGCGAATTAACATATAAGTACTACTAATGAAATACCAGTCGGTTAGACAGCACAGTGAAGAAGATTGTGGTGCCGCTTGTCTAGCTTCTATCACTAAACATTACGGTAAAACATTCACAATTAGTCGAATCCGAGAAGCAGTAGGAACTGGACAGCGAGGCACTACTTTATTGGGATTAAAGCAAGGAGCGGACAGGCTGGGTTTTAATTCCCGAGGAGTCAAAGCTCCAGCTTCAATTGAAGTTATTAATCAAAAAGTTATTCCCCTACCAGCAATCATTCATTGGAAAGGCTATCACTGGGTAGTTTTATATGGCAAAAAAGGCAATAAATATGTAGTTGCCGATCCTGGAGTGGGAGTTAGATATTTAGATAAAAAATCTCTCGTAGAAGCTTGGACAGATAGGGTAATGTTATTACTAGAACCCGATCCTGTACGCTTTTTTGCTCAACCAGATGAAAAAGAAAAAATAGGTGGTTTTAGTCGCTTTGTAAGGCGAGTATTGCCCTATAAAAATATTCTGGCTCAAACTCTATTAATTAATTTAGTTTTAGGGTTACTTTCTTTAGCTTCCCCTTTTCTGCTGCAAATATTGACTGATGATGTCTTGATTCGGGGAGATACACAACTATTAACGAGAGTTGCGATCGCCGTAATTGTGATGCACTTTGTTAGTAGTAGTCTGCAACTGGCTCAGTCTAATTTAATTGCTCACTTTGCTCAACGAATTAAATTGGGTTTGATCTTTGAATTTGGCAGGCAAATCTTACGTTTACCCTTGACTTATTATGAATCTCGACGCAGTGGTGAAATAGTTAGCCGCCTCGAAGATATCCAAGAAATTAATCAGTTGATTTCTCAAGCAGTTGTCAGCCTACCTAGCCAGTTTTTTGTTGCTTTAGTTTCTTGCAGTTTTATGCTGTTTTATAGTGTCAGGCTGACTATCGTGGCCGGTGTTATTGCTGTGGTGATGACTCTCTCTACAGTAGTTTTTATGCCCACTCTACAACAGAAAATTCGTCACTTTTTAGTACTATCTTCAGAAAATCAGGGGGTATTAGTAGAAACTTTTAAAGGTGCAATTACTCTCAAAACTACTACGGCTGCACCTCAGTTTTGGGAAGAGTTTCAAAGCCGCTTTAGTCGCTTGGCTAATTTTACTTTTAAAACAATTCAAATCAGTTTTATTAATGGTATCTTCTCTAATTTCGTATCTAGTGTCGGTAGTATTGTCCTATTGTGGTTTGGCAGCAAACTGGTAATCGAACAGCAGCTAACTATTGGGATGTTGCTGGCATTTAAAAGCATGAACGATAATTTTAATATTTTTGTTAATAAAACTATCAGTTTTGTGGATGAGTTTTTTCGTGCCAAAACTGCTACTCAACGTCTGACAGAAGTTATTGATGCTACTCCTGAAATTACTGATGATGTCCAAAAACCTTGGACAAACATTAAAAGTAATACCGATATTGTTTGTACTAACCTGAATTATCATCATGCTGGCAGGGTTGACTTATTAAAAGACTTCAGTCTTACTATTCCTGGGGGGAAAGTAGTAGCTCTTATTGGGAAGTCTGGTTGTGGTAAAAGTACCCTGGCAAAACTGATTGCTAACTTGTATCTACCCCAGTCAGGTAACATCCGCTTTGGCTTATACAATCAACAAGATATTGCTTTAGACTGTCTCAGAAAACAAGTAATTTTAGTTCCTCAAGAGGCTCACTTCTGGAGTCGTTCGATTAGAGAAAATTTTCTGTTAGGCTCGCCTCAGCTAACTTTTGAGGATATTGTCCGTGCTTGTAAAATTACTGGTGCCGATGAATTTATTAGTAAACTACCTGAAAAATATTTAACTATCTTAGGGGAATTTGGTTCCAATCTTTCTGGGGGACAAAAACAAAGATTAGCCCTGGCCAGAGCGATCGCCAATGATCCGCCAATCTTAATTTTAGATGAATCTACTGGCGCACTCGACCCTATTAGTGAAGCAGAAGTATTAGAGAATTTATTGACTTCCAGACAAGGAAAAACCACCATTATCATTAGCCATCGCCCTCCAGTGATTAGCAAGGCTGACTGGATTGTGATGTTAGAAGAGGGAGCAGTAAAACTACAGGGCGATCGCCAAGATTTAGATTATCAGCCTGGGGAACATTTGCAATTTTTGGTAGCCTAATCATGACTCAAGAACAAGATCGCCATGAAATATTCAATACGATTGAAGCAAGAGTCGAAGAGCTTTTTAATGGTGGTAGAAATACATCCCCAGCTTGGATACAAGATACCAAGCCAGGGCAGAAAGAGTCAAATACGGCGATTGAGTCTGAGTCAAGCGAGTCTCAGACGATGCCTACTAGCGAGAGTGGAACAAGCCGAATTGAATTCGGCGCAGATGCGGATCTCGATCCCGCTCGACGGGACAAGTCCTTTCTCGCCCGCTCTAGCTCCGCGATCGCTACTGTTGATGCTTCCGTAAATCAGTCGGCAATTGTTCCTGTTCAACATAACTGCTTACCAGTAGTTGAAGCTAACGATTTTATGCCTTCAATAGATCGCTGGACAAGACTAGGAAGTTTATTTTTAGTGGGTTCGGTGGGTATTGCGACTGGACTGGCTGGTTTTACCCCTTACAATGTTACAGTTCAAACTCAGGCAAAAGTTCGACCTGCTGGCGAATTAAGAATTGTAGAAGCAAAAACTGCAGGAACAGTCATTGCCATTAATGCTCAAGAAAACCAGAGGGTTAAAAAAGGTGAGCTATTAGCTACTATCGATAACTCGCGCCTAGAAACTCAAAAAAGCCAACTAGAAAGCAACATTCAACAAGCAACCTTACAACTTAAACAAATTCAAGCCCAAATTACTGCTCACAACTATCGCCTGATCGCCGAAACCGATCGCAGCGATCGTATTATTGCCTCTGCTAAAGCAGAACTGAACCGTCGCCGTCGAGAATATCAAGATAGACAAATTACCACTACCACTGAAGTTGAAGAGGCTGAGGCCAACCTAAAAGCAGCTGAAGCTGCCTTGAATTCAGCTAGATCGAGGCTAAAACGATATCAAGCTGCTGCTACCGAGGGAGCTCTGTCTAAGGATCAACTGGATGAGGTACAGGTAGCCGTTAAGGAACAAGAACAATCCGTTGAAGCAAATCAAGCTAGATTGAAACGTGCCCAAACAGCCCTCAATCCTATAGATGCAGAAATAGCGATCGCCTTGGAAAATATTGCTCAAGAACAAGCTAGTGGTCAAGCGACTTTAGCCACTTTAAAACAGGAAAAAGAAGCCCTCATCCAACAACAAATTGAAATTCAACAGCAGCAGTCAAGGGATAGACAAGAGTTGCAACAGATTGAAAAAGACCTCAAGAAAACGGCAATCAAAGCTACTGTAGATGGTATTCTCTTTCAACTAAACTTACGTAATTCTGGTCAGACAGTAACATTAGGTGAAGAAATTGCCCAAATTGCTCCCCTGAGTAACTCTTTAGTCATCAAAGCTCTAGTACCAGCCCAAGAAATTGATACAGTAGAAATAGAGCAACAAGTACAGATGAAAGTATCGGCTTGTCCTTATCCAGATTATGGCACGCTTAAAGGTACAGTTAGTAATATTGCTCCTGATTCAATTACACCTCAAAATTCTGATTCTAGTTCTAATAACTCCAAAACCTCTGCCCAAAATTTAGCGGCTGGTTTTTATCAGATAACAATCAAACCAGAAAGTTTGGCTTTAGGGAAAGGTAAAAAACAGTGTAAAATCCAAGTGGGAATGGAAGGTAAAGCAGATATCATTGCTCAAGAAGAAACAGTTCTAAAATTTTTGTTGAGAAAAGCAAGATTACTCACTGACTTATAAAGTGATGTTCAATAAGCTTGTTTGATTAGAGGTTTTAGAGAAGTAATCAGTATTAAATCAGAACAGGATTTCAGGATTAAATTATTTGAATGAGTACTATTATATTTTTGCCACAGGCTTAGTTAATTGATGTAATCTGATATTTGATCTTGCTCATAACCTATTTATTTATTAATAATGCAAATTAGACGTCGAAATCCTAATCCCAAAGTCAATACAGGAGAAGTAGTATATCAATCTAAGATTCCTAACACTGAACCCAATAATATTTTGGAAGAGATTGTGTGGCATAAAGAGGTAGAAGTAGATCAAATGCGCGATCGCTTGCCTCTGATGCAATTACGTCAGCAGGTACAAGATGTTGCTCCTCCTAAAGACTTTTTAGCTGCATTACGCAATGGTAAAACCAACCCCGCTTTAATTGCCGAAGTGAAAAAAGCTTCTCCTTCCAAGGGGGTAATTAGAGCCGACTTTAATCCAGTGGCGATCGCTCTTGCTTACGAAAAAGGTGGTGCAAGTTGCCTATCTGTCTTAACCGACAAAAAATTCTTCCAGGGAAGTTTTGATAATCTCAGTTTAGTTAGACAAGAGGTAGATTTACCCCTACTGTGTAAAGAGTTTATAATTTACCCCTATCAAGTTTATTTTGCCCGCGCTAAAGGTGCAGATGCAGTGCTATTAATTGCTGCGGTATTGGAAGACAAGGATTTAAATTACTTCGTTAAAATTACTAAAGCCTTGGGCATGACTCCTCTAATTGAAGTGCATACCTTAGAAGAATTAGATCGAGTATTGGCGATCGATGGTGTAGAATTAATCGGCATTAATAATCGTAATTTAGAAGATTTTTCTGTTAGTTTACAGACTACTCGTGATATTTTTGCTGCCAGAAAAGAAATATTAGAACAACGCAATATATTGGTGGTAAGTGAATCTGGTTTACATACCCCAGAAGATTTAAATACCGTGAAAGAAGCGGGAGCAAAAGCAGTTTTAATTGGCGAATCTTTAGTTAAACAAAAAAATATAGAACAAGCAGTATCTAATTTATTTATTACATAGAGTTAATCGCCAGGGAAAAAGTTTGAGAGAAGCACTAGTTCATATTATTTTTCTGCCTAACTGGCTACCCTTTCAAGATCTTTTATCATTGTCAGGGAATTGTCATGCTGCTCAAAAACCTCAAATCCAAAACGGCGATATAAACGCAATGCTGGATTATCAAGCAAAACACTTAATGAAACTGCGGAGTAAGAACTTCTTGCTTGGCAAAGTAATTCAGTTAGTAATTTGGTTCCGATACCCTGAGCACGGTATTTTGGTAAGACAGCAATTGATAACTCAGGTGTATTGTCGTCAATATATCCATACCCTGGATTATTGCTGGTAAACAAACGTAGCCAAGCTGCTCCCACGAGGATTTGACTTGGCTTTAAAGCTGCAATAAAACCTATATCATCCTTCCGTCCCCAATCTTGGATGTACTTTGCTAATTCTGGCCGCAATATAATATCTCTTGGTAAGGGAGAAGCTCCTGGCGGAATGTATAGTGCCTGATATAGAATCTCCGACAAAAAAGGCTCATCAGTTTCCTCAATTGGGCGAATAATGTACAGCATTATATTTACTTAAGTACAGTTAGTTCGTTTGTTTACCTCGTAACTGTAATCCATTAATCCAACTTGATGTAGATGTAAAATTATTCTCAACTAGATTTAGGTTTTGATAACGTTCCTAATAGCTAATATTTTGCTGGTACAAACTTTTGAGTGGTCATAGGTGGACGCTCATAGTCTATTGCTTTTTGTCGGGGAGGTAATTCAATTTTTTCGGGGGGTAAATCTTTATAGGGAACTGTATCCAAAAGATGACTGATGCAATTAAGCCTCGCCCGCTTTTTATCGTCAGCTTCTACTACATTCCAAGGAGATTCTGGAATATCGGTTGCCGCAAACATATCATCTTTGGCTCTAGAATAATCTACCCATTTTTCCCTCGCCTTTAAATCCATAGGGCTAATTTTCCAGCGTTTTGTCGGGATTTTGATTCTTTCTTGAAAACGTTTTTCCTGTTCTCGATCGCTAACAGAAAACCAGTACTTAATTAAAATGATGCCCGATCGCTGAATCATCATTTCAAACTGAGGACAAGAACGCAAGAATTCGTTATATTCATCATAGGTGCAAAAGCCCATAACTTTCTCTACTCCTGCACGATTATACCAACTGCGATCGAGCAGTACCATTTCTCCTGCTGCGGGTAAATGAGGTACATATCTTTGGAAATACCATTGGGTTTTTTCGCGATCGCTTGGTGTGCCTAAAGCTACCACTCTACAGACACGGGGATTTAAACATTCACTGACTCTTTTGATGGCACCACCTTTCCCTGCTGCATCTCTTCCCTCAAAGATAACTACTACTTTTAATCCTTTGTGTTGCACCCATCTTTGTAATTTTACTAACTCTATTTGTAGTTTGGCTAATTCTTTTTCGTATACTTTCTTACTTAATTTTTTAGATTTCTTTTGATCTTTATTTTGGTCTTTCTTGCCGTTTTTTTTGGATTCAGCAACTTTACCATTCGATTTTTTTTTACCCATATTTTTCTTGCTCTTTGTTTGGTTATTCAAATAACTTATAGCAATTTTAATAATAAAAATGGCACAGATGAACTTAACTTATTCTTAATTTTAATCACGGTTGTAGAATTATAAAAAAATATTGAGTTTAATATCTTTATATTGCACTATCCAAGAGAATATTGAATTTGGTCTCGATTATTGTGAATATTGTTTTTAATCCAGAAAAAACTCAATATGAAAAAATTGCATTTAGCGATTTCAACTAATGATATTGAAGCAACGGTCAAAGATTACAGCGATCGCCTAAATGCGCAACCATGCTTAGTTATAACGGGGGAATATGCTCTCTGGCGCACCGATACTCTTAATATTTCTGTTAGACAAGATAAATCTTTGACCCAAGGAAGTTTAAGACATTTAGGCTGGGAAGATCCTACTGCATCCAGTTTGTCTGCTGAAACCGATGTTAACGGTATTATTTGGGAAAATTTTACTGCATCTCAACAAGCAGCAGAAATTAAAGCAATATGGTCAGAAGTTAATTATCAACCAGAAGATTAAATCATTAAATTTTTAATGATCGCTCTTCAAAATAGAAAATTCCAGTTTCTTAACCTTCCTCTAAGCAGTCAGGAGAATTTAAAGCAGTGTCGATTTCTGCTACAATTACATCTTTATTTTCGTAGAGCATAATCAAGTGATCTTTAGCTCTAGTCATTGCTGTATATAAACCTGCTTTTGCTTCAAAACTAATCTCAGAATCTTCAAATTTATATTCAGATAAACTATCTACACCCGCAATAATTACCGCATCAAATTCTACACCTTTTAAAGCATTCCAAGAATCAACTATTACATAGGGACGAATAACAACATTACCATCGCGATCGCGAGAAGTTTCAGGAGCATGATGTTCAATATTTAAAGTTGCTAATTCTTTACTTATTTCTTGTTTTAAATCTTGAGCTTGGGGATGAACTAAAATACCAATAGAAGATTCAGAATGCGTTTTTAATGCTTCTTGTACTTGGTAAGCAATTTTATCTGGCATATCTTCATAATAAACCTCTAACAATAAGGGTTTAATTCCAGAACTACGAGAGAGCTTTTTCTTCGGTTCAATTACACTACCAATGCTGGGAGTATAAACAACTTTTCCTGCTTCATCTTTTTTTCTTTTTTCTATTTTAATTCCTGCTGTTTCTAACGCAGGCACAATAAACTTCCAAGCAAGTTCCAAAATCTCTGGAGAGTTACGATAATTCAGATCAAAAACCTGCGATCGCCCTCCAGGAATATTAATACTTAAACTCTTCCAAGTCCAATCCGATTTGCGTCGATGAGATTGTCCATATACTGACTGAGTATTATCGTAAACAATAAATAATGCCTTAGTTCTACTATCTAAAACTTCTAATAAAGCTTGAAACCATTCATCATAAAAATCTTGGGCTTCATCAATTAGAATTGCCTGATATCTTTTAGTAGACTTGCGAGCTAAATCTACTAGCTTACTAACATCATCATCGTAACTATATTTAAGATGTTTATATGCCCACTGATGAAAAGTTTTGCATTCAACCTTATTAATTTGCTTGGCTTCTAATTTAGATTTCAACCAGCCATTCATAAAACGATTATAGGTTAAAACCAAAATATGCTCAAAATCTTCTGATAGTTTCTCTACTCTATTTCTTAAAACTAAAGACTTGCCCGAACCAGCAACACCCCTCACAATTGCTGCACCTTTAGAACGTAAATTTTTAGCTTTATTTTGTTCTTGATTTGATTGCTCAAGTTCTAATCTTTGACTCAAGCTTTGTTCAAAATTAATCCACATCTTAAAATTATAAAAATATTTATTTAAATCCTATGCGGATTTTTTGCCAGCGTCTCTACTTAAAACTACTTAGAGCTGATGAATCAATCACTGTAAAATAAAAAGTGCAGAGCAATCTTGGGACTCACGGTTCGCTTATTTGAGAAACAATAAAGGAAATAAAGAAGATAGAATCAAGTAACAGCAGTTGTTTGAGAGATTAAAGTCAATTGGGAACTAACTGAGGAACCA
>JAAUYG010084544.1_pt1 | contig 17349 bp, 15 predicted proteins | sample 7278091 | NCBI WGS metagenome assembly JAAUYG01 (sample SAMN14350201, study PRJNA611818) | marine sediment metagenome | isolation source: surface marine sediment (0.6m) | place: French Polynesia: Moorea | collected 2018-08
CGGGGTGGTAAAAAAAAAAAAAAAAAAAAAAAAAAAAAAAAAAAAAAAAAAACAAACAGAATCAATGCAGGGGCCACATTACAACCTTTTTGGTTGGCGCTTTACCAATCACCAGCTTCGTTGTACCAGTGGTTTGATATTGATTTGTGGCCGGTGGTTTTTGGATCTAGATATCTATTTTGGTTCAAAAGTTCACACAAACACAAACCGTCACATTTGTTAATTTGTATTGATTAGGTTTGTGACATTTTGATACACGGTATTGCGTCCGAGGACAGAAGTTATTGCTCCCGTGAACTTTTGCGTTCATTTGATATCTTTTGGAGTTATTGTCCAGAAGGTCTCTGTGACCTTTGGGCCTGATAGGAGCAAAGCCGCAGAGATAAAGACATTAAATGATATTGCATTGGACGAACCTTGGGGCCTTATTTCCTAAAGCGTAGGTGACGCAATTCTGGCATGTACTTGTCGAAGCCGTTCATGGTTTATCTCGTGTGTTCACCTTGCAGGATGTATTTCCTTTGCAGTCGCAAATCTGGAGTAATTTCTGCGAAAATGAGGCCGGTGGGTAAAATCGGGAGGTTGAATGAAAATCCATAAAACTCATTGTCTTGACGGACGTAAAGGAGACAGCTCGGAGGAGACATTCTCAAGTTTGGGAAAAACGACGGAACATTGATGTCTCTCAAATTAACAAACCCAGTGCAGAAAGGAAAGACTGCTCAGCACAGCGGCTTAGCACTGCAGTAAACAAGACGATAATTCATTGCTGATAGTTCTGCATGAATTCACTCCCCAAAAAGGAACAGTTAATTGCGGTTCGTTGACGCGTCAGCCATGTTTGGGCGTAGCTGTCTTCTCTCAAGACATTTGATCTCAATGCAGTTCGCTGTTTTATGTGGCGGAGAAGCTGACGATGCCGCTTTCTGCGGAGTTTAGAGAAGAGCTGCAGCGAAGAAATTGCATTGTTTGAAAATACCACGGCAGCAACAGAGGGAGGGGTGGTTGGCGTGTGTGAATGGGATTCCTGCAGAAATTATCGGCACGTCTGTTTGTGGTTCCCGAGGGAAAAGGCAAGGCCGCTCACAGAGCTAATTCCGCCAAATGCTCCAGACAAGCAGAGACTGGAAGAGGAGGCTTTTGGATTTGTGGACTAGACGCCAGATTGATGAAAGCACCTGCCAGACCAGCAGTCCGTTTCTGAAACGATTGTTGTTCTGTTTGCCACCACAGAAGTCTTCTCTAGACTGGCTCGTCGCGTCCATTTGAGTCTCCTCCCCATTGGGCTTCTCGCTTCAGCATAGAACCCAAGTTTTCCATTCACAGACGACGTGAATTTATTTCTTCCTCCAAGGCAGAAAATAAATTCTCATTCCCCATTGGTGTGTTCAGCTCCAACGCCTATCAGGCTACTTGACTGCCCCTACACCTCTTCTGGGATAACCTTCCATCAGCTGCAAAATGCTGAGCTCAGATGGTTGGACCACGTATTGTGTAAGTGCATTGGCCTGTGTACTCACAGCGCTGAGCCTGTAATCTCTCGAAATGTCTCTCCAATGAGGAGCTGTGATTTTACACTGCACATCCGATAAGGTGTTAGCACTCACCACAAACAGTGGAGCACACGCTTGTTTATCAAGATTGGCTTACACAGGTTGCTCACGGTGAATCATGTGTTTTATCGTTTGTGCTGAAAGTGCTAATCTTGCGCAAAGCCGGAAAAGTGGTCGTTTGGTACTGGAAAACAACACACAAGTGCGAGACCACATATTCCACCTGTTTTGATCTCAGATCAAAGAACGGATCCTTCAGATGTGACTTTTGCTGTTTTGGTAATGGGGAGAACGGTTACAGACTGCACATTGACATGCACCTTATGTTTGAACAGTTTTTAGGCGGAGCGCGACTGCAAGTCGAATCAGCCTAATGGAATCATGCACATGTCATCGTTGTGGGGGTGGGACCCCCCCCCCCCCCCCATGTGATGGATGGTTGGGGCTCTCGGCCTTTGCACTGACTAAACGTACTTGTTCAAAACCACATCACATTGGCTCAGAAACAACCAACAAAATCTGTGTGCAATGGGAAAGCTTTCTGAAAATTGGTCTTGACATAAATGGGTTCTGGAAAGCCATGACAATTCTGTCGCGTTTTATTGGTTGAAATGAAAAAATCAGAAAAACTGCTGGATTGGTCCTGTGCAATGACCACTGCAGCGCACATTCTGGCCTTTCTGGGGGAAAAACAGATGGTCGCACTTGCTGCATGGGATTCAGTTCCAGTTTGTGCGCATCCTGAAGCAAAAGCTGCAGGAACCTGCAGGATAGCGTCACGTCAGTCACCATCCTGGACACGGTGCTTATTAAATCTCTCAGGAAGAAGCCCAAGTTACAGGTCTTGTCGTGAACTCCCGTCAATAATCTCCTCAGATTTCTTCATTGATATTTGGTGATTTATGCCAGAAACACGTGCAGAAATATTTGCCAGATGGGAGAGACAAATCTTGACATCTGACATGGATACCGTGTTGTAATTAATGTCACAGAGATTGACACTTGGTGTCCGTATTCCACAGTGGAGTATTAATTCATGTGTTGTTGCACCTGGGTACATTTTCCTGAGAGCTTTTCCCCAGAACTCTTTCGTCTGCTTCCGTTTGGATGTGGCATTTTGTGCGGTGTATAAACATTACATTTGCTATGTTGAGCCAAAGATCGTGACTAGGTGCCATTCAAGTTCTCTGGTTGAGCACTCTGATTGTTACAACAGAAAAGGGTCTTCATGGGCTGCGCAGTATCTTGTTGCGATGCTCTCCTCCGAAGGTGATCAGCCACTCAAACTTTTGAACTGCGATAAGATCTGAAGTTCTGCTTTTCTATCAGCACCCTGTCTACCTGGATGAAAGATTTTGAGATGTTGATACAGAGCGGTATCGTTTCTGGCATCGCAAAAGCCAGAGGAAAATATTGATACGTCAGATACGCCAGAAACGGGAGATGCCTTATCACTCGATGTCACAACATGGACATGTAGGCTTTCGTTCACCTCCGTGAGGATGGAAGCTTACATGCAATGACGGTAATGGCCAGTATCTTGTGGTACGTCTCACACCAACATCCACACTCTGCCCACTCTGATGAAGGGCTTGTCAAGAAGCACTAATGGCTTTTGTCTGGGACTTGCACACGTTCCGCGGGAACTGACCCTGGAACTTCCACAGCTGCTGCGTCCTCAGATATCAGATGCGAATGCGTAGGATTCTGTTTGTGTTGTTTCTCTGGTTTTCCGGATTACATAACGACCTGAAGTGGATTTCTACTGCGGGTTGAGTCAGATTGCTCAGTTTTGAGATATTTGCTGGCTGCGGCGCAGTTTAGGTATACAACTGGGGCCACCTCTGTTTTGCTGACTGAGGTGGAGCAAAACGGTGGAATTTCCACTGATCCAGGACAAATAACCTGGTGCATCAGCTGTTCAGGTGTTTACCAGGAAAAACTTTCTTTCTGAAATTTCTCAATTTCAGTTTGTTCTTTGTCTGCAAAATCCATGTCGCTGTTAGCATCAAGAAAATCGGACAATTTGCAAGTTCCTTGGCAGAAATTTTCGGTTCTCAACACCATAACTCCCCCCCCCCCCAAGTGAAAGAAGGGCGCAGTTACTGCACAAGTTTGTATCGGAAAGGATTTTTGGTGGTGGCGAACAAAGAAGTTGAGAAAAATTCATTTCAAAGACAACTCCAATCCACAAAACTGATGGTGCTTTAGAAAAGTGCAATTTGGTTTTGGCAAAAATAACCCCATAAAACCATTGTTTTCAGGTGGATTGGTTCTTTGGGAAGTGATCAAGAAACTTTTGATGCAGGGAAAGTGGGAGTTTCCTTCACTGGATGGTCTCGAATCAGCAGATGGCTTCTCTCTCCTTGGGAATTTTGAACGGAAATGTGCTTTCATGAATTAAATCTGAGAGTGTGCAGGCATTTGTGAGTCAAGTGCTTCTCCATTCAAATGGAATGTTCATTGAGACAATCCAGGAAACGCTACTTTGCTTCTGCCCTGAAACATTAACCTGCTACGTGAAGAATCTTTGGTTCTTTTGCTTCTGACACGAAAACGCTGAATTCTTATGACAGACGAGAAAACCATTGACACACTGCTCATGTTCTCAGGCTGTTCATATGAATGTTCTTCCTTGATCAAGACCACACACCATCCATTGATTTCTTCCCGTTTCATCCATCGCGGTCTCATGGTCAAATGTTGGAAAGAATGCTTCCCCAGGGACCTGAAGCCTGGACCATCTATTCTGCGTGTTGTCCATTGCAGTGCAGCCTACTTGCTTTTGGATGTCGTCTTAAGGCCTACTCGTCGAAATTCATTCCCGGTTTTTTTGTCCAGACCCATCTGTCAGGACAAAAAAATCGCAAGCAAAAACCGTATGCAATTTTGTTTCGGATGATGGTTCCTAAGGAATCACTTTTGCAGCGACTGCACGCAACAAGATCATGAGCCTGTGTATCAAAACGGCACATTTATCAACAGCATGATCCTCTCGTGGGAGAAAATCTTTTTTGCGCGTTGCACTTAACCATGCTTTTGGGATTGCTCCATGCAGTTGACGCAAAAATTGGAGTGTTTCTTTGCAAGTCCGTGAAATGGCTGCGATGTGGAACAACATAACCAAGTGGAGCTCCGGTCTTGTGTGATCCTTTTTTCCCCGGAGTCGGGGGGAATCCGAGGTGCACGCGCAATTGGGAAGCAGATCCCGAGGATTTCCATTTTGATTACACGCTGAGTTGGGCTGCTTCTTTTCAGCCCCGTGCCTCACTCCTTGGAATGAACTCATAAATGTACAAAGGTGCCCGTTAGTTGGCCGCCTACAATTCTTCCATGTTAAGCTGGTTGTCAAACAAATCATTCCTGCGAGTTGAGGCTGCTTATTGTGCCAGTTTTGTGTTTGGGGAATTCTGTAAATTTGACAACATGGCTGTCTGAAGCCTGTGTCATTATTCCAACCCGGTTTACACGAGCCCCCAGGTCTTCCATTATCTACACTGCATCAACAGACAGTGGATTTGCCTGTGCAGTGTTGCGCTTATGAATGGTGACAATGTCAATCTCCTTTGCCAGCTTTATTGCCTTGCAATGTGCCCATCAGATTCAAAACGACAGATTTTCGAAATTGAGAGTGACATTGTGCTGGTTACATACATTATGATCTGCAGTAGGCAAGCAAGTGTTGTTATCGATTTCGAGTTGGTTTCAGCTATCACAAACATGAGAAATCTGAAGATCACTGAATCGTGAATGCACCTGCAGGAGTGAGCAGGAAAATTTGCAACGCTCATTAGCGTTCCATCTGTGTGCAAAAAATTGCAACGGAACAATTAAGAAGCAGGCAATTACAATGCTTCAGATGAAATTTGTGAAAAAAAAAAAGTTTTCCAATTTATGTGATGATGGAAAAGGCGAGGCCCTGTGAACTTCGTGAACGTTGTTTTCACACAAAAAATGCAAGGATTAAATGCAATTATTGCGTGTCTTGTTCTCCATTGCCCTCTCTTTTGCACCCATTACACAGGATGGACAACAATGGATGAAGTCAAATTTTGCTGTTGTTCTGAGTTCCTGTCACGCTGCATTTAGAGTTAAAAATTCCAGGCCTTCACAAAGCTGCCAAGGAATTCGCAAATTCCGCGTGCATTTTACGCCGTGTGACATGGTCTTTGTAGTCCTGAACGGAACGGTCGTGCCAACTAAACTCAAAAGAACCCATGGAATTGCAAATTCTTTGTTTATGTTTCCCTCATAACACGTGTGGGAATTGCCATTCTGATTGAGATCAAAAGTGATTGTCTTCTTGTGATGTGTGTTGCACTCTCGGATCGTCGCTTGTTGGTAAAGCATTTTGAGTATCAGCTGCGACTGAGCGATTTACCCGATCAAGTCACATCCGCCTTGGGAAACAAATGAGACGTTAATTCAGCTTGGATTAAGCTGCAGATGTATCTATCTCGATGGAGCCTCTTATTGCAATTTTGAACAATGTTGCAAGGGAACTGGATTCGCTGAGAAGGCTGTTTTGGACTCCCCGTGGTCCATTGCCTTCAATCTGCGATCGTGTCCACGTCTCGGGTTAATAAAGATATTTTGTATGGATGGTGTGCTGAATACATAAAAGTTCAGCTTTTCCTGCAGCCTTTTTAGCAGCTGGCTGTTTTGGCAGTCTTCTATGGGAAAATGTTACCCTCTCGTCAACTGAATCCTTCCTAATGCCTGGACTGGCTCTTCTTTTGAAATTGTGTGATTAGAACTGTCGTTTGATCAGTGCAGTGCTTTCACAACGCCGATGAACCTACCTGCAGGCACTCAGCAAGCAATTAATGCAGGCAACACTGCTGTGGGTGATAATTTTCATCGGCCGTGTGTGACACTGAATTTGAAGCTTGAGTTTGTTGTTTTCCCCTTGTTGTTTTGAGGAAAACAATATTTTTCCATGGGAATTTTTGCAGGGAGGTTCAAGAAAGAGAACACTGAGCTTTCGAAAGAAAGTGGATCCTCATTATGTTCTCTTGATGGGTAATGAAACATTTTATGGGGCTGTTTCAGCTGGACATGCTCCAGATTGTATGGTTCTCAGGGTAGCTGCAAAACAGCTGCAGAACAGCTGACACTGGACGCAGTTGGACGTCACTGGTGTTGCCAAAGACCAAAGATCAATCAAGTGCATTCATCTTTCTTCGATGGTGTTTCTCAACTTTAAACCGTGAAATTGCAGCCAAATTTTGTTCGAAATGCGAACTGCGTTGAACATTAAAAAGGTGTTTGCTCACGAATATGGATTCCACAGAAAAGAAAAAAAGGTTGTTTTTCCTCCATCACCCTTACTTACCCTGAGATAGCGAGCGAAGAGTTTTTGATAGGGATTCTGGAGTGATAACTAGAGTGACCTCGATGCTGGGTAAGAAGTACTGAGTACCTAGTACTCGCGGCAGGCAGATTACTCAGCCCAGCAGGGGTGCAAGTTTGACTGCAGTTATTTTTGGACTGGAAGTGCGCATTTATCTGTTGGAATCCGTGCATTCCTTGAAACCCAAATTTGTCGGTCGAGGAAACAGCAAGTTTCTGTAGGGTTGTTGAAGAATCTTCCTCTCTGTGTTGATACCTTGAGATCAGAGTCCTTTGTCAGATGTTGTTTTCTTGAAAACAAAAGCTTGGTTTTGAAAGTGAAAAACAACAGAAGAAGGGGCGGTGTTCGGCCATTCCAGTTTTCAGCGACAAAATCTTTGCCCTGAAGTGTGCACCACCATCAGGTCCTCGATGATGCTTTGGCGAATGAGGTAAAAATATCAGCTATGATTGCGGAAATCCACCCCAGGATCCAAAGATTTTCTGGTCATTTGCATCTGGTGGACATTAGTTGTTCCTAGAAATGTGCGTGTGGGTGCAGCGTTTATGATGCGCTGTGGTTAGTGGTGTAATGAAATGGACCGATGTTATCGCCCAGACACGCGCCTCATTGCTCTTCAGCTGTTCACATTTCAGAAGAGGTGAATTGGACTGGGTCTGTTTCATGAGCCCAGGAACTGTTCAGGTTGGTGGGGGGGGGGGTTGGTTGGAGGGTACCTACCACATATGTAATGTTCAAACAGTTCATGGTTGAGACAGCTTCCTGTTTCAAAAAGGACAGGTTGTTGAGAGGATTATCTGAAACGGGCAAAACTACACACAACGTGCCCGAGAGATGCGAAGCCGTCTCAGTTTCTGTTCCTGCTTTCGTGATTTTGCGATTCCTTTTTAAAATATGAAAATAAATTGGCAGGGGCGCATGGGAAATGAAATTCAAAATGTTGAGAGACTTGCACAGATCTTGAAACGAGAGTTCTTTTTCTTGCGCAAAAGCGAAAAGAGCGCAACCACAACTACCAAATTCACATGGCTCCCCCAAGTACGCTGGAAGTTGTCTTTCGGCAGTTGTAGATGGCCTGATGCAAGACATGATGGCCAATCTGTTCAGTTTTGACGCGTGGTTAGAAGTTTTTGGCTGCAGCATGATGAATGGAGGGTCAGGCCTCCAGAGTTTCAGAACATTTGTCGGCAAGCAGTGACTCCCGTGACCAGAAGATGGAAGTTGCTGTTGGAGAATTTGTCTTCGGTTAGAGTTAGGTTGTTGTTTCCGCTTTTCTTTGGACACATTTGTCCGAAATTGGTGCTTCCTGGGAGTGTAAACCAGTGAGGTACAGCCCAAGGTGTTCTGGTTTGAGCTGAAGGGTTCTTGTTACGATTGGACACAATTCGTAGCTTCAGATCGCGTTTGGTGAAATGCACAACAGGTTCAGAAATCCTTGGTTTTAATTAGGATTCTGAGTTTTCTCTTTGTCTGGGTGCTTTATTTGATATCCGTGCAGGCGGTTAGGGTTGGATTTGGCGAATGCTCTCCTGGCATTGGATTTGTGTGGGAATCTGGATGAAATCAGCAGCTTGCATATTTCCGAGAATGGTTTGAAATCTGAGCGATCTGGAGTGAAGAGAACAAAAAGGCTGAGATTGCGTGTTGTTGTGTTGTGTTTGAAAAACCTTGGGAATTGAATGGCTTTGTTTGAAGACCTTTATACTGTCTCAGGCCTAAGGAAACGCAGTGCTTGCGTGAGTTGTGTGTTGATTTTCTGGGTTGATAGCTCTACGCCGCTTCTGTGATAAAACAAAAGGTGTAAATGGCAGGTGTGTGTGTACACAGACAATGCGATTACAGTGGTAGTGACAAACGATGCCCAGATTCTTGAATAAAATCACAAGCAATCTTCTTTACCAGCTAATTGAAGTTTGAACAGGCAGAACATGGAATCAGTTACCGCGAGCAATTGATATGAAGAGCTGGAGGTTTGTGCATGTCTTTCCCCATGGATGTTGACAAAAGAAAGCCGCCTCCAATTCTCGTTCACATACGGTGCCTGTTTCCCCCTTTTGATGCCAGTGTCTTTGAATGTCCTTCTACGAAGGAGGGTTTGCAATCAACGAGAGAGAGATTTAAGCTGCCGAATAGTTCAGAATCGATCTCACGTAGAGAAGGAAAATGATTTTGATAATTGTTGGCCGGGCTAGTGAGTGGTCTTCTATCTGCGACACCCGTCTGTTGTCAAACTGCAATGGCGTTAGAATGTAAACGCCAGATTCAGTTTCTCTTTCCGTAATTGAGATCGGCAGCTACTGAAAAAGGAACCAGCTTTGTATCTGTTTCATTTTGCCTCGGTTTCAAAAGAGTGAAAAGGAACAACGCATCTTTTGTGTCAGCGGGTTAAAATGTGAAAACAACATTGTGCGCCTGTCACCACTCTCGTCAGGTGTGATTTGCTCTTATCAAAAAGTAGAATACACGAAGTTAAAAGCGAGCTTTCATTTCGCCCTCGTGCTGTGAATTAATGTTGTGCGAGAGAATCCAGGAGAGAAAAGTTGGCTCGGGCTTCCAGAGAAGCATCAAGGTGTTTGTGTTGTGGATGGTTGTTGAATGGCGGAAGGGGCTCGGGTTTTGTTGCCCCACAGCCATCTTGGAAACGGGGGTCTGCCTGCCGCATGCGATTCGGAAAAATACTGCAAATTATGTTTTGCCGTAAATAAAAATATTTTGTCCGCCTCTGCCGTGATTTGTGACCGGACTGGAGGATGGGTGAATCATGCTGAGATGATTCCTGCTGGTGGTGGTGGTATTACAGGTGGATCCCGCATTCTGGACTGTACTGGATTCTGGATTCGCTCTGCTCTGTGTGTGAGATGTTTCGGGACCCGGCAGAAAACCTGATGTGCCAGTGAAAAGCTATTTTGAGAAGCCGTTTTCGTTTCAATTAGCGCCACAGGAAGAATTTGATGCGTAAATAAGGGATTCTTAGCGTATCTACTGGAACATGGTGCTTTTGTACAACTCGCAATACACTGGAAAGATGATCCACAACATAGGCTTGTGGCAGTGTCAAGGCAATTAGTTTCGAATTTCCATTCGATTTACCTTGTAATTGGCAAATTTCTTAATCAGTGCACAGGACATTTAAGTGTACAAAACGCACCATGAGGCTGATTTACCTTCGGCGAGCCACAGAGCCTGTTGGCTCGGTAAGTATTGAATCTCAACTTGCGTTTTCTTTCCTACGTTGTGTGTTTGAAGAAACATGGGGTGTGGAAATAAAACCATGCCAACTGTGCTTTAGGGCTGCAAAAGTGCCTTCAGAAAGTGAACCAAAAATCCAGGTGCCTTTGTGCGCTACTTTCCGTATGGACTTTCTGTATGGAAATTTGAGAGCGAAATAACAAACTCTGCAGATGTTGTCAGGAAATCCACACTCACTGGTAATTGTGCCCGAGACCCGAGTTCGAATTCCTCGGAGTGTCACGTTCAACTGTGTACCCTCCCACGTCATTGCTGCTGCGCGTTTGGTCATTTCCCCCGGTTCCATATCCGTCACGTCCCAGAATTTGCATCCCCGTGTTCGTGTTAAAGATGTTGTTCGTCCCTCATTCTTGTCAAAATTGAGCAGTCGTGCATATTGCTGATGACTGTTTTCACAAGTTCTTTTGTGACAGAAGACGAGAATCGTCGGTCAAAGTATTGTGGCACTGGAACCACAGAAGCGGCGACTTGGGAGACAGCGTTTGCTGTGCGGTAGCTCGTGTTGCAGCACGTGGCGAGCGCTTCAGCAGTGAACTGCAAATGTTCGTCTTGTCCTGAAAAGTACGAGACCCTCACGCTGAAACACGCCAGAGGCATCCATTCCCTAGCCAACCTGAGCCGAACCACAGTTGAAAACTGATGTACAAAAGAATTCCTGCAGGAATTCAGAATCTTTTTGCATGTTTTATAGCAAAAGGAAGGCGTGATTGAAGAGACTGGTGTTCAGTTCAATTCAGGTTGATGTTCTTCGGGGCCCGCCGACTGATTGTGGAACACGTATTGAATTTGCAGTATTTTTGCAGCGTTTACTTCTTCAGGGAGCTGACAAACTAAAGTGCGGAATCCGTTGACTGCTTTGTGCCAGCTGTTTAGATAATGCGTGCCGTGTTACATCACCGGAATGGTTCACATGTATGAAAGAAGCTGAAATGAAGAAGGATGCTGTTAAATAGAAGGAAATCGGAGTTTGCGTTACAATTACACCAGCAGCAGTTCTTTGTCTTCGGATCCTTTAAAACTAAGGCAATTGTAATGTAATTCGTCGCAAAGCCAATTATCTCCTTGCCTATTTGTTTTCCAAAGGAAACTGAGGTGAATTCCAGGATGCGGCCACAGATAGAGACAGAATGGGCAACTGTGCCTGTTATACTCCCATGTTAATTGGTCCTACTTCTTTTGCCCAAGAAATGGATAGGTTCTGTGTGTACTCCCGAGACAGTTGGAGAACGATAGAGTGGTGGTTAGTGAAAAGATTGATGAAATTCGGAAAATGCTTCAGGTTAGTTCCTTGAGTACCGTAGGCCTCTTTCTACGTTCTGCATCTACATTTGTGATGGAAAAGACTTGCGAAAAAGTGGTCTACACCACAGTACACGTACACCCTTCCACGACCATGTGCTTTGAATTGTCGTATGTACTTGGTGTACAATACGTTTTTGGCCACAAAAAGCAGCAGAGAGTGGTGCCCTTTTCTTTGTAATGTAAAGCGTAATGTAAGTTATTGTTGATGCGTCTTTCAAAGCTCAGGTTGCTGTGCAGAATTTCGCGTGGTCGGGATTAACTTTCAATGCTCTTCGTTTATTTTGTGTCAAGTGTCATCTTTCGCTTTTGTGGGAGGTGACATTCTTCGCAAGGTGCAATTATTCTGCTCTCCGTGTTGAACTGTTACGGATGTTGGTCAGGATTCAGAGTTACGATCCCTGAAACAGGAACCAAGTTACAAGCAAAGCTCGATGTTGCCTTTTTCCAGCGCCAAAAGGGCAAAACATGTTTTGGAACTGCTTCCGACCATGCTCAAGGCGACGACGGCAGTTTGACATTGAAAATATTATTGTTGTGAAGTGGATCAGTGCTTTTTACACCACCTCAAAGTGGTTTGGCGTGTCTGTGCTCGGATAAGACTTAAAACCAACGTGAGCCATTGATAAGACTTGTCAAAACTTTCTTTTTTACATTTGGTAACAACTGAAATATTGATAAAAATTACCACCTGGCCTAGCGCATTTTTTTTTTTTTTTTTGGCTGAGTTTGAGCCGAGATTTGGGCACCGTCATCCACAATGGCTTCGCGATCTGGATTGATCAGCGTCCAACGAATGGAAAGGTCTGCGGAGTTTGGGTCCGCAAAGAGCTCGGTAAGTGTCACAGCGTCTTTTGCAATCAATAGAGCAGGCTCGGTCATTTCTTCTGTGTGATCTTTTTGTTCGTTCACAACTACACGATTTTATCATTCTCTCATTGAGAGAAATGAATCCACTGAACAATCAACTTGCATTTTGAATGTTTCTGGAATATTTGCTGATCTGATTCTGGGAAATTCACCAACTCATGAAAATTCTCTTTCGTCACTTCAGAATGAATTGTCAGACATTTTTCTACAAAAATGCAGAAGGGTCTTTTGTCAGAAGGCAATTTTTCGTTTCATTGTTGATTTGAGACAACGCTGGGAAATTGAAGGAAGCCTTTTCACTGAAAAACATCACTCAAAGCCAACAGGCTTAGCATTTCAGACAAGGAGGCTGCTCTTTGAACGCGATATTTGTTTCCAGTCATTCTCTGCATAGTTCCCCATAATTTGTTCCATCTTTTTGGCAATTTTTTCTTAAATTTGCCGTGTTCTTTTGAGTATTGGTTAACACATCTGACTTTTGAAAGCAAAACCTCACCGTGCGAATGTCTAAATTCTTTGGAGCATGATGTTGAGATAGTTCTGTCCCAAAAGGGGAGAATTGCGGCAGAACCAAATGAGATCACAGAACACCGAAGGTATGGTTTGTTTTTCAACAGCCAGAAAAGTTCATTGCCCATGGAAAGTGAACCTGTTGCAAAATGGAACACCTGGTTGTGGGATGTACGATGGATTGACCAGCCTTTTTAAGATACGTGTTTGCATAGCTGTTGTACCAAAACCTGTGAAAACGTTGCAGCTTGTGACCTTTGCCATGATTTCGTCGTCGTTTATCATTCAGACCCATCAAGCCTTCGTTAGACAGGCAGTTGTTACCTGTGTCCATTTGAAGGATTCGTCATTTTGAAGACACGGTCTTTTTCGGAGTTTCTCTTTCTGGTGGTGATAGCGTTCCTGTAGTGCCAGGAGAGGGATTTCATCAAAACAGAGAGTCCAACTGTGAGTATTTGAACCTCGGTATTTGACGGCAGCACCCTTATTTGATGCAGTTCTCTTCTCACTTTTCATGACATATTCCAGGAGTGCCAGAGACCGGACAGGAAACGGCCGATTTTGATTTCAGATTTGCAAGACTTTCCTGCTGGTGATCTTTTGCTGTTCGGATGGTGTTTGGTGTTGTCATTGGCTAATTGGCTTTGTATTCTGCGTGCGACGGGCAGGAGGAATCCAACAGTAATTCCCGGTAGATTTGGTGGCTTAGTAAGAGCATCAGGATTAGAGAGATTTATCTCAGCTGTTCCAAGGCGATAATGGAAAGCTTAGTTGCCTCAAGGTAACCAATTGACGACTCTCAATTTTTACCACTCCACAGCCTGGGAGGCCCCACTGAGCTCTCGAGTGGCACAATTTCACTTGGCTGATCGTGACATTTTAGTAGTGAATAGGTTCTTGCGAGAAATGCTTGGCAGGATCTCCTGAAATCAAGGCCACTAAATGTCATAAGCTCTGGAGTGGGAAGTGGAGGTGGGTGAAGGAGGATTCATTGTCGCGAGCTGAGCAACTCTGCAGGAATAGAAAGAATTCCTCGCAGAATAGTGACGCCACTTGAAGTTTGTTTTCGTAGAAAGAAAATAACGTTTCATATCCTTGCGGGCACTTTTAGTCTGATGCTTTCTTCTGGAAGCAATTTACGGGAAGGCTTTGAAAGGAACTCTAAACCACAGTTGTACAAAAATATTCAGTCATCGAGCCGACTCGCAAAACCCGCCTCCAAGCTTTTTATCAAGCAACTGCGGGGTTTCTTGGCACTGGGAACTGACACGGTTGATCGACAGATACAACGGCAGGATTGATCGATCACGGTCCTATCACTTACCAGGGGCTCCAGGAATCTACCCGGGATGGATTTTTCAAAATTAGCACTAAGTATGATGATCTCTGAATCAGTGTGATATTTGACAGAGTTGATTGGTAAGCATAACAGACATTTCTTCTGACACATTTGTAGGCCCTCCCCCCTGGGTATTTTTTCTACGTTGTGATTTTGTGAGTCCTCCCAAACTGGGGGTTAAATAACTAACCCCAAACCTTTGTGGTTTCGCTCCCTCTGTTTCCCCCCCCCCCCACCGGCCCAAAAGGAGGTGCGAGAGCGCAGTTTACATCTGTCGTTTCTTCGCTTGCCAGCACAACACAATGCAGGCAAGACACGCCTGCTGGCATGATAGCTTTCCTGACGTGACCAGACAGTCTATTAAAAGTTATGTGTGGCCTCCCAAACTGGGGGTTAAATAACTAACCCCAAACCTTTGTGGTTTCGCTCCCTCTGTTCCCCCCCCCACCGGCCCAAAAGGAGGTGCGAGAGCGCAGTTTACATCTGTCGTTTCTTCGCTTGCCAGCACAACACAATGCAGGCAAGACTCGCCTGCATTGTTATGTCTGGGGGTAAGGAGCTACTGAATGACTAATGACGCTTTTGGCAAGAAAGTCAGGCCTCGCTCCACTGTAGTGCGTGAAAGAAATGTGCGCAGTACTTGAAGACGGGACTCGGGAAGCGGCAAAAGACGGCGATTGGCAATAACGACATGATGCATCTAAATGCACCAAACGGATCCATCTGCACCGTGAAACGATGATAGCGCCTGATAACAATGCCAGACGATCTCTAAGATGAGTCATCGAAAGAATTTACTGCTTGGAAAAAGCTGGTCGAGTAATGTGAGCTTTGAAGTACAGCTTTATCAGCAGTTGTGTACGAGCTAGATAACAACGCTGAGCCATATTCATACCTCGCTTTGGAAGAAAGATTTCATGAAGTTAAGCAAAGTGAGCCATCGCACTTCATGAAGCCATTTGGGCAGCAGTTGCAAACACACAAGCATCCTGCAGAATCCTGTGCTGAATGACTGCAAGTTGAGTCCCAACAGAAGTGAATGAAAATTCAATGAAGCTAACTGACCCCAAAAGCTGCCATCACCCCATTCACCACGCAACCTGGGATAAACTTAGAAGAACGATGTAAACGGGAGGAACTATTCGTAAGAGAATTGAAGAGAAAGAACTTCCATCAGAAGACAGTGCACAAGACTCAAAACTTAGGCGTATTCTCTCGTGTAGTGAGAAGAGGCCTGAGATACAGTATCGATTTTGTTCATTCACAAATGATAAGTCATCAAATCACTGGACGTCTCGAGCCTTTGAAAAGCAATGGCTCAAGGAAACGGCCGTCGGATGTTGATTTACATTTGGCCCAGCTCCATTAGACGAGGTTTCAAAAGGGGGTGTCCTTTCAGACAGCGATGTATTGATCCGTAATGGATCAACATTCTCAGTCTTACATTTCTGACGTCTTGACCGACGAAGCGTGCTTCAAGGCAAAATAAGTGTGGTGAGGCCAAGATCTGGAACATCTCCGGATTTGACCAAGATAACATGTTCTGCAGTGACATTGTGTGCTGCCGAGAAATTTGGTCAAGAAACAGCCTTGCCCAAATTATTTGGATGCTTCTCCTTGAGAAAACCGTTCGCTTCTTCACTCCTGCGACTCCTGTTTCGATGAAACTAAATTGGGTCTTGTATTCATTAAAAGTCACGATCTTGCGTTACTTATCCAAGAAGCTGATGCAGATTTATCATGCTTCATGAAGGATTTATGAAATTGAGGTGGAAAGCAGCAGAGAATCTCTCCTCTTTACATGATTCATAAATCTCCGTCCGTCGTTGCAGTTAAGCAGTTCCAGCAGTCTGGAATATTGCGGCACAGGTGAAGGGTGCCTCGTTTTCCGTTGCGGACTGTAGCGAAATTAGACTTCGTTTATTCAGCGTGTAAGCTATCCTGCCGGATTAGCTGCTAATTCCTTGTGATAGTTTTTGCGAAGAAAAGAAGGTAACTCTCTCGCTCACGGGGGGCTTTTAGTGTTTGACAATCCCTTTGTTTTGTACGATTCATGCAACGCACTCAATTTTTATTTTCAGCCAGGTGTCTGACTGTTTAGTCAGATCTCTGGTCCCGTTGCAGGATCGAGTGGAAAATGCAATCTGAGTTCTGTCTTGCAATTGTCGAATCTGCATGCAGTGACTCACAGAGAAAACAAATTTGGCCCAAAGGCACATTCCAACCTCACTTTTGAGTAAACGCACGCGTTTTCGCCGCAAGATGCATGGATCCTGACATGTTGCTCAGAAGCCTCGACTGTTCACATAAGCAGCGATTGTGTAGAATAATTCACGGATGCCTACATGTGTTTTCGTGGGTGGGTTCGATCACAAGAATTGTAGGCATACCACGTGAGACCCAAATGTGTGGCTTGCAATTTCCCCTTTTTCCTTGGAAATGAGGCTTTGATTGGGGGACGGGTGCTTGTTTCCGTTGATTCTTCTAAGAAACACCTTTTTCTCCTGGTAATTCCCCTGCAGCAAAATCACTGAACCTTCCCTTGTAACAAAATCCAGGATAAAAATGAACAATAGAATCTGCATCCCTCATTTTTGTTGAGAAGAAAAACCATTTCAATGAAAGCCACTTTGACAGCTTGAGTTGCTTGAATTCTTCTGTTCTGTCTTTTTTTGACCGATCAGTACACGTGTTGAAAAATGGAACATTGTGTCAACGTTGAAGTCACCACCTCACACGCCATAGTCGCAGAGGTGCGTGTACATGTATCTGACGACAGTGACAGCAGGATCATGGACAACCTTTTCCGATTCTGATTCATGATTCCGAAGACACAGAAAAGCTTGTTCAGGGGTTGTTAAAAGAGGGAGCAAACAAAAACTGAAGTGCATTGCAGTTTTGATATTTTGCTGACGATACAGAAGATGCCGAGTCAGAGTCGTCGAGGTTTCTCTCTGATGCTGGCGGCTGATCCCCACACCAGCCACAGGCAGACGGACCTCGTGGTGTTGAGTAGCGCCAGGATGCAGCGTTTGTTGTTTAGCGTTGCTGTGGAAATACCTGGAATGGCTCGGGAACCCGTCAGCAGCCAGTGCCGCTCGGGTCACGAGTTAGGCAGTAGTAAATTACCTCCTAACCATCCGTTTTGTCTTGCACCCTCTCTTTCCTCCTGCTCC
>JAAUYG010100615.1_pt1 | contig 17339 bp, 12 predicted proteins | sample 7278091 | NCBI WGS metagenome assembly JAAUYG01 (sample SAMN14350201, study PRJNA611818) | marine sediment metagenome | isolation source: surface marine sediment (0.6m) | place: French Polynesia: Moorea | collected 2018-08
AATCAATTAGTATTATATTACTAACAGGCTTGGCAATTCCTTCAGATGAATTTAATTGGGGAACAGACTATAAAGTTCCCTTTTCTATCTTTTTTTAAATTAAATAAAACTAAAAAATCATGAGTACGACAATTGTATCTAGCGTACTAGATAGCTGCACGCTTATTTATGTTGAAGTGGGCGAAAATTCCAATAAAGTTTGGCGCGGAAGCATTAAAGATGATGGCTCTTTTTTGGCTGAATGGGGGCGAGTTGGCAATACCCTACAATCTAAAAATTATCGATTGGGTTCAGTTAACCTAGCACGAAATAAATTTGAACGTACTAAACGCCAGAAATTAAGCAAAGGCTATACCGAAGCACAACTTATAGATGGAGATACCAAGCAAACTACTGTAATCAAACCAGAAGAGTTAGAAACGATCGCCAGCCAGCAAATTCAACATGGTAAAGATCCTCGATCTAAAGAGTTAATTCAATATTTAGTAAAAAGTAATATCCACCAAATTACATCTCAAACCAATATTACCTATAATTCAGCAACGGGTGGATTTAGCACACCTTTAGGAATAGTCACCCCTAGTGCGATCGCCGAAGCTAGAAAATATTTAATTCAAATTGCTGCTACTCGTCGAAGTAATAGCTATAAGCTAAGTCAGTTACTGAGTAAATATTTGCGTTTAATTCCCCAGAATTTAGGACACAAATTAGACCAGTCGCAATTTTGTTCATCCCAAGAAATACAACGTCAGTATGAGATTTTAAATGCTCTAGATGCTGCGGTTACAGTAGATTCAACAGCCAATAAACAGTTATTTAAATGTGCGATCGCCAGAGTTCCTGGTAGCACCACTGAAGGAAAGAAAACCTTTCGCTGGCTCAATCAGCTTTATCAATCAACTATTAATCAAAATCATGTTGCTGCTAAATATAAATTGAGACGAGCATATGAATTAGATATTCCTTCAATGCGTCAGGCGTTTGCAACCCAGGCAAAAACCATTGGTAATGTTAAACAACATTGGCATGGTACAAAAGCAAGCAACCTGTTGAGTATTTTCCAACAGGGTTTAATTATTCCTCCTGCGAATGCAGTTCAATGTACAGGAAGAATGTTCGGTAATGGCATTTATGGCTCAGAACAATCTACTAAAGCTTTGAACTATGCCACTAATTATTGGAATCCTTCGGGGGAAGATGAAGAACGAGTATTTATGCTGCTATGTGACTTTGCGATGGGGAAAGAGTACCATCCCCAGGGATCTAATCGCCGATTTCCAGTTAAAGGATACGATAGTACTTATGTAGTTCCTGGTGCAGCTAATACTATTAATCAAGAAAGTATTGTTTATAGTAGCGATCAGGTGAATATTAAATACTTATGCGAGTTTAGTTAAGAGTTTAGTTAAATTGTTCAAGAATTTATTTCTGAAGTTTATGATTTAGAGGAATCAATTTTGTCTGTTCAATACTATAGAGTTCATTCATTAGTCGCCAATTGCGATCGCCATAAGCATTTTTCAAAGTGGCAATAGTCAGTAGTAGTGCTAACTAAATTCACCAGGGTATATACCGATCCATTTTGCTCCTTCTAGTTGAACGATCATCAGCTTGGCAGGTTCTTCACCTACAGTCCCCGAAAGATGTCCTTGAAGTCCATCAGCATTGGGTTGGGTATTTTGATCGCCCCCAAAAGAAACCTCTCCCACACCCAATCCTACCCAGCCGACTGGCAATTCAGCAAAAACGATTTTGGATTCCGCGTTCATTAAGCGGTTATTCCACTGGGGTGCAGCATTACCACTCATACTTTCCTGTTTAAAGTTGGTTAACTCACATTGGGTTTGGTGACTAACGCCATCATCATCTGTCCAGACGTGCCAATAACTAAATCTTGGTGGAGTGGGGTTAGGTGTAGATCCTTTAGGCTGATCATTGTGATTGGCATTAGTCATAGTATTATTTATTATTTATTTCCTTTTTTTTGCTTCTTATTTTCGTATTTCAGACTATTTGGGTTACTGCGCTTTTCATTTGGGTAGACCACAGAATTTGACTTTATTAGAAGCTAAAAGCGCGTGGGATGTGCCGAACAGAACCACGTAAGACGCTAATGGCTAATGGCGGGTATCTACGAACTAGTTAATTTAAAACGGAGTCTATTCAATTAAAAACAGTTGTAAGTTTGCTCGCCTATATTATGGCGAATTTTAGTTTGTAACTCAGCAAAAGTATCATCTTTGCCAACCCCAATCTTCCAATAAAGTATAAAGTACAGGCACTACTATCAAACTCAGTAGCGAAGAAGTAATCAAACCACCGATTATTCCTACTGCCATCGGTTGACGTAATTCTGAACCAGCACCCCACCCCATAGCGATAGGCAACATTCCCAAGATTGTTGAAAAGGTAGTCATGACAATCGGGCGTAGGCGCACTACTCCAGTGTTTAAGATCGCTTCGGTACGACTCATGCCAGAGTTACGTAGTTGGTTGGCATAATCTAGGAGTAGAATAGCATTTTTATCCAATAAACCCAGCAGGAAAATTAAGCCAATTAAAGAGATCATCCCAAAATCGCTTTGAGTAACCAGCAAGGCTAACATTGCACCGACAATGGATAACGGCAAGGACAAACCAATTACCATCGGTTCTAAGCAGCGACGAAAAGGCAAATAAAGCACTATCAGCATACAAATTACTGCCAGAGTTAGAGTTACGGCGAATTCTCCTAATATTTTCCCCGATCGCGCTGAGTCTCCTTCTAAATCAAACATAATATCAGGAGGTAAAATTGAAAGAGCGATCGCCTGTGCCTTATCTGTCGCATCTCCTATTCCCTGAGCAGCAGTCAAGTTAGCATTTATATAGGCTACTCTTTTACCATCAAGATGAATTAGTTTATCTAGAGGTTCATTTACTCCATCAACACGGACATCTTCAAATCCTGGTAACTTTTGGATTTCTGATTGAAAAGCAAGGGCACTAGTTCTTAATTGGGCTAAATTTTCTCCTTCTAGGGCAACTTTGAAAGAAGGATCTTCTCCTGTTTCTACAAAGGGTATATCTTCTACGCTGATAATTATTTGGGGAATTTGGGGCAGGTTTTGGCGAATCTGTGCCTGTACCTGACTAGTAGTTGAATCGCGATCGCCCTTAAGTTTAACGTATAGTTGACCTTTATTAGGTTCACCCCTCACCCCTGCAATGGTGTAGACAGATTCTACATCAGGATGATTTAAGACTATTGCTTCTATCTGTTGCCCTACTGTAATGGTTTTACGTAATAAAATACGTTCAGGCGATCGCGCAATACTTTTTAACCAGCTAAAACTGCTTGTTTGTTCGTCTTCGGAGGACACATCACCCTTCTCCCCTACTGATTCTGTTTTCTTACTTGTAATATTTGGGGAAGAACTTGCTATTTTCGGTAACGGGGTTGTATAGACAATTTTAAATTCTCCTCGATCGAATTGAGGCACAAAACCCTGAGGAATTAAAGGTATTAAAGCAATTCCTATGATAAAACTAGCGATCGCTATACTTACTACTGCCCGACGATGATTTAAGCCCCACTGTAATAAATTACGATAACTATTGATAATAATTCTTCTATTTCTCCTATTTTCCTGACTTGCTACTGTTTTCCTCTGTCTGAGAGACAACCAGTACACCGCCAACACAGGAGATAAAGTGCGGGCAGCCAACAGAGAAGTCAAGACTGCTGCTGAGATAGTTAAACCAAAAGGGCGAAAAAACTGCCCTAATGTACCACCCATTAAACCAATGGGTAGAAACACCGCCACAATAGTTAGAGTAGAAATAGATGCAGTTAAGCCAATCTCACGGGTAGCAGATAAAGCAGCTTCACGGGGGCTTTCACCTTCCTCTAGATGGCGCATAATGTTTTCTACTTCCACAATGGCATCATCGACAATAATTCCAATCGCTAGGGCTAAAGCCAGTAAAGTGAGGGTTTCTAGATTAAACCCTGCTACAGCCATGACAATAAATGTACCTAGGAGAGAAATAGGAATAGCGATCGCCGTGATTAAAGTTGCTCTAACATTACGTAAAAAAGGAAAAATAACTAAAATTGCTAGTGCCACTGCACCTAATAAAGCTTCGATAGTGGCTTTGGTGGCTTGACGGATATAACCTGCGGGAGTTTCGGCTAAAACCAACTGAATATCTGGTAGACGTTGTTTTAATTGTGCAACTGTCTTTTCTACTTGTTTAACTACTTCTAAGGTATTCGCATCACCTTGTTTAATTACCTGAAAAGAGATCGCCTCCTCACCATTAAAATGAATTAAGGTATGACTATTAGCTGTTGGGATATCTGGGTTAGCAGCAACAGGGTTAGGATTGCCCAAGATATCAACTCGTTGTACTCCTAGTAGTTGGTTGATAGCAGGAACAATCTCAGTAGTAGTAATGTTATTTAATTCTCTGAGATTACGCTCTTTATTAGTTACCACATAACTAATTGCGCTGGTTTCATTGAGATTAAAGGGAATTACCTTTAAATCAGTAGCGGGGGGTAAAGATAATTTATCTAGACTAGTTTCGACTGTAGCGGTAGCGTCTTGGATATCAATATTAGTATCTAATAATAAATTAATTACCGTTTGCCCTGAATAAGTAGAAGAATATAGCTGTGCCAATCCAGGTGTGTCGGCTAAAGCTGTTTCAATCGGTTTAGTTAATTGAGATTCTGTATTTAAAACTGTTTCTGAGTTAGCCTGGGCGCGAATTACCACCACAGGAAAGTTAACCGCAGGAAATAAAGAATATTTCAGCGAACTAAAAGCCAATATACCTGCTATTGCGATCGCCAGCCAAAAGCAGATAGTCAGGCGAGAATATTCAATTGCTAAACGGGAAAGATTAAACCGCGATTTACTAAACATTACTGATTAAACAAAGAGTCTAATCAATATTCTTACAGAAGTCTTTTATATATTATGCAAACTACAGATACTATTTGAGCAAAATAGAATTATGGGACAAACCTCGTAGCGGAAGAAAAATTAATTGTATATTATCGCCTTAAAACTATGGCGCAAAATTATTTGCAGGAAAATCAATCGTAATACTCTTAGACAACTGCACGACCAAGCTGTAAAAACTCTCTCACTGCACTCAAATATGCTGTTTCATCTTCTAGCATCGGGAAGTGAGAGGTTTGGGGCAACTCTACATATTTAATTTTGTTATTTAAGGCAGCAGCCTGTTTACCCATTACCGCAGGAATAATAATATCTTTTTCTCCAGATACCATTAGAGTTGGTACAGTCAGCTTAGCAAACTCCTGGGGCATTATTTCTACTGCTTGTTTGCTCACGGAAGTGTATATTGTTCCCGCTGCTGCATTATAGTCAGCCATTAGAAAATCTTCCAAAAAGGCAATGCGATCGCTTTTACTTATCGGGCGATGGAGAAATCTCGCCATGAACATTCTGTCGGCAAAAGGAACTTTCAAAAACCAATTGTAGCGAAATCTAACAACGTATTCCCCAAATCTGTGAAAAGCGGCAAAGGCTTTGGCATCATACTCAAAAATACCGTTGCAGGTAAGAATCGCTTGCTGTACTCTTTCCCTATAACGGTTAATAAATAAAGTGGCGATCGATGCTCCCATAGAATGAGCATTAAGATATATCTGATTGAGATTCAAAGCATCCAATAAGGCAGCTAAATCTTCGGCGTAGTCTTCCATATCATAACCCCAGTTTACAGAATCTTGGAGTAATGCAGAACGACCAAAGCCACGCATATCATAGAGTAAGCAATCAAAATCATTCGCTAGAGCTTCGGCAGTGCTACGCCAATATCTCGCCGATCCTCCCCAACCATGTAAAAATACCATTACTGGTTTATAGGATTGGTTTTGTGGGTGACGAATCCACTCATAGTAATGACTTACCCCACGAACATCTATTGTAGGCATAGCTAATTGTTAATAAACTGTTTTATTATCCTTGCTTTTTAGTTTATTCTTTAGAGCCAGGATCTTTTCAGTTATTCCTATTGTTTTAACAAAAGTATCGATAATATTATCCAATATTATCCAATCAAAATTATCCAATCAAATTAATAATCATCGACTTGGCGCAACTGACGACTGACTAACAACAATCTTATTTCAGCAACGCCAAAAAACCAATGGATAATTAATCGGCTTTGGCTTTGTTACGGGATGCTCGCCAAGCATCTCTAGTTCTTCCTAAGTTAATTTTAAACTCATCTATGCCTAGTAAACTACCAACACGATCTTCATCCCAACAAGATGAAAAAAGACCGTAACTTAAACCAACAACCCCCAAAACTAAAAAGCCAAAAGAAACAGCTAGAGCGAGATAGGGTGGTAATTCTATAACATTACTGGTTTTAAGCCAATAAAAAATAAACAGTGATGACATACCTAGGACGGAGGGAATACCACAAAATACCGCCATGCGCCGTCCCATACGTTTACTGACTATATCAGGAATTGCTGACAGGTTAGAATCCTGACGAGAACTTCTGGGAGTAGATTTTTTCTTAGTCTTGTTTTTAGGTTTGGCAGGAGTAGTTTTTCCTGGATTATTTATCGGAGCGTTTTTCTTGGCGGACGTTCCGTCCACAGGTTCGCTCCTCTTTTTCTTATTATTTTTACGGGGTTCAAAAGGTAAACGACCCCGTTGAGGATCTGATGGCATGGATTTATCGAGTGATTAACGACGAATGCCGAGGCGAGCAATCAGTTTTTGATAGCGTTCATAATCTTCTTTTTGAATATAAGCTAGAAGACCTTTACGACGACCAATCATTTTGAGCAAACCACGGCGAGAAGAATGGTCTTTTTTATTTGCTTTGAGATGAGCAGTTAACTGATTAATTCTTTCAGTAAGAACGGCAATTTGCAAATCAGCAGAACCAGTATCGGTTTCGTGGATTTGATATTCTGCCATTAATTCTTGTTTGCGCTGTTGAGTCAAAGTCATTTTGATTTAGTTGAGATTGTCCAGATATATTGAAACTGCAAACTATTATATTACCACCGATTTTTTAGATCTTTCATCCCAATAAAAACTGAAGGTATAATTCAGCATGACGGTTTTTGATCTGTAATAATAAGCAAGCCTTAACTTTGTAAGTATCTATCCAAAAGTGAAATCATCTTCTGATAATAATTCTTTATCCACTGGCTCGGATTCAGTTGCTCAGGCTACTGGTTTGGGTACATTTGGCGGTGTTTTTACTCCTTCGATCTTGACCATCTTAGGGGTAATCATGTACTTGCGTTTTGGCTGGGTAGTCGGTAACGCGGGATTAATTGGAACTCTGATTATTGTTACTGTTTCTACCTCCATTACTTTTCTTACCGCTTTATCCGTATGTGCGATCGCCACTGATAAAGTTGTTCGTGTTGGTGGTGCGTACTATATGATTAGTCGCTCCTTGGGAATTGAGACAGGAGGAGCAGTGGGGATTTCGCTTTACTTTGCCCAGGCGGTATCAGTTGCTCTCTACACCATTGGTTTTGCTGAAAGTTTGGTCAAAGCCAAAGTTAATATTTTTGGTTTGAGTATTAATCTTCAGAATTTTGGGCTTAATCAGACCTATGTTGCTCTGGGGATCACAATTTTGGTGGGGATTCTGGCGATTACTTCTGCTAGCTTGGCGATTAAAGCTCAGTATTTTATTATGGCAGCGATCGCTATATCTCTATTGATGTTTATCTTGGGTAGCCCCTTACCCAATGTCGAGCCACAAATGTTTTCCGCACCTCCTGAAACTGCCCTTCCCTTTTGGACGGTGTTTGCAGTATTTTTCCCTGCGGTAACAGGAATTATGGCAGGGGTAAATATGTCGGGAGATTTGAAAGATCCTGTAAAATCATTGCCTACTGGGACATTAGCAGCCGTAGGCACAGGATATGTTATTTACATGATGCTGCCGATTTTTTTGGCAATGCGGGCTGATTCAGCGAGTCTAATTAACGAAGATATTTTTGTTATGCAGGAAACTGCGCTCAAAGGCTTTGGTTTTACAATGCTATTGGGAGTCTGGGGGGCGACTTTGAGTAGTGCCATTGGTAGTATTTTGGGCGCACCTCGTGTTTTACAGGCATTGGCAAGGGATGGAGTATTACCGCCATTTTTAAACTTTTTGGGTAAGGGACACGGTAGAGATGATGAACCCCGTAACGGTACACTAGTTAGTCTGGGAATTGCGATCGCCGCAGTCTGCGTAGGAGACTTAAACTTAATCGCTCCTGTACTGTCGATGTTCTTTTTAACTACTTATTTCGTGTTAAATGTTTCGGCAGCTATTGAAGGTTTTTTACAGAGTCCTTCTTTTCGCCCTAGCTTTCGGGTGCATTGGTCATTATCTCTTTTGGGAGCATTAGGCTGTCTTGGAGTAATGTTTTTAATCGATGCCTTTGCTACTGTTTTCGCTGCGATAATTGTCTTAGGTATTTATCTCTGGCTACAGCGTCGGGAATTAAAAACTACCTGGGGTGATGTGCGTCGAGGTATGTGGATGGCGTTGATTAGTACAGGGATTTTTCAAATTGAAGAACAAGATGACACCAAAAACTGGCGACCTCATATTTTGGTTTTATCTGGCGCACCGCAAAAACGCTGGTCCTTAATTGAATTAGCCGATGGTTTTAGCCATAATCGGAGTTTGATGACCGTTTCTAGTGTTTTGCCTAGTGGCTCTCGCGATCTCAAACAACAATTAAAGTTAGAAAGAACCATCCGCGATTATCTTCAGAAACGAGGAGTACAGGCTTTGGTTCGATTAGTAACCGCTGACGATCCCTTCGATGGTGCAGTACGCTTAGTAGAAACCTATGGCTTAGGACCTTTAGTTCCCAACACCGTAGTCATGGGAGATAGTGAACAACCAGAACGCAGAGAAGGCTTCTGTAATGCGATCGCCGAAATTCATGCTAGTCGGCGCAATGTAGTTATCTTTCACGAAAATCAACAACAAGGATTTGGTTTCCGTCGTATCATTGATGTTTGGTGGGGAGGAATGCAAGTCAATGGCAGCTTAATGTTATTGCTAGCCTATTTACTACGTACTGATATCAATTGGCGCAATGCCAAAATTTATCTTAAGTTAGTTGTCTGGGATCATGCTGGTGCTGCTGCTGCGAAGGATAATTTGAATAACTTTAGTCAAAATTTACGCATTGATGTTATTCCTAAAGTTATAGTTGCCGAAGGTCGTTCTTTTAATGAAATTCTTCAGCAATCTTCTCGTAATTCTGATTTAATCTTTTTGGGAATGGCACAGCCATCGGAAAACTTCATAGAGTATTACGAACAACTGCAAGCTAGAGTCGCAGATTTACCATCTACTATCTTTGTTTTAGCTGCACCTGATTTTGCTTTTGGAGAATTGTTAACAGAATAGGTATAGGTATTAGGTATTAGTGAAAAATTCAAAACTTCAAACTCAACACCCAAAAGTCAGGAAATGGCAATGCGTGGCTAACTGCGGTGCGTGCTGCAATCTTACTCCAGAAGATAGACCAGATTTAGCTGAGTATTTATCTAGTGAGGAACTAGAACTATATATGAGCATGGTAAAAGAAGACGGTTGGTGTATCAATTATGACCAAGATACGAGAAAATGTCAGATTTATGATAACCGTCCCCGTTTTTGCCGAGTGCAACCAGATAACTTTGAAGATATGTATGGAGTTGAAGCAAAAGAATTTAATGAATTCGCGATCGCTTGTTGCCAACAGCAAATCTCTGGAGTTTACGGCAAAGATAGCGAAGAATTAGAACGCTATGATCATGCAATCTCTGATAACCCAAGTTAAGAATCTGGTTTAATTAGAGAAGGTAATAGTTAATACTTTAGTGACTAGTAGTCTAGCAAATTAATTATGACAGGTAAGTTGAGGATATAATCGCTTCAATTTAACTTGTGCATTCTCGTTATTAAAACGCCAATTGACAGTAGCTTGTTGTCGATTTCGTTCACCCGTCCATGCAGCTAGCTCCTGTTTCATCATCTCAATCTTGGAAATATGTCGATTCAAACATTGACGAGAGAGAACAGAAAATTTAACGTTTCAATGATCTGATTTCTTGACCCTAGTTTACAACCAATAATTAGTTTTATTGTCAAGTTGGCTATTTGGACGTGAACTTGTAAAGAGCGATTATGAAGCGATCCGTAGTCTTACGGATCGCCCCTTCGTAGTAATTGTCTTGAATGTCAAATGATTAATGTAATTTTTCTTGAAGGCGATCGCTTGTTGTCAACAGCAAATCTCTGGAGTCTATAACACAGATAGCGCGGAATTAAAACGCTATAATAGAGCAGTCAATAGCATTGTGAGAGAAGAATAAAATCTAATCTTATTCTTTTTAATTAATGCTACACTCTCACTTCTTAAAGTATTTTTTGCTTGGCGGCAATATTTTCTCTACATATATTTGTGTAGAGTAATTAACTTTCAAACAAAATAAATAATGCCACTATGAAAAAAACAACACAGAGAGCTGCTGCACTGTGTGCCGTAATTCTAGCAATAACTATAATAACGGAATTACCAGCAATTACTAATCCCGCATCATTATCTAGAGTGAGAGAGAAAGTATTAATTAAGGCAGTAAGTTTTAGTGTAATTTTAGTTGGAGTAGAAATTTTTGCTAAAGAATAGCGAAAGTTACAGCCGTTTTCAGTTGAATAGACTCCGTTTTTGATTAGCTAGTTGATAGCTATTAGCTTTTAGCTTTTAGCTTTTAAAAATTTCATTATTGTGGTCTACTCATTTGAAAAGTGCAGTAACTCTTTAACTCTTTAACTCTTGTCTCCCAAAGCAATCTGTCAAGCAACTGGTAGAAATCAAACTGATGTACTAAGAGAATTCGTCCGTAGTCTGAAACGAAAGATGCCTAAATCCTAGACATCATGACAAGGTTTGTCTAGTTCTGTCTAGTAAAACTAGAGTTAGACTTAAACTCTTGAATTATTCTAATATTCTATTTGTTGCAGGCTCCTTTTTCAACAGTATCGATAAGTGCATTATGCTTGATGGTTTCTCCCTCGCTGATACTGGTTTTTATACCCCAGTGACCATGTTTTGAGTTACCTGTAATGCTGGAGAAAAAAACAAAATCTTCACCACCAGAATTTTGCCAGAAGCAAAAATAATCTTTTAACAGTTCCCCCATTCTAGGATCATTCTGTGCGGCAGTCTTGATATCAAAGGCATTATCTCCATTAAGATGTTGTCCTCCCTCATAGGCATAAAGTTTCAAATTATATTGTTTAGCTAATGCTGCGTGTTCTACAATTTTTGGTTTAACTTTTTCTTCATAAAATTCACGCATTTTGTCGAAAACTTCGTCTATAGAAGCAGGATTAAAAGTCGGACCATATTGAGTATTAATATAAGGAGCAATTGCAATAGCATGTAGATTACAGGATTCTTGTCTACCTGTTATCGCTAGATGTTCTAAGCCTTTTTTAATGTGCCAACTGTTGGCAGCTTGCCCTGCCAGAATAGGCTTGATAAGATCTGCTCGTGGACCAAATTCCTCACGGAAAATAGCAGCAATATGACAAAGCCTGTCAACGACTTCTTTTTGTGGCAATTGCTCACGTCCCTTCTTGGCGGTAGCTTCTGCTTTGGTCAAGCCCTCCTCTTCCATCAGCTTGGCAATAATAGAATCATGCAGGTAGCGGGTTTGAGAAAAGTTTCTGTTCCACAATTCGTTACTGTTCTCTAGATATAGATTCAGATTATCATCATATTTCTGAGCAAATAATTTTGCAGTTTGACGTATGTAGTCATCATCAGCAAGATGAGGTAAGGTGATCCAAGCCTCTTTGTTGGCAACATTTGACAGTTCAATCAAATCTTCATAGGCAACACCTCGACCTGGTGCATCGGGCTTTACACGATCGCTCCATGTCTTTACGGTGTTATTATTGGTCTCCATAAGATCCATATATCTCAGGATTTTAAAAGGCTTTATAAATTCTAGAAACTCTTGCGTATAAACATCTCCAGAATTCAAATCGTACCCTGAGGCAACTATTTTTAAATCGGATGGTGGATTATTAGAATCTATGTTTCTCATCATTAGGTGTACAGGACTCAAAGAACTATCCAAACGTTTCTTATCAAATCTCTCGAAAGTTCCAGTTACAGTTCCATCAGACCCTCTTGTGGCAGAGAGCAACCTTCCTCCAACTTTAAAGGAAATATCGCCACTTCCCTTATATGAAAACTGCCACACCCCAGGCTCATACTCATATCCCTCAAACCATAGTCCAGCATCTGATAAAGGGTATCCTTTATCAGATAATTTAAGCTCTAGATCTTTTTGATAAGGTTTGTCTAAATGCCCCCAGTCTCTGGCACTTTTGGCTACATTGACCCACATCTTACTTTTTGACCAGCTCGAATCCTTTGAAAGGTTAATGCCCATAGGGAATTTTCTTAAAAAAACAAGAGGTTCTTCAGGTTTTACAGGGTCTTGTTTGGTGTCATTCCCCGTTAAGACAATTTCTTGTGAATAATGTTTATCTTCTTGTATGTTCAGAATAATATCATTTTTTGTTTCAGCAGCACAAGAAAATACGGTAAAAAGGAGGACGTTAGATACACTATAAAGAAAAATATTTTTCATAAACTTAACCGACAAATATTAAATAAATAATAATAGTTATAATTAGGCTTTTCTTGGTATCAAGGCATCATATTAGGTTTAAATATAAATAAAATATACATATTTCAAATACTTATAATTTTTTCAATTATCTACATAATATAGTTTGAAATATATAAATATATTATTTCTAATGAACTTCAGATGATATGTGAATTTAAGTTTTTTGGCTCTACCGAACTTACTGTGTTTAATTTGGGCAAAACTTCGATTTGTAAACGGCTTGAGCAAAAACTATAAAAAATTAAACTATCAATAGATGAAAGTATTGGTATGCAAAACTTTTAGGTATTAGTTTCTAACAGTTTTACATTGCAGGTTCGGTAGAGCCAGTTTTTTTAGCTTCTATTTCGTCAAGCTAATCTATTAGACTTCTTGCACGAATCATAATTAATTACTTATTCAAGAGGGAAAAGGGGAAAGGTTAAAGGGAAAAAGGATTAGTCTTCTATTCATGCAAGAGGCCTATTAAATAAACATTTTAAATAAGCATATACTGAACTCCGCTTGTCTTTTCGCTTAAATACACGTTGTATTTGGTACAGAAAAAATCGTTTTGACGTAATTAACAAGTCAGAAATATCTTGAAACTTAGGATGGGAATTCTTTAAGTTATAACCCGCTAACTTCATAGCTTTTCCAGCAATATGTTCGCAAATCCAAGCTTCAGTTTCAGTAAGATCTTGGCGTTTATTAGAAGTGAAAGATGTATTATTTCCTTTTAATAATATCTGACCCGATAAAGTAGTTCCCAAAAAATCAGCTAACCGCTTTGCCTCTCCATTGGAATCTGCAACTAGTTTTTCAAACAATTTAAAGCTGCATTGCCAATCTGGATTAATTTAATAAGTTTCGTCTAGCTGTTAGATATATATGAGTTACTTTATTTAATCGTTTATTTTTTTTGGCTTGATGATTTTCAGATAGATTTAAATCAAACTGACCAGCTTAGTTAGTTGAGTTGCTGTTTCGATAATTGCTGAACTGATTTAAAAAGAACACTATTACAAATAAAATCCCAAAGATAATTCTGTGGATCTAAATCTGGTTTGCGTTGAATAAATCTTCTGATTCGCCAGAGAGTAAAACTTAAAATCCATACAACATCGGTTAAAACTGCATACAACCAGCCATGATTTTTGACAAAGTATCGTTGTCTCGATTCAAATAAGTATTTTGGTAAAGGTTTGTTTTTCGACTTATTTTCAGTTACCCCTGTACTTTGACCAGCAATGTGCATTACTCTGCTTTGGGGAACATACCAGCAAGACCAACCTGCTTTTTTAGCTTGTAGACAATAGTCAGTTTCCTCATAATAGAGAAAATACTCCTCATCCATCAATCCTACTGACTCAAATACCTCACGACGAATCATCATGCTAGCTCCTGGTAGCCAATCAACTTGACATGCTTTATTGGTCATAGTGCGAGGAACAACCCAATTTGATAAAATCTTTGAAGCTATACCAAGGCGCAAACCAGAATCTAGTTCACTCAAGATTGTGGGAAAGCGGAAGGCGAACGGCCACAATTCTCCATCTTCAACTTCTAAACTACTACCAGCAATTCCTACTTCACGATGCTTCTCCATAAAATCTATTAGAGCATTCAACCCACCAGGGCGAACCTGAGTATCTGGATTGAGCAAGTAAAAATATGATGGTGGATTGGTAGATTTTAGTGTAGGTCGAATAGCCAAATTGTTACCAAAAGCATAGCCACCATTACGGGGTGAGGAAATAAGAGATACCCACTCTCCCCAGCCTTCAGTTTCAATAGCAGTGCTGATTTTTTCTATGGAGTCATCCCCCGAAACATTATCGATAACTGCAACACTTACCCCAGATAATGATCGAACTTCACTAGCTAAAGAACGCAAACAGTTAATTGTCAGATTAGCTGTTCGATAGTTGACTATGACAATTAGTAAAAAGTTAGAATTTTCGGGTTGGATTGTACTAGACATTGCTGATAGTAGATTAAGTATTAATTGACAAAAAAAGAAAATATCTAAGGCGATAATGCTTTTATTTTGATATCATTGTTAACTCGCGATCGCCGACTTGCTCATCAGAAAAAATAGAATTGATACATGCTTGCATTTTTTCTGCCATGATTTGCACATATGGTTCCTGAAGCATACTAGAATGACCACCAGGATTGTCGAATGATTCGACCCCTTTTGTTGAACGTTTTCCCCAACCTAGTAAAGGATCTTTAGTTACATGAATTGCTGGCGTATCGTCAATTGATGGATTATCCATACCAATATTTTCTGTAGCTCGCCAAAGAGTCAATTTACCTTGGAAAATAGACGGAGTATATTCTTTTCTTGCCACTTCATAAACGCTTCTGACAGAAATATTTTGGCAGGATTGAGGCAATGATAGTCCTCGATCTAGATGATATCGGAGAAGCATAACCTTAAATTTCTGTCCAATCTTCTGAATTTTTGTGCTTGTTTCGTAAATTACTAGGTTTTTGAACTTATTTGTCAATGTTCTGAGAAGATAGCCCAGCTGTTGATCTCCGTTAAGTTTTGCTTTTTGATTGAGAGCTTGAGATAAACCACTCATACGATTTTGGAAAACATGATTACTGGAATTTAGCTCTTCAACATCAATAGCATCAAGAATGGCAACTAAGGGAACTTTTTCACCTTGAGCTTGAAGTTGACAGGCAACCTCGAATGCCACAACTCCACCCGAACATAAACCACCAACTAAGTAAGGTCCTTGAGGCTGAACTTTACGTATCTCTTTAATGTAATGATTAACCATATCGGAAATCCGAGTATGCAAAATCGGAAAGCCTTCTTGACTATAGGGTCTTAGCCCATAAACAGGTCTTCCATCAGTGAGATGATTTGCTAGATTGGAATACAATATGGTCTCACCATCAGCATCATGTATTAAAAATAAAGGAACTTTATTTAAATCACCTGCTTTGATTAACACAAGCGAATCCCAAAAATTCATCTTATTCGAAGACTGATTTGAAGACTGAAGAATTTTCGCTAGTTGCTCAATTGTCGGGGCTTGGAAAATACTAGTTAAAGGAAACTTTCTGTTAAATACCCGTTCTATTTTCCCAAACAACTGAACAGCTAGTAACGAGTGTCCACCCAGTTCAAAAAAATTATCTGTCACACTAACAGATTGAACTCCCAAAACTTCTTGCCAAATTTGAGCTAGCTTTTCTTCTACTTCATCACGAGGAGCAACAAAATTATCATTGAGATTTTGATGTTCAAGATCTGGTGCAGGTAAAGCAAGACGATTAATTTTGCCGTTAGGAGTGAGAGGAAACTTTTCTAGAAAAACAAAATGAGAAGGAATCATGTAGTGAGGTAAAGTTTGCTCTAGAAAATGTCGCAGTTCTTTAATAGTCGGTGGTGAATTATCTTCAGCAACTACATAAGCCACTAATCGCTTATCTCCAGGAATATCTTCTCTAGCCGTGACGATACAATTACTAACCGATGGGTGTGAACTAAGATTGGATTCAATTTCACCAAGTTCAATGCGAAAACCTCGGATTTTAACCTGATTGTCAATCCGCCCTAAACATTCAAGATTGCCATCTGCTAAATAGCGTCCTAAATCCCCAGTTTTGTAAAGTCGCTCCGATGGATTTCCAGGATTAATGATAAATTTTTCTGCTGTTAATTCGGGACGATTTAGATAACCACGAGCCAACTGCACTCCACCAAGATGGATTTCTCCTGCTACGCCGATAGGTACTAACTGTCCAGAAGAATTTAAGATGCGGACTTGAGTATTAGCTAGGGGATGACCAATGGGAATAGACTCAAAATCAGGTTTTACTTGATGTACGGTTGCCCAAACAGTAGCTTCTGTTGGACCATAAACATTCCACAAAGACGAACACTGCTGTAACATCATTTTGGCGAGATCATGAGCTAGTGGTTCTCCACCACAAAGCATTTTCAAAGAAGGAATTTCACTACCTCTAGCTGTTAACAACATCCTCCAGGTTGCAGGGGTAGCTTGCATCATTGTCGCCTGAGAATGAAGAATCAATTCTAATAGTTGGTTAGCATCTGAAGTAACTTGTTGATTAGCAATGACGACTTTAGCACCAACAATCAAAGGTAAAAATAACTCTAAAACCGCAATATCAAAAGAAATACTAGTAACGGCCAATAAAATATCTTGAGTTTTAATTCCAGGCTCGGTTTGCATTGATTGCAAGAAGTTAACTACCCCTTGATGTTCAATTTGTACTCCTTTTGGTTTACCCGTAGAGCCAGAAGTATAGATAATATAAGCTAAATTATTAGCTTGCACTGGGGTATTAAGATTATCTTGGGAATTTTGAGCAATATCTGTCCATTTTGTATCCAAACAAATTGTTTTACCCGAATAATCAGGAATAACATTAGCTGTATCCTCTTGAGTTAAAAGAATTGATAATTGAGAATCTTCAACCATTAAGGCGAGACGATCCCTGGGATAATTAGGATCTAAAGGTACATAAGCTCCACCTGCCTTTAAGACTCCTAATAGTGCGATTACCATCTCAGGCGATCGCTCGACCCCAATACCGACTAATACTTCGGACTTAACTCCGAGCTCTCTGAGATAACGAGCCAGTTGATTAGCCTGTTGATTGAGTTGT
>JAAUYG010182064.1_pt1 | contig 17336 bp, 9 predicted proteins | sample 7278091 | NCBI WGS metagenome assembly JAAUYG01 (sample SAMN14350201, study PRJNA611818) | marine sediment metagenome | isolation source: surface marine sediment (0.6m) | place: French Polynesia: Moorea | collected 2018-08
GATAAGCTAAAATCCTGATTCTGTCGTTAAGAAGTTCATAACTGATTGAAGGCAGTTTGTTCATTTCAGCGATTGTTTTGTAAAAATAATCCTTAACCCGAACTGACGTTATTTAGCAATAGCTGTAGTTATAATACATTGAAATATTATTCGCGAATTTTAAGTTTCCATTCTTCAAGTGAATCAAAAAATTACTGACTCTCAATCAACTTTCACGTCTAATAATTTCCGCGATCTTATATAACAGATCGTCATTGGCATGAGGCTTGTTCATAAACGCTGCGATATCACTATCTACCTCAGAAACGATCTCGTGACGGTTGATTAGTCCGCTTACGGCAATGATTTTTACTTCTGGATTGATTTTTTTCAGGGTACGAATCGTAGTCTTGCCATCCATAGAGGGCATCATGATGTCCATAATCACCGCCTTAATATCCTGTTGATTTTGAGCATAAAGTGCGATCGCATCTATACCGTCGCTGGCAGTTAGCACCCGATAGTTATAGGTTTCTAAAGTTGCTTTAGTTACTTCTAAAATAGCAGTTTCATCATCCACGACTAAAATTAACTCTCCATTACCTTGAGGAATTTCGGCGATTTCTTCCTCCTCAGTGGTTGTTGTATCCAAAGCTGGCAAGAAGATTTTGAATTGAGTGCCATGATTTTTTGGCTCTTTACTGCTAACCACATCAACAAAACCACCGTGACTTCTAATAATGCCAATGACGGTAGACAAGCCCAACCCCGTACCGCGACCGAGTTCTTTCGTGGTAAAAAATGGTTCAAAAATGCGATCGATAATTTCAGGAGCAATGCCGATACCAGTATCGGAAACAGTAATTAACAGATAAGACCCCTCATGGGCATCTAAATGTAATCGGGCAAAGCTTTCATCAATCGGAAAATTCTCGGCAGTGATTTTAAGTTTACCGCCATTTGGCATGGCATCTCTGGCATTAACTGACAAGTTCATCAATACCTGATGCAGTTGGTTAACATCGGCATTTACCGTCCAGAGGTTTTTGGGGACGCTTACTTCTAATTCTATGGATTTGGGAAAGGTTTCGGTGATTATTTGCTGAATTTCAGTGATTAAATGGCGTATTTGGACGATGCCTCTGTCTCCTTCCATACCCCGTGAGAAGGTAAGAATTTGCTTGACTAAAGCAGTTCCCCGATTAGCATTGTTTTCCATGATTTTGAAAAACCCTTTGGTCTGCTCGTCTACGTCGGGTAGTTTGAGGGGAAGTAGTTTAGAGAATCCGAGAATAGGTGCGAGAATATTATTTAGGTCGTGGGCGATGCCACCAGCCAACGTTCCCAAGCTTTCTAACCTTTGAGTGCGGAGGAATTGCGCCTCTAGCTGTTTTTGTTCGGTAATGTCGGCATTGACCACTAAATACGACCGAGGATTTCCCGCCTCATCTTTTACCAAAGTCCAGCGACTTTTCACTATGATTTCTGACCCAGCCTTAGTAACGTGATTTAGTTCTCCCTGCCATTCCCCACGCTCTAGGACAGTCTGCTGAATTTCTTTTAATCGCGCTGTCGATTGTCGATACAAAGGTTCGTTTACATTTACTGCTAATACTTCTGTTGCTGTCCAACCGTATAAGTTTTCCGCTCCCTGATTCCAAAATAAAATTTTGTCATCTAAACCGCGAACCATAATTGCGTCAGTTGCCACATCCAGCAAAGCTGCCTGTTCGCGGATTTTTTCTTCAGCGAGTTGGCGATCAGTCATATCAAAAATCACGCCATCAATTTGCGGTGCTTGACCTTCAGCTTGTGTGACTTTGCCTTTTTCCCAAAAATGTCGGATGTTGCCTTGTTTGTCTTTAATCCGATACTCAACTTCAAATGACTGTTGTTTAGCAAGAGCTTTTTTTACTGTTTGAATAACTTTTGGTCGGTCGCTAGGCAAAATTAAAGCATCGAGCGAGCATACCTTACTTGTTGTTAATTCCTCTTGACTATAGCCAGTCATTCTCTGCACCATATCGTTAAAGAAAATCATCCGATTACTTTCTTGAGGAAAAACACGATAAGCAATTGCGGGTAAATTTTCAGCCAAGGTACGGTGTGATACTTCACTAATGCATAAATCTTTTTCCTGTCGTTTGCGATCGCTGATATCACGGTTAATACCAATTGTGCTAACTAAATTATTCTCTCGATCGTAGAGAGGAACAACAATCGTGTCGCAAACTCCCTCAGTGCCATCTTTGCGAATAAAATTAATTTCACCAGTCCAGTTACCTTTATTCATCAAACTTTTAAGAACTCGATCTGTAAGAGTAGCTGACTCTTCTGGCTTATGTAGTATGCTAGGAGTCCGACCCAGAACTTCAGATTTTTTATAACCAAACATCCTCTCGGATGAAGGATTCCAGTCAATAATACGACCCTCAAGATCGGTTAAAATCACCGCATCATAAAGAGAGTTAAAAATTAATGCCTGTCTGCGTAATTCTTCTTCTCGTTCTTTGCGATCGCTGATATCGATTACCGAGCCGATATAGCCTTTAAATTGACCGTTATTGCCAATCCAGGGTGTGGCAGCATCAATTGCCCAACGATATTCACCATCATAGCGACGCACGCGGTAATCGAGTTGAAATGCTTCTTGGCGTTCGTTAGCACGCAAGAAAATTGTTTGAGCCGCAGCGCGATCGTCGGGATGTATGGCATCCATCCAACCAAACCCTAATCCCGTCTCTTTAGTTTGACCCGTAAATTCACACCAGCTTTGACTCACGTAGGTGCAGTAGGCAGTCTCATCAGTCACCCAAACCATCATTGGAGCATGATCCGCCAGATTGCGGAATCGTTGTTCGCTATCGCGCAAAGCTGCTTCGGCTTGTTTGCGCTCGGTAATATCACTAGCAATGCCATCTAAACGAATTGGAGTACCTAGCTCATTGTAAATAATCTGGGCGCGGTCTAAAAGCCAACGAATTTCTCCATTAGGACGCACAATTCGATATTCAATATTTTTGCTCCCTTCTTCTAACAGACATTGAGAAAAATGACTGACTCGTTCTCGATCTTCGGGATGAACCACTTCTAACCAAAGATTGGAATTTGCGTAAAATTCAGCACAGGAGTGACCGTAAACTTTCTCGGCTGCTTGGTTCATGTAAATCATCTCAAAAGTCTGGGGATCGACCGACCAAACAACATCTTCGAGAGAAGTGAGAATATTATCTAATCTTTGTTCGCTAACTTGTAAAGCCAAGCTAGTTTGCTGACGCTGTAAGGTACTGGCAAAGATCTCGCCGATAACCTGGAGCAGATTAATTTTGCTTGGTGACCAAATTATCTGCTGAGAAAAGGAAGCAAAACCGAGCCAACCAACAATCCGAGCGCTTTCTCTGTAGGGAATGATGAGCAAAGATTTGAGGTTAAAAGTTTGCCAGCTTTCACGGTCTGTTGCTGCTTCTGATGGTAACTCAGCTACGCTATTGACATAAATAGTTTCACCTCGCTCGATCTTAGCGATCGCCCAAGGGAACAAGGTAACTCGAAGGTCTTGAGCATTTTGAATCTGGGGGACAGCTTCTGGTATCGACCACTCATGGGTCATAGAAAAGGTGCTGCGATCTTCAGAAAAACGGAATATATAGCTTGTCTCAACCTGGACAAACTCGCTAATGGTTTGAAGAGCAGATGTGATTTCTGTAGATAGTTGTTCGGTAGATACAGTTAAAAAACGAGCCGAAATATTGGCAATCAGGCGTTCAAACTCTAGCTGTTGCTCTAATTCCGCCTTTGACTGTTGTCCTTCGTTGGCTTGAGCGATGATATTGGCGATCGCACAGAGAAAATTAAGATCATCTTGAGTAAACACGCGATGTCGAGTAGTATGAGTTCCCAAAGTACCAAACGCTCTGCTATTACCAGAAATAACCACGCTCATTCCACTTACTACCTGATGATCCAGCAATAGATCGCTGGCTTGAAAACGAGTTTCCGAGTCTAAATCTGTAACTACAACTGGTTCTGAATTGAGAAAAGTATAACTACACTGACCGTTGGTATCGGCTCTGATGGTAGTAACTCCTACTAGTCCTTCGTGCCAGCCTTTCCCCGCTTTGAGTAACAGATTCTCTCCATCTGGCAGCAGTTCCAAAACTTTGCAGTATTCCACCTCTAGGGTATCGGCAACCAAATTTACCGCTAGGTCTAAAATGCTATCCAAATCAGCGGAGAGGGCAAACTGCCCTAGTTCGGCGACTGCCTGTTGTTGTCTAACTCGATTGCGGAGTTGCGATCGAGCTAAAGTGCGATCGCTGATGTCCTGAGCTAAGGATAAAATAGATATTAAATTACCCGACTCATTTAGTAGAACTGAGTTGTGCCATTCACAGTGGATAACCGAACCGTTTTTAGTATAGTTGCGGTTGTGACAAACATTACGAGGTTCGTTACCCTTTCGTAACCGATCTGCAATTATAGTTAGGCGATCGAGGTCTTCGGCAAAGACAAACTGCCAGTCTCGCCAGTGCTTACCCAAAACTTCGGACTCTTGCCAACCAAAGATCTCTTCTGCTCGTTTCGACCAATGCTTGACGCGAAAATCATTATCCCACTCCACCACCGCTAGCGGAGAGTTCTCGACGTGAAAAGATAATTGTTGATGGGTTTGTTTTAATTCGGCTTCATTGCGCTTGCGCCGTTCTATTTCTCGCTGAAGCTGTTGATTGGCGGTTGCAATAACCGAGGTACGTTCTTTTACTTCTTGCTCTAATTCCCGATTACGACTGTGTAAGAATGCTTCTCGTTCGGTTTCTAGCTGACACACCTGACGCTGCAACATCTCTACTACCCCATACATCTCTGAGGGGTTAAGCACCTCTAGCAAGCTAGTTTGGGTGACAATGCCTACTAATTCTCCTTGTGCGCCTCCTACCAATAATCTTCTGACTCGACGCTGCTGCATCTGTTGATGTATCGACCATAAGGAATCTTCGGGACTAATTAGAAATAACGGCGCACTCATTAGGTTGCGAACGGGCTGTTCCAAATCTAGGTTCAGGTTTTGATACTGGATGAGATCGCGCTCGGTAATAATTCCCACGGGATGAACCAGAGAATTATTAGTTGCGGGATCGAGTTGAGTTTCGCAGATAGCTACGCAGCTTACCCTGTGGTTTGCCATCAATCGTGCCAAATGCCTGACCGTATCATCGGGACTAGCACGAACAACTTTAGGACGCATCACTTCCCGAACCTTGCGCCACTTCATCAGGTTAACTGGCTGTAGCTTTTGGCGAATATCTTTAGCCGTAACCAATCCTAATAAGCGACCATCTTCCTTTAATATAGGCAGGTGACGAATGGAATGCGATCGCAGCAAACCCAAAGCTAAAAAGACATCCTCTGTACCAGTAAAAGTCAAAGTCACCATTTCTCGGCTCATGACCTCACCGACAGTTACCCCTGCCATACTTTTGCCAGCAGCAACTAGCTTTACTAAATCTCGTTCGGTAAAGATGCCCTGTAGCTGAGAATTTTCCCATACTAAAGCACAACTACTACTAGTGCGATGAGTTGTGTCTACTTCTGGAGTATTTTCTCCATTGCCCGTAAAGTTATTGCCCCATTCGTGCATTGAACCAACAACATCACTTAGTAAGGTATGAGGTGTCACAATCAGAGGCTGGCGATCGATTACTTGTTCCAATGAGAAAAAAGCATTTTGCTGCACCATGCTTGTGTTTCAAATACATCTTCGACTATTTTATATGTATTGAGCTTATACAACTAAAAATCAAGAAACGCGATCGCGTTTCTTGACTAACTACTAACTGGCATTGCGACAGCAAACGTTTTCGTGAGTTCATTACGGATCCATTAAATTAATTATATTTGCTTATATTTCAAAGGGTTCAAGTACCGATAATTCCGACTTTCGGCACTCGAATTGACGAGACGATAAGGGATGTAGATCACTAATAATTTTCGCTTAATTTTTCCACACGAAAAGCCTTGGTAACTGAGAATTTACCCCTAGTTATTGCGAAAAATCCCTAACTAGCCATTATGAATTTGTCCCGACATATCAACCTCTTTTGAGTTGTTGAACTTGTAGTTATAAAAAATACAAAGTTAAACTCAGTCTGGACAATCATTTAAGGTCGATATGACCCTAAAATGTGCGAATCGTGGTCATAGACCAATCTCATTGTATCAAACTGCGAAATATCTTCAAATTCCCTTCTAATGGGAGTCAACGGTTACAACAAATCAATAAAAAGGCGACCGCAACTACAGTCGCCCATCGTGAGGTATGAATCAACAGTTGATTGAAAACCAACTACCTACTTACTTACTTATGTTGAGAAACATTTTATTATGCGCTTTGTATTATTTCTTAACAATAAGTTAATCAATCTTCACTAGTGATGCTCAAAAATATTTTTATATTGCAGTATATCCAATGCCACAAAAATAGGAATCAACTGAAAACACTGTTGTGCTAATTGATAACGTCCTTCTCGTTTAAGCATTGTGGTTAATTTATCTTTGATGTCCAAAAGATAACGAACATCATTGGCAGCATAGTTATACTGCTCTGCCGAAAGATTTTCGGTGTCTCCCCAATCAGAACTTTGGGCGCGTTTATCTAATTCTACTTCTAATAATTCGGCAGCCAAACTTTTTAAACCATGGCTAGAACTATAAGTACGAGCTAATTTACTGGCAATCTTGGTACAAAAAATTGGTACGGTTTCAATGCCAAATGTAGTATTGAATTGTGCTACATCAAAACGAGCGTAGTGAAAAACTTTAGTAATATCCCAAGAAGTCAACAGCTTTTGTAAATTAGGTGCTTTCGTTTGTCCTTGAGCAATACGAATCGTAGTAATAAAGCCTTGAGGATCGCACAACTGCACTAAACACAAGCGATCTCGTCCTAAGACTAAACCCATAGTTTCCGTATCTATGGCGATCGCTTCGGCAGACATATAACGAGCAAAAGTTGCTCCATCTAAATCTTCGTCACAAACTTGAACGTTGTTTAAAACCATATTGCCAATTTATTGTTCTCGGATGAAAATTTGAGTAAAATAATATTCCCCTCTGTGATTTTTGGCTACCCCAATACCCGTTAGACTATAGTCTCCCGTCATATTTTGACGATGACCATCGCTGGCGATCCAGCCTTGCACAGCTTTGCTTACTGGATCGCGATGTCCCATATTGTAAGCGACATTTTCTGCCACACCACGATAAGCAATCTCGTCTTCTAAAGCTTCAACCCTATTCTCGAAACCATTATGACCAAACTTTACTGTTTGCTGTGCCATATTCTCACTATGAATTCTGGCTTGTTCACTAATTACGGCATTAAATTCTAGAGGGGACAGGTTAGCAGATGCACGATATTGATTGACTTGTTGATGAGTTTGTTGGGCTAAATCCGCTAGATCTCGAGCGCTGAGCTTTATTGATACAGCATTTATTTTTTGATTGGATTCTTGACTAGAAGCTTCGCTAGATAGCGACCATCCGATCGACAATGTCATCATTGTAGTAGACAGCAGGATTTTAACTAAAAACGGAAACGGAATTGGTAAAGGAATTCGGGATTGAAACATAGTTATCTGTTAAGCACAATCAGCAATTATTAGCTTTATTGTAATATTTTGGTATTTCAATCACCTACCATAATTTTAACAATTCCCCATCCCTCATCCCTCAAAGCTGATCTCCCAAATACTTAGCTACTGTTTGCACATCTTTATCGCCTCTTCCTGAACAGTTCAGCACAATACGGTGAGTCCCTGTTAGCTGAGGACAAAGTTTTTCTAAATAAGCAAAAGCATGAGCGGTCTCTAAGGCAGGGATAATACCTTCCAATTCTGATAATAAGCGTAAAGCAGCGATCGCCTCTAGATCTGTAACCGCATAATACTCTGCTCGTTTAGTATCTTTTAAGTAACTGTGTTCAGGACCAACACCAGGATAGTCTAAACCCGCGCTAATAGAATGAGCTTCAACTATCTGTCCTTGGGGATCTTGCAGAAGGTAGCTCATGGCACCATGTAGTACCCCTGGACGACCCTCGGTTAAAGTAGCAGCGTGTTTACCAGAGGCGACACCTCCTCCTGCTGCTTCGACACCAATGAGACGAACATTAGACTCAGGAACAAACTCATAGAATAATCCCATCGCATTTGAGCCACCGCCAACGCAAGCAATCAGAATGTCGGGTAGCCCGCCCCATTTTTCTGCACATTGGGCGCGGGTTTCTTGACCAATAACGCCATGAAAGTCTCTAACCATCATTGGGTAAGGATGAGGTCCTGCTACTGAGCCTAAGATATAGTGAGTGCTTTCAACGTTAGTTACCCAGTCCCGAATTGCTTCAGAAGTAGCATCTTTGAGCGTACCAGTGCCAGCAGAAACAGGCTCTACCGTTGCTCCTAAAAGACGCATCCGAAAGACATTGAGCTTTTGCCTTTCCATATCTTCAACGCCCATGTAAATAATACATTCCAAGCCAAAGCGAGCGCAGACGGTGGCTGTTGCTACTCCGTGTTGTCCTGCCCCTGTTTCGGCAATAATTCGCTTTTTACCCATACGAATTGCCAATAGAGCTTGAGCTAGAGCATTATTAATTTTGTGCGCTCCTGTATGGTTTAAATCTTCTCGCTTGAGATAGATTTCAGGAGTAAAATCAGGACGAGAGTAATGTTGGCTCAAACGTTCGGCAAAATAGAGAGGATTTGCTCTACCAACATAATCTTTTAATAGTCCTTGTAATTCTTGGGTAAATTCAGGATCGTTTTTATATTTATTGTAGGCAGTTTCTAATTCAGCCAAAGCGGGCATCAAGGTTTCTGGAACATATTTACCACCATAAGGGCCAAAACGCCCCAGCTCATCAGGTACGTTAGCAGCAGTGAAATCGCTTTTAATTGGAGTAGCAGTCATATAATTATTTTGACAGGTCAATATGGATTAAATGCTAAGACAATTTTATAATTGTTAATAACTTGCTAGTTTTGCTGTTTCTTAACTTATTTATAAAAGTCTTGAAGATAAGTAAAAATATTAACACTATTCAAAACCAGTGTTTAAGATGTAGTGCTACTAAAAATTGAATCCTTCTTTTAGATGATGCTTTATGGCGAGAACTCTAATTGTTAAGCCTCTAGGATTAGTTCTACAAAAAGCTGGTCTAATTTCCTCTGAACAAATACAAATCGCCCTGAAAGATCGTGTATCTTTACCAAATTGTAGAATTGGCGAGATTCTGGCTCATCGAGGCTGGATTGAGCAGCAAACAGCTGACTTTTTTGCCGAACAATGGCCCAAATTACCAGAGTCCAAACAGCAACAACCCATTGGACAATATTTGAAAGCTGCGGGTTTAATAAATGAATCCCAAATAGATACAATTTTAAAAGAGCAAACCTCTAGTGGGCTGAAATTCGGGGCATCTGCGGTAATTAAAGGTATCATCTCTCAAACTACTCTAGATTTTTTTCTCGAACAGTTAGATTTAATTAAAGCTGGCAATTGGAATAGCAATCAAACGCCTCAGAGATTAACTAAAGCACAAATCGAGCGTTTAAGCCAAGTTGAAAGTTATCTTTTATACAATCAAAGATGCGAGCCAACAATTTTATTCAATTTGTATCGGCAGATTTGGCAACAGCAAGAGATTAAAGCTACAGGAAGTCAAGCAGAACAAGAATTATTACAGAGTGGTTTAGTGATTGAATTCGAGCAGAAAATTAAACTAGATCCCTGCCTAAATAAAAATATTTTTAATGATAGTTGGATTGAAAATCAGCTGGTACGTTTGCAGCCCTATAGCAAGATAAGACTCAAGTTATTTGGTTTGGAAATTAAAGCCAGCCATCCTTATAAAGTTTTAGCTGAAGTTGATGTTTGGACTAATGCTCAACCATTTTTAACCCAAAAAATATATCAGATTATTCGCGATCGCGAATCCTTTATCCCGAGAAACCAAGAAGCAGAAAAAATTGCTGAATTAGTTCACAAATATATTATCGATCGTTGGGAAACTAAAATTGCTGCACCTCATTTACTTCAGTTGCGTTCAAAATTTTTCAGTATTCCTGGTGATATTAGATCCTTATTACTAAGCTATCGAGAAATTTGGCACACTCAGTCTGTTCCCTTTAACGATACCTTAGAACATCAATATTTAATAGACATCGGCCTGATAAAGTTAGAACAAGGGAAAGTTCAGATAGCCAATCGCATTTATCACAATATTTTTGATCATATTTGGATAGAAGAACAAATGGCTAAGGTCAATAATTCAATTTCCTCCTCCACAGAAGATAATTATCTTAATTTGCCTCCTCAACAAGTTACCCCTGATAAGAATCAACCGAACTCTTTTAGAATGACCAAAATAATAACTTTAACTTCCTTGATTATTTTTGGTGGCTTGGCTGGGCTGGGATTTAATCTGGTTACCAAATATTTTCAGCTTCAAAAATTTAAACAAGCTAATCAACTGTTGGCGCAAAACAATCATTCTGAAGCAGTCTTAGCATACAACGAATTATTACCAACTCATATCGCCAAGTACGAGCAGCTATGGATTAATCGAGGTTATGCCTTCTCAGGATTACAGAAATACAACCAAATGTTACAATCTTGTTCTTCGGCAACTTCAATTAACCCTCAAGCAGCTTTAGCCTGGAATTGCCAAGGAGAGGCTCTGTATCATTTAGAAAAGTATGAAGCTGCACTCAAAGCTTTTGAGCAAGCTACTACCATTGATTCGGGTGAAACAACTTTTTGGCTCAACAAAAGTCAAGCATTATTTAAACTTCAACAGTATTATGGAGCATCCTCGGCTAGCGAGCAGGGGATTAAGTTTTTAGAACAATTAACAGAAAACAAGCCAGAGTATCATCGTCATCATTTAGCTATTGCTCTCAACCAAAAAGGTCAAAGCCTACTAAAAAAAGGTCAATATCAGCAAGCAGTTGCAGCTTTTCACCAGTCTTTAGCCAATTTTCCTACTTATCTATCTGCTCAACAGGGAAAGGGAATCACTTTATATAAGTTAGGTCGTTATAATCAAGCAGCTAAAACTTTCGAGCATATTTTACAACGGAATGATTTAGCCAAAAATCAAAAAGTAATTAGTTTGCTTTATAAAGGAATTAGTCACTGCGATATGGAACAATTCGCCGCAGCAGATCGGGCTTTTAAACAAGTTTTGCAATTAGACACAGATCACCAGTCTCAGAAACTGGCTCAAGCGGGATGTGGCATTCGTTGATCCTTACTATTGATAATTGATAATGAGCCAATTGGAGCGAAGCGACTCGACACTCCTAAATTATTAATCGCGATTGGCTTTGCCACCTCGCTCCGCGAGATCGCTCCTACGCTTTCGATCTAAGATTATGCTTAGGCAGCAGAAGACAAACTATATTCAGCATCCAACACACCGCGATAATGACTCTGTAACTGACGGGTAGCAGCAGCCCATCCCCACTGTTCAGCTTCAGCACGGGCATTGGAGCGTAGTTCTTCGCGAATTTTTGTAGCTTCTAGTAAAGATTTAGTAGCGGTAATTGCACCATCAGGATCGTCTGGTTCAAATAAATAACCATTCACGCCATCAGTAACAATATCAGGAATACCACCTGAACGAGCAGCTACCACAGGACAACCAGCGGCCATTGCTTCTAGTAATACTAAGCCCAGAGTTTCAGTTCGCGAAGGAAAAACAAAGGCATCAGCAGAGGCGAAAGCCGAGGCTAATTCCAATCCTTGGAGATAACCGACGAAATGGGTTTTTGTTCCTGCAAAGTGGGTTTCTAAAGCCTCCCTATTTGGCCCATCCCCAACAATTGCTAAGCGGGCTTCAGGAATTGCTTCTAATACTGGTTTGATCTGATCGATTTGTTTTTCTGCAGAGACTCTGCCAACATAGAGTAGTAGAGGAGCATCAGGATTATCTTGGGATAAGCGCGATCGCATTTGCGTCGAGGCTAAATGGGGTTGAAACATTTCAGTGTCTACTCCCCGTTGCCATAAATCTACTCTTTCAATGTTGTGAGTCACTAGTTCCTGAACCATTGCGCTAGAGGTGCAAAGATTTAATCTAGCCTTGTTATGAGCAGCTTTTAATAGTTCCCACAGTAAACCTTCTAATGCTCCTAAGCCGTAGTGGTGTAAATATTGGGGCAAGTGGGTATGATAAGAAGCTACCAGGGGAATATTCATGGTTTTGGCGTAATAGATGCCCCCAACTCCTAAGAAAGCAGGATTTACCACATGAATTAAGTCTGGTTGAAATTCTTCGAGCGCATTTTTGGTGCCAATGGGAGGCAAAGCCAATTTAAGCTCAGGATATAACGGTAAAGGCACACCAGGCACACCATATACCTTTGCTCCTTTATATTCTGTTAAGCCACCTTCGGGAGCAACTACCAAAACGCGATCGCCATTGCGTTCTAGATGTTCAATTGTATGGCGCAGACGAGTAACAATACCATCAACTTTGGGTAAAAACGTTTCTGTAAACAGGGCAATACGCATAATCAATAAATAAAAAATATGAGGTTTCGGTATATGAGAAACTAAAAATTCAAACTAAAGTTAAATTCCGATTTAAATCTGATTTAAATCAGATTTTACAGCTAGTTTTGTCAGAATTTGCTAATAATTATCTCTTAGATTTTTCTTAACTAGTTCTTTACTCAAATCCCCACGCTGCAACAGCTACACAAGCCCAACCAATAATAAACGCCATGCCTCCTATTGGAGCAATTGCGCCCAACCATTTAATGCCAGTTAAACTCAGGGCGTATAAACTACCAGAAAACAGCACTACCCCCACAATAAAAGCATATCCCGCAGCTACCAGTGGAATAGAGTCGGTAGTTAAACGACTCAAAAGTAAAGCTACTAAAAAAAGAGCGAGGGCATGATACATCTGATATTTAGTACCAGTCTCCCAGATTGATAAAGCGTATTCACTTAATCTGTCTTTCAAGGCATGACTGGCAAATGCCCCCAAAACTACAGATATACCACCTAACATGCCAGCGATCGCTAAAAAAATTCGAGTCACGATTTAGTCTTAATTGGTTATTAACAAATCATAATATTCTTTAGAAAAATCTTACATAAAAGTGATAAAACTGGTCAATCTAACTTTTTTGGCTTAACACAGTAATGAACCCGATCAAAGACAAACATCATTTATGTTTCAATTCCCGTGGGCAAAAAAAACAGCTATTTCACTTTTTAGTCTTATTAGTCTTAGTGTGATGATGTTTACTACTCCTGCTACTGCTAGTGAAAAGGTAATAGAAAAAATTGCCCGCACTGGAACATTAACCGCAGGTACGAGTAAAGATGCTTTGCCTTTTGCTTATCGTAACCAGCAGGGTGAATTGGTAGGCTATTCGATTGATATTTTAGAAATAATTACTAAGCAATTAGAACAAGAATTAAACCGAGAAATTAAACTAGAATTAGTTGCTTTGCAGCCTAAAGAGCGCATCCCGCAACTGATAGATGGTGATGTCGATCTAGTTTGTGATGCCAGCAGTTTTACTTGGAAACGCGATCGTCAAGTTGATTTTTCCTTTAGCTATAGTTCTACAGGAACTAGGTTGTTAACTAAAAAAGGTAATGATTTTTGGGATGCCGAATCTTTAGTAAGTAAACGCATCGGAGCTTTAACTAAAACGACTAATGAACGTTCAATTAAGCGCGCTCAACCTTTAGCGAAAATGGTAATATTTAAAGACCGTGCTGATGCTTATCAAGCACTACAGCGGGGAGAAATTGATGCTTTTGCTTCTGATGGTATTTTGCTGGAAAGCTGGTTACAGACTATTCCCAATCCAGCTGATTTTCAAATAGTTGGTGACTATTCTCGTGAAGGTATTGCTTGTATGGTGGCAGAAAATAATTCTCAGTTTCTCAACACCATTAATTATTCTCTGGTTAAGTTTATGCAAGGAATTTTAAACGATCAACCCGAATATGTTGCTATCTTTGATCGCTGGTTTGGTGCACAGGGAGCCTTACCGCTGACTCAAGATCTGAAGAATATCATGATTGATAATATACAGTTGTTAATCGATTTTAAAGATCAAATTCCTGACTAAATCGCAATAAGTAATTAGGCAGATTTATTTGCCTATTTTTAATTTTAATTTTAATTGTAGTTATAGTTTTCTTATCTCTTCTGCTACACGTGAGTAATACCAATTCTCAAAAATAGCTAAATAGATCACCAAATTATTTTCTCTTATGAAATAATTTATTAAAGCTTTATTTTTTAAGAGTTTTGACTTTTGACTTTTGACTTCAAACTAAGTCTTTTATTACTTTAGAGAAATGGTATAAGCTCTTTATCTGCTCCTCTGCTCTTTTGCTAAAAGTACACGAGTTTATTTTGTTTGGATACTTAGTCCTTTAATTGAATATACGAAAACTTAAGTTCTCCTGGGTTATTAATTGATTGTTGAATAGAAGCTAGCTGGACTTTTCCATGGCGATCGCCATGCTCAAAGCGAAATCTTCCCGAAGCCCCATGTATTACAAAATTAGACTGAGTTAATATAGAGTGTAACTCTGAGCGAGTATGAGTGGAGGAATGCTGTACCCCTTGAATAATTGATGCTGTAGCGTCGTAAGCCATTGCTGTGCGCCAATTAACTTTGCCACCCCAATATTTCATTGATGTCGCAGAAAAATTATTATTGGGGGTTGTATTGGGTAGCCAAGGAGAAGGCACAATCATACCTGCAACTGCATCTTTTCCTTGCTGAATCGTCTCAAAGGTGTAGAGAGAGTGATTACCTAGTAGGGGTAATCGTTGCTGGTTTGCTTGAGCAATAGCGATCGCCTGACTCCTTTGGGTTATCGATGGTACTAATAATAGAGCATTAGCATTTTGTGAGATTATTTGCTCAATTAAAATTTGGGGCTGGAAATTACCCTGAGAAAAATTACACTCAACCGCCGAAATCTCGCCGCCGCCTTCTGTCATTGAAGCTATAAATTCTTGGGTAAAGGAAGTACTCGCAGAACTGTTAGGATCGGAACAAACAGCAATCTTAGTTAAAGAATTAGATAAGGCATAATCAGCCAAAGTATTAGCCATAACTGCAACACTGGGAGTTGTCCGCAGAATATAACTACCAATATTAGATAATTTGCTAGAGGCACTGGTAGGAGAAATCATCACCAAACCCTGCTGTTGATAAATCTCCGCAGCAGCAAGAGAAGTATTACTTGCGTTATGTCCGACTACTGCTAATATAGTTTCATCTTTGGTTAGCTGTTTAGCTAAGTAGCGAGTAACCTCAGGATTATTGTCATCATTAACAACTTGTATCAACAATAATTTTTGTTTTATACCGCCCTGTTGATTGATTTCTGTCTGCGCTTGAGCCACACCACGCAAGATTTCCCAGGCAACTCCAGGTTGGCTACCCAAAGGAACACCCACAGCTATCTTAATATGCTCTTGAGTTATTGCCTGGGCATTATTAAAATAAATTAGAGCTTCAGGATTATTTTTCTCCATGGTAAGAGATTGCTGAAACTTACTTTTAGCAGCAGAAAATTCACACCTGGCAAAGGCTGCTCCCCCCTCATATAGAGAAATTGTGCTTAAAGGTTTGAGATGATGATATTCTTGAGTCAATAATTTTTCCCCCAAACTCATCCGTGGTGATTGGCGAGTGCTTAAATCAACACAAAGTTTTTGTTGAAGAACACTAGAGTTAGTTACAATGGTAGGGTTAGGGTTGCTGCTCAAATCAAAAGCTTTTATAGATAGAAAAAAAGGTATTCCTAACAATAGCCATAACCACTTTTTTTGAAATGACTTGTTAATAGTTGGCTTGATAGTTGGCTGTTTATTTCCAGGAACAACTAAAGTTGGTTGCTGATAATTATTTTGACGAATTGAGGGTGATGAGCTTGAACTTTTATTAATAACTTTAGTTAAGGAGAGATTCGGTTGAGTGTTTTTAAATTGAGCTGCTTGATTGTCTAAAAGTCTACTAGTGTAACGAATATGTTGAGAAGCATAAAATATTGAGTTTTCACTATTAATATTTTGACATTGTTGACTTGTTAGACCTAATTCTTCTTGCAAATCTAATAAATAAGCTTGCTCTTTGTTAGTAATCTGACCGTTCGTATCTTGAAGAAGAGTCTCTAAATCTTTTTTATATAATAATTTTCTAATTCCTAGAGTCAATTCATCTGGTTCAAACTCTTGCAATAAGCGTTTTTTAATAGTTTTTTCTACAGCGATCGCCTCTTCCCCTTCACGAATTCTCGGCTCTGATTGCAAAATATACTGTAAGAGTTTTTTGGTCAGTAAAGGCTGAGCTTGCGTCCACTTCATGACTAATTTTAAGACTAATTCAGGATTATCAGCTTTATTTAGTTGCTGCATCTGCTGAATAAATTTGTCCAAAGATAGCAATAGCTTTTCTGAGTATAAATTTTGCTTCATCGAATTCCGACTAGGATTTTTTTATACTTATATTTATATCGGAAATTACTTAGTTTTGAATAGTTTTTTTGTTCTGTGTGCTATCTAAGTATTTGTGCCAAATAAGTTACCTAGTTGAAATAGACGATAGACAATAGGTAATAGATCCTCAAGAATGTATAAATAATTGTGCTTAAATATTTATTACATTTAATAACCAACAATTAACTACAGCTGACAACTCAATGTCCTGAGAGAAATATTGGACAAAGTAAGACAGCCTTGGGTTATGAGAGTTAAGCAAAAGCAAAATAAGAATTAGGCTAGATGTTCATAGTGATAATTTTCCTGAGTTAAAATACTTAAAAAACAGTAATAGTTTAAACAAGGAAGCAGTTAAACCCTGCCCTGCTTTCCTCCCGTCGGCAAAGCCGAGGGTCGTAACTCAGGAAGAAAAGATGAAATTAACGATTAAACGTAACGTTGTACTGGCGATCGCTTTGGGGAACGTTACGGTTTACTAAATCAGCAACAGTTTTAGTATTTTGTTTAGCATTTTGAATAATTTCTCAACCCGCCTCAGAAAAAGTCTCTGGCTTAAAAATTTTGTTGGTATTAAGAATATCTGAAAAATTATATTTCTGAACTTCCCTATACAAAAATACTAACAAGAGCTGAAAGCCTTGCCAGCAAATAGATAGACAATTATAATTCCCTTGGTGTAGCCATGTAAATTGTGACCTTATTTGACAATAACAGGAGAAGAAATAGGGGACCATAGTAGTAGTCTGCCAATTTTGAAATGATGGATGCTCAAAAAAGTTAGAAATTCGGAGTTCGGAGTTCGGAGTCA
>JAAUYG010130386.1_pt1 | contig 17329 bp, 8 predicted proteins | sample 7278091 | NCBI WGS metagenome assembly JAAUYG01 (sample SAMN14350201, study PRJNA611818) | marine sediment metagenome | isolation source: surface marine sediment (0.6m) | place: French Polynesia: Moorea | collected 2018-08
ATATACATGTATATTATTTTGAACTTTCTGGGGGAAAGGTCCTGGCTATTGTATCATGTGGCAACAGGCATGTTTGTTTTAGTGGGTATCTTGTATCTTCAAGAGATTCTGGTTTAACCTCAGAATAACAATTTTTGCCGACTTCTTGGAAGCAAAAGAAAATGGTGGTGATAGTTTGTTGCTGGCGTCCTGTCTCGTACCCGATGTGTAGATCTACATGTTGGTACCCGGTACATCTAGTACTGTCCTGATCGCAACTTGATTTTCACACATTCTGTAGTAGTAGTTTATCAGTAGTTGCATTCAAGCAGTAACTTTGAGCTTCAAATTTTGCCTGCTTTCTATGAGAAGATGCCTGTTCTTGCAATGAACAGGCATCTTCTCATAGTACAGAGGTCCCTCTATTTTAAGACCATGTGGAAGCTTAAGTAGGTCTTAAAATAAAGGATTAGTTGCACCTAGAACCACACAACTCTCTGATCAAAGCAAGCGGTCTTGTAATCAAGGTGGTTTTAAAACGCACATCTATGTACCACTGTAGTTCTAGTGCTGCTTTTGTCATGCATTTGGCACCTGGGGTATGACTCAGGTCTGCTGAAAGGAAGCCTGCCCTGGTGTCTGTGTTTGTTTTGGAGGAAGCAGTGCTATGCTGATAGCCGACAGCTTATCTGTCTTCAATTGTTTGAAAACTTCTCTAAAGGATCCTCCTCTGAGACCGTACTTTTAGGCTGAGATATTCTTAGAAACTGCCTAATGGTGAAAAGAGATCGTGTATGCATTCTCTTTTAGCACATGGTCATTTTGTGGATCTAATCTTGTGGTCTGAAAAGAGAGATTTACAAGTAAACTATTATATCTAAAATTTCTTTTGAGATATTATTCCAACATGCCTAATGGCATTACAAAAAATTTAAATCCACCATTGTCTGAAAAAGGCAACCGGTACATATGCAGTGGTCCCTGCATTTTGAGACCACTCATTCAGCCAGAAGAATGCGGTCTTAATTAAACGGAGGGATATTTATTTGGAAAATGTAGCTGTGGTGTTAAAATAGATAGAAGTCTTAAAAATAGAGGGGTATTAAAACACAGGGGATAACTAGATGTATTTTGAGCAGAGAGCCAAAAGAATTTAGTGCATATTAGGCGTACTCCCTGCATACCAAGCAAGAATTCGAAAGATAAGGGTGAACAGGTGAGCAGTGTGTTAACTGTTAAAGCAAGGATGCAGGGATTGTGGATGGCTAAAGCCATTCAGAGCTGGAATGACTACAGAAAACTTAACTGGAGGCTTTGTTGTAGTTATAACAATTTTGAAGAGCCTAGTAAAACCTGCAGGCAGCTTCATGGCTTGGGGGCCGCTTTCTAGAAAAGCACCGGAACGAACTTACAGGCATGTTTACTAATTGGCTTGGTATCCATTGTCTAAATTCACAATGCTCAAGTTTTGGAAATTTTTGGACTTCAACGTGTTATTGTGGAAGCTCACCCCAGGAGTGATTTACAGTTTGCAGGCAGTGTTATTAGCTGCTTTCCTTGCCATTTCATTTCCTGTTTAGGCTTTTCGCCAATAATGGCAAAGCTTCCAATCTTTATGTCCTGACATTTATCTGTAATGGACTGCCAGGTTACCTGGCCAGTTCATGCAAAAGAAAAGATGAAGTTAAGTGCACAAATCACCTTTGGATGTAGAGCTTTAGATCTGACATTCGTTATCTTTTCATTCTTACCTGGCTTAAGCATCTTTACAGAAACGAGTGTCTGGCTCCTGTCTCTGACAAGTGTGTGCCAGACTCCAGAACAGAATTCGTCTTGGCTCTCAAGCCACTTACAAATGCACCGCTGAAATGTAATTACAATGTACAGTACTATAAAATGCAACAACTTACTTGTGAGACATGTAAAATGATCCCTGTATTTTAAGGCCACCCATAGGACTTTGAAAATGTGGTCTTGTATCTCAGGTGGTCTTAAAATCAAGGTAAATACATAATCTGCTTTTTCGGGACCGTCCCAAAATATAAAGGGTTGTTAAATAGACTGAGAATGCAATAGCACACAGTGAACTAGCTCTTAGGGGCCACTTATATTGCTGACACAACAAGCCATAACAGGCCATGTTAAAAAAAAACCCTGATATATATCTGTATACTTTGATATTCTTCCAAGTTGATTGATGAATAGATGGGAGGGTTGAAAATGTTCTCTCTCTCTCTCTCTCCTCCCCCCCCCCCAAAAAAAAAAGAAAAAAATTAAAGGCTTATTCCAAGATTTTAAGACTTGCGTCTTGACTAAACACATGCTAAAAGAATATCTTTTGTGCGTATCATTACAGGTAGCGGTCGAACACAATCACCAGACCGTGAAGGGAGAACACCAGAGCCAGATCCATACAACCAGCGGTTGGAGCTGCTTCAAAGACGGCTCGATATAGAGCTCAAGGTAAGAAAAAAAAAACGTACTAAGGGGTATACATGTACCGGTAGTATTAGAAGTCTGTCTAAATGTGCCATATTATAAATGTGTGTGAAAAGTTCTATGTGCAGTCTAGCACACCTTTGTTACTTGTTATCATTGCTTCCTTCAAGTATACTACAAAAAAAAATCATTTCAAGCAGCCAAATAAAATAATAATTTAATATAACTATCACAGACTTATCATACATGGCCCAGCCTCTTCCCAGTTTCGCCGAAGAAAAAAATCTTATAGAAATATCTTAAAATTCAGTAATCGCCTTGTTGGCCGTTGGCCTTTCCATGCTTATATATGTGATCAGGAGCCTGCTTCCAGAAAAATCTTAATTCCAAAACTTCTCATAAGCATATGTTTTGTAGAAAATACTGATTGTTAAGAGAATAACAGTATCAACAGTGAATTTAAGTTCATTTCTGAACTTCAGATATATTCTAAAAACTGGGCACCAGATTTTAGACTTTGAGTTTTCAGGAAACCATCCCCCAACCTTGCCTATTCCATGTTTTTTTTTGCAGGTGAAGCAAGGCGCTGAGAATATGATTGACATGTACAGCAGCGGGCCGTCCAAGGATAAGAAACTGTATGCTGAAGCCCAGCAAATGTTACAAGATGCCAAACGTAAAGTGGAGTTCATACGGATGCAGATACTGCGAGCTCAGAACAAAGGGGAGGCTGGCAGTGGAGATGCTGACAGTAGGTGCCCCTTGGGCCTCTGAATTGGTCCTTCCAGAGTTAACTTACTAAAGAACCCAGTGGCAATTCTGGATCAAAGTTTCTTAAAAGACGCATTGATACCAATGAAATATACTTTGTAATAGTAACAAATAATAATGATTGTTTTCACTTTGATAGTTAAGGACATTCTCTAAATTGGCACCATTTAGAGATTACGTTAACTCAGATGTTATAATAATAATAATAATAATAACGGCCTTCACATACGAATCCACAACTCTGTACAGCTTTCTACTTTTAGACTGTGTTGCAATGGTCAACATTTGTAAAAGTCTCTCTAGAAAAGATTGACAATTCATATACAAATGTATGTTGATGTGATTATTGTATGAAAATCTGAGGCCGCATGTAAAACATATTGTGATTTCTCATCGTCGTATTTCAGCTGGGATCCAGCGCGATACACTGTCGCCACTCGAGCTACGAGTGGAAGAACTACGACATCACATACGCATAGAATCGGCTATGATCGAAGGCTCGAAAAATGCTATCAAATTGTTACAAGCTTCCAAGGTGCAGGACAAGAAGGCGCTACAGGAGGTACGTAGATCGATTGGGTCCACTGCACACGTTGGTCACTTTAGTGAAAGTATATTGTACATTTAGCATTGATTGTACCAATAATGTATACAAGGTAAAGAAAATATTATGTAAGGATTTATCCATGTTGAATGTGAAGAAGCTAGCGGTCCCTGTATTATTTTAAGACCGCTCTTTCAACCAACAGAGTATGGTCTTAAAATTGAAAGTAGTCTTAATGTACAGAGAGATTGTACTGAAAATATAGTGATCGTGCTTGGGAGTGGTATTTATATTGAAAATATAAAATGATGTCACTGAATGGTGTTAGTCTTACAAATACATGGAAGTGTTGAAACGGAGGGGTCTAAAACATGTTAAAGTAAGTACTAACATAATGCTTATTTGAATTTCAAACCAACTTCACATCCTAGCTTTTATGAAAATAGCGTGCTCTATTCTTTCAGGCCCAGAATAACCTACTAGCTGCCAGTGCCAAATTGGACCTTTTGAGATTGTCCCTAGAGCAGCGGTTACATGAGCTCTCCCCCGACGTCAACTCAAACAAGATGGACGCCCTACGACAGGAGCTCGACGGTTCGAGTCCCGGGATTAATTCAAGTCATCGGAGTACTACGTTAACTAAGGCGCAGCAGCAGTATTCCTTGCTGGCTAAAGCGGCAGCATTAACCGGCAAACTGCATGTGAGGTGTGTAGGTGTGATATTTGTAGTTACATGTACACTGTACTATTAGACTTAGCAGTAAAAATTATTGGACCCACGGGGTCTTTTGTGCACCAATACTAGTTCCATACCCGATATTGTTCACATTACTAGCCTAATGCCGTCACAAAATTTTCATTTATAAGGCAAAAGTACACTGGGGAAAAAAAAGCATTTATGCAAAATTTGTAAGATCAGTAGTAAACAATTTCAACAGTGTATTATTCAAGAATACAAGTCTATCAAATCAGTGAAATAAGATATGCATCTGATCAGAAATGATATTATTAAACCGATGCATTTTCCTTATCAGATTGGTGGGCTGTCAGGGGCTGCTGGACGAAGGGCCAACCCGACGAGACTCCCAGCCGAAAACACCAAGCTACTATGGAAGTCCCGACGGGACCAAGTCGTTGGGGCGCACCAGCAAAAGCTTTCACGGCAAGAGTAGCAATAAGTACAGCTTGAAAGATGACGTGCCCAGTGAGTTTGATTTGAAATCGACACTGATTGAGAAACAAAATAAAATACATTAAATCATTTGACACAGAATTATGAAGGATTCCAGTGATAAAATGAGTAAATGAAAATATGATTAGGCAGATATGATTAAAGATAATATTGTTATGACTACACATTATGATTATAAGTACACCATCGCAAAATTATGATCACACAGAAATTAGAATTTCGTTTCAAAGGCATGTGTTTGTAATACAAAATTTAGCATGCTCTGAGATTCAGTTTAATACCAATTTCCCCTGCCCCATTCTGACAAATACTGCCTTTTAAGCAATGTATCACTTAATCGTTTCATGATTGTACCCACTTTGAATTGACCTAATGTAATTTAAAATCTTTAAATTTGAATGCCAAAGAATTGGTGAAATGCTCAGTGTTTAAACTCGGACATGAATCGACTCTGTTGAGCACCAATTGGTACTGCCCCCAAATCATACAAAATCTATTTTACCTCAGAACAAAGAGATACATTTCTGACTTCAGACCGATTTTACCTCGCCATACAATGCCATAGGGATCCTAATTCCAGTGAAAACATGGGCCAAGTTATCATCTTAAATCTTAATTCCCAAACGTTTCTTAAATAATATAAAAAGAACAGCGATTGCCAAAGTGATGGCTTGACCTATGTTGATTTCTAGACTTAAGATTTAGGATATTCAAGCAATAAATTTCTCAAGCAATCACTTTGGCAATCATTGTTTTTTCCGGGCTTAAGTAGAGTATCCGTTTAACGTTTTTCAAGAAACTGGGTCGGGGTTTTCACTGGATACAAATCCAGATTGCTTGGAACCACAGTCTGATGCTGTGGCATTCCGTACCATGCAAATAAATAAATATTTGCTGGCAATGACCTAGCTTTGTGTCTTTCTAGGCGAGGTGATGGCGGTACTGAGGCTGGATAGTAGACAGGTCGGCGAGACTGCATGGAAGCCGTACAGTCAGCAGTGCTGGGACCAGAGGTTCACGTTTGACCTGGATCGGGTAAATACAGGATCCAGAAAAGTGCACAGTGACTGCATCACATGGCTGTCAAACTGAGCAAGAGTTGCCGTGTTATAAACTTAGCGGTGTAATAATCTAGAGTTAACTGAATGAATACATATAAGAACATTTCAAAAACAGTTGATTTCTGAGAAAAAAAGTAGAGAGATCTTCCAAAATTAACCATGCAAACAAAACTAATCTTAAATATGTTTAAAATAAATATGTTACTGTTAATTTCTTGAAAGGGGAACAAACCGAACCTAAATTTTTTGGGGGAAAACGATATAATGATGATGAAATTTGGGCGGATAATCAGACCTACCCACATTTCTGTATTACCAGTAACGCAGTTTCTGCTTACACTTCAGAATCGCGAGCTAGAAATTACCATCTTCTGGAAGGACCAGCGGCAGCTGTGTGCCATCAAGTTTCTGCGACTGGAAGACTTTCTGGAAGGCCAATTTGATGGGATGGTCATCCAGATGGAGCCACAGGGAATCTTGTTTGCAGAGGTCAGCAAAATGTGCAGTCTTCTGGATCAATCCAGAATTCTCTTAAATTTACTAAGCCCGATCTTTTTTGACCTGGGGCATAAATGAGACGCCCAACATGCTGCAAGGACAGTAAATTGTTCAGATGAACAGTTGTTGTATTGCCATGTGCACGAGCATACGTTATGATTCGATGTTCCTCAAGGGGACACTGTAGAAATTCGTAAATTGTTCAGATGTATGGTTCTTTAAAAAAAAAGAATAAAGTGCAGAAATCAATTCATGGCTGCATGAACGTATCAGCTGTTGTCTTAAGATCAGTTCAGGACTTAAAATGTTTTGAGAGTAGGTCCCTGGTTCTGGATTTGTGAACAGTAAGGTCCAAGGCTTGTGCTGTATGTTTGATTGAATATTTCTGTTGGATCGATTGATTAGCTCGAGTTAGTTCATTTAGCTGACAGGCAGAAACCCAGGACCGGAGAACTCCCTGTTCTTTATGAAAAATCCCAAGTGCTGCGACCAAGGCTGAATCCTATAGACCATTCAGTACACATCTTCATGCAAGGAATTAGAAATAAATATTGGAAGAAACTACTACCCAGTTTTGAATACAGCAACTTATGTTTCTAATCGAAGTAAACTAACTGCGCTTGACCTTATTTAACATTAGTGGGCTTATGTGAACTCACGGGTCAGTGGCGACTGGAGTGCCTGTTGATCCTTCTAAATCGTGATTCCATTTGTGGAGATGTCTCCAGGAAGGTTTGACCATTAGAAACTGTTATTCTGACCTCTTGACCTCTGAGATTTTTCTTTCAGGTGAAGTTCCTGATGAATCCCATGATATCCAGAAAGCCAAGGTTGAAGCGACAAACGAAAATCTTCACACGAAACAAAGGTAGGCGTAAGATACAATGAAATGATTGAAAAATCTACTGTTATTCCTGGATCCATATAATAAAGGACCTTCAAGGAATTTAGCGACCCAGATCCGGTATTACTGGTGATAAAAGCAAGTTTATCCAACAGCGAAAAAATTGTGTATGTCTGTTTCTGTGATTGTTTGGATATTTTCATAAATGCATTCTATGCATTGAATTAGATGTACACTTCTTCAAATTTGAGGATACTATACATTCAATGTTAACTTTTGTCATATTATGATGAATTTCCAGGCAAGAATGTACCGAGAGCAGGCCAGGCCAACATCAACTTTGCCACCTGGTCACGTCTCATCATGTCACGGCTGACCGTCATTAACCAGTGCTCCGAGTCAAATACCCAGAGTCCTCTCGCATTACCCACAATTCCTAGCGCAGGTGAGAAAAGTAGGCGTAGACTCAAGTGGCCACATAGTGAAGTTTGATTGGCCAAGTGTTTAAAAATGCTCTAGGCCATGTGACACATAAACAGCGGATGGAACTTTCAAGGACATTAGATTTCACAGCATTTTTACGGTGAAGTTAAGTTGCACTTTGTTTTCCAAACAGGTAACATGTATTCTCTGACAAATGTATCTGCTCTTTTACAAAAAGATAAATGTTGCAGGTAAATGCTAAATAAATTGGACATCTCTGGTAATACTTGGCATATGCTGAAAATTCTGTTTTGTTTAAAGATAAATTTTCTAGCTAAAGCCTGAATAAATTGGAAATCTCTGATTTACTTGGCTTATACTGAAAATTCTGTTTTCTTTTCAGCTGGGCAAAAGACCCCCGTGTCGAAGATCGACTTTGGTGAGCCGATGAGCCCTGAGCCGGACTACACACCTAACAACATCCCTGCAGTTCCCCAGAAACATCAGTACACCACCCCCACCCCCTCCTACCCACCCCATCACAGATCGCCCCCCAGGGGTTACGGAGACGAGGGAATGCCCCCGGCATTACCGGCATCGCCCCCGCCACCTCTACCTCCCCGAATGTCACCCGACATTGACGACGTTCGGGTAAGTCACGCTATGTACAGATACGGTAATAAATTAAACATGACAATTTTATATGTCCGTTGTAATTTTGCATCGTGCATGTTAAAATTTGAGTTTTGGGTATATGGTAATTGTTGCAGACAGAACAGTCAGTTACGTTACTCAGTTGGAATATCCACTCCCAGTACATGTACTTTCGTGGCCAAGTAAGGAATTAATCGCCGCTATGTTGTAACAATATGTGATCCCTATACATTTCTTTTGTAGAGCGACCGCTGTTAATGATTCATTTGATAATTTTTCCTTCAGAATATGATTAGCCGGGAGTTCGGTTTCCTGCCGAGCAGTGGGGAGCACACTCCGGACAGCACGCATATAATGGATTACGAAGGCCCTGCTAATGGCACAGGGATCCCAGGACCGCCCCCTGTACAGCCTAAGCCCCGCCCACCGCCCCGACCACCCTCGCTAGCGGGGACCGCCCCCATCAGCGGCCAGGGAATGCACACGCCGCCGGCGGTTTCCCCAGTAAAAGGTCAACGGGGTCAACGTCCTGATATGATACCATTGCCACGGGTACCAGTTCACGGGTGAGTTCGATAATATGTCGAGCGTCAAAAGGAGAATTCTGAACAATGTTTATCTCAGTGGATTAGCAAGAGTAGTTGTTGCAAAGAATAAAAAAAGCATTTAGTGGTAAATTAGTATGAGTGGGAATTAAGTTGCATTATTCAAAATCTACACAATCTAACACCAGTATGCAAGCTCTGTTGCAAATCTGTCTAATAAAAAATTGTATTATTTGAATTCTGGGAAAAAGGCATTAAAATATAGTGATTATAATTTTTGATTATAATTTTCCAGGTTTCCACCACAGCAGTTCATGTCACTTGAAAACTTCCGTACAGTGGCCGTGCTTGGCCGAGGGCATTTTGGCAAGGTACCATTTCAATGCGTCGGGCCCGGACTCCCGTTAAACAATTCTAAAATGATTGTGGTGTAAAAAAATACTTTTTGTACTTGGTGGTATTGATGCTTTGGAAATTTAAAAAGGTAGATACAAACATAAAGCAAATGAAATCATATCTTAATATTTTAAGCCAATGTAAGTTCAGTGGAAGTTTGTTTTTAAGATAACCCGTGAAGTAAATCCATCTCATAATTGAGGCAATTTATTAGGTGGCCAAAAAGTTACTCACCAGTGCAGTATTGTTGCAGAATATTTAGACTTCTTCGGCCTTAACGGCACGCCGTCTTTATGCTGGGATTTAGCTGTGTTGTACAGAATTTGCCACCATGCTTAGCTCATGCTGTTCCTACTTTAGGTCATATTGACTGAATTCAAGAAGACCGGAGAGTACTTCGCCATCAAGGCGCTGAAGAAAGGTGATATCATAGCGCGAGACGAAGTCGACAGCTTGATGTCTGAGAAACGAATCTTTGAGGTGGCCAACTCTGTACGACACCCATTCCTAGTCAACCTGTTTGCCTGCTTCCAGACCCAGGTCGGTTCAACTAGTAGAATCCATAGTGGCTGTAATAGGCATGATTTTCAGCCTGCATATTTGTTTCCTTCCTTCAATTAAAAAGACTTCAAATCGGATTTGTATCAGCAAAAGGGATTGTCTTTGAGCTTTCTCAAGACCCCAAATCTGTTATTGTACAGTTGGTGGAAACTGTTTTGGCCAATCGCATTACGGCAACAATAGCTGTGTAAGATTATTGGCTTTTCCTGAATATTCCTGTGATTAAAAATATTCGACAAATCAATTTATGTGTCTGATGATGATAAAACAAATCGGTGTGGACAAGTGCATAGTCTTTGAAGGTAGCAAGACAGAACAAAAGGTCATTTGGCATGGAATGATTCCCATCCCATGTCTGAAACTTGTAGTCATACATTCCTAACTTCAAACAACAACTTGGAAGCTACTTCTTAAACCAGTTCCAGTTCTGAATGCAGTTATGAAAAACAACATATATGGGTGTAACACAATAATAATAATATGCAGTTCTTATATAGCGCTTTTCCTGGCCGAAGCTAGCTCAAAGCGCTTTACATATTATTACCCCTGGCAGACCTGTTCAATACGTCAGACACAATAAAATCCCTTAAAGTGTACAGCATCTCCGAACGGACATAAGTAATTGACGCCATATAAACATAACTAATAATAATATTGGTGAATATTTGAATACTACTTGAATGAAGACAACAAAAAGTAAGGTTCTGACACTTTAGCCTAATATATTTTGAATCCTGCCACTCGGTTTCTTAATGATGTTGAACTTCATCCGTAGTTACATATTCCCATTACTGTTCTACCCTGCCAGGAGCACGTGTGTTTTGTGATGGAGTACGCCTGTGGCGGAGACCTCATGATGCACATACACAATGATGTGTTCTCGGAGCCCAGGAGTGTGTTCTATGCGGCCTGCGTTGTCCTTGGTTTGCAGTACCTCCACGACCACAAGATCGTGTACAGGTAAACGGTGGCCACACGATATATTTACTGTAAATTCATTAATGTTTGCAAGGGATTTATTTGGCGAATTTCGCGACCATCTTCAAATCACAAAATTAAATACCCCGCAAACATAATTCCTGTAATCAGATAACTAACAAGACCTGAGCCAACCGCAAATATTAATCCCCGCGAACATGCTTTTGCCTCAAAAACGCAAACAATAATCCCCGCAAACATTAATGAATTTACAGTATGGAATGAGAGTTAACGGTGGAAGCACCATCTTAAAACCACTCCGGAAAATAAGACCACCCCACATAATTAAGACCACTGATATTTGAACACCAGGGCTATATTTTTTCAGAAGCAAGACCAACTCAGAATTAAGACTACTTTGGTCTTGCCTTTGGCTAATTCTGTTGTTCCACCATAACACTGTATACAGGAGCGTCATTGAAAGACAGAATGAGTAAAAAGAAAGAACGAAAAAGAGAAAGAATAAGTGACCAATATTCCGTGTTCCCTTGTAAAGAAAGAAGCAAAAAGAGAAAATCAAGTTGGAAATAAAAACTTTTGGAAAATATCTAAAAGTAATGGCCTTAGAAGTAAATATTGGAAGAAGCTATTGATGCGAACACTGCACCCTATGCAGAGTACTATATCACCAAATTGTCTTGTCATTACACACGGTATGGAAACTCGACTTATCGGTAACCTCTACTTACCTGTAACCTCTGATTCAATCCAGAGACCTCAAGCTGGATAACCTGCTTCTGGATCAGGAAGGTTTTGTGAAGATCGCGGACTTCGGACTCTGCAAGGAAGGCATGGGATACGGCGATCGAACGAGCACCTTCTGTGGAACGCCGGAGTTTCTGGCACCGGAGGTCCTCACGGAGACCTCATACACACGCTGTGTAGACTGGTGGGGACTCGGGGTTCTCATCTTCGAGATGCTCGTTGGAGAGGTAAATCCTGATACCATATCTATCCTATTAAGGATGTAGGTATGATTTATAAGCCTAGAGAGAGAGATAAAGAAACAATCGGTTGGAAACTTTGTTTTCCTATTGAACGAACTATTTAAGATTTTCTAAAGTCACTGTTAATGGAATACTATTAGTATTAAGTCATTGGTATTTGTTCACTGGCGCAGGTATGACATAACTCCTTGTGGTGCCGTGCCGAATAGTGTTCTGGCTTGAATATTTAATAAGGAAAATGGCATAAGTTCCCAGGTTTTGTTCGCTCATTCTTGGTTCAGGGTCTCGAAAATACCAAGTCTATGTTTTGACTTGAGTTGCCAGTCCGTGTAGTGTGATTGCCTAAGAATTTGACTTAAGTCAAAACTTAGACTTAAGTATTTTCAAGAACTGTGGCCCCGGCGTGAAAGAGCAAGATTCATTTCCACGAGGAACGTCTGGGCATTATTAGTCCACCTTAAGACTTGTTGGTGAATAATTTACGGCTATCAACAATGTTTATGTGGGAAAGATTTCATGGGAAGTTCAAGAACACTAGAATAATAGCCACTAATACAGTGAAACTTGTATATATTTAGACCACCCTAGGGACCAACAAAATGTGGTCCTTATACACAGGTGCTCTTTGTATGCAGGTTCAATGATATGGAAAGTATACACCTGGGAACCTGTAAAATCTGGTCTTTATTAGCAGGTGGTCTTATATACAGATATTCTTTAAAGCAGGTTTGATTGTAGATGCTAATGACTTGTTTACATGTTTTACAATCTTATCGCGCTGTTGTTTCTTTGTTTGCAGTCTCCGTTCCCAGGGGACGATGAGGAGGAGGTGTTTGACAGTATTGTAAACGAGGAAGTGCGGTATCCACGATTCCTGTCTAGTGAGGCTGTCACCATCATGAGAAGGGTGAGAGTGCGCTCCTAGATTCTATATTGGATGAGCATAGCTTAGATTCTCAAATTGGCATTTCATACATATATTCATGGATTGATGCCACTTCTTGTGCAAGCGAGTTGTTATAAATGTCGAATTGATTCGTTCGAATCCAAAGTTGCCATAGCTAATTGTCAGGGTTGAACATTTTCACTTCGTACCCAGGTTATATAGACAAATTTTTCAAATTAGGTTCTGAGACAACCACTAGAATAATGTCCGATAAATTATCAAGATGATCAGTATAAAAATGAGAGATTGAGTATGGAATAGCCTCTGAGTAGTTGGAAAAAAAAAATTCATAAAGGCAGCTCAGAAGTAGTTGTGGGAGTACCGGTTTTGCATTTATACACTACGTTGAGTAACGGTTGCTACTACAAGCCATCATAAACTTTAAAGTTTATAATAAGAGTTGTTAATGATATTAAAAAACCTGCTATATTTCCAGATGTTTGTTTCTAGTAGGTGTTAAAATATCCAATATTGTTACAAACTCTGTAATTTAAATTACAACGCCATGTTGGTTTTGCTGTTTCAGTTGATGCGGAAGAACCCCGAGAAACGTCTTGGCTCCAGTGAGCGAGATGCAGAAGATGTGAAGAAACAAGCGTTTTTCAGGGTGAGCATTGGGAGAAAAAATTCCATAGAAAACATTTGATTGCTGAAAATAGACTGGTGCCACTCTATTTAGAATATTTACCTGTAACAAAAGACTTACATACAGTGGTCCCTCTCTTAAAGGACACTCTCGCCAAAAGAATACCTCTCTAATAAGGACAGAATTCTTCGTCAGCAAATACTATGAATGCCTGTAATCCTCCCTCTCACCAAAGGACACCTCTCTAATAAGGACAGAATTATTTGCCGGAAGGGGTGTCCCTATTAGGGGGTACAGCTGTACAGTTTTCCATAGGGTAACAGTAATTATGGTCACAATAATGTTACTGATTTATATTAATAGTTTGCTAAATACATGTAAAATTTGTCGTCAGCAGGGTTGTATGATAGTAATAGAGGTCCTATGGTAGCAAGTTTGTCATCTGATTGTTACATGGATTGTACCATAGTAAATTTCAGAAAATTAAGAGCAGAGAAAATAGAGGAAATTGTTAAATAAACTGAAGGATTACAATAAGCTTACATCTGTTAATTAGGACATAACCATTCTTTTTCAGAATGTCAACTGGCATGACCTGCTGGAGAGGAAAGTCAAGCCACCATTCGTGCCAACTGTGGTAGGGTTGCTTGATAATTAGCTACGCATTCTCTTTTCTAAATTTTGAACTATTATTGCAAGAAGTTTCCTGAAAAAGACACGAGTCTCGTAATATATATAATGTCAGACCCGAAAATGATGGCTCTAGTATGTATTTTGAGTTTGTTGTAGTAAATGCAAAGCGAATAATTGATATTAGAAAATAATTTCAGTACAAGTCTGTAATATTGCTTGGCAAATTCTGTGTTGAAAAAAATAAAGCATCAAGCAGCAGCCTGCAATTTCAAGTGGCAAATTGGGTATTAAGAGAAACGAAAGTTGGCAAAATTTTAACGGTCAGTTCTCTTGCTCTCCACAGAGACATATGGAAGACGTGTCGAACTTCGACGAGGAATTCACGACGGAGAAAGCAATTCTGACCCCGCCCAAAGAACGGCGTCCAATCACGGATATGGAGCAGCATTGCTTCAAAGACTTTACCTACATGGCAGATTGGTGCTGATCCCGTATACCCACGATCATCGCATATTCGCTCGACGTCGCCGTCACTCATCATATGCTGCCCATTAGTGCTTCAAGACCAAAACAAAAAAAAAAGGTTCATTCATCGTCAGGGATGCTCATGGAAAGTGGAAACGTCTGTTAACGTTATCAGTGGTGCTTCCGTACTGAAAAAAAAACAACAAACAACCAACAAACTTGTATTTGGTCGTCAAGAATGCCTAATGGTCAGCAAAGTGGCCTCGACTAGTGGAAGGCCGTGGTTGCACTCCGTGAGGTGCCTAGGATATTTATGGTTGCCATGGCAATGTTCAGATCATGGCATGAACGTATGCAAGGGGCATGGTGATCCGAGGAAAATAAAGAGAGATTGGTGGGGAAAAAAAAAAATCTTTTATAGGCTTGACAGAGGAATAAATGTAGAAAGAAATATCACAGTGGAGAAATTGCGGTGAAATTAAAGATATTATATTCTCAGGTAGATCTCCGAGAATATTTTACTCGTTTTACCTTTGTTTCGACCTCTCATCAGACCGTAGAGTCATCCTCTGTCATGTTTATATAACTGCCTGTACTTCGCCGAGAAATATGGCAAAAAAATGCGGCTCTGTAACTTACATGAATGTTTACTTGTATACTCGCCGGGGTAGAAGTCTTGTAACAGTACCAAGGGTTTGTACTTAAGAACCTACGCAGTTCGTAGCACAGAATGTCTTCAATATATGATGTACATGTATGGAAACTATGCTAGTTTACTAGGTCGTAACGGTGAAATAAATAGATTTGTCACTTTCTCAGTATTTTAAGTGCCCAAATGTGAACATTCCCCTTTGTCGGGACCCTGTGATATTGACGACAAGCCAGAGGCGACTCTATGCAGTTTTAATTGTGTTACTGTCACGACCAGTATCCTCATACCTTCAAGGTGCCATGTTTCAGTGAAAACTTGCCAGATATGCTATTTTAGTTAGCTTTTGTATAGATGCTCATTCAGAAACTAGTGATATTAATGTAAACCAATGTGGCTGCTTCTAATGGCTGTTGGGAAAAAAAAGTGGTTGAACTGTTAATGTTTTTCTTGGTCAGATCATCTTCTTGCAAAAATTGTAGGTGCTTTTGATTGATTTCAAATCTATTTCTGCTTTTGTAACTTATTATTGATTGAAAGCATGTATTTCAATGATTTATTTGATCTTTCTGGCAACTTGGGATATGTCTAAGTTAAACACGATATAAAGAAATCTCTATTGCTGCAAATGGTTAATGCAGTTTCGCGCTGCTATTTTTGTCTTTCAAAACGTACCAAGAAATCTGTCCACAGTTTTTCTTGCGCTTTTCTATAGTTCATTATCTCTGCATATTCATTTTCACTTGGGATCATTCAAGGTGATTCTTTACTCTTTTTTTTTCATGGCAAACGGTTTTTTATGTTCTTTCATGTAATGTCATTCGTATGGTATGAACTAGCTCTGCATAATCGTTACGTGGATGAGACTTAAACGGCTCACTGAAGACTTGTATTGGTGTACATTCTGTGTATCTTGTTGTACATAACGGAAACATACAATGCTCTTTCCCAGGGGACTACTTGCACCCACGGGATTGCTGGGCTGAAGCAATATTGGCAACTACATTGTATATTATCGGGGAGGGGGGTGGGTGGGGGTAAAGACTTCGAGGTCAAGAAAAAAAAAAACAGTGGACAATATTCTACCAACACTTAATCTAGTGTATCAGGAATTTTTGTTTGCAAAATATGTGATACGATTCACCGAGATGATATGCAAAATATGGCGCTCTTTTCCTATGCAGTATCACGTGTGCTGCTTTTAAAGCTACTCTCTGCGTGTTAACGTCGTTGGTTCCATGTTTCTGTCTTCGCCTGCAAATTAAATTGCTAGAATTGTGTTCACAGTTTTTCGCTGTCAGAGTAGTTGCATGCATAAGTGGGCATTTTCTAGTTTGGACAGTGCAGTACAGCCATTTAAAACCGGACACAAGGTCGTAGATTTCATAGGGCCAGTTTCGAGAGAAACGTAAAGTCTGGGAGCAAACTTGAGTTCACGAAATCCCTGGTGCAATTATTGCCTGTTACCATCCTTAAGCTCAGATTTTGGAAGACGGCCAGTCATTTGATGCTACTGGTTTCAGCCATCATAGTAGCTGAATTGTCATGTTTGTTTTAAGCCTAGAACTTAATTTATTTACCTTGTGCATTTAGTACTAAAGATGTATGGTAGACAGGTATGTGGGGAAACTCAAAGCAAAATCTATGCCGAGGGGCAAGAATGATCGTAAATTTTCCAAGATTAGGATAGGAGATGCGTAGGGTCTTTTGAAGAAACCACCTTTGCATACTTAGCAGTTGGTGTCAGTCGAGGACTGCTTATCATGAGGTACAGACCACTCCTATTTCATATAATTACACTTAGAAATACATGTTTGTTCTTCAGTGACTTCTATGTGCAACAGGGTCCTTGATGAACCTGGAACGTGGCTATTCTTGCCATTAGTTTTAAAAAGACTCTAAGGAAACCCATAACGGTATATATAGAGTAGTTAATTGGCGCCACGCAGTTCAACTTTTAAGACCTATTTCTAGCAACAGATGTCTCTTATGTAACAAGTATTGTAACTGGCAAATTGCATGTTGGCTGCAAAAAAAAGTTTCAAATATACATTTGTAGCTTCTCTCATTTCAGTCAAGTTAATTAAATGTGACAGGGTGGGGGTGGGGGGGGGAAGCTGAATTCATTTGAGATACAACAGACATGCACAGTTGTTAACTAAAGAAGGTAGCAATTCAGGTTATGTATGCTGAAGTTTTGTGGATTTTTACATGATAG
>JAAUYG010092634.1_pt1 | contig 17308 bp, 15 predicted proteins | sample 7278091 | NCBI WGS metagenome assembly JAAUYG01 (sample SAMN14350201, study PRJNA611818) | marine sediment metagenome | isolation source: surface marine sediment (0.6m) | place: French Polynesia: Moorea | collected 2018-08
GTAGTAGTAGTAGTAGTAGTAGTAGTAGTAGAAGTAGTAGTAGTAGTAGTAGTAGTAGTAGTAGTAGTAGTAGTAGTAGTAGTAGTAGTAGTAGCTTACCTTGTCCTTTATCCGAGGATTACAGTTGAGACTGAGTAGGATACGGGCGGCGACCAGATCATCTTTGAGAGCGGCTATATGGAGAGGAGTACGTCCTTCCTGGGTACAAAGGCCGGGAGATTTGAAATTACATGTAGATACAAAAAAGGAATATGCGAATAAGCCGACTCCAAACCCCGAATACAGAAGAAAATGTTTCAGGACCCATCTTCTTTGATCAGTTTTGCAGAACACATATCATAAAGGATCAAATAACTTTTCTTGAGGATTTTTTTTATCCCTTAGTGTCCAAATATACCTAATTGAGTTTGCACTGTATCTAACTATACACCTCAGGCCTCATCGGCCGTGGGTGAAGCGGAGACACATACGCATTAACAGAACACATAACACGTAAGGAAAAACACATAAATTTGTCATTTGGCTTCAGGCAGATAATCAACCAACAGAATGATGGATTTTTTTAGCTCTCTTCGTATTTACACAGCAGAGCTACTATCATGGCACGGGCGTCCGTCCGTCCGTCCGTTAACCCAGGTTTCTCAGAAACCGTTGCATGAATGCACGCGAAAGTTTATGCGAAGAGACCTATCCGTCACATCTCCAGACCATTTTGTTTCAAATATTTTCACGTTTGAATTTTTACTATTTTTGTTGTTGTTGTTTTCGTTAGCCCCCATGGGAGCTTTCAAAACGATAGGCCTCCCTCAAATCTCTGCCTATCTCCAATACCCTCACAAAGTTACGTTTCCGATTTTTTTTAAATTTTGGCATTTTGAATTTTAACGATTTCTTTTTCGTTTTCCTTAAGATGAGACTATATGGCGGGAAATTTGCAAATCGCTACTCCTTCCACAAATCGCGACCAAATCCTCCCCTGCATTTTTGACTCAATAACCTTAACAAAGTTACTTTTTCGGATTTTTCTTACTTGTATGGACTACTTTTTATGTCCGGTCGTTCAGTTTGGGATCATTCGGTGCACTTTGAAAATTTCCTTACGCCTAGATTTTCAACACGTTACTTCTCAAACAAATCTCTTCTGAATATTTTGAAACTTGACCTGAAGTTGTAATATCTTGAAAATGGCTGATCGTAGAGCAAACGGATGAAAATTTGGGACACACGGTCCTAGGAACTGTACATGGACTTTTATTTCCGGTTCTTTGGGTTTAGTTTGAGGTCATTCGGTGCACTTTGCAAAATGTCTGATAAGATTTTCAAAATGCTACCTCTCCTATAGAACTTTTTATTCCAATTTCAGATAAACTTTAGTATGTGATCATGGGGAAATACACGCTATTACTTTTTTTGGCGATCTGCAAAATTTCAGAGTAAAGACCACTGTGCCTTTTTTCCCAAGAAATTGCATCAAGCTACTGAATATATTTAAGCAACTGAGGAAATTGAGGAAAACATCAGTTTTTATGTCAGTGAATAGCACACTGCGATGGTTTTGATGACGTGTACATCTTATCTTATCTTATTTTTTTATCCTATCTTATCCTATCCTATCTTATATTGTCTTAAGATAAGATAAGATAAAAAAATATTTAACATCGGTACTACAATAACAAGTAACACTAGCACAAAAGTGCTATTCACCAACACGACATTATGGGTATGAGATGTTGATATGAGATGTTGATATGGAGTTATGTACAAGATGAGACAAATCCAAGCTGTGGGACGAAAGTGACATTGTGACATTAAAAGTACATTACAAACCGTCCCGCGGTTTCTTGATTTGCACCATTACATACATGTGTCTTGCCTTGTCTTGACTTATCCCATCCTATCCTATCGTATCCTATCCTATCCTACCCCATCTCATCCTATCCCATCTTATCTTATCTCATCAGCTCATCTCGGCTCATCTCTGTTCATCTCATCTCATCCATTGCCAGTAGCTGTACCTGTGTGGTGAGATCGTTGACTTTAGCCCCGGCTGACACCAGGCTCTCCATGATGGCGTCTTTATCCGTCAGCTCCTTCCTCATGACGGCAAGGTGGAGGGGACCATAGCCATCCTGGTGGTACAGGCGAGTGTGCAGAAAAAATATATCATATATTTCTTCTATGTCAGTATCAATCCAGCGCTGGGTTGACGTTATTTTCAACCCTGAAGAGGGACACCAGTTCCATACATCGTCAAAGAGCATACTAATCTCATTTTTATTGTTACCACTACTGCTGCTGCTGTTTCTACTAAATTACTGCTGCTAAGTGCTCTTCCTCCTCCTCGTCGTCGTCCTCCTCCTCCTCCTACTCCTCCTGCTCCTCCTTCTCCTCCTACTACTACTACTACTACTACTACGACTACTACTACTACTACTACTACTACTACTACTACTACTACTACTACTACTACCACTACTACTACTACAACTACAACTACTACTACTACTACTACTACTACTACTACTACTACTACTACTACTATTACTACTACTACTAATTATACAGCAGTTTAATTGGCTATAAATACATTAGTGCTGGGGTGGAGCATGTACTGCGTGCATACCGACCAAGGCGTCTTCATACATACATGTTCATTATCATATACTCTAACTCTAAGCTGAGGCCCAGGGCTGTTTGTAAAACCCTCATAACACTAAGTCAGAAATTAATTGCTATCCACAAACATTAAATAATGCTAACTTTATCCGTTACATGTAAATTACACCCTACATAGTCATGTCTATAGCTACATGATCTGTGGAGTTACAGATAACTACTGGGATGTAAACCCCAGCCCCATGTTAACACTGACCGTGACAGGGAAGGCAATGGAGACAGCCTTGATGCTCTTAATGACCCACATCAGGGCCATACAGGCAATCTGGATCAAGGTGAAAATATGAACACGGGTGGTCCGGACGTGGCGCAGGTACACAAAGTCCGGCTGGTACTTCTCTGGCATGAACAGGATCCGGATCCGGTCTACAAACTGGGGGAGAGATAGGACCAGGCGGTAGTGGTTCAGGTTGAACAGGATTCATTGTAACATTGGCACGTATTCCTACAGTAGGTGGCAGCACAGATAGGACTAGTCACTGCTCTTGTTTCAATGACAGTTATTAATTGGCAGTGGCATGTGTAGTAATTCTTACCGTAGCAGTAATAGTGGGTAGTAGTAACAATTATTAATTCAGTGTGATAGACCAGATGTGATTATGAGGCAGGACCAAATACATGTTATTAACATAGACAGAAGAATGTTATTGTATGATATTGCATTATTGAATGATTGCATTGCATTGAATGATATTGTGACTGTATATCATGGTGTTATTTGTCATTTTTGCCTAGAGTGAAATACATTACTACTACTACTACTACTACTACTACTACTACTACTACTACTACTACTACCACTACTACTACTATGGATATTAAATTTTATGGTTCAATTACACCACCAAAATTGTAATTTTATGGCAGTGTGGTTAAAGTCAGATCTAATTAGGTTAAACACTCAAACCCTAAGAGACTTTAGTCTTGGCCTGTGGGCGGGTTTATGTCCTCAATTGCGGCTTTTCTGTGACATCATCTGTTTATCGTCAGTTTATATCAGTCACGTGTTAAGATGCTGGCCAGCTGTTTCTAAGCACGCTCATAAACAAGGTAAAACGTAAACTCACTGACCAACAACCGATACCAATTCAACATGGTAGAGCAGTCAGTTTTTAACACACGTAAACACGATACTTTAACATGCAGCAGCAAAGCAATCTTGGCCCGGCTTTTAAAAAAAGGCTGTGCCATTGTGGGGAGGACGATTAGAAGGTGAAAATGCGTCTCTTTTCAGTCTTGCTCAGCAGTGCTGAAAGCGAATTAATTACCCTACTGTGGGTCTGGATAAAGCTGCTGTCAGGCTCTGACAGGCTCTGACAACTTACTGGCAAGATTTATTGAAACCATTCGTCACCGCTCACGGCGGGGTGGGTACGACGCTTTTCACTCACCTGTACGCCAACCAATGACGTCACCCCCATGTATAGAAACACGCCGTACAGGACTGCCATAGGAATGTTCTAGAAGAAAGAAAAATAAGATATTTATGTATAGTCCCCTTTTGAAAAAAGTGGCACCGTGGTACATGTCACACAGACATGCCCAGGGCCTGCTGAGGGTACTATAAGGCAGGCAGGATGATATAGACAGACTACAACGTTTTTAATTTTAGCCTAAAGTGGAAGGTATAGGCTAGGGTCCATATGAAATTACGTTTTATAATCTTCCTTTTGATTTATTACTGATATGTGAATTAGATTCGCAACTTATTCATACATACACTGGATTCCACTATGTGGCTAACATGTATATTAATACGTGTGGCGTTTTGTGGTTTTCTGTACCTGTATTGCCATTTGAGGTTGACTGTACATTTAGGAACCTTTTGACTTTAAATTACTGTACATTGTGAGGTTTATTGTACCTTTAGGACCATTGTCAAGTTTACTGTACTTTTAGCACCATTAAGGGGTTAACTTAAACTTATTTAGGTAACTTTACATTTAGCGCCTTTGTGAAGTTTACTGTACCTTTAGGACCATTGAGAGGGTTACTGTACCTTTAAGACCATTGTGAGGGTTACTGTACTTGTAGGATCGTTGTGATGGTTGCTGTACCTTTAGCATCATTGTGAGGGTTACTGTACCTTTAGTATCATTCCGAGGTGTTAGGACCATTTTGAGTTTTACTCTACCTTTAGGACCATTGTGACGTTTACTTACCTTTAGGACCATTTTGAGGTTTACACTGTACCTTTAGGACCATTTTGAGGTTTACACTATATCTTTAGGACCATTGTGAGGGTTACTGTACCTTTAGGATCATTGTGAGGGTTACCGTACCTTTAGGATCATTGTGAGGGTTACTGTACCTTTAGGATCATTGTGAGGGTTACCGTACCTTTAGGATCATTGTGAGGGTTACTGTACCTTTAGGACCATTGTAAGGTTCACAGACACGCCTATGAGAATATGGATAAAGAAAGCGGTCACTCGCTGCTCTCTGGAATAGAGGAATGGATAGACGGAAGTGAGTGTTTGTAGCATTTTACTGTACAGATTGGAGGGGGTGTACATGTACAAGTGATTTGGGAGACTACAAATATGGTATTCTACATATACGGTAAGCACGCTTTTGCAGCTATATTCGTGCATTGTGTATGTAACTAAATGTGTTATTTTAAAGTACTAGCAAAGCCTCTCGCCCTCTATGTTTCTCAATTGGTTGTATGATCCAGTCAGGCGACAGAAAATGCTACACTGTCCCTTGCAACAGGTTTAACAGTTGAGTTGAATTGAATTGATTGGTTTATTTAGCATCGCTTCTTAACAGCCAGGGTCTTATCAGCGACGGACCGGGCGTCGGGCAATGAGATGAAGGATGAAAGTACCTCAGGCTTGAAGACACCGGGTTTCGAACTCGAGACCCAGTGATCTGAAGTCGAGTGTTCTACCGCTCGACCAGGCGCACGGTGCCAAGTTAGCTGTTCAGCTAACACAGAACAGGCCGAGTCCAAAATATATAAATTCCCGGCATGTACAGACGTTCTCCGGACTCCCAGGATCCAGAATCTTACCTCACCCCCAGCATCTGCGGCCGTTCTCCAGGCGCCCTGAGCTGAGACTCCCGGATGAGACTCCGGACGTGGGTCACTGACCTCACAGTGGCCGCTACAAACCACGGCAGGCCCAGCAGGGACGATATAAAGATCAGCACTGCCAGCAGGAACGTATCCAGGTGGAAGCCAGGACCTTTCTGGGTCACAACGAAGAAGAGGGTAACGATATCAGTTCCGTACGAAGGTTTTATTCTACCATCTCGTTTGAGAAGTTGGCAGCTCTAAATTTAACATACAAACCGAAACACTTTGTCTTAATGAATCATTTCATGTTTAGCAACAAATTTAGGCAAACGGATACACAGGCATTGGGACCCAGAGATTATGTTATAGTATATCGGGTAATTCTAATGCTAGCCGCCTAACAAGATATGTATTTTCAGCGTTGTACCGGGTCCAACCTGCCGTTCATTCAGCTTGTTATTGAGTAAGCCTGTGGGTGCTAGGGACTAAAATCATTTAATAATTTTTGAATCGTACACGAACAATGCCATCAAGATCAATGGCTTCATCTGTGAACAAGACCATGCATGTGGAGGTGTTGGCGTGTACATGTGTGGATTGAACCCGTCTTGTTCTAGTCCGACCTGCAGCAGATCTTTCTTTAGAGTACTAGCCTACAGAAACATCACGGGTTTCCTGTGATGTCGTAGCCCAGATCATTATCTTGACTCCAAACGACACATTGACCCTCTACCCTTCATCTGCAGAGCGTTAAGTAGAGCAGCAGAACCTCAAACTTTAAATTATATTGTTTGACGCGGCCGGGGATCAAAGCGTGGACCTCCCGGCATGCCAGACAAACGCTCAATAACTATACTACCGAACTGCAGTGAGCTCGCTATAGAACGTACATGTAGCGTTTACCCTCTATTAGCATGATTAGCTGTTCTTTCGGCTTATGACCAGATAGTTTACACCAGGTTTGTGTTCTGTCAGTGTATAACCACGGACAATCCTAGGATTTTTGGTTCCAGCTATCGGTTAGGACCACAGACGTTTACATTGGGTTTGTAATTCTATCGGATGATAACCAGAGATATTAACCTCGAGTTTCTGCTGCTTTCGGTGTATGACCAGAGCCCTTTACCTTGAGTTTGTGTTCCTGTCGGTTGATGATAACGGCCGTGATCTGCTGATCCAGAAAGATGAGGATGGTTCCCAACAGAGCCGGGAAGAACGCCAGCAGGATTAGATACCACTGGGGGAGGACTCCCATGGGGTTGACAATCCAGCCCCGACCGTCCCGGGTGGTCTTAAACTCTTCTGGAACCAGTAGTTTGGGGGTATCCAGACCGAGTCCGGCATCCACGCCCGTCCAGATCACAATAGACATGAAGACGGCAAAGTCAGCGATAGTAGACCTCACCTGTGGGAGACAGTAGGCAGAGGGGAGGTACTGGCGTGGAGGGCTTGCTATGGGGGCTGTTTACGAACACATAAGATGAAAATTTATTACTATTTTCTGTATAACTTTATCGTATCAGTGTACCCAGTCGTCACATATTGGACGATTCAAGGACAATTAATCATTGTAAAAGAAATAATCGAAGAGCTGAATTAAAATCCTTTGAGATAAAGGAGAAAAGTCAAAGTCACATAATTGAGTAACAAGCAGGAAGTGGAAACTTACGATCTGTGGGAAGTAGCTGCTGGTCCTCAGCGACCGGAAGAAAATAGCAAGAGCGAACGTGCCCAGGAAGAGGAAGCAGGAGAGCAGGAAGACATCCGGTACACCGTGGACTGTAGAGAATCTAGTACACAGATCTCCCTTCAGCAGCCAGCCGTGGGCTTCACACTCCATCTCCGACACACAGCCGTGGCCCACCACGATACGCTGCTCGTACGTAATACAGTCCTCGGATACAAGGGACGACCAGTTGTACGTCTCAAAAATCGGGTGATCCATCACCTGGTAACTGGCGTTCTTGACGTCATATCCGTGAGCGAACATGGTCGCGTTGGTGCCGTTGATTTCGTGCCAGTATCCGGGCGGCGGGTGCTCGCAGTGACAGCGCTGGTTGATGTTCTCGGACGTCGTCTCCAGATGAATGGGATGGGTCTTCCAGATTGCGGCGACTTTCATGAACGCCTCGACAATGAAGATGAGCGATATTAAGACGGCGAAGCTCTCCTCGGTGAATCGTGTGATGAAGCGGACCAGGAAGCTGAGGTCGAATATGACGATGACGAGCAGCTGGACCGTGATCCAGACACCGATCCAGAACCGGAACGACATGAAGTCCATGTCGCGTTCACTGGGCGAAGACAGAGAAGAACAACGTCAGATCCGGGCTTACAGATGCTACTTGCATGTGCTACCGACATCATAGACGTGAAATTAAAACAATTACTACATCCCATTTAGAACCAGATTACAGGTTTGGTACTTACTCACAAAACTGGAAGAGAATGGACTCGAAGACAAGCATGGGTCCAGTGGCGCCCATGATGGTTAAGGGCTGACCCGCGAACAGGGCAAACACCAAGCCGCAGATTGTCCCTGACAGCATACACTCTATGGTTCCCTGGAGGGGGAAAAGAGGATAACATGCAGAGCAAGAGTAGGGGACAATTTTCGTAAATCGACGCCGGAGTCGCTTAGAACTTTTAGAAGGTACCCTTCTTCCAGAGAAAGTCCCGTCGGGAAAGTTTGCAATCAATACAACAGATCCGGATTATTCTCAAACGTAGTAGTAGTACTGTTAGTAGTAGTAGTAGTAGTAGTAGTAGTAGTAGTAGTAGTAGTAGTAGTAGTAGTAGTAGTAGTACGTACGTACGTACCAGGTACCCCTTGGTAGCATCCCCCAGCAGGCCCCCGAAGGTGACTATGGGGGTGATACAGGCGAAGAAGAGGAAGAAGATAGAGGCCAGACACTGCAGACTGATTCCGTCCTTCAGGTCGCTCCAGTACATAGGGTATCTCCGCCTGGCGTCGTCTATCATACCGCCACACAGTCTGGTACAGGGAGAGAGAGAGTGTGTCTGTGTGTAGAGGACATAGGGCAATTCACAAATACTTGAAGAATTCCCCCCCCCCACCACCACCATAAAAAACCCCAAAAAACTTAACAATAGGGACTGTTAGAATAAAACTTCCCAGAATTAAGTGCGTTTTCAGCTAATGATTCAACTGCCGAATTACACTGGCACCTAAGATTACCTTGTATAATATTTTGAAACGTTACTGCATAGTGTACAGGTATTTGCAAAATCACGCTGTCCCATCAATACAGACACACTGCCACTCTTCAAGATAAGATGAGATTTTATTTTTTAAGATAATGGTTAATGGTTACAGCAAGCCCACAGAGTCCCACCTGCCAGTTCGGCTAAGTGTGGTGTCGTTGGGGGCGCTGGAGAAATGGAAGGCTTCCTCCCCTGGGGCCCGGCGGGCAGACTCCACCAGCCGCCGCCTCACCTTGTCCTGGATAGACAAAGCACTAGCGGTTATATGATCATTGACATACCATCTTCACGCGTTTTGGTTTATATAAATGTTTCAGATTTCAGCAACTCACAATGGCGTAGTTCAATGTTTACGGGCATAAAGTGTGCTACTCAAACTTTACAATACCATGTCAAGTAAACATTTACGCTCAGGAGAGATTGTCCGGCGACACATGTAACTTACATTGAAGATGGCTATAATGTGTACATACACTAGACAGGGTTGACACACACCACGTACTGTATGTAAAGTAGAGAACATTGACACGTGTACGTACAATGGAGATCGTCTCCTCTGGAGGCTGCAGCCGTGTGGACGGATCCCAGATGCTAGGTGGCAGCACCGTCAGGTCATCTATAAACTCGTCTATCCCGTCCACAATGTCCTGGCGTGTGGACGCCTTGTACGCTACTTCACAGAACACCTGGAACAGGCCATGGCGGGGACGACAGCTCGATGATTGATTCAGGACTAACTGGACCCAAAGTTACTCCAACTTAAGTATAAGGCTACCCCTTGTACAGTGCGCATCATGAAACTCCTTGGCAGCTTAGAGGAGATGGTGCCTTGTTTCTGTCGGGATTTGACTGGTAGTGACTGCATACTGAGAGAAAGGGGTGACATACTAAACCAACCCGTCTCTTTAGATTCTAAGCTGATAGACGCATACACAAAAACCCGTTTGCAGTGTGACTATCAGTATATTTTACTGATATGATTTCTATCACCAGACCTTACCCTATCAGTGAACAGTGCTGCCATCGCGCGGCCAGCTTCCTCGTACTCCCAGATAGCAGTGTCTTCCTGGGGGCCCAGCAGCAAGAAGATGAACCTAGAACAGAGGGTGGTAGACACAGCGGCAATTAACAGAGTGGTATGGCTCGTGATGATGATGACGACGACAAACGACGACCACAAACGACGACGGCGATGATGATATTGATGATGATGATTATGATGATGACGACGACGACAGTGATGATGATGATGATGATGATGATGATGATGATGATGATGATGATGACGACGAGGACGATGATGATGATGATGACGATGATGATGATGATGATGATGATGATGATGATTATGACGTCGAAGACAAAGATGACTGCTTACTTGGTAGGGATAGAGATCTCGGTCATATCAGAGAGCGCGTGTGCCTTAGCCAGCCTGACAAACATAACGAGGGGTTCCTGTAGAAAGTCGACATGGCCGACCAGGAGGTTGGCGGCGTCAGTGCCCAGCGGGATCTTCTTCATCAGCTTCTTGTTCGGCTGGAAATCCACACGACATGGGGGGTCAATGAATCACAACATGGACAACAATATGGTGATTTGCAGTTTTGGCATTGGACTGTGAAGGTTTGAAGTGTAATTTACTATCTATACATACAGCGAATGGAGTAATATTATATTCATACATATTTTACACTGTAAGCTTTGGTGTGTAAGCTCTTACCGAGTGGCCATGTGTACGTATGTTTGTCAGGTCGTTTTAGGGCTTCATTTTATTTCGTTTTGATTATCTGTAATATGTTTCAATGCTGGCTTATGATCGGGTTTGATTTGAAACTCTGTAGAATATTTGGCTGGAATATTTGACCTTGTAGGGTTTGAGGTCGTCCGGTGTGGCCTTTCCCGGGTAGCGCCTGTTGAGGGAGGAGAATTCCTCCAAGTCATCCTTTCTTCGAAACTTGGCCTTCAGACGTTTGGGGGACAGTAGAGGCTTCGTACTCCTCATACCTGGAGGTGTTATGGACAGCTTAACTCACGGTATAGTGAACAAGCAATACACGAGGACAGTGGATCTCCTTTCAGTCGAATTTTAGCCCTAGTTACATTCTGGATAAACTAACAGTTTAATGTCTGTCGTGTATGCTGGTGTTGCTATCGCTTTGGTACTGTCCTATGGAAAGCAGGGTGTGCAACAGTAGCCATCACCCTTGGCCTTTCCTTAACTTCTGAACCATTGGTAGTGAGGACAAGTAATTTATTTAAAATACTGGAATAAAATCCACTGGGTGGGAAATACGGAAAGGCGCAAGTAAGCATAACAGAGTCACTGTAACCAGTCCGAAAATCTTACTGTCGTCCGCCTTCCTGGGGGATTCTGGATCCGCCTGGTTCTGGTTGGAATCTATGCTCCCGTTCGCGATGCCCTTCTGTCCAGACTTGGTGGCCCCTCTGTGCCGGTGTTTGTGAGGCTTTAGGAGCACATCGAACAGCTGCTTGGCCGTCTCCTCAGACAGGTCAGACTCCTTCTGGATCTCCTTGATCAGGATCTCTGCAAATGAATGCAGCACTGACAGGGATTGAAAAGTGACAAGTCTGATCCGGAACGGACAGGGCAAACCAAAATAAACAGACACCGGACGTTTAGTGCAGCAATGTGTGGCACCAGACTAGTATGATAAGACAGCAGCTCAAGCTAGGCAAGTAACTACTGCCTGTAAGCCTAAGTGGGACATCTTTTCACAGACATGTGTTTGCTTCTCATATATACTAAAGACTCAGAAATACATGTATGCAATTGGAAAATTGATATCATTAGACACAAAATGGTATTAACTTAGCTCTACAGCCCCAAAATCATCGACTGTTAGCAAGGAAAATAAACTTACTAAAAACGAAAAAGGTAAGTAAAATAAAATAATAAAAAGTAAGACAAAACAAAACAAAACAACAAGAGGACCATCAGACTTGCGCTCTGCTTGTAATGCTTAACCACTTTACATATGACATCAGTTAACTTCCATGCTTAATGGCCACGGTGCTGATACGAAATATCCGGTTGTTCCTTGAAAGGTGCAAGCTTATTTATGTTCATCAAGTTTATTTATGTATTTCTGTTTTCCGTTTTCTATATATTTAAGGTTTAAGCTTCTCAATTTACTACAATCATGAGGTTAAAATTTTAAAGTACCATTATCTCACATAATTCGAAAATAGAAAGGAGCTACAGGCCAGGCCATATTGAGACAAGTGGCTGAATGTCCCCAAATTACGTTTAACACTACGAAGCCAAAGTTTCCACTACATGGTCTAATTAACCCTGACTCCCAAAGTTCCACTCGTTTCTTTCCACGGTCAGCCGCCGTTTCGAACTACAGGCCATTTTGAGACAAATGCGCCAAATGAACCCCTTTTAACAGTAAAAGCTCAAAGGTACCCCATAAAAATATCGCAACTACAACAGACTACCAAATTTCATTCCGTTTCGCTCTACCGACAGTAGTTTTCGAATTATAGACTATTTTCAGACCAGTGCACAGAATGACCTTAAAACGACCTTAAACACCAAAAGTTCAAAGGTAACCCACCCACGTATTATAACTATCCCCGACTCCCAAATTTCACCCCGTTCATTCTACGACCAGCCGTTTTCGAGTTAAAGTCCATAGAGACAAGTGTACCGAATGACCCAAAAATGACACTGTAACAGTAAAAGGTAACCTGTTCTCGATATACATATTACAATTACCACCGATTCCCAAAAGTCACTCCTTTTTGCTCTATGGCCAGACGTTTTCGAGTTATAAGCCATTTCGAGACAAGTACAGTGAATGGCCTTCACAAAATGACCTTGATTACTAAATGGTCAAAGACACCCTATATATCATGCATAAGTAACACTGGGTTAGACAGTTTACTCCGTTTCGCCATTTCCAAGAGATTGACATTTTTTTATTTTCCCATTGGCAACAAAGATAAAGTTCAATCTTACGTCTTGCCAAGACGTAACTTTGTGAGGACTGTCACAGTGAATATTTAGAAAAGTTTCATTGAAAAAGAATCCTAACTGTTGCAGTAGTAGTGTTTTGAAATTTTTACCCCACAGAGTTCCATGTTAACAAAAACAAAAATAATCGTGAAAATTAAAAAATCCAAACATTTTGAAAGACGGAAAAGGGGATCTTAAGATATTGTGGAAAGCAATCTTTTCACACAATTTGATGGTTTCTGTGGAAACGAGTTAACGGACGGAATGCCGAGGGACGGACGATGGATGCAGGCGCCACGGCTTTTGCTCTGCTCACAGAGCTAAAAGTATAAATTAAAGCTTAATTTTCTGACCAAGTTATATACAAAGAGCAGTGTATCAGGGTTAGTGGCGGAGATTCTCCACTGAGCTTTAGGGACAAAAAAATGTAATGTTAGAAGACCACCTGTTTTGCACATGAAAATTAGAGTCTTAGAGTCTTCAAGTCTTAAAGTTCTTCTTAAACAATGCTAAATCACCGGCAACAGCGTTAGATTGCTGGCGATTACCCTTAAACAATGTTGGATCCCTGGCCAAAGCGTTAGAAATACAAACGGTCATATATAAACAATGCAAAATTTCTTGGCAACAGCGTTAGAATACAGGCGGTTATGTTTAAACAGTGCAAAATCCCTGGCAACAGCGTTAGAATGCAGGCGTTATCCATAAACAGTGCTAAATCCTTGGTAACAGTGTTAGAACAATGTAAGAATAGAACAATAGGAAATAATATTCACGTAACTTGTACGCCAATACAAGGAAGCGATCGAGAAAATATATGCATACCCAAAATGTCGTACGATAACAGGTTATGTAAACATGTGGGTTACCCATATATATACATGGCTGGGCCGCTGCTGAGTACAATGTACTGTTACATTAAATGTACAGAATGTAAGTGGTTAACATTTCCTATAATGCTGGTATGATCTCAAATGCTGCACAGTTTTGGCTTACTTTTTTAGAGTTAAAGCTACATACGGACGACAAGGACACTAAATGCACATATACACTACACCAAAAAGATAAGGATATTTAATATCCTAAACTTTTTGTGTAGTGTATATATTTCTTACGCAGTAGACATAAACATTCTCAAGGAGCAGCCATGTTTAAACGAAAGATCCGTGTATCTGACAGTGAGTGCTTACCTCCAACCTGAGGCATACAGCCATGGGTGGCATTCACATCCAGACAGACGAGTGTACTTCCGGTCGCGATTCCTCGCCTCAGCTCGAACAGCGCGTGCAGTGATGCAGTTCCGACGTGAGGTTTGGACCAGCGGTTCCCAGACTCCACCTTCTCCTCGTACTTCAGCCATCTTGGAAAATGGTCAAATAACAAAAGGTGGATAAATTAAAATTCATATACGCCACATTTTGAAAAAATCTTACATTAGGTTATGTGGTTTTTATATGGTAAATCTCCACCAAGAATCAAAGTGTCCTCAATTACTTAATTTCAAACAAGTATGAGAATAAGATAAAAAATATATTTAACGTTACCAAAGTTTAAACAAAAGCACTCTGTGCCATCTGTGGTCTAATACAGCATTTTCCTCCACTAACCATTTAGAGTAATGGTACAGTAGTTCTATTTACAAAAGCTTACCTCTATGGTGGGTGAAGGATGGAATCCAAAAGTAACCCTAACAATGAATGCATCTGTATTTATTAATTCTGGCAGTGAGTATATATGTACCTAGTAACTTTGGCAGTGAGTGTATCTGTACCTAGTAACCATGGGAGTGAGTGCATCTGTACCTAGTAATCCTGGCAGTAAGGACATTTGCACCTGGGTAACCCTGGGAGTGAGTGTATCTGTACCTAGTAACCATTGGAGTGAGTGCATCTGTACCTGGTGAACCCTGGAAATGAGTCCATCTGTACCTAGTACCTCACCCAGTGAGTGTATCTGTACCTAGTAGCCCTGGGAGTGAGTGCATCTTTACCTAGTAACCCTGGAATTGAATGCATCTGTAACTACATGTAGGCGCCCAGGCAGTGAGTGCAACTGTACCTAGTAACTGTGGGAGTGAATGTATATGTACCTAGTAACCATGGCGGTGGGTGCATCTGTACCTAGTAACCCTGCCAGTGAGTGTATCTGTTCCTAGAAACATTGGCAGTGTGTCTGTGCCTACTAAGCCCAATACTGAGACTAGTTCTGTATTTAGTAATCCTGATGACGAGTGCATGTGCACCAGGTGACGTGCATAGTACATCTGCATCCAGTGACTCTTACAGCAAGTATGTTTGTACCTAGCGTAGCCCTGACAGCGAGTGTATCTGAGCCTAAAATCCTGATAATGAGAGTATTTGTACCTTAGTGACAGTGAGAGGGAGTGTATCTGTACCTAACAACTCTGACAGTGCCTGTACCTGGCCGCTTGCTTCCAGCCAAATGTCCCATCACTGGCGTGACACAGCACATCCATCTGACAGAACAAGGCTCGTCCACTCAGGTCTGGCTCCTTCCCCTCATCACTGTCCTCAACGATCAGGGTTCGAACCTTCTCAGCTGGACTCATCGGACTCCTGGGGGAGGTGGTTCAAATCACCATAGTCCATACAGGCAGCCACTCACAGTCCCTAGTTTCTAGTGTTAATATTTGTATAATTAACATCAACATGCAGTTTAAAACAATTTATTACTTGGATCATAATAACTGCATAGACAGCAGTGGTAGTAGTAGTAGTAGTAGTAGTAGTAGTAGTAGTAGTAGTAGTAGTAGTAGTAGTAGTAGTAGTAGCAGCAGTAGTAGTAGTAGTAGCAGTAGTAGTAGTAGTAGTAATAGTAGTAGTAGTAGTAGTAGTAGTAGTAGTAGAAGTAGTAGTAGTAGTAGTAGTAGCAGCAGCAGCTGCATCATCACAATCATCATTATTAGCAGCAGCAGAAGTGAAAGAAAAAAATATTTAGGAAAAGAAGAGAAGAAAAGAAGAAAAAATACGAAGAAGAAGAAGAAGAAGAAGAAGAAGAAGAAGAAGAAGAAGAAGAAGGAAGAAGAGGAGGCGGAGGAGGATGTGGTAGTGGAGGAGGAGGAGGAGGAGGAGGAAGAAGAAGAGTGCACTGTTAAAGGTTGGGGTTGTACATGTAAGGCTATTTATTATTGGTATGGATCATTGAAGACACCACATGTATCTTTTGATAACAGGATAAATTAGCCACTGTCCGAAATATCTTACAGCAAGCAGCATTACCAGAGGCAGGGTTATCGAAAATAATTTTGCATAAAAATCAACGCAAGGCGACTGAAGGGAAATTTAATATACCCAAGGAATTCCGAGAGTCAGAGCCAAGACAAAGATGCACATAAGTTCTCCCGACCAGAGTCGAAAATATGAAAAAAAAACCCCACAAAGTTATCGAAAAAAAGGAGAAATGTATGGCGGTTTAATGAAACAATTTAACTGAGCATGCACTTGCCCGTCGATGCAGCTTGCCCTCGTGGTACACACTTCGTCCGGTTGACAATGCTTATCCTTACTCCACGGGTTTGACTCGCAAGGATTCAGGCTCCCCGAGGCCTTGCAGTATGTACACGGGGGTCCTGAAACGCAACTTGGCAGGTTATCTCTAGTCGATCTCTGTCATTATAGCTAGTCTTGTTGTTTCTGTTAGCTGAAGAGGTTTCTCAGGACGCCTTCGAACTTCAAAAACTGAACAGAATTACTGCAATAAAAAGCTTGCCAGTGATTCTCGTGGTTACTGATGAGCTTCTGTTCAAAAGTATTTGTTGTTGCTTTATTCTGCAACCATTGGCCTAGTTCTGTATCATACCTTGCTGGCCCACCGGGCCGGGGCATGGGTCTGGAATACGGAAATAAGTGCAAGTCAGATTTAGCATTCCAACACAAAAAAATGACAAAACGTACAAAGTTAGTATAACAGGTAAAAGCTCGCTCTAGATCATTTTTTTTAATTATGCAATATTATATATTAAGTATTATGACAGGAAAAATGCATTTTTATTTTATCAAATATTTTATTTTTCAGTATTATGAGATAATAAAATATATTTTTATTTTACATTTTGGTATTATGACTGGGAAATTGTATTTTTATTTATGTAATATTTTATATATTCACTATTGTGACAGAAAAATTGTGTACAAAAGCATATATCCTTTCTCAGGGTACTCTATACTACCTCGCCGTAGAAGTATCATACAATTCCACGGCATTTAGAATGGCCCACGGCTTTCCTAATGGGAAAATTTACTGTGTAACGTTTAGAACACGGGTTGCATTCCACACATTATGAAACGTTGAAAGGGATCAGGGGCCGCGAGTTAACATTTAGAACACGGATTGCATTTCCCACATTATGAAACGTTGAAAGGGATCAGGGGCCGCGAGTTAAC
>JAAUYG010177099.1_pt1 | contig 17298 bp, 13 predicted proteins | sample 7278091 | NCBI WGS metagenome assembly JAAUYG01 (sample SAMN14350201, study PRJNA611818) | marine sediment metagenome | isolation source: surface marine sediment (0.6m) | place: French Polynesia: Moorea | collected 2018-08
CATCTGAGAGATATCAGAAAAAAGCAAGCGGAACGTTCCTCTTGAGGACCACCCTCTATAGTGTCTGTTCCAAGAATTATCCCTTTGCCAACACATTTTGGGTGTTCTCACGCACATTTGCAACTCAGTGTTTGCTTTATCTTCTGTCTTACAATCATTTGCGGATAATCAGGAGGATGCGAGATTCGCATGTGAGGAGCCATCAGCGTAAGAACCCACGCACCTGACCAAATACCTGTGGAAGTGGCACCACACAGAGATAATCAACTGGACTTCTCATTGTTCAATTGTTCTGCAATCGCTGCCGCAGAGATAACCAAAGGCTCATGTGCAGAAAAGAAACCAACACAGCAACACGCACCAAAATTAGAATGGTTGTGTGTGCTTTGCATTGAGTGCAAACGTTCAGTTTCTGATATAGAAACGTGGGTAAGCTTCTCATTTGGGGAGTCAGCGTCAACACTGACCACAAGAGACAAAGTTCAAGCACCAGAGCACCCGCCAAATGCCGCTTTCCTGTTTCAAACTGAAATAGTAAAGTCAGTTTGGCATGGACCACACCAAAACCCAGAGCAAATGTTGGTTGATAGGTTGGCTGATTGCTTCCAGTTTGAAATGTGAGATTGTCCCCACTGTGTTGACAAGGTAGCCTGGGGTGCCAGCCACAGGTCAATTCTTTTGCCCACCCCGCGAGTAACCCCTCTCAACCCCACCCTTTTCAGTCTGAAGGAAACCAGCACTTGAAACCTGACCTACGAAATTTACGATCACTAATACCTGACACAGCGCAAAACTATCAAATACGCATCCAATACAGGTTCTGTCAATGAAGAGTATTCACACCGGGCTGCCTTACGTTCTTACGTTCATCCGTGCAACAAATTAGAACGACAGAGTATTTCAGACCTTTTATGATAATGCTCATAATTATGGCCTTCTGCGTCGTTGGACCATTGGCTTAATGCTTGACCCCTGGTCTCAGTTCAAATGAATCAACGTCCAATCGAAGATTTCCCATTAAACTGACCCCCAACATTATTCCATTGTACTGACCATAACATTAAACAACTCGTTTCAAGGTGGAAAATATTCATATTATCTGCACTTAAGTACAGGGTTCGTGATTTTAATGGTTGGTTTTGAACTTTCTATCAATGGTTGCCACAAGGTTACGATTCCTTTTCCAACTACACGTCCATAAAATTGCCAGAAAATGAAAACAGCCCAAATATGAGTGAGGTGTGAGCGTGGGTTTTTTGCCTTGCAGAACAGTTCACATATGTACGCGTCTGACTTACCCCTCTCTCTCTCTCTCTCTCTCTCTGCATTGTTGACAAATTCCTTTGTGAAGTTACAGCAATGTTTGGAGTCTTTTCTCCCTAAATTTCATTGCTGAATGAAATTGTTGTCATTTGTTTGTTTCAACTTTGGCACAAATTTGGGCTTTCCAAAAGGGTCACTTGCAAAAGACTCAGAAAGGCACAGGACACTTTGTGCAGCTCAAGTGAGGTAGTTTGCGGTCACACCCCACACGGTGTAATCACAAGCTACTTACTCCAAGACAATTGCACGTGTCTCTTTCTCCAACCTGGGGATTTGCTTGACAGCTTCACAGCAGTTTGCGGTCACTCCTGAAATAACTTCGGAAACAATTCAGTTGCTGCTTCTGTTTCTGATTCTGAATGCCAGAAGTTGAATAAACGATAGGAGCGCATTCAGGTCCTGAGTCTTCTTGATTCTGAAGACAAGTCACAAAGCCTTCAAAACGGGATTGGCGCCAAACTACGCAGTGACTGTCCCTGAGGATGTCATACAGCGACTTCAACACTTCAGGTTTTGCGCTTCACAAGCATTGAATCTTGTCCACCAACTTTTGAAAGGAAAGAGTGACCAAACAATGAAGCACACTTTTCTGTACTGTTCGTTCCCTTCAGCAGTCGTTGCTAAACACATTTGTGCGTGTTTCCCGCAGGAAGCGTGGTAAAACAGCAATCGCCAGTGGGGTATGTGTGTCGAAACAATTTTGAGCCACCCAGAACACCCAGAGACAGTAAAAATCAAAGTAACATAAAATGACAAATGACATTTACAGTTCAGGTCTCACTGTGTAAATCTCTTGCAAAAACCTCAATTTATTTCAAAGTGTTATTGGCCATAAAGTTAGGGAGAATTTAATAAAACAAATCGCTATATTAGGTGCTAAGCAGCAGTTAAGTGTGGAACAGTGCTCTACACACTGTGTATGAGGCCCGTTATTGCTCAGTGGTTATGATCTATCAATGCAAGTACTATTAACGTCATGTCGCTGAACATTACCATCATTTAATGTGTAATTTTCCTCATTAAAGGAGCAAAGGTGAAGTTTTAGTGCCTTCAGTCTTTCAAACCGTCATATATCACTTGGTTAAGAAGCAAAAAATCTTCAAGCGCGTTCCGCAAGCCAAACTGTTCGCGTAATGGTTATTGTTATTGGTCGGAGGCCGTGCATTTCCGATTGTCTCCTGTTTTTTGATGAAGCGCGGAGTTTTCAAATGGACTTCTTTCCTGCGACCGTGGACTCATCATTTGGCTCATCATTTTTCTCTTTTTCTTCTTCGCTTTCCCAAGGATCAATATGGGTATTGATTTTTTTTTTGCATCACTGCCAGCTTTTGTCAATAGGAAGACGCACGCAATCTGCGATACGGCGAACAACCGTGATCAGCTTTTATCCCGCTGTTAATGGTTTTTTGACCATATTTGGCGCTGCTAACAAGGAATGTTGCACTTCGGGCAGCTTTACATAAGTTTCTGATGGAGATTAACGGGGTGACGGCTATTTTGAGAACATTTCTAAGGAAAGAGACGATGATATACAATGTGGCCTGGAACTGACCGTGCGTGTTATGATGAGCTGCCGGGTTGAACCAGTGCAATGCACTGATCCTCTTGTAAACTAGAGAGATAGGGGTGCGTAGGTCCAGAGTCTTTACTCCCCTTCTTAAGCTGCTTCAAATGCGCTAAGATAGAGTGAGTGGCCTGTGAACTGCATGCATCATGTACAAAAGGCCCTGCCCACTTTTTCCAGGAAGTTCTCGGATCCGGATTTCGTGTAAACACATGACAGGAGAGGCCATCCATCAAATGCACGCAGGCATACTAACAACTGCAGCAGCGCGCACACACAGGGGGAGAAAACGCGCACGACAAATGAATTCAGTTTTGTTTCATCTTCGCACGCGAGTGAAGGGGAGTTGAGTAGTGTCCACTGCCGAGTGCATTGCCTCTTAATCACCAGCGACCTGCTCGAGTTAATGTATGCACAGCGACCTAGTTCTGGTCGAGGTCACGGACATGTGACCCTGCCCCCATCATTCATTGGCGCATTAAAACCACGTGACTGAGGGATTGCGGTCGATATTATTTGGACCATCCTGTCGACATGTTTTAGAAGTGTGTACGGCTACAAATCATCACAGAATACGGGTATTATGAGTGCGTACTACAGCAATATACTACCACCGGCCAATCTGCCGAATGGAACCTCACAGGAAGCCTTCCTCAACCACGACGGGAAGTATGACAGCACTTTTTACGGGGTTGGCGGTGGAGGAGGCGCGCAAGGGGTCGGGGGCGCGTTTGACGCCACGGACCCTCAGCATCCAGGATACCCGCGCTTCCCTCCGTACGACCGGCTGGACATCCGCACGCTCGGAGGGGTGACCACGAAGCCCGGCTACGCCGCCCCGGCACACTCGGGCTCAACCTACACAGGGGCGCAGTCCTTTCAGACGAGTCACAATGGACAATACACGGACGATGCGGCGAACTGTAAGCCCGGGATGCCTCAGGATGGCTCCCCGGCCTCAATGGTCAGTGCACACAGCGGCAGCACAGCCTCACACCCCAGCATGGTGCCCTCGCACTTCGGGGGAGCGGCCAGTCAACTCGGCAACGTAGTCAACGGGGTCCAGGCTCAGAACATCCCCATCTACCCGTGGATGCGGCCTATGAATGGAGGTAAGGAACCAGTTACTTTTATCACTATTCCCATTGATTTTAGGTGGCTTTTCTTGATATTGTGACCTTTGCTTGTATACAACGGCATTAGTAACACAAATGGGTCATAAAAGCGTGCAAAAATGGCCATAAAGAGTGTGTTGATAGGCATTACACAAACTATGTGTACAGATTGCGGGTGTTACTACATATTTTGTCCTCCATACAACCACTGTTCACTACAACCATTGACTTCAGTGAGAGCAAAGCTTTTTTTTTGCCCACCACGTGTAGTTGTTGTTGGGTTGCTGAAACTGGGCCTCTGTGTTTCTGTGACGTAGTGTGGCGTAATATTGACTTAGATCGGGATTCCCATGGCCGATGTTTCTTCTTACCTAAGCCAGATGTGAGTTTTTGATCCACATCAACGTTGAAGAAACTCACTCAAACCAACAGGAAAAGGTGTTCGCCCTAACTATCGGGGTAGCCTTTCATACTGTGCCCAGCTGATGCCCCCCAAATCTCCGCTGCCCACACAATACGCTGCTGTTTGGATTCCTACTGTGCAACTGCTGTAGTACATCAACTGTTCACAACAAAGAGAGCAACCTAACAACTTTTGCCAGGAACCTTTGGACAAAACAAACCAACAGAATGTGTTTCTGTACGTAATTACTTGATACCTGTTTCCTTCGGCAACAAGATTACTTTTCTCCTGTGAGGGGTAATTCTTGAGCGTGTTGAGAATAAATTAGCCAGAACAGAGGTGGGACGAAATCGAGCTGGGCATTTTCAGTATTTTATGCCTGGCCATGCGTGCGCGCCTTATCAAAGCTCAGTAATCAGACACTATTACAGTAGCAAAATGCCATTAATCTTATCCTAAGCCCGTGTACTGAAAGAGAAGTACTCTTCATTGAATTGTAAGGAATTTACTGAAGAAACCCAAAGCCGGAAAGGAGACTAGCAAGGCAATTTTGCGTTTCATATTTTCCTTCGCTTGGAAATAAATCTCGGTGGCTTCCGTGATGAGGAATATGCATTCGCCCTGTTATCAATTAGGCAGTCAGACGGAGCAGCCGTAATGACCACTCGCAGTCACAGAGATGCATTGATTTTCAGGCTCTTCGCCATAATTCCATCAATGGCTTATTCGACCAGCAGAGGGGGCAATGGGTTCAAAGGTGAATCACAAATGTACTCTGTGACACATCAAATAGTCATTTTCCTCTGTCAACTATATTCCTCGTCCCTATTCAGAATTGGTCAGAATATCCCGTTGTAAACCATCTTGGTGAAATTATTTTCGCATTTGCCACAGTCGTGTGAATTGTCTCCTTTTGCTCTGAGCTTGTAAAATGTGTGAAGCTTCTTTGTTTGCGGCCTCAGTCGTGGAGTCGTGTTTTGAAGCAACTTTTTAATTGGTCATAAGTGTTTTCAAATTTGAAATCTTTGAGAATGGCTCCTTCAAATTTGGAACATATCCTGCACAACACAACAAATGTCCATCTGTGCGCTTCCATCCTTATCATTGGCTTTGAGGAATATTAATGATTTTATGGGCGTTTAAGCACAGCGTTTGAGAGTGGAAGAATGGCTTGGTCATTTGGCTTGCTATTCACCGAAGATGATGAGTAATCCTGAATCATTAAGAAAGAGATACAGATGTGAAGTCTGATATACGTTCCCAATCAGACAGCCTAACAATCTACGCAGTTCCCCAAGGTACAAATCCTGTTCCAAAAGCCCATTGAGTTCACCCAGTGGACATTTAAGATGAATACCACTTTCCCAGAACCCCTGCCAGCAACGCTTTCATAGAACTCCTCATTTCACCACAAGAGCAAATTTTACTTCGGTAAATTTCATATTTATCATGTTGTAGGCACACAAAAAAGACACTCAAAGAAGTGGTCAAAAAGCCCTCGAGGCCAACATAGGAGGGAGTTGTTTCAGACAAAAGACCAAGTGGACATTTGATAAATGTTCCAATCTCTGGCAAAATGCAGTTAGTTTGCGTTGGAATGCCGTTAGCAGCTTCCAATATGGTGGAGAACGTAGCAGCCAAAGATGCATACAAGGCAACAGCACAAACTTGTTTGTAAAAAACGGTCCGACTGGATCCATTGTCCCACAATGGGTCACACAAACGACACATGTATGTCCACGAACTTGGCAGCGCATTTGCTGATGAATTCCTGATGAGCGTTTTTGCTGTGCTGAGGCAACTGGCCTGGAGGAGTTGATCAAATTATTCCACAGCCTTCCCTCGTCAGTCTCACAATTAATCAGCCTGATCAGTTGTGAATGAGTAAATCCAGATTACATGCCAGAAGAAGATGATTTACAGTCATTTCATATTCACAACATACACAGTCAACGTGAAAGAGAATATACTCACAGCAAGAAGCCTGAATATGAAAGTTGAAACTTCCTCTGCGTCAGGCGACAACTGAGAGAAAACAACTCACATTCAGTTGAAGAAAAGTGCTTGCTTGTTTGAAAGTTCAAAACACAAAGCTACCTTTGTGTCAAAACACTCTCGCTTTGACAGGTCGGTGTCTTGATTTACGATGTCCACTCGGGTAGCATTACACCTGGACAATCGTTGCATTTAATTAGACCATTTTATATCAAATTAAGTTTGTCGCTCTCCAAACCAGCCAGTCCAGTTGAATTGTATCTTTGGCAGAAAACATCAGTCATGAGCGGTAGGCCAAGCCAGATGCGACAGGTCTGCCTTCGTTTTAATGTCACAATGGACAGGTACCAATGCTGGGAGGTGGTACGCACAGTCAGAGATGTATTGGGCAAAATAAGTTGTATTACAATGGACTGTGCTCTTGAACGTTTCGAATAAAAGAGTTGGGAAATGAATGACCAGGAGCATTCGCTCTTGTCTGCTTCTAATTAAACACAGCAAGCCCCGAAGGACAGTTTAGGTCTGACCACAGATTGATAGATATAACTGTAATTTTCTGTCATTGCAGAGGTGATACTTTTCAAAGTTTTGCATTTGCAACCAGCCTGTTATTTGCAATTCTTTTTCGCGCTGTCCCGAAATTGATTGACGGCAAAATGTTTGATGCAGCTTGAAAAAGAGCGAGCTGTGAGCCAATTGCTTTGCGTCTTTTTTCTGGTTTCTTCAGAAAAAAAATCCTGCTGAAATGCTCAACTAAATTTGCTTCTCGCAACTTGCTGCGCGCAAATCAATATCACAGATTAGCCAGAGATCGAAGCAGCGCAGGCGCCCGAGTTTTCTCCGAAATCAATAGCGTCTTTCATATATATGACTCTATCTTCACATTTTTTTCCAAGTTCAATAATTGAGATTGACAAAACAGTAATGATGAAAGTTGAGAATTAAAATGGGAAATAAACCAAAATCAAATTAGAATTATCAAAAAGCTGTTGTCCTTACTTTGGATTAAATTTGTACTTTGAAAAGAAATGCGGGTGTGGGTGCATTTCTCCCTTGTCACCTAAAGCGTCTGTTTTGTGTCTTGCAGCCGCGGCTGAATTCGGCTACGAACAAAAGAGGACGAGGCAGACGTACACGCGCTACCAGACCCTGGAACTGGAGAAGGAGTTCCACTACAACCGCTACCTGACGCGCCGGCGGAGAATTGAAATTGCCCACGCCCTCGGCCTCACAGAACGACAAATAAAAATTTGGTTTCAGAATCGGTGAGTACGATTGCATCAATCCCGCCCACAACAACAGGGCGTTGTTTGAGAGGAGTAGAACCCAGGAGTTGTGGTTGGCAACACACACGCAGTCACAGATCATTGGGAAAACAAAACCTTTTGATGCCGTTTATGTTGGCAATGACCTCGTAAAGTTCAAGAAATTTCATCCCCATGGTCTTTTACCAATTTGTTTTCTCGTTTCAGGAGAATGAAGTGGAAAAAGGAAACAGGCGTGTCCAAGCTTACAGGTAGGTACACTCGCAGTTCAAGTTTGAGTTTCGCACATTTTACATTGTGTTTGCACTGCCAGGGTGGCCAAAGGTGAACTTCATTAAATGCCATGACACTTTTTGTGTTTTGCAGGTCCGAACGGTGATGACGTCAAATGTGAGGTATCAGACCGATCAGACTCTCCCGGCGGACACTCTACCACTGAAAAAGACTCTGTGACGTCATCGTCAACGTCCCCTACGTCACCCAATGACGTGGGCAAGATTCCCTAAGTCGGTAGAAATAATTTATTGGTGCAATGAACAGTATGTATAGTGTACAATGAATGTGAATAGGTTTTGATACACAGTGTTGTGAGTTCAGTAAAACAAATCGGGAACCCCAACCGAGCAACTGCGTTGAGGTGTCAAAAGTTATGGAAGACAAGTTCTAAGTGCCAAACAAAAACGTACTCCTTTCATCCACTAGACGTGAACTTGAATAGGTCTGCCTTCCCCTCTACGTCGTTGGTATGGTACGCTTGTTTTGCAGTTTGCACAACAGCTTTCCTTTTATGCACTGCTCGTTTCGCATTGCAACACGGATTCTGCTCAGCTCAAGGCCCCCAATTAGTGTGCGGGGAAAGTTGCCAATTTTTTGCCAGTTTATCATTTTCGCTACACTGCACAGATCAGCACAACTCACCTTGCTGAAGATCTGAGGCCAGAAGCAGCAAGCTCACACTGAACAAGCTCTGTGCTCTGAAACTACAGAAAAGAAAAGAATCACAGCTGCCAGGGCAGGGAGGATCTCAGCAAATGAGAAAGCATTCCCACCGCAGCTTGGGAGAAACCATTTAGCTCTGCAAAACCGAAATGTTAACACTTGTGTGTTCCTGCCTATTTTCCCTTCAAGTTCGCATTTGATCTCTCTGACAACTCAGGTATGTCCCAGCGGCCCCAATGGAATTATATATTCCAGCGCTCAGTATTATCCCCATTCAGCAGCTCTCGGTTTGTGTCCAGGCTTTCTTCTAAATTTTTCCGCACTTCACGCCCACAGGTTGTGCGTGGAATCTGTATTTTCAACGCAAGTCGTTTGTGAATCTCAGGGACAATATGTACACAGTTGATTGACAGTCCAGGACACATTCACAGAAAAAAGTCCAAACTGAAATCTAATTTGAACCAAAGTCAAATTTTTGCTACCTCGGATTCTCTACATTTTTTTCCAATGAAATGATGCTGTGTACATAAGTATGTTTTGTACAGTTGTTAGGTGATCTACATTAGAAATTGTCCTCATGTACGATGTTTCATGGTTGAGGAGAATCTATCGTGGCAGCCACAGGAACCACTCAGTGTTGTCACTGAAATTGCTTTGGTGGCTGCTCAATTGGTCAACGTGTGAAAACGCAACTTCTTTGCTTCCTTGGGAACTGACTTTCAACCACTGAAGTTATTTTCACGAAGGGTTTACAAAGTGTTTGAGAGTTAGTCCCCAAAGGAAAACAAACCATCTTCTGTTTTTCTGTCTTTATTTGGTGAGAAGACTTCCCTTCTTCAAGGACTGCAAACTTACATTTTGCCGTGCCATTTCCAATAGAATGGTGTCGAAAAAGGCAAAAACAAGGCACAAGTGGACCAGGAAAAAAGGTTCAATTTGTCCACGGGTCAGGTGGTCAAATTTGCTCGCAACTATAAATCAGGCTGTACTTGCCTTTGTTATCTGGCACTGGGCTGTTCTCTCACCAGCGGACTCGAAAAGGGGCAGCCTGCTGTCCCATAGAAACAAATAGGAACATGTGCTCAGCAAGGTGCATTGTTGAAGATTCCCTAAAGGGAGACCAGATTCTTAAAGTCCTATCCTCTGGCTAATGCACTGACAGTTATGTGTCAGGCTGTGTAAGGATTTATGTGGGGATGGGCAGGGATGTGACTCTCAGCTTTGTCGCTTCCTCCATTGAACTAGAACAAAAATGTAGTTGAGAAGAAAATGAAGTACCAAGTGGCTTCTCTCCTTAGCGTCCAGAACATTTGGTATTTTTCGCACAGCCTCTTTTTTGGTGCGCACGGCTTTTTGGCTTTGCATTTTTGTTTTTTTGCTTACCAGTGCTCAAGAGGTATTTTAGGTTGGCATCAGAAAAAAAATGTCGTGCAACAGCAACCACAAATGCTCAGTTCCTCCAGAAATCCATGACTCTTCAAATGTCCATTCAAAAATTGTGCCATGTATGTTTTCCTTTTGTTCTGAAGGGTGAAAAAAGCCACAGAAAAGAAACATTTTATCGGGTGATATTCTGTGGCTTTGTTGACTTATTGTGATAATTACTAAAAAGCTTTATTTATTGTTCTTTCCCTCACTCGCCGTGTTTTTGTAAATAAAAATGAATTTTTGTACACCATCAGTGTTTGATTGAAGGGTAAATGTCCTTTTGAGATCCCAGATATTTTTCGTTTCAAAAAACAAACGTCATATCACATCGGGCGTGTTCCCCGATGTCACAAACAGGATGAGAATACGGTTCAATTGTGCTTTGGTCAAAGATCCTTCGCAAAAGTGTCGTTGTATCTTTGCTTTGGCTATATCAGTGGCGTGCAATAAGTGTTGTTCAATTTAGGCTTCATATCATTTGCAACGTATTCTGTATTGCTTGTCCGTAACTTTTGGTGTTGCAATTGCTGCGCTTGGCACCACAAGACCTGTATCATTTTGTTGAAGCAAAATTATCGTGCAACGTGTAGTTTCAGTGTTGGGTTTATTTGTTTCGTACAACTCACTTGATTTCATGAATAGAAAATACAATTTACTCGATGCAAAACGCAATGCGATTTGTTCTTTCTTTCGCACCTGACCCTACTCCTTTCAACCGTTGGCCATCTTTTGCGTCCACATTCCTCGTCCTTTCGTCAAGAAAGCAAAGGAGATAGGGTCACATGGGTTGAATGCCCTTTCTACGTTGTTGCCGGACACCTGTGCAAAGAACTAAGAAGAACTTTGTCACCAATTGTCGCACAAGTAAATGGCGTGAAAGGGGTCTTGTTGCCCAGACACTGACCACAAGGGCCAAGTTTGGAACCACCTGAGATTTTTTCATGTCTGAGACAAGACCGTGGATAAAAAGCCAAAAGAAACGACGTTGGTTTCATTTCGCTTGAGAACTAATAAAAGTTGTTTTATCATTAGCATCGCCGTGCAATGGTGTATATAAACCAACGGACAGTTGTTTGTGGTGCCCAGCGCTTTGCACACAACATGAAGTTTCTCATTGCGCTCAATGTTGGTCCGGTGGTCATTCCCAGATGTCGTCACCTAATTGTCCTTTTATGGTAATTCTCCAGAGCCGTGGGGAAAAATATTGTGCGATGGCAGTTTTGTGACTTGCTTGTAATTGCTTTAGCAAGGTCAGGCCTAGTTCTGTGCCTTCTATTTGGATGGATCTTTCCAAAACCCTGTTGTAGAAAGTTCAGCTTCGGCATTTCCATCAGAGGTGAATTTGTCCACTTTCTGTGGAAAAGGAACAAAAATGTAAGAAGCCACCCAAAGAGGGTCTGTCCATTGGGCTGACCCTCAGACTCCCACAGACGGGAGGTCTGCAGATTCCGCACATTGTGAGATCCTTTGCATTCCATCAATTTCAGAATTACTTTTCAATTCAACATCAGCACTGTGTGTCTTTGATCAAATGATGCCACCAATTTTGCAGGTGATGTTTTGTGCCAAAAAATACAAATGAACGCACCCTGGGTTGTTTGCACATGAAACAAAGAAACATGATATGTTTACACATGTATGTATTTGAGCACACATGACTCAAGACAGGCTATGAACAGTCTGAGTACAAACAGTTTTTGAGTCAGTTAGCCATAAACCAACATCAATCTAGATGTGGATTTATATTTCCAGGAAGGCCACATAGAGGCCTGCCTCATCTTCCCTTTTTTGTTTATTTTTTAGTGTTTTTTGGGAGGGTTGTGCATCTTTCTGTTTATTTTTTTTTGTTTTGCATTTTTTTGTTGTTTTTTTTGCAATTTTGTTTGATTTTTTGTGCAAAAGAACCATTTTTTTTTCAGGTAAAGATGAACACAACACAAAATACCCATTTTGACAACAGGGAAATTTACAGCTACAAACAAAGAAATGGCTCATAGTTTACCTGATAATTTTAAGTAGTGTCTAACAATTTGGTCTTGCATACAATGTAATTTTATAAAGTTCAGGGTAGCCTCAAGTTGATAGACTAGCTTAGACAGTGCTGACATTTAAAACTGCAACACTAGCAAGTTTCTAACTTGTTCTGTTGGAACAAGGTTGAAATTATTTACTTCAAATCTGAACAAAAAACTCAGCATTCACAGTGACTTAACACAATCTTAACCCTTGTGACATGGACATTGACTGTTGTCATCATGTTCTTCTGTCATTACTCATGGCTGCAACTTCATCTGTTGTGAGCATATCATGTTCCAGCTTCAAAACAGTCTGCTGTGCAGCATCCACTGAACTTGTGCACTGCACTTTCTGTTCACAAGCCTCGAAAACCAGACTTGCCTTTTATTTGTTATCAAACTCAAACAAAGGAAGAAACATTAGAATGAACAAACAAGCAAATCACAAAGACCGCAAGATGAAAATGATACAAAGTCAGTACCTTTAACAAAGGTATATTATCATTGTCAAAATGTTTCTCAAACATACAGATTCAAGATGGTGCACTAAAAAGACTGTTATTGTCAACAAAGTTCAGCTACTTTGATGAACACTTTTTGGAATGACACACTCGCTGTGCTGGGCTATCAAACCAATGCCCACACTCACACAAAAGCCCTCTCCATGTTCTCCATGATAATGTAAAGTCAAACTACTGGCAGTCACATAAACCTGGTCACAGTCTGCACACTGATGCTCCTCTCGTGTACCATGCAGAGTTTGGTGATGTTTTAAGGCACATTTTGTAGGGTACACCTTTGAGCACTGTTTACAATGATAGCAAGGAGTATGTTTGCCAACATGAGCCAACATTCTGGAGCATGAGACAGTCTTGTATGTGCACAGCTTGCATTTGATCTTCTTGGTTTTGTGAATATTTGAAATATGTGAGCCTAGATCTGGGTAGGTTTTGAAGTTCACAGAACAGTGCACACAACTGTATGGTCTTTCTTGCAGGTGAAACAATTTCAAATGTTGAGCTAACAGAGTATGAGAGGCAACTCCTATATGACAGATCATACACAGCTGAGGCAATGGTTGACCAACTGGCCTAGTGCAATCAGGTCAACTTAAAACTAATGAATGCTCATCATACAGAGTGTCTAAATCAGGTGCCATTGCAACACTTGACTCAGAACTGTCTTCTTCCTGAGTTATCACTGACAAAGGATGCCCAAACACTGGGTGGATCTTCAATGCTACTGGAACTCTGTCTTCTTCAGTCATTGACTCAATAATGTTACTGCTGCTCATTGTGTCCACATCAGCTTGATGACCCTGATCAGAGTCAATCAGTCTACACAGGATTGCTCCACCTTGGCACAGGACCACTGTGGGGTGATGAAAGTCTGGACCATCCTTGGCAGTGGACCAAACTGTGTCATGCATAATCATATTGATAGGAACATCAATGGCTATTGATGCCAGCAGTACTTCAAGGCCATCTACTAGGCCTTCATCACCCAGATGCACCTAGTACTCTATGAACTGTTGGCCTCTTGCTTCACACCAATCATAGGCAAGATCCAAATGAGCTGCATGTCTCTTCATCCAGCTAATGATTTCCAAGTGGTATTGCAGGGGAGACATATTTGCCAATTCAGCCAGCAAGTGGTGTAACTGGTGCCCAGGTCCAAATGGCACAATGTCAATGTCTTCACACCTTGATTTGACATCACAAACTGGGTACCTCAGTACCTCTGGGTAGCTAACATAGCATCCCTATACTTCTTGGGGTCCATGAAATCAGGTTTTAACACCAACTTTGGAACATGTTCTGCCACTGATGTGGCTACCAAAAAAGAGTGTTCTCCAAATACAATAGTAGTGTCCATGCAGTTGATCACATCAGAGGATCTGGTAATCCAAGCTGTAGATTTGTACACAAAGTTCACATGTGTACAAAGGGCAATTGATGCTAGCCATAAGAACAGGCCATCCACTTTTTAACCTCTTGTAGAGTAATGGGATAACAACATAGAGGTTGTTAGCTCCTCTGATGCATCTACCCATCTTTCAATCATTACTCAGGAGAAACTTTTAGTGTCATTAAACTGGTCACATACTGCCAGTCACAAGTTGTCTTCCATAATCTCAAAACAATGACACAGAGCAGGGACAAAGTCCTCACACTCCTTGATCTCATGGCCAATCAAGTTTCTTTCACACCACTGATGCACAAGCTCCATGGGTATAGGTGAGACTTCATCTGTGAATACAGGAATTAGAGTCTACTCCATCTAAGAAAGACAAATCAAACATATCTATTTCAGGGAAAATTTTAGTATAATGTGCAAGAGTAGATTTTACTGTTAGATTAATATTCTGCTTAATTCCAGAGCTGGCTTGAAGAAAAGCTTTATTAATCAAGAAGTTCAAGACCCACACCAAGATGTTAGTCCTATTTTTGCCACTTCCAAATACCCAGTTAGACAGTGTCCAGTTACCAAAATAATCAGGGTTATCATCAACAATGTTAGCTCTCAACTTAAGCACAAACTCACATTCAAAAAGGATATGTTCCAGGTTAACAATTTTTGAACATAGATAGCAACAACTCAGAAAGGGGTCATTCTTAATCTGAGACAGCATCTTTGGAGACACCAATATCTAAAACAGGATCTTAAAATTTACTTCTCTAAATTTTGTTATTTTACACTCTTTCAGTATCTTGTGAAAAATGACTTGCTTTTCCCCTTTTGAGAGTGGCATTACATGAAAATAATGTTCCCATTTTGTCAACAATAACATACTAGAGTGTGAATTTTGTGACAATTCTTTTACCTGCTCAACCAAAGAAGGATGAACTAGATGTGAGCCCATGATAGTATTACCAAGACTTGAACCAAATGCTGTTTTCAGGGCATAACATGCAAGATAGATGCTTCTACTCAAACTATGCTCACATACCTTGCATTGAACTTCAACTACATCAATTTTACCATTGGCTATTGGCAAGTCAGCCACAACACAAAAACCAGAATCAGTCATAATGCAATATATTTTCTTAGAGTTTGGGTGCCCCCATAAATTGATAGGTAAATCAAGGTGTGACTTATTCTTATTCTGCTTATTCTCTTCATAGAAAAGATTATTCAAATCAACATAAGAACACAGCATCTTTGCATAAAAGGTATCAAGTCCAATGTAACTTGATTCTGGCAGGGTGCACAAGCCCTGTGTCAAGGAGAGAGGCACCTTGTCTGCCAAGTCCTTCCAAATAAAACATGACTGAGTCAAACCCATGTCTTGTGTCAAATGATGCATCCTTTTTACCCAAAGAACATTCAGGATAGCTTTGACATTTATCATTTTCAATTGGCCTTCTTCTAAACTTGCTGACATTACAGAGGCATGAACTCTATTCCTTCCATGCCAGAGAGCATCATTTAAGATTATTTGGACAAGGTCAATCTAGTAAAATGATAGCAGTATTGTTAGCATATAATGAACACAGATCACCTACAAAGGTCCACCATTCAAAGAAGCCATGGTCTCTTAAGGAGTAAATTAAGACTTGCCCTACCAGGTTGAAAATATAACATGATAGGTGACACCCCTGCCAAACTCCTCAAGAAAGTAAAAATTTATCTGTAAACCACCCCTTATGATGTACCATTGACTGAGCATTAGCATATAAAGTGAGAATCCAAGAAATAAATAGAGGGGGAAACCCATATGCATCAACAAGCATGTCAGAAACATATGACTAACACTGTCAAAAGCTTTGCAAAAATCAAAAAAAGGACAATGCAATCTTTTTGCATGATAACATCCTGCATAGACCTAATATTTGTACCAATGAAATGATTTTTCATGTAGGCAGTTTGGTTTGTGTGAATTTTATCTGGCAGGAAAGGCTCTATTCTTTTGGTCAAGATGTAGGCCAGTATCTTATAGTCACTGTTTGTCAGTGATATCAGTCTATAGTTGCCAACATCTGTTGTTGTGCCTCTTATAAACAACAAAATTATTATTGCAATTTGTTGTGAATCAGTCAACTCTCCTTTTTCTAGTAGTTCATTAAAGACAGCTGCTAGAATGTCAGATAGTTCTGAGGCAAAATGTTTAGAAATCTGCTGTAATGCCATCACTACCAGGAGCTTTTCATGTTTGTAGCAATTTGATGTCATTCTCTACTTCTTTAGAGGAGATAGGTTCAGTAAACATAGTAAACATGCTCAGATCCCCTTTCAGGGATGGTAGCAATTGCAATGAATCTAGAAATGTTTCAATCTCATTCTTTGTGGCTGTTAACTTGTCTTCAGAATAGAGGTCACTGTAGAAGTCTCTCAATATTTGTAGGATTGAATCTACATCATGGTGTTCTCTGCCTGCCCACACAAGCAATTTAATATCATTGTTTTGTTGCATCAAGTCCTCCAAATGCAGAAACTGCTTATTTTGTTTACCCTCAATATGAGCCCAATCTGAAGTTTCATCTCTCAGGAAGAATGCCCTATCCTTATTTTGTTGAATTAGATCTTGCAACCTTAGCCAGTCATTCTCAAGGTTATCACCTGCAAAGATCCTATTATTTACATACCTTAGACTTGCACAAAGACTTGACAGTTCAGCTGAAGCTTGTTTTTGATGGAATTGCATGTACTGTTGGGATAGTGAGTGAATCTTTAGTTTAAAACCCTCCCACACAGCTGCAAGATTGTCACCAGACACTGAAAAACAATCAAGAATCAAATGTACTTGCTGCACAAAGCACAAATTTGATAAAAGATCAGGTGAAAAATGCCTCTGAGAAGGACCCTTGGTTGAATCAGTAATGGAACAAAGACCAACCAGATAATGATCAGAGCATGGCATGTGTGAGCAATAACCCCATAGAGCATTTGCAGGAAAATTAACATAAATACAATCAAGATGACTTTTCCTGTTTGAAAGAGAGGGGTGAAAATATGAGAATGAGTTTTTATACAATCCTAATGGTTCATGCAAGCCATTCTCACTGAGGAAATCATGTAATATGGTACTAGTTCCATCTAGTTGACCTGAAAGTCTATCACAACTATCTGTCACAGAATTGAAGTCTCCAAGCAACAATGTCTTTTCAACCTTCTGTATTGATACATCTGCTCTGAAGAATTGTATACCTGCAGGGCAAATGTGCAGGTTGGATAGAGGATTCCTTCCACCCCTGATTGCAATGACATGATCAGCCATCTCTGGAGGTGCAAGAGCTGCACAACTCTTATC
>JAAUYG010185149.1_pt1 | contig 17296 bp, 10 predicted proteins | sample 7278091 | NCBI WGS metagenome assembly JAAUYG01 (sample SAMN14350201, study PRJNA611818) | marine sediment metagenome | isolation source: surface marine sediment (0.6m) | place: French Polynesia: Moorea | collected 2018-08
CCACAGACGTTCCGCTTGACATAAATACCACTCAACAGACACCGCCCCCGCGTAGCATTGTGGTTAGAGAGTCCGCTCGGGGTGCGGGAGGCCGGGGTTCGATCCCCGACCACGTCACACCAAAGACGTGAAAACTGGGAGGTTTGCGCTTCTCAGCTTGGCGCTTGGCATTAATGAGTTAGGCAACCGTTTGGGCGGCTCGGAGTCAGTATAAATGGTCTGAGTGATTCATTTCTGCTCAGCTGTGGCGGAATTGAATCGGTGGCTTCGCACCCAAAAACTGTCGAGCCTAGATCGTTCGGCGCAAACAAGACAGGTCCACATTAACTCACCACGCATACACCTGCATACATCACCGAATCCAACTTGCAGTCGGTGATATGACCATGAGTGGCTGAAAGCTGACTATAATCCTGACCCCCCCCCCCTCCATCTGTCGCCCGTCCGTTATCAGTAGAGCTCTATCCGTGTCCAGATTGTCTCAAAACGTCTTGCACACATTCCCTTCAGATTCCATTTTATGGTGCTTTCCATACCTGTCTGATAAGTAGAGTTTCCCCATTTCTTTAGACTTTCGGTTCGTTTTTATGACACATTTAGAACAAATGAACGTAGTTTAAGAAAAGTTCCTACAGTCCTACTGGTTACAGGTACTGGTCAGCGGCTGATGTTTACGGTAAGCCCAGACATCAAAGGCAAGCGAACGGCTGGCCGCAAAGAATGGGTCATAGGGGTATGCTTGATACAGTGAAAAACCGTATAGCTACATCTATACTACATGCACATTGAACTGTTAAGAAATTAATTAACCTTACAGGGCGTCTTTCGCATTGTCAGGTGGCGCCTACATGCCCATGGACGTGTCGTACCCAGTCACCCTGCTAGACGACATTCTCCAGGATGCAGAGCCTACGGTAGTCATAGCAGCACCTCAACTCGTCACCAAGATACCAGGTAGGGGGAGTAGGAAAGCCAAACGAATATTATAGTAGAGACGCTTAGTTTAATTGGAACATTTCGGTAGGCCAGTGGGACACATAAATTACATGTACCAATTCCGTTAAAATCGATATTTATATCGAAACGTTCCCTAACTTGATAGCCTCTTTCTACCTCAGGTTTTTGAAATTGAGCTTATTTTCACTCTATGAGCAGCTTAGGCTTTCTGGAGTCTGAACAACCGTCATTTTCATGTGCATTGTGTTGCAAAAGTTTGTGTATCTACATATCTATAAAATAAAAATTATCTACCTAACTCCACACTTTACTAGTATTTCATATATCTAGATGGACTACATTAACCTTTTTGGCCTGCTTTCATAAGGGGCGAAGAAAATTCTGGAATGCAGTCCGGACTGGCAGGAGAGGATCCAGAAAGACATTGACGCCCACAATGGAGACGTCCCAGATATTGGACCTCTCACACTGGACAGCCTGGCTTACACTGTGTATTCATCCGGTACAACAGGCAAACCTAAAGGTACAGATACAAATAAACCGCAACCATATCAAAACAGATGCATCTGACGTTTTTGTTACTGATAACAACAAAAATAACACTACACGTATCACTACTGGCGCTGCGCTGTTCCTCTTCCTGGTATTTTTCGCTCCTCCTCCTCCTCCTCCTCCTCCTCACCCTTCTCCTACGCAACTACTCTTCCTCCTACTGTTCTTAGTACTGCTCCTCCTCCTCCTCCTCCTTGTACTACTACTACTACTACTACTACTACTACTACTACTACTACTACTACTACTACTACGGGGTGCTAATGAGGTTGTTACTGCGATATATGCCTTTGGGTGCTGATGACGAACGATATTACTGCGGCATATGCCTCTAATATTGGGACCTGGCCTGTTTCATGAAACTTGAAAGACGTCTTCACGTAGGCCTGTTAGCCTATGTGAAGACGGTTTTTTTTTTTTTTTGTTTTTTTTTGAAACAGAGGCCTGTTGCCTCCGTAAACTCCTGTCATTCATAGGTCCGAGGCTATTACGTGAACTACTGGGCCATTTTTCTGACGTAAGCGGGGCTCGAACGTTCTAATGCAGAAATATATACAGATAGAACGACATTATAAATCTTGCATACATTACGTTTATGTGTCCTCTGCAGGAATCCAATGTCCCCACCGTGGAGCGGTCTTTTCCTACCACCACCGTCACATCACCTACCCGTACGGCGAGAACGAACGTGAGGCGTGCAACGTGTTCTTTGTGTGGGAGATGCTGCGACCATTGCTGCAGGGTAAGTTCTCAGACACACAGGGGATACGTCTCATGCAACTGCTCCAGTATGTAAGTTCCCGAAAGTGGTTTGTCGAATTGTGGTACGAGTACTTGAGATATCGAGCATTTTGTGAAATCAGTTCCGTCATTTCTGCGTATCGGCAGTATTTATCCAAATTAGACAATTGACTCCGATGTAAAGATCTTATCCAAAACAGGACTGGGGGAGTTTTGCCGATATCGGTGTTTACTTCAAAGATGAAGCGGTAAGACGTACTTGGCATTCGGAAGTGTCTTCTACGGCTGTTTTTTTCTGAACACAACATTCAACAAATTGTCGCTGTCACTGTGTGGCAGTTAACAGATGGCGCCTTATGAAAGGTGTGTTAATCATTGTCGTGTTTACAGGTGTCCCCCTGTACGTCATACCGGACGACATTATCTATGATCCTCAGCTGCTGGCTGAGTATCTGCAGGAACACCAGATCACCCGGATGTTGTTCACCCCGTCCCTGCTGGAAGCTCTGCTCAAGGCAGAAGGCGAACTGCTGACAAAGAAGCTGAAAAAGATGAAGTAATTCTGTCAAAAATTGCATAAAGAGGATGACACAAATGTAATAGTTATATAAAGGATTTGAGGCTTAGGCCTTGTGTATATTAACTGTAGGAAAGGAGATGGAAGGTCTGTTTTTGTACCGCTAGGCTACGGAAATAAAGCTGTGCTTGTGCTGTCCCAGCCCATGCCACTTCCAGGACCACATCGTTTATTTTAAGGATTTTTCCAACAGATGCTTGATGAGCTTTGCAAAATCTGTTTAGAGTTGACATGTTTTGGACGCGAAAGGGTTCCCTTAGTCCATATCGTTGAGCGTGTTACTGTTACGGTTTATAATTAATGTTTCTTTTGAAAATATGACTGCTTAATCGGGGGATATTCTTACAATCCGCCATTTTCCAGGACGATCGTGTTCTGTGGCGAGGTGGTGACAGTAGGACTGCTGAGTCGTTCCCTGCGTATCCTACCACATGTCCGCTTTGTCAACCTGTACAGCATATCCGAGGCCCATGACGTGGCGTGCTGTGATCTCACACAGTGGTACCACACGGAGCAGGTATGCACAGGACGTGGCAGTCTCACTCCTGTCAACATTCTTATCTTTAAATGAACTTATAAAGCCCCCTGGTGCTGCTAAATGCGTCACAGTGACGCCCCTGACAAAATTTCCATAAATACACATTTGTACTCTGTACTATAAACATATAAAATGGTACAATACAATCAGAGATCAAGTGTCGAGTAATAAGCTTCATTAGGTAAGAACTACACAAAAATGTCTCGCTTATACATGGCAAATTGCAAATATTTCAAGATCCACAGGTAAGCGAATTGTTCGCAACTTTGAGTTCTGTAATGCACTGGACAATGCATATCGGTAAGTACTACGTAACTTTGTAATATTATCCACCCCCGCTCCCATCTCCCGTCTCCCAGGATCGGCTAGGGGATAAAAAGTTCTGTCCAGTGGGAAAGCTGCTGCCTGGAGTGCAAGTCGTCATTCTGGATGAGGCCTTACAGCCACAGCCCCTCGGCTGTCCGGGAGAGGTAAGACGTGTGTAAGGATAGTCTAGGCAGGTGTAAATAGGATGTCACTCCTACGGATGGTATTCCTAATTTCCCATGGAGTTAGATGTAGTGGCTCTCCGTCTGCTATAAATATTACCCCTTGCGCATTTTCCGTTAAAAAAACACGTGCACAGGCACGGACCCGCAGCCCCGGGGTACAGGTCCTCTAGACCTACAGGAGTGCAGGTCCTTCTGGCCTGCTCACCGGGGTGTATGTCTGTATTACATACATGTATATAACAGCGGGCTTGTAGGTTGTTTATTACTGGTCAGGGTAGACACTATTTCTCGATTTAAAAAATGGTGCGGTTAGTTCCCGATAGTCTCTCACATGTGATACATATCGGGTTGTGATAGTAGGTACATATACAACGAAATTAACACACCCAAGCCAAGAAACTAAGCCACTCGTGGGGGTACATGTACTGTATGTCTTTAATAACCGCTGTTGGCGAATATGTTGCTCCTAACACCAATCACTTTTCTCTGTGCAAGGAGCAGTTCTTCACATGTTAAAGTATTAATCGCTAAGGTTATTGCATGTACGGTACTTATTTTTCATTAATTGTTTTCTGCTGGTCGTTCCTCTTCCTTAGATTTACATCGGCGGTCCAACCCTGGCCCGGGGTTACCTGAATCGTCCGCAGCTGAACGCCTCCCGGTTCATCCCCCGGCCGGCCGGGGTGGGCGCCGAGGCCGGGGACAGGTTGTACAAGGCCGGGGACTGGGGTTACATGCTGTCTGATGGCAGCTTCGAAATCTGCGGCAGGTGTGACTCACTCGTCAAGATCCGAGGCTACTCTATTGAAACGCAGGTACAGAAAATGAAATTTTAGATTTGTACACACTAGAGAGCTGACGCATTGGGAAGTATCAAGAAGTAAAATAGACCTGGGTTTCTTCCCCAAAGTTTCGTGCTTCCCAACCCTACATGTATATATCAATCGATTTCCACAGCAGACACAGCAGAGATGATCGTATCAAAGCGCAATTTCTGCAATACAGATGTATTTCCTGTAGGCACAGCTTATGTAGTCTACACATGCACATAGTGCGTTCAGGGAAGCTTGACTCCATAGAAGAAGAAACAGTTTGTACATATATATCCCCGTGCAAGGTCAATGATAGTGCTCCCATTGCTTCCCAATGACCACCTAAGCCTGACAATGGTTGGATGTTGTCCCCTCCCAGGCCGTGGAGTCTGCCCTCCTAAATCTGGACCTGGTGAAGACGTGCGTTGTCCTGGTGACGGGAGAAGAAGGCCAAGACAAGTATTTGGTCGCCTACATCGTCCCCGAGGGAAGCGCTACCAAGAAACAAGTGCGAGCCGCCCTGAAGAAACATCTACCCTTCTATATGATACCGTCCTATTTCGTCTTCTTGGATAGGTACAAAAAATGATGCCGCGCTAGGATTCCTTATAGTAGGGAATAAATATACACACGGAATTGGTACGTGTTAGGAACTCTTCTCGAGTGTGGCGATGTATACGTATGGGATAACACTACACAGAACTTCATGGTGAAATACATGTATATATTTTACGTTGGACAAATAGACGGTATTTTATATGATTTTAATTCCACCCTATATCCATCTGCTATTGAATTTTTAACCCGAATGTGGCATTCCATTTTTCTCATCGCATGTTTAGCTGTGAACTGTGTTCTACCTCTGGCGTAAGAGGAAGTTTTCACGCGTTAATGTGGTATACATAACGTGTATGGACATTATATTCTGGGTATTGATAGCTCTTGCTGTATCCATGCCCTGTCCTTCCAACCCTCCACCCCAGTATCCCCGTCCTGGCGGCCTCGGGGAAGCTGGACACCAAGGCCTTGCCCGCTGTCCACCTCTCTGACCAGGACCTGGACCCGGAGAGCCTGCCGACCACTGCCACAGAGAGCAAACTCGCGCCCCTCTGGGCCGAGGTGCTGGGCTTCAGAAACATCGACGTCCAGGAAACCTTCTTCGATTTGGGAGGGTGAGTAGGGTATAGGGAACCAGGCGGTCCATGATCTCGAAGCCAGGGTTATGATAATGATATTGTTAGGCTATGTTTTGCGTATGGTCTTAAAGATCTTTACCTAAAATATCCATGTACGTTTGCGAACCAATCCATGTACGTTTGCGAGCGTGATCTCTGGGTGCGTTACCAAGGATACCTATGCGAACGTGTGCCTTGGGTGTGCTTCCGTAGGCCTTGTCGGTAATGGCTCATTCTGGCTTACTAAAGCCATATGCGAACACTTCCAATGTGGGTAACAGATGTGCTTAAAGGACAATGGTAATTGCTATATCAGTAATGACTGTTTTAGACCGTCGTTACCTAAAGCTATCTAGAATTATATTTACTTGCATTTGCAGTCTGTAGATCTCACAGAATGTACTCGATCAGTATGTTACGGCGATGTAACTGGTATAAGTACACTTTCTCAAAGCATGCAAAGCCTGAATAAATATTCCTGGCGTTTCTGGTTTATTGCCGTCGCCTTGATTTGAGCACGTTTTCTAAGCTTTTACGGTACCCTTAAGCGTCTCCCTTGCATTAAGGAAGATTTGATGTGTGCGCTATACCAGTGAATTTTACGTGTAGTTAATGAAATTTCTTCATCTGTTATCACGAAGACGCACTATATATATAAAAGAAAAAAATTCCCATTTAAAGAAGATTTAGATTAGGTTTAAAATTTCACGTTTTCATTTTCAGCCCAGTCGACAATTGAGGGAACTTACTTTGAATAAAATTGAAATGTTATAAGTTCCCGACTGCATTGTATATATTCCAGGCACTCTCTGTTAGCCAGTGGTCTGTTGTCACGGGTCGAGGAGGTGTTCAAGGTCCAGCTGTCAGTCCGAGACCTATTCACACACTCCACCGTGGCAGCTATGGCACGTCTCCTTGACGCCCGTCTGGCAGGGTCAGAGACCCCACGTGACAACGCCCGAACATCACCGACACTGGAGCTCCCGCGGGAAGTCGAGCTGCATGACGTCACACAAGTCAGGTGCTTAAAATTGATGCGTTACTCAGTGCCTGGTGTTGTGTTCTATGGGGCAAGCAATGCTAATACGGCCGTTCCTTGTTTCTGCCTTTGTAGTCTTACTTTCCTTTCATCTCTTGCTGCAGTTACTGCTACTTTACTTACATGTACTTATACCTGCCAGTGATTACACCACCACCACTGACCATCAGCAACAACTGCTACTTCTACTACAATAGCTGCTGCTGCTACTACTACTACTACTACTACTACTACTACTACTACTACTACTACTACTACTGCTGCTGCTGCTGCTGCTGCTGCTGCTGCTGCTGCCACTACTACTACTACTACTACTACTACTACTACTACTACTACTACTACTACTACTACTACTACTGCTGCTGCTTCTGCCTGTGCTGCTGCTGCTGAGTTATCACCCACAGCGTCCACTCGACCAATTATGTGCAGCACAATTTAAAGTCCCACTCTGCCATGTGCATGTGTATATCAACCTTTTCAAACAAGACATGTCTGAATGTGTAGTAATCGGTTCCTCCTTTAATGCTAGAAAAACGTGTAGAACTGCCTGGGGCAATGTAAGATTGGATCGATGTTGTCTAATGAAGCCCCAACGTTTGTATTGTGGGTAGGTTGGTGACAGCCTGAAGAAAGCTGTCGCAGTGGTCTTCAGTGAGACACAGGTACAGCAGTGACAGAAATCGTAATTGGCGAAACCTTGAGGACAGACGTGGTTGACAGAGACACATTTTCTACATCTAGGTCCTAAAGCCCTTCGCCCCTTTTCTTTGATTCACGAAGGACGTTTCTTTGTGCACCTTCATAGTGCATTAGGAAGCTGTGCTTACTTGAAAAATTCCGCTTGCGGTTATAACGTTACACGAGAGCAACAAAGTATGTTATTTATCTGAGTATTCTTCATTGGACGTTACATGTATTTCTGTCTGCCGGTCTGAGTTTAGTATTTAATGTATTCCTTAGTTAGTTCTTGATTTTCATATTTATGGGCCTGCCTTGCACTGACTGATTTCTTCGTGTGCTGTAGACTTCTGTATTGACGATTTATTTTCAATTAGTTTTTTAATTTAGATTTGCGCACAGTGCATTGGCACATAGTAAAGCCACTGGACAGATGTGAGTGTGTGCTTCTATACACAGCAAACAGCACTCACCTAGAAGGCAGCCTGGAGTGCCAATTTACCCCATGCTATGATTGCCTCCTTCTGTACGCCCAGAGTGTCTAACTAGTACATTTCAAGATGCATATATATATACTAAGATGTCTCAGGCTCGCACCAAACCCCGAGGCTATTGACTGTCGTTAGCGGGACTCACATAATTAGAGCACACATTGGAGGGAATCAGGAGGCGTTGACCATAATGGGCAGGAGCTGGGCGTCTGTGATAACTCGCCGTGAAATTATTCTGCCTGGACGAACCCGGGTTTTCTTCAGGCGGTACAGGAAGTTGTGTGGTCGCACAGAGAGCGAGGTACGAAACGACGAGGGAAACCTGTCATTACGGAGATGTCACCTGCTCTGACTGCAGCCAGCTGAGGACAGCTTCCCTGGTCTTATCATGCTCAGAGGAAGTCCCGGAGATTGCCAGAAGGATTGGGTGGAGGGGTGGGGGTCGGGGTGGCAACAGCACCATTGTACGCCAGACAATGTTGCGACAGCTTTAACCATGGGTTCAGCCACAAATCTTTTGTCTGGACTTTCTTAGGGAAATCATCAAACCGGAAGATTTTAACACGGGATTTTATCCAGTCCCACGAACACACACGTTATGTAAAATACGGTCAAAATGAGAGTAGTTTTTTCTAGGAGTAGCGGCAGTTAAGCCGACATGTTATTAGTGTCCAGGAATATTTTTATCTTAGCGTTTCATCCCCAAAATATATTCACCAAGCTAAGCTTAGAAAAACGACAAGCCGTATTGGAACGCAACATGCTATGCAAGAAAACGTGCTTTATATACCCCCGCCCCTTATAAAGGAATCTTTTCTGTAGTTCCACGAGCCAAACTAAGGGTGCTACATGTATCTGATGACAGGGTATATGGACTTCCGGAAATGATATCCCTGACTGCAGTGTTGCCATGGGGATGTGTTAAGAACAAAGAGAAGCGTGGGCCTGTGTCACTGGGTATAGTTCTGGGTTTGCATCGCTCACAAAATTCCTGCTGCTGGGCGGCTAATGAAAATACCCACAGAATCCCTGCATTTACATGTACACGTGGATGCAGAAGAAACAAAATGCAGCCCATAAAATCGTTAACAGGAACTGACGGTTGCTGAGAAACACTGAACAGATCTCTACTGTACCAAGTTGGGTTATGTATTAAATCTTTTTTCCGAAATATTTCTCCAGATTGCTAATTGCAGAAGTATTTTACCTTATTATTTGGTTAACTATACCACGGAATACATGTACCGGGATACATGTGCCACTAGACCATTAAATACCACGGGAAGCTAGTGCAAGAATAGACAGGGTTATGGTACATATTATAACAATTATGGTTGGGGGCTGTTTTAAGGAGATTTCAAACTTGATGGGTAGCTGGTGAATGAGTTTTGACGTCTTCTCAAAAGGTGACGTCTTGCTGGTAATACGTGTACAAGTAATGGGTTATTATGGGTAACTATAACCACTGATAACCTTAGCAAATCACTTTTTTCTTGTGAAACAAAATGAAATGTTTTTTTAGGAGCTTTACACAATGACGCCTGACTAAACTACATGGACATAGCTAAACTGAGCAAAGCAGCTCGCCGGCAATGGGGTCAATGGTGAAAATGACCCAGCCTTTTTTCGGCTGAACCAATGCCTTAAGCTTGTGTGCTACCCACGTTCCCGTCAGAAATATGCGGACAGGACACAGTATTAATTAAGTTATGGTTTGGTTATATAGCAGAAAATCGGAAGTGACACACCTCAAAGTTTCTAAATACCGACATTGACTCCACCCTCTGGTCAGCCACACCTCGCCTCCCTGTTTAGGCACGGCTGTCTACTGACAGCTACATTTATACATGTAAAGGTCTCAGGGGGAATGGACAGAATGGATATTAATTTGCTCGCTCATGCTACTTCGTGTAGACTGATTGTCCTCGCATCCCCGGTAGACACCGGGTCTCTGAATGAAAGATAAACACGCGTGTGGCGTTGAAAAGACGAGCGTTGATTAATTTCATTGAGCAGAAAATGTTCACAGTTGTTTTTATGTTTTTTCTTTGCAGGCTGTACCGAGGGGTTCTTTCGACATCGAGAATTATAGCTAAGACTGTGGACTCTCTCTGAATGAAGGAAAAGTCGAGGTCGCCTACAGGGATCGAGTAAACAATAGTAGTGACACTAACTTGTTGACAGTAAATTGTCACGCAGAGATTTCGACACGGTGATGGAAAGTTGACAAGTCGTACCCCAACCAAAAGTCGTTCTCTGAGTCTTGGATGCCAGCTACCGTCATTATCTATCATGGAGATATTCAGAACCGGATTTATTCCCGTTCTGGCTGGGCTTTTCGCTGTTGTTAGCTCTCAGACTAACAGCGTCAGGTACAACCTGACAGAGGATCTTAGAGCAGGAACTGACCTGGGTGACCTGTTAGATGACTCTGGGCTGACCACTGATGCTGCTCTCCCGGAAGTAGTGTACGTTACCTTCACAGATGACACTGCCCCCAACGTGGAACTCTTTGAAATCCACCTCGGGCGCACACTCCGGTTAGCTAGGGAGATCGATAGGGACACGTTATGCCCTTATATGGATCAATGCACCGTCTCCCTAGATCTCCAGCTACAGCCACCGGCTTACTTTCGAATCATCAAGGTCGATGTAGAAATTCTGGATACGAATGATAACCGACCGACGTTCTCCAGAGATCGATTCCAGAGATCGATCAGCGAGGCCGCTGTGGTGGGAACCCGTATCCCACTTCCTTCAGCTGATGATCTGGATAGCCCTGCGTTCGGAATCGATTATTACGAAATCAACGGATCAAATGAAAACGCCATATTCCAACAGATCCCTGGATATCTTGTTCTGAACGGGAAACTGGATCGCGAAATCCAGGACATGTACTACATCCGTGTGGTGGCCTATGACAGAGGCCAGCCTCCACTATACGGCGAGACCGTGGTAGAGATCAGTGTTCTGGATGTGAATGACAACGCTCCAGAGTTTGAACAGGATACCTATAGTGTTAGCGTCCGAGAAGACATGCGGCCTGTCCAGCCGGTTCTCCAGGTAACAGCCGTAGATCCGGATCATGGAGACAATGCGGTCGTCTTCTATGCCTTGGATGACTCCTCCATAGAGAGATATGGAAATCTATTTGAAATAAATTCAGAAAGCGGAGTCATTGATCTGATTGGTCATCTAAACTATGAGGACACGCCTTCTGTGTCTCTATCTGTGATCGCAACCAATCAGGACCCGGCGTCTCCGTCCGACTTCGCCACAGTGGAGATCTCTGTGGAGGACGTGAACGATAATGCCCCTGCCATAAAGGTACACGGCCTGGAAAACGGAACAATCACCAAACCGGAAACAGCCAACGCGGCCTCAGGGGAGGGCGGAGTTTTCATTGCTTACGTCACTGTGACGGACAAGGACAGTGGGTTAAACGGAGAGTTCACGTGTGATCTGATTGGAGGAGCGTCACAGATAGTCCTGAAGAAAATGTTTGATACAGGCTACGTCATAGAGACCACTTCGCCTTTGGATAGGGAGTTCCGCCCTTCTTATGACGTCACCATCGCCTGTTCTGACAGGGGAATTCCACAGCAGAGAAGCACACAGCGCATGCGCATTGTTATCGAAGATATTAATGATAACGTGCCTGTTTTCATCCAAGACGTTTACATGGCCAGAATGACTGAAAACAACGAACCAAATTACCACATTCTCCAGGTCTCAGCCAGGGACAGGGACTCCGGACGGAACGGAGAAGTCAAATACCGCTTTGCTCCAGACACCAATGTGGACCGGTTGTTACACCTCGATACAGAGTCCGGGAACATTTCTGCCAAAGTCTCCCTGGATAGGGAGTCCAGCTCCAGACTGGAGTTCGGGGTGGTAGCCTACGACCAGGGGGATCCATCTCTGTCCTCCACAGCCTCGGTTATTCTGGATATCCTGGACCAGGACGACAGCAAACCTGTGTTTTCACAGCCCCAGTACGTGTTCTGGATATTCGAGGGTCAGTCGGCCAAGAGTTTTGTGGGTCAGGTGAACGCCTCTGACTCGGACAGTGAGCAGTATAACAGTTTCCTGTACGGCCTGCCAGCCTATACTGACCGGACCACGGTTCCTTTCAGTATAGAGGCCACCACAGGGAAACTGTACAGCGAGGAGGTTCTGGATAGGGAGGCAACTAGCACATACCGGTTCCTGGTCGTGGCCGACTCCAGAGGGATCACCCCGGCTTCTGGAGTAGCCACCGTCATTGTCAATGTCGCTGATGTCAACGACAATGCCCCTATCATCCGCTACCCGACCGCTTACAACAACACTGTATACACCGGAAATGACGTCAGCCTTGGGGTAGCTCTAGCCAGGATACAGGCGACAGACGCCGACATCGGGGCGAATGCTCAACTCTCCTTCTTCATCCTGTCTGGTAACCCGGACGGGTATTTCGATATAGATCCAAACACTGGGGTCGTGACGGTAGCCAGAACTCTTCTGGATTTCGAAGACAAGGCGTTCGGCTTGGTGGTGGCCGTTCAGGATCACGGAACTCCTCCCAAGAGCAACGAGGCGTACCTCAACATCATCGTCAACCGCTCCCTGGCTGATAGCAGCGGGAATCTGCTATCCAGCCAACACGTCACCATCGTCGTCATCATAGCCACGGTATCCGGATTCCTGGTGGTCCTGCTCTCTGTATCCATAGCCCTGCTGGTCCGCTGGCCTCACATCCTGGCTTGCCGGAAACCCAACAAAGCTACGAAGTACAACCACAGTGCCGCCATCCTCAACCAGAAACTCAACAACGCTGCCGCGGTGACGGAAGATGTCGAACAGCCACGGAGTTTGCCGAAATCTCACGGCAGCCCTGACATTGGTCATACGAATTTTGCCTTTACACTTGACGTTACCCCATCCCGGAAGCCAGGGCTGATGGCAGGAAACACCAGCGGGGCGGAAGGGGTTGCCTGGCCCTCAGATGGATCGACAGGCCACCACAAAGAGGTGCGTTTTAATTATTTATTTATTGTTTAATATCATCATTTATTAATATATTTTCCCTGCAACCCAAATTCATTCAGTGCCCAAACAATCGTCAAGGTTTTGAAAAGAAAAGATGATTTGCAAGTATGAAATGTACATCAATAGTCTACAACTACACATTCTAATTACGGAAGTCACCCATAGCCAGAATATTACAGTCATTTGAATTTTCAATATTCATCCTCTGATGTTTAGGTGGAATTTTCATGAAATAATTCTGTGTATATGACAATACATCATCCATTGTTTCGGTGTAGTATAATCTGTAAATTGATCTTGTAAACAAATCCATTCTGGCGCCACAGAGTCGGTGATAAAGGTTAATTCCCCCACCCGCCCTGAGGCACGTTGGTTACTACATTGTGGTCAACGGTCAATTGGCCATCTGTCACAGTGTGTGAAAGTATTTCGATTATTTGTATTGTCGATCATTGGCTACTATACACGGTACATTGATACCATAGAAAATGACCCCAGACCGGGACCCCTTCTCGAATAACTACCGAACAGCTATGTTTTAAGGCCGTCAAAAATACAGCAGTTCATGCACCCAGTACTAAATATTAACAAAATGCATTGTCTCATTATACAGAAGAATATTCGTGAACGAAAACCTCCGTAAACATGGTACAAGTAAATAACCCTTGACTATGGACCCTCAAATGTCATATATTAAACATATACAATGTATAGTAGTAGTTTAGTTAAATTCTCATATACTTAGTCATGTCAATAGGCATTTAAACAGATTTTCTAATTAATCTATTCAGCCGAATTAAATATACCAGTGGAGCAATGGTGAGACCGTACATACATGTACAGCAGATTGTGCTGCCAATACTATGGGGATGGCAACAATAAGGGGTTCCACGAGGCAAGATTTACTCTGATGATAATAATAATGAGTAGGCAACACAGCACGATCTATGCAATGCTAAAGAAACGTCGCGTTACACATAGCAGAGTTTAGAACCCCCATGAGATATCGCATGTCACGCTGGCTAACATGCTTCGCCTCTGACTAGCGCCACAGGATTCCTCTTGCCGGCGAGCATGCCGTCCGTCAGCAAAGTGTTTCTTACATAAAGAGACAAGATCTATGCTCTAATTTGTCTGAAAGTATTCGTTTGCCACCTGCAGCCAGAGCAGGCCCCCTCCCTCCTCTCATGTCGTGCTATATGGCTACCCAACCCGCGGTCACTGCTGGAGATGACGAACGCTGCAACATGACAGGCCAGACTTGTCCATTAGGAAGGAATGTAGCCTTTGTTGCCTCTCTTTAACCGGGTCATAGCTCGTGGTATTTGTTTACGGCAGCAACACAATGCCTTTCCAGCCTTCGTGCGCTTTAAGAAGTTCGGAAGCAGGTTATAAACTAATGCGACACTTTCAAGAGAATCGACGCAGTTATGCGCAGGTTTGAATCGGAGGGCATCAGAACATTCATACAACGACTCCAGGACATCGTAAGCGTGGCTGCCAGGTCTTGTTGAGCCGAAGGATGGACTACATGATGCATTGCTTAGGTTATGGTTAAGAAATGTCCATACATGTAGTTGTCAAAACTGGCAGGTAGTGCAACGCCAACAGATAGACAAGCGCCATAAATCAGAAATGTTTAACTTGCAGACATATAGTCAGTAACGGCGTTGGTGACAGTGGGGGAACTCCTCGAATTTCCTCACTAATTATATCACAGCGCATCCTGTTGTGCACCGTGTGTACAGGAAGCACTAGGGGGCACCCGGATGCAAACAATACATAAGTAATAAGATAGGAGATACTTTCCTTGTCTGTCAGTTTTTTTTTTCGAAGGATTTCAAAGAAGGGCGATAATTAAGATAGTGAAGACGGCCCGAGGCTGTTGACATGGCCTCAGTCTGCAGAATGCACCTTTCCCTATCTGGGACTGGGGCTTCCTTTCAGAAAAATGGTGGAGCCTCCCCTTCAAAGAAGCGAGCACAGTAACCACGGGCACCTGTCCATATATCTACACAATCGCGCGAATCTCGATGGTGCAAATGGGACTCACGATTGAAGGCGAAACGACAAGGCTGCGCTCTAATAAGAGGTCTTGGCCTCCATAATTGCTGCTTTAGGGTGTGAGAAATAGCTTGTCGCCTCCTCCCTCTGCCACTAGATCGTCAGCCGGCCCAGCCGGGGACCTCTGACCCCCGGGCTTTTCTCCTCCGAGAAGAGACAACTCAGCCCCCCATGGCCTTTATTGGCCTTCTATATGGGTCGCCATATTTGTCATTATTACCGAGTTCCAAAACCGATCCGAGATAGAGAAATACTTGTGTAAAATGGCCCCAAAAGAATCTAAGAGCGCCCGGGAAATTAGCCAAGGGTCACTTGACCGGGCACGTAGAGAAAGTAGCCAGTGTGGCTACAGAATACAAGGGTCTGGTCGTTCGTAAAGGGAATTGTCGCTGGCTCTGCTGAGTGTGCTGAGGGCTTTTTTGTCATAAGGCTATACAATCCTGTACTATTACAGTTAAAAGCATGAGTGAATGGATGAAAAAGAAACGTTTCAACGGACACTCCAGGAATTGGCTCGCTCGAGCTAATAAACACACGTCATCTAATCCATCTGGATAGTCTTATACCATTATGTCCATTTTTTACGTTAAGTGTTTGCTCTAAATGACATGTTGTACCTACTTAAACGGCCGAAGACTATAAATGCCCTAAATAAAAAAAAATAAACATAAGACATTTAGGTACACCATTTAGGTACCCCATCTCATCTTTCAATCTAATTTTCATTATGCATGTTTCTTCAGAAGACTGCCGCATGCCTGACCCATTAAACACGACATTTTAAAACCTTATTCCCTTTTCTTTTCAGCCTCTGCCGGAAACGGAAGTAGACAGCGAGGTATCTCTGGCGGAGACGGACAGTGGCCGAGGATCGCACGAAGATGTGGTGCTGGAACCGCCGCCACAGCATCATCACCATCATCACGCTCATGATAACATTGGACACCATCATCACCACAATCATCACAACCACCACTTACACCACGCTGGGGCGTGCCCTGTACACAGCCAAGGTGGGATACCTTTCGATGTTCATGACAACGATTCTATTTAATACACCTTACACTGCTTTCTACTCCTACATTCTACATACAAGTACTGCAAGATCTAAACAATGGTTATTCAAATAAGCAATGTGTGTTATCTGTTATATTAGTAAGCATACCTAACCCCAATCTTCAGCCTTCTGCTTTGCAGATGATCAGTGGATAACCCTACACTCTGGGGTTATGATATACTAGTATCGCTCACCTTTGGATGAGGCAACCTGTATAGAAGGAAATATGCATCACTTGAACCCATGTTTTTCATATATAAATAAGTCTTTGATAACTCTGCAGAGCACATACTACCACCATGTCTCAGTCAGATGCCAAAGCTTTGTTTACTGACATTGCTGTCTTCTCCTTCCAGGTTCCCGTCTCTCAGTTGACAACATTGTACCTCCCCGCCGGCCGCCTAGCCCAGCAGCAGGAAGGGATAACTACCGAGCCAGTGTCAGGAGTCTGGGGGGACCTGGACGGATATCTAAGCATCATCACCACCACCACCAGTACGGCAGATCTGAGAGCGATAATAGAGCAATCACCACCAACAACGTAAAAGACAATGCTGCTCTGTATCGGACTCAATCCCACGACACGTCTTCGACTTCTGTAAACGTTGGATTGGTGTCATCCGAAGTCCGAGTTTAGCTTCTATTGCAAGCTTTAACACTGCCATTGCTCAAAACTATTGATGAGTGTTTTTATTTTGACCTATGATGTCACTGTTACCATTGGTTGAACTGGGAGCGACTGTCGTCTGCAACCGCAGGATTTCTCGTCATCCAGGATGTCACGTGACGTTCATGATTTCATGAGATGTGTAAATATGTCATTGTGATCCTTAGTTTGTTGTAGAGATGTTTTTATTGATCTTGTGCAATATGACACACAATCGATTTCATTACTAAAATATTATGTAATTGCCTAGTGTTTTTTTTTTGACAACAGCCACTCCACATTCGCCAGGCTAGAATAGAGTAGATTGACTAGATGTTGTAGTGATAGAGTGAGATGACTCGAGGCGTCGGAATGTAGACGCCATCCCCTAGTACGAGTCATTTTATGGGGGGGGGGGCGGGGGGGCGGGCGCGACGGGGGGGGGGG
>JAAUYG010032610.1_pt1 | contig 17295 bp, 10 predicted proteins | sample 7278091 | NCBI WGS metagenome assembly JAAUYG01 (sample SAMN14350201, study PRJNA611818) | marine sediment metagenome | isolation source: surface marine sediment (0.6m) | place: French Polynesia: Moorea | collected 2018-08
CCAACGTAGCAAACATTAGCGATAGCAACATATATAAAATTGTGTTGGTCGCGTTGCTTCTTTCCTTCTCAAAAATGCATCTGACAGATTTAGGGTCTGGGCACACCCCTGCATCATGCAACACCAAATTTTACGTGAAACCAGCCAAGCCTTTGTTCAGTTCCTTGAAACCACATTACCCCACACGTGTTCCCTGTAAGAACAAACTAACCCCGCAGGTCTGATAAGTCTGTGATCCGCCTACTCCAGCAAGCCGAGTATGTGATCCGCCGTCTAAGCGACCTGGTCAGCCGGCCTGAGATGTGACCTGTAGCTGTGTAGTCTGTTGGGAGGCCTGCCTTTGTCTGGGGACACACACCGGTATCGTCTCAACCCCACTGCCCGCCCTGGGGCTTTTAATCTGAAGATACGGGCCTAGGACAAGACATGACCGGACTAAACCCGACCACCGCAGTGATCACAGCGATTTTCCACGTCTCTGACTTCTTTAGACTCTGACATCAATGGCTATAACATAGCAGGATGGACTGACAGTCACATACAAACCCAGTCACTCAATCCCTTACCACCCACCACATCCTCCACCCCCCCTCCCCCTCCAACCTGCCCCAAAAGACTGTACATTAAGCAACAGCTGTCCCTCAGGCTGTTCAACGTTCAACTCTCAAAAGTACTAGTGCTAGTAAAAAAATTAGATATTATAACACCAGTGAAAGTGTAGAGTTGTAAATGAAGTTAAAAAAGAAAAGAGTGAAAAAGAAAAAAGATACTGGGACAGGAATGGTATTTCTCTTACCCAATCAAAGGCGCCATATTGTAATATCATTACCCTATCACAGGCCTTGTTACAAAATATTTAGCCAATGAGAAGGCTATAAAACTTTAACTTAAAGTAAATTAGTTTTTTTAACATGTTAAAGTAATAACACCATGACAAACATTAAGAGCTATGATATTAAAATGAAAGGATCTATTTTATTTTACAATAACCGCATTTAAGACAAACACTTGGACAATGTTAGAGTACTAAATAATTATATCACACTTTTATGCTATCGTAAATCATAAAACAGTTCAACCAAGGTATTTTCACAAAAGATAGTACAAGAACATTCAGAGTTTACTATGAGTTGCATGAAGTAACCAAAATGTTATCATTATAAGATATTTACTACATGTACAATAATATTTCTATTTCCAGATTCTGTTAACTACACATGAACTAACTTAAAAGCAAGACCTACAAGAAGACAGAGAGTCAGGCAAGTTTGTCACTACAGCTAAGCAGTGGAGGGAAACCATGCAGGTGGAGGAACGTCTGGCGATCTGAGGTATATATCAGGGTATATGGTACATTGTGTATGTTACAAAGATACTATATGTAAATAAATACATTAGGTTTTAGCTCTTAAACTTGTCCAATAACTGCCATCTTCATATAGCTCGCAGACTCCAATCATCTACCTGTGTAATGTAAGGCAAACTACAGCATACATGTAGTTATGCAACGTAGGCTAACTGCCAAAATAATGTAGTCAGATATCCCTCTCTAAGCGATAAGGTGCTAATCCTCATGATCCTAGCTTTCTATGACACTGTATACTAGTAATGTAATAGGAGTAATAGGATTTCCTTGGACTTATTCTCATCCCCCCCACCTTTATCTCAGGGCATCTCAAGCCAGTCGCCCCTGCTAGCCTGTAATCGACAGTAAGCAGGTTTGTGTCATGTTTATTGGCAGATATCTCCACTGTCACAGTCTATCTGCTGGCGGTGTCCCGGCGATGCCGGGGACCACAAACCTGACATCAGTGACAAGCAGCAGGCTTCGTGGCAGATAACAGACAGATGTCGCGATGGTAGATAGGAGACAGCTGCCGTGTGACAGGCGATACTCGTTCCTTCTCACATTTCCCAACTTTGCATGTTTCAGATCGGATGTCTTACCAGCCCACAATCTGCAGCTATAGCCTCTCCGCACAGGATAATTGCGACCGACGGAGCAACTCACCGCGGCTTTGTCCTCCAGTGGGTCCCTCCCGATCTACATCTAATCAATGCAAGTGGTCACCGGGAGAGGGGAAGTGGTTAAGGGATGGACACGGGGCAAATGTTGGTCAATGGGTAGCTGGTGGGGAGACTGGAAGGACTGTGGTGAGGGGCAGAGACACGACCGGGATTGAGAGCTGGCGGGAGATCCTAAGAACGTCAGAATGCTGGATTATATACCCTGTGCGATGTTATACACTGAACTCCGTGTCTTGCCAAACAACTGAGAGAAAGAGGCAAAGGGCTGGCGATGCAAGCAGCCAGCAAAGAATGGCATGCAAGTGGTACGAGCAGGAGTGGAAGATAGGCAGTTATAATCCAGGATTATATACTCAAAAGTGATTTCTGCATAAAAACGGTAAACTAGACAAAAGAACAGCAGCAGGCCATATCAAGTCATTATACAGGCAAAAGCCAGTGGGAAGAATGTAGCTATTGGGATAAAACGGTGAGCCAATGGGACACATCCATTATATAGGCCAGCCAATCATCTGGCACATCTAGGAGATATATTACTGTGTATCACTCTCATAGGACAGTGTGCGTGGGTGTGATATATCACTGACCAATCACAGCATGATATTATGGCCAGGGTTGTTCCACATACGTGCACAATGGTCTGGCGAGGTTGTATAGCCACACAAAGTCGCTGTGTCAGAGAGCATAAATGACAACAGCAAAAATAGCAGTGTCTCGGTCTAATATTGAACGTCATCCTGCTAAATTGTCACAGCATCCCTCATGGTGCTGTGACCAGTTCACCAATCATGTGACACACAATCCGGATTAGTCAAAGGAAAAAACTGCGGATGTTTCTGGATTGTGAGACAGAAAAATTGACTTTTCATAATCTGGATTGGAAGTAGGGTGAGCCGCGTCTACTGACAGATTGACATATAATACGACATCTTACATTGAGTTATGTTCCATGGCAGGATAGCTAGGTGTGACTGTGTGACAGTGTGACTCTGCCATTAGTCACAGCCCCTGTGACATACATCCCAGTGTCATGATGGCAGGTGTCACCAGTCCGACTCACATCTTTGTGGGATCAGACCAGGAGCAGCTCACCACGGGGGACAGTTCCCCCGAGGGCCTCAATGAGGCGCTGTATCTCTTCCTCATCGCTGGCGTCGGTTTCTTTGGCAACCTGCTGGTGATCAGCTCCATAGCGACGAGTCGTACACTGCGACGGATGACCAGCGCATTCATCATTCATTGTTGTGTGTTAGATATGATCAAGAGTATCTACTGTGTGCCGTTTGCTACCAGTCTGCTACAGCCTGGTGCCCCTAGCTACTGCAGTGTGCTGGGGGGCTCCTATGTTGTCATAGTAACAGCGTCCGGGTTCAACATCGTGGCTATGATCTGCTGTGAAGCTTACAGTTTCAGCGAACACAACGTTGGTAATGAAGGTCGCGGGACGCTATGCTGTGTGGTGTTTGGTATCATAATGGTGTACATTGGCAGTATAATCATACATCTAGGACCTACAATCATCGGCGGAGAGTTCAACTACAACGACCTCATCGGGAACTGTATCTTTGTCTATGGGACAATTAAGAGCTATGTGGTCCATGCGATGTGGATAGTGATCATGACCCTGGCCATGGTTGGTGCAACGTACTATCTGGTGTTTTTCTACCGACATGTACAGTCAAACTCCACGCACCGTCTTGCCTCCCTGGTACGTGCCTCCATAGCCATCTCCCGCGGCAACATCGCCGACAACCGTACCATCCGGAAGGTCGTGCGTGACTCGCTGAGCCGTGCACGTGTGTTGATGACGCTGACTGCCTTGTTCACCCTGTGCTGGTACCCTCTGTTCATCCTCACCCTTGCTGATCCTAAGTTCAAACAGCCGACCAAGATCTACAAACTCCTCAGCTTCATCGCTTGGTCCAACTCCGCGCTCAACCCGCTAGTGCTCATCCTGTTTGACCGTAACATCAACCGTTTCCGGAGCCTGGCGTGCTGCCAGAGCATGTGTTGTCTATGTCGTCAGGATCCTGATGATCCAGACATGTTACTGATGCCTAGTGCTAGCCACTCCGGAACGCTGAGTCACTCTCTGGCTAACCCTGATGTGTACCTCCACCCAGAGTCTATGCAGAGACGTGTCGGGTGCCGACTGTGTAAGGAAGGCCAGGCTCACTCTAACACTCACTGTAATGGTGGGGTGGGGCAGGGGGAGAGGTCTGTTACCCCGGCAACCCCTGTCCCGTCAACTAGCCACAGTCGGCCCTCTCCTCTACACAGGGATACGTCTGTGTGTGAGCTACACAACTTTGACGTGTGAACAGGTGTCACTGACTTCATCATAAACTAAACTGCTGATATTCTCCTAACCATACATCATATATTGCCATCAGCTGGAGCCTGAAAGGCGTTTTATAGGGTATGATTGATTATTAACGTCATCATGATTATGAGTATACACAGTATGTGTGATATTGCTAAAGTAAAATACAATACAATAATATTCACAAAGAAATCCCTTGTTATATGAACTAGCACAAATGACAATACGTACTTGTCTACCATAACATTAATCATGTCAATGTACATGCCACTGGCAGGTGAGATGCAACAAGAGGTTAATGATGTGATTAGCATCATTAGTATTATAGTAAGACAGATATCAGCTGCTACTAATAAAGTAATAACTGCCTACAGGCTACAGCAACAGAATTGTTTCAATGGTGATAGTAACACATTCAGCTAGGTGATCATGGTGTGTGAAATTATTAAAGTTCTGTTACCATGGTTACTAGTTACCTAAGTAATAGTTTCCATGGTTACCACTGAATGTGACAGTGGTGTGTCTGTGTATGCGTACCTGTACCTTGCCTGATCTGTCATGTTACATTTGTCACGAGATGTGAGAAAATGTATATCCCTGCTGGCTCAACTTGTAATGTACATTTAAGTGTATTATATGTACAATGTATACAGAGTTCAACCTGTCCACCACGACATACATGTAGACCGCTCTAGCATGTTCTGTTGTACTTTAAATACTTTTAACATCTCTTTCTCCAGCAACATCTTCAATTTATGCTTATTATACTATCTATACAATGTAAACAGTGGATAGTTTTCGCTCATTGTGCCATTGTTCAGGAATAAAAGACCTGATTTATCCTAAAGGGTAACCATGCAATCTTTCTGTTCTGGAGTTAAAAGAAATATAAGTTGATACTGGTGCTACTACTACTACTGCTACTACTACTACTACTACTACTACTACTACTAGTCTTACTACTAGTATCACCACTACTACTACCACTATTACTACTACTACTACATGTACTACTACTACTACTACTACTAGTATTACTACTAGTATCACCACTACTACTACCACTATTACTACTACTACTACATGTACTACTACTACTACTACTAGTCTACTACTACTACTACTACTACTACTACTACTACTACTACTACTACTACTACAGACAACTACTACTACTGCTGCTATTAAGGGTTGAAACCAGTTAAAATTTTTGGATAAATAACATGAATAAGAAACTACCACTCTGGCCACATGCATGTAATGGTTTGTCCTTCATGAAGAAGTTGTGACTTAATCATGTTAATAGACCTGAAATCAAGACTACTGTGGTATGTCAACATAAGCCCTAGGAAGTAGTAACAGTTAATTTATGTTAATTCTATTCACAGTAGTTCCTCTATTTTACAACCCTTTACTTAAACATGTTCAAGACTGCCTTAATTTTAAGCGACCACTTAAGTTGGTCCTAAATGAATAATTTGTGTACTATTGAACCTTTATTTTAAGATCACCTGCCATATAAGACCACATATTAAGGCCCCATGACACATTGGCGGTCTTAAAATAGAGGGAGCAAAGTGTATTGTTAATATTTTTGTGCCAAAAGAATTTTTTAATGTCCACCCTAATGGAAGCATTGAGGGAACCCTGGGCCTATCCCCTGGGCCTGTCCAACTAAAATATCCCATCATTTATCATGTTTATGCTGTCGAAGACCCAGACAGAACTTGACCCACCAAGGCAGTAAATTACTCCATACACATGAATATATCGGCCATCTAGATCTGATCGCCAGCATCAGCAATTAGTCCGTGAGTGATTCCAGGGACTGATATCAGCACAGACTGAGGAACAAAGGAAATTACCCCAGGCAATTGTACCAGGATGACTTATTACATGTCCTCTACATGCTTCATAGCCACAATCTATAGCTCTGGCTTCTCAAAACACCACATCTCACATAGTTACTGTGGTCCCTCTCTAATAAGGACACACATTCTGCCACAAAATTCTGTCCTTATTAGCATGATTAGAGAGGTGTCCTTTGGTGAGAGTGAACACCACATGCATTCACAGTACTTCTTGCCAAAAAATTGTCCTTTTTAGAGGGGTGTCCTTTCTAGAGAGTGTCCCTTAAGAGAGGGACCACTGTATCTCAAACTGCGGTTTCCATGTTCATGCCAACATATGCACAGTGAGTGAGTGCAAGGGCTTAAGTATATATGCTTCTACTAATTTTAATGGTATAAAGCCTGCTGGCTGATACCCTTAACATTGCATACCTCAGTGATATGGTACAGGAACCACATGGACTTTCATTTACAAGGAAATGAGATTCCGGCATTTGCAGCGGCCAAATTGGCCCAAATAATATTGTCCTGAATTTACCGTTTCTTGACAAATTCTACTGACATTTTGTCAGGCATTTATTCAAAATTCATTTTTGGTCTGAATTACGTTAATTGTGGGTGGTTTTGATTTGTACTACTAGTGGGTCTTTAAATAGCTGTTCGTTTGTCTTAACTGTTAGGAGTTCCTAATTGTTGACGTTTAGATGGTATTTCTAGTAATTACTCGATGTTCTTAACTGTTAGGTGGTCTTAATTATTGGGTGATCTTAACTGTTGAGCAGTCTTAAGTGTTAGGTTGTTTTAACTGTGGGATGGTCTTAAGCATGTTAAGTGTGGGATGGTCTTATGTGTGGGATGGTCTTAAGTGTGGGATGGTCGTAAGCATGTTAATGTGGGATGGTCTTATGTGTTGGGTGGTCTTGACTGTGGGATGGTCTTAAGTGTGGCATGGTCTTAAGCATGTTAAGTGTGGGATGGTCTTAAGTGTTGGATGGTCTTAAGTGTGGGATGTCTTAAGTGTGGGATGGTGGTCTTTAGTGTGGGATGGTCTTAAGTGTGGGATTTAAGTGTGGGATGGTCTTAAGTGTTGAATGGTCTTAAGTGTGGGGTGGTCTTAAGTGTTGAATGGTCTTAAGTGTGGGATGGTCTTAAGTGTTGAATGGTCTTAAGTGTTGAATGGTCTTAAGTGTGGGATGGTCGTAAGTGTTGGGTGGTCTTAATTCCAGGGTAGTCTTAATTGTTAGGTGGCTTCAATGGGTCTTTAGGTGGCTTTGGAATATTGCTCAATTTCATGTCTAGGGTTAACCATGGTTAAGACGTTTTTTGAGGAACCGTGGCCTGATATTTGCTGGCACAGTGTGTTCAAGCAGCACTGTCAGCGGTCGTGAAGTCTGGCAGAACATTGCCAACTAGGGGTATCGCCCGCACTGATTTAATTAGCCCCGTTGCCTAAGCTATGTGACACAGTGCATATGAGCGAGTTCCCTCAGAGCTCAGTCAGGCATCAGTACCGGGACACACAGACAGACTACGGAGCTCAGGGTCCGGAGAACGCACGGAGCAGAAAATTGGACAAATAATGCCACCGCAGCCTAATGTAGCGGAACATTCTGTGTCTTGAAGCAAGCCAGTGAAAATACGACCGAGATTTCTCCTTGAGAATTAAGGCAATACGGACATTGATCACGTGGGTAATAATAACATACAGCATATTTTCCCACCACAGAACTGTCATGTATTTCCATGTCTGGATACACTGTATATGGGAAATTTTCAACATGTCCATGCCAGCTAGCTATAGGTTCAAACACTGTGTGCAGAAATCCCTAAGATTTCACGATAAGTCATTTGTAAATATCATGAATATTGTCACTAATTGATCTGCCAGGAATAGCAGTACAGATGACATAATCACCGCAGTCAGCCACAAAACTGTACTGGTTAACAGTTGCATATTACTATGGCATTACTGTAAATTCACTAACAATTAATGCTTAATGCCTGCGAGGGATTTACTTGGTGAATTTACATAAGGTGTTAAAAGTTGGGCTTGTTCCATCCTGTTCATAAACATAAAGGAGCCTTGAGTGTTACATGTGTTATAACAGACTATAGCAGGGATTGGTCGTGTTGTACAATGGCTGAGTCCCTTACATATATGGTGCCAGACTGCTGTTACTGAGACAGTTTAACCACTCTCTTCTTCCTTCCCCCTACCCCAATCACTGTATCATGTGTCTATAGCATGTCTGTAGGCTTTTAAAAAGCTAGTGTCCTATGCAAGAAGTGATGCAGTCATTTTGGCGATGCGACGGGGGTAAGCTGACGAGACGGCCAGACAGTGTAGACTGTTTATCACCCCATTCATCTCCACTAAACACTGATCCGGAAAGCCAATCTAATAAACGACTGTCTTTCGTCTTTTCCTGGGCAGGTCAGTGCCAACCTCAGCAATATATCACACCCTGGACTCGTGGAGGCTATGCCCATCAGCGTCAGATGCTGATATATTTCATCCCGCCTCGCGATGTCGCTGTGATTTCCTGTGTCCCACTAGCATGATTTATAGTCAAAATGCATGCTAAACTGCTTCCTTGGCTATTCGCGCCTGCCGCTAGCCTCCGTTACCGTGGACACCAGAAGGGAGAGATTACCGGTTCAATGCCCCGCTGTCCATATCGACCACCAGATTACATTGTCCTTGCCTTAAGTAGCTCTCTCGGTGATATTTTTTGACAAATGCCATGCGTTTATTTCCCTCTCGTAGAGTAGAAAATGTTTTCCTCAAGGGCCCGATATGGGTAATTTCCGGATTTATTTGAGGGTGAAAACAAAATGAGAACCCCAGGGGCTTCCCGGGAAGTTTTCCCATAAGCCAGGCATCCGTTGTGAGACACTAATCAATGCCAATATCCCACTAACTGGGGGTTGAGGAAACAGCCCGCTGTGGCTTGGAGTCGTCATCCCATTCCGTAACGGAACAAGAAATATTGGAGGGGACTTCAAATAACAAAAGCTTGCCTCGCTACAGCCAGAACAATGCCGGGGTAAAATCAATACCGCACTGAGCTCAGCAAGTGTTAGTCCAATTTGAACACCAATCAGTTGTTGCCTTGGTAACTGTCACCGGGAAGAGACTTACCACGGTTATACTGAGTTCACACCACAAGGAGGGATCTACATAAAATTACATATTAGTACCTGCTTTTGAAGACTCAATTGTAAGAACTGTATACCGCAAATTCTTCAATGATTGCAGAGATTTATGTTTGCGTTTTTGAAACAAAACCATGTTCGTGGGGATTAATATTTGCATTTTTGCTCAGGTCCAGATAATTATCTGGGTAAGTGAATTATGTTTGCGGGTATTTATTTTTGCAATTTTAATGTTTTCACAAATATTGCCAAATAAATCTCTCAAAAACATTAATTAATTTACAGTATGTGTTTAATTAACATGTCTAAGACAATCTACAAGTTGAGTTTTCATTCCAAATTTGCATGCCTCTGCTTTTCCTTTTTCAGATGTTTGTGTATTACATAAACATGTCAAATTTATGACAAATTCATATTCATCATGTTCCTTGATAACTGGCTGATGGGTCATCACCAATGTGATAATACAGTTGTAAGAGAAGGGAGCATCTTTACATAATACATGTAATATACAATCTGCATTCTGTACAGACAGCATGCAGTCAGGTCGCTCTCTTAATGGCCACTCTCAAAAGAGGCCAGTCCCTCCCTAATATCATCAAAAATCTTTGCTGCTACCACTGTGAAAACATTGGCCGCTCCCTCTGGCTAACGGCCACCTCTCTAATGTGGCCACAATTCCTTGGAATAAACAGGATGATGGCTTTGTTAGAGGGGGGCCTTTGTACAGTACACAGACTGGGTACCTATAATACACATGATCCACACACTGCAAAATAAATCATTCCACAGATTTTGTATTGTGGGATTCCAGGTTATTAATAAAGATACATCAGTATGCACCATACGAGGCTGATACATACATCGCACATTGTAACATAGAGAACTTACTCCGCTTCTGCCGCAAAGATAACCAGCCACATAAACAGGCGATAAAGTCTTGTATTAAGAATAAGACTGTCATACATGTTTATACATATTATGAAGAGGACAAAAGTGCTTTCATCCACTCACCATGGTCATGATGTTAGCCATACAATTTCACTGCCCCGATAAACCATGCAGGCAGAAAGCATGGAAACATATATAGGGTCCTCCTATTAAAAGTAGGGAGATTAATTTTGTATGGGCTGTTACCAAGGTTATAAGTATACCGGTACCAAACAGCTGTATATGACTGGAGAGTATGATATATGACATCAAGGACATTTAGCCTAGTTTTTCTATGCAAAAATACAACATAAATATGTTGTAGCCTACAATTTACCCCTACCTTACCCCCCCCCCAACTTCCCCCTACGGTACCCCCTCCCCCCTTACTCCCACTTACCTCTGATATTACCCCCCTCCCCCCCCCCCACACACACACACCAGTTCTCATCCTACAGTAAGATAAGCTGTCAGTTGAGATGGTCAGTGGTCGTGGGAGTAGCTAAGGCAGCAGTAACATTGCAACAGTTAGTCCTCTATTGATACAGAGTGCCTGTCACTGAAATGACTGATGTCTTCCCCAGAAAATGATGAATGACCACTGAGCATAACTGACGTAATACCAGGAATTATTGACCAGGAAATCGTAATCAGGCTAAAAGGTTTCGTGTTGGGGCACCGGTCCACCAATATGGCCTTCAGTCCTGTAGTTTATGTCATAGGGTACATGATATATAACTCGATAAAAATACAGTACTAAGCAGTCCTCAATGTTGCTAGAGTTAAAACTGTCATGTTTGAGTTTTTTTCAGATTGGTGCTATTTCATGCAAGTTTGTTCCTCAGATTTAGTGCTATATATTACATATATTCACCATGTGTGGATCTAATTACATCCACCTTTTGCTCAGCAGAGTATATTTTGGTTTAAGTACCGGTAGTTGATTTGTATTTTAGTACAGTTGTCATATTATATATTAGTCTAATTGTATATTTAGTACAGTTGTCCATTGTATTGGTACAATCCATGATCTCAGTAGAATATATTTTGTTTAAGCAGTTTAGCAGTTGTTCTGCATTTTAGCGCAGTTGTCCTATATATTAGTGCAATTGTGTTTTAGATTAGGTCACAGTTGTAATTTATATCAGTACAGTTGTCCTTTATACTGGTGCAATCCCTCCATGGTCTCAGAAGAGTATAGTTTTGGTTAATTAGTTGTAATATATTTCAGTACAGTTGTTTTCTACTTTATTATCACTGTCCTATATATATTAGTACAATTGATTTTTTACATCAGTACAGTTGCCCTTTATATTTGTACAATTGTCCTTTATTTTAGTAGTTGCCCTCTATTACAGTACAGTTGCCCTTAGTACAGGGCCATTGTCCCTTTATATTAGTACAGAAGTCCTCCATTTTAGTACAGCTGTCCTTCATATAGTAGTACAGCTATCTATTTTAGTACAGTTGTCCTCCGTATTTAAATAATGGTATTACAGTTATCCATTTTAGTCTAGCTGCCTTCTACCTCAGTATAGTTGTTTCTATATTAGTACATACCCTCTCACTTTAGTACACTTGTCTGTCTTTTATTTTAGTAAAGCTGCACTTTTCTATTCCACAATATTCTTTTAAACAAGTGTTAACGAAAATTACTAGAGAAATTCGCGTGCACTGTGTGCATACCATATCAGCCACAACCACGCGCAATAAATTCCAGAGAGGGTACTTATCTAGGGAACATTCATGAAATATTGCAGGAATTGACCAAGGATTATTGGCTTGAATGCGTGTGGTAATTTTGTTTTGTTTTTGGTCTGCAAAAACGAGCAAAAAGTCGTTCCACACAGAAAATCACCCCCAGTGTGCGTTATGACCTAGGGAAGTCCTATTCCAAATATGAAACTCATCCATAAATGTTTGTCACTGCTAGACCCGAGTTCGGTATGGGCTGGGCTCTAGTGGAATAAAAAAATATATCAGAAAAAAAAACCCTCCGACCAAAGCATACAACATCTCGTCCTATGGACCATGTGGACAGAATGCCTAATAATAGTGAGTGAGTGAATTGGTTTAGTTAACTTCGCTTCTTAACAGCTAAGGTCTTATGAGCGACAGACTGGGCGCCGGGCAATGAAATGAAGGATGAAAGTTCTCCAGACTTGAGACCTGGGTTTCTATCCCAGGACCCAGTGGTCTGAAGTCCAGTGTTCTACCGCTCGACCGCGCTTCCAATAATAGTAATCAACCATGCTACTTCAGCTGTATACCAGTATTTTTTAGCATAGTTGTCACCTAGTTTTAGGAGGAAAGACATCATACTAACCGTGGCCCTGTCGTTTCCTCGGTGACATGTCGGTTGACGTGGATGTTGTCCGTAATGATGGTGCCAACCCGCTCTGTGGTGTGTGTCAGGTAGGTGGGAACCTGGTCCTCTGGCTGGGGGGACAGATAATTGTAATGTTAATCCACATACTGTCTATCACCTGTATGAAGCATCAGAGAGATCTTTACCGGATTTAACCAACAACATCAGACTTTTTTTATAAACATTTATTGGCAGAGGTTTGTAACATGCATAAAGCAGATTAATGTTCACGTTAAGCTTTTACTTCAGGTCATTATATAATGTTGATGGCATAGGAAATACAGCCAGAAACATCGTGTCCGGCAGTGTTGCAAAACTAAGTCAGCTGAAATAGAATGGATTTTATTTCTTAAAATGTCGTACACACACTACCAGCCTTAAGTGTTACACATGTAGATTACATGGAGACTAGCAGAAATCCAGGACTGGAAAAATTTCCCTACTGTTTTAAGGAAAACCTCGGGAGGAAGACCAATCGGTAGGAATAGCTACCTACAATGCCCTCAGCAAGCTTAACCAAATGTATCATAATGTTACCTTGACTGGTTTTCAGAAAGCCATCGAGTCAGTAGCATGCAAAACACGGACCATGCTGCCTGCCACACAACAGCAACTATCAGCCACTGGGCTAGAAACCACAATACAAGGTAGTTTGTTTGTTTCAGCCTAGCCTGGTCATCCTAACTACATGAACTACCTTTAAGCAAGTACCACTGGTACTGAACTGCCAGTGGTTGTACTGTAGCCATGCGTGTTAATACTCTGAAAAGACAGTCCTATACATTGTGTTTCTAAGAGTACTCCCCATATTACCAGCAGTACTTGTCAGGTACATGGACATGGATCTACACCAGTGTGTATGAAAGCTAGGTACAGGAGATGTATTCCTGAGAGATAATTTTCTCTGATACAAGAGAACTCTGGATAATATATTTGCCACTATAGCAACAGATGTCTTGTTTGCAACTATCTTAGATCAGGGATGAGGTTGACAACAGGTTGACAACATGACAACTGACATGTGACGTTGATATGGCAACAGACATGTCTGCATGACAACAGACATGTTGATAGAACAGACATGTTCAAATGACAATAGACATGTCACATGTTGATATACTATCAGACATGTCCTGGTAACCGATATGTTGACATATATATCAACTGAGATGGTGCCATGACAAGAAACGTCAGATGTCCGTCTGCCCTCCTGAGACAGCAGTCACTGAGAAGGCAATCTTACCTTCAGCCAAACTGAATCATTGAGGAAGGAGAAAGGCATGGGTTCTGTGTCAGGGTTGGAGCGGCGACACACGCTGTAGTTGATGGTACGACCGTCTATTCTAGGTGGTGTGCCTGACACAGGAAGATAAGAAATACGGGAACTGCAGGCAGGCACAGCAAACATGTACTTCGATCTAGCAGTGAATTAATTTTAAATGTGGTCCAAGAATGGTCATAAGTCCTACAGCTTAAAGCTGTATATATATTCATAGTAGTTTTATGATTAGATAACACAGTCAAACCTGCTCTAAACCTGCATCTAATAACCATCTGCTTATAAAGACCACATTTAACAGGTCCCCAGGGATATACTTTCCATAGTATTGAACCTGCATGTAAAGACTACCTGTGTATAAGGACATTTTGTTGGTTCCTAGGGTGGTCTTTATATACAAGTTTCACTGTACATCCCTATTAACATGATTAACCAGTAATTATTCTCGGGAAAATTACAGCTACAAGTGCATGTACTAAAGGTTCTAGTCAGCAGTAGGTAACTTGATAATCTGATTGTGTTAGCTCCCCCTCATCACTGTAACCGACTCAGTCTTGCTTCACTCACTTTAATATATTAACCATCTGAAACTAACCGCTAGTGCAGCCTGCTAGTGTTCAGTATGGTATTAAGTGAACCTAATGAACGTTCCTTCCGATATCTTACCAGTCTTTAACCTTCCCATTTTGAAGCCGGCCTTTTTCAGCGTTTGTGCCAGCCCAATGGAAGGACCGTCACCAAGGCGACCGGCAGGACGAACGTCAAGGCCCAGGTTGATGCATCCTTGCAAAAACGTCCCTGTTGTCAGGACGACACTGTTTCCATGGATATGCTCACCACTGCCTAGCAACACAAATGATATGAAGGTTTACCAATGACATACAATGTACATATGGCAGATTCCATGCTAAAAGTTCCATATGAGTTACCTAGTAATGCTTTGTATGAAATATACAAAACACTAATTGCTCTCAGTTTAAATAACCCATTGGATATTTAATATTAGTTAAATTCATGTTTTAAAGATACTTTACATGATTTTTCGAAGGAAATCATTAGTTTTTATTGATATGTCAATGTGTGCTAATGTTACTGATATTGTAACATTAGCACAAATGCACAAGTGATAAAATGGAGTATACCATGGAGCTTATTTCAGGAAATATAATCAAAAAAGTTTAATTATGTTTAACTCACACAATGTGCCTGTTAAAACAACATCAGAGAGAAAAACGCAATGAAACTGCTCCTGTCACGTGCTTTGACCAAAAAACAATTTGTCCGTCCTAACAGTGAAACCTCAGGACAGACAATTTTTCATAACAAACTTTACTCCCCTGTATGTAATGAGGCTAACTGGTATATAGTTGCATAGTTTTTGTCTGTAAACTTAGTGCAAAAATGCAGTCACTAATTGATTTGTTAGCAAGAGTTAAATCATATCATTGAAATAAAGAATTTAGGTATAAACCATGCTAATGTGACAACAGGACAGACATGTTTTGTTGCAACATCATGTCACATTAGCACCAAATATATGTTCGCTGTAAACAGACACACTGTAAACTGTATAACACATTTATTACTAAGTACCACATCATAGTTCAGTTCCTGTGTCTTTTTTCAAAGCAACAATGAATTCTTTAGCAATTACTATGCATATAAAGTTCCTTCTTTTCATAGTGCTAATGTGACTTATGGACAGACACATATGTGAATCTGATCATATAACACTATTTTTTCAAACAATATGTTGCAGGTGGTAAGAAACCCTGCGAATCACACCCAGCAATTCTCTAGAGAAGTTATAATATATGTTCTGAAGTGGATGCATGCAACTTTTGGTTCTGAATCTAAAGCAAAAATACTTGATGTATGTTGCATCATGTTCAACTTGTGTCTTTACACAGACGACACAGCTCGGTAATACATAAACTGATACCAAAATTATTCAATAGTTAATTCAGAAAATAAAATAAAATAGAAATCCTCAACATTTTACCAACCCGTCTTTTCTTGCATGTAACCTATAAAAGTGTAATATCTACACACAACACCTCGAACATTTAGTTAACATACTTTATGCTTGAACCTTCATTTCAACTTCCTCTCAGACCTGTTTAGCAAGATTATGCACCCACCAGTTTGAGCTGCTTCACAGCAGATAACGCAGACACCTTAAAGATTCTTTCCTGCTATGTGTTACAAACTTTATAACAATAAACTGTTGGCTTAACAGGTTTGTCACATTCGAAAAACTGGTTTTAAAATTGTTCTTATAAATTTATTAAAAATTTGGCCACAAACGGTGATAAACTCACATGTAATTATAATACAATGCATGAACATTGACATGTGAGCCACTACAAATCAGGGTTGTATCCATACCTTACTCCACCATTCTAATGCACCTGAAGATATATGATGAAGAATTCACTGTTCTGTCAATATGCTATTACGTTGAACATTTCATACAAATTTCTTCAAAGCTGGAATTTTTTGCTACACAAAATTTTGAAAGTAAATTGTTCCCTGCTTCACAAAGTTGGCCAGTGGTAATACAATCGATTTCCCTGCTGTTGAATCGTTGGAGATGGTAGTGTACATTTGATGTCAGTTGCAAAAATCAAAAAATCGCCGTCCATCGGAATCCACCCTGATCTTCGTTTCTCAAAGTAAAGTACTGAATAAGGATCCAATGATGTGATCTGAAGAGAAAGAATTTGAATCATCACAACACATGCACTAGTGATCTCGTTGAGTATTAAAAATAGCTGCGACCTTAAAACCTCATGTTTATCATACATATTAGAATCTTTTGTGAAAGGTACAAATGAATGTGGTCTTATGATGATGTGACATATCAAATGCTACAAACCTTATTATTTTTTCTTTTTCATCATGAAAAAAACTAAATACCCTACATTGGTGTTTTTAGGTTCATCTACCAAAAACATTTTTGGTGTGGTCTTACCACTGCAGGAAGAGCCGTCTTTCCATTTGCTACCAGAACATAGCAACCAGTGAATAGCTCCTCCAGATTCTGTCCACAGGTGGGCTGATCCGGGTCCTGTCCACTGGTGGGTGGTTGGCCCTGGTCCTGTCCACTGGTGGGTTGATCCTGCTCGTGTCCACTGGTGGGTTGGTCCTGGTCCTGTCCACTGGTGGGTTGGTCCTGGTCCTGTCCACTGGTGGGTTGGCCCTGGTCCTGTCCACTGGTGGGTTGGCCCTGCTCCTGTCCACTGGTGGGTTGATCCTGGTCCTGTCCACTGGTGGGTTGATCCTGGTCCTGACCTCTGGTGGGTGGTTGGTCCTGGTCCTGTCCAAAGGTGGGTTGTTGGTGGTCCTGTGCTCGGGTGGG
>JAAUYG010163701.1_pt1 | contig 17290 bp, 8 predicted proteins | sample 7278091 | NCBI WGS metagenome assembly JAAUYG01 (sample SAMN14350201, study PRJNA611818) | marine sediment metagenome | isolation source: surface marine sediment (0.6m) | place: French Polynesia: Moorea | collected 2018-08
ATAATACCTCCAAGAGCTCGACAAGCTGAATCCGACAGGCATTCTACCGCAGCTTTAAAGTTTAGAAATTCGTCCAAGTAAATACCAAGGTACTTGTAACTGCCAACAACATCTAAAGTTATACCACCGCAGCTAAAATGAAACTCAGTCCTAGGCTTCCGTCTATTTCGAAAGTGTACAATATTTGTTTTTGTGGTAATACATAGTAGCACTGTTAGCCAATGAGACGTCATCTACAGTTAGGCGTTGCATGCCTTCTGGGCTTTTTTGGATCAGTAGGGGTCAGTTCTGGATCAGTCGAGAGGAATCAGCCAACTTCTAACCCAAATTTTCTGTCAGGAAAGTCTCAGAAAACAGAGAACAGACTGAGATGACATTTGAGAATCGCCTGGTTTTGCTAACGCTACATACAGATTAGTTACCATGGATACACGCCAAAGTAGCGCACATAGATACTTTAGTGCCCAGTTAGTAACCGATTTATAAACACCATTACGTAAATGCTTTATAAATAATTTCAGGGCTCATTGCAGCCTGTAATGTCTTCATAGTTGCTTCAGTTCCATACAATATCACATTTATAGCTTTGCAAAATACGGGACTTTGCATACAAGATTACACGTATATAAAAATAAAATCACGCAGAAGATACTTGCTTCAGTTACTTGCTTGCGGCAAAATTCAACACGCTGCAACGTAACATAACCAATAAAGCGTTACTCATCCAAGTGAAGACTTAAATATTGAATTGACCCCGGGGTGGAACTTGTTAAGCTGCCTGCCGCAGTTCTGCTCTTCGAAAGTCTCATATTTCCATTTGGCTACAATTAAACGTTTTATGTTTGTTGATTGATCCCACCGGAGAGCAACAAACATTTAGTCGTAAAATTGTCGAATGTGAGCACTATTAAATTCAAAATATTATATATGTGGCTATATATATGTTAACGCTGCCCGGTGCTACAGGATCTAGTCCGGTTTGTCGTGTTCCGAACCTGGGGGAACCACTTCCAAAAACAGCTGTAGAAATTTGTATACAGGACCTGAAACAGAGAAAGTCAGTGTGAATTTTATATTAAGACACAGAAATTAATGCCGTAATTCTCAAAGCCTCAACGAAATATATTATTGATTTAAGTTTTAGTGAGCATGGTTATATGTATTGTGACAGCATTCTATATATCATAACATTTGTTCTCTGTAATTTTTGCAGTGTCTTAAACCTCCAGGCATTAATATAACAGTTCCGGCAATTGAACTGACCAGGCATGTACTGGAATGGATTTATTAGTTTCAGTAAGCACAGATAGCTAGTGCCTATTGCTGGGTTCTCTGAATTATTTTGTTGTTTTTTTTTCGTACCAGAAGTACTGTCGATGGTAATGTATATGGACTCGACGTTAAAGATTGGCAATGTCCCTTCTTGTGCAAACGGGTTTTGGGACAGTATAGGCACAGTTTGAGAAATATTATATAAAACGTTTAATGATCTCAATTCTTTTTTTCTTCTTCTTCTTCTTCTTCTTCTTCTTCTTCTTCTTCTTCTTCTTCTTCTTCTTCTTCTTCTTCTTCTTCTTCTTCTTCTTTTTCTTCTTATTCTTATTCTTCTTCTTCTTTTCTATACTTGGAACGCTCTAATTCTATACTACTATATCTAGTCTGCATGTACCCTGTTTCTGTGTGGTCAATATTGACTACACTGATCTGCCAGTTGATCGATAACTGTTTTCTATCTTTGTTATTCTACAGTTGCGTCATTCACCCAGGGTCTTGCCGCATTATCATTATAGTATGTCACTTTATCCACAAGGTCCACAGAGTTACAATAAGATAAACAGAGTGCTGATTAATCTAGGCCTACATAAAACACAAATTTGTATACGATGTTACATGTAATATGAGAGCAATATAAGTCAACATGTTGAACCATAGGCAACTGAAAAAAACAACAGTAAAGAAATGCTAATAATAATGCCTCCAAGTTGAAGAGCAACAAATTCCACTATGTCTCCTGGAGAAACGTGTCACACCGTTTTGTCTAATCTTCAACAAATCTCTGACAGACCGAGTCCTCTTTCAGAGCTAAAAACAAGTTTTTATCACAACAATATTCAGGAAAGGCAACTGGCAAAAAGTAGGATGCTAAAAATTCAACCATATGGAAGAAAATAGTCTCTTTTTTAAATTATCACTATGATTTCGAAAGTGGAGGTCATGTGTAACACAATTGCTTGAAGCAATTGGCACTTTTAATAATTATCTAGACAAGGGACACGACGTTTATATGAATTATTTTGACTTTCAGAAAGCCTTTGGTACTGTGTAACACTAAAGACTGGTTGGGAAACTCCAGACATATAGGTTCTGTGGCCAGATATCAGCTCCTTGAGCTCATTAAATATAAGCAACAGGAAACAAAAGTTGCACTTGGACAACGCTCCTCGCTCTTGTGGAGACCATTAATTGTTAAGTGGTGTACCTCAAGGTAGTGCACTAGGACCCTCCTTGTTCTTAATTTTCATCAATGACTTGTCAGAAATACTCTAGACATAAGCTAACGTTTCGCCAATGATACAAATTCAAAGCCCTTCTTCCATGTTGCTAACAATGGACATGATCAGCAGTTATAACATGACTTAAAGACACTGAGTTTCAACATTTTGCATTATATTAATTTTGGGAGGTTGTTCCAGATACAATGCGCCACTTCTCTAGAATACCATTTTCTATATATTTTATCATTCTTTCTTGTGGTGCTGAAATGATCTCCAGCTAATTGCAGAGCTCTCTGTCTGTAACTTGGAGAAAACATACTAAACATAGGAATTAGCAGTCAAGTATCTTGGAGCCTGTCTCCTCAAATCCACATAAGACCTGACCCAACCCACCTAAACACTGCATCGGACTACAACAGGCCACACTTGACTACATGTGAAACTATCTCTGCACACTGCAGTCTTGGTTCCACAAAACTCCTTAACTCTTGCCCAACCCTTAAATTTAAGGATTCTTCCTCAAGCATTAAATTAGAACCCGTAAGGGTTCCACAAAACACCTCGGTGGTGTCACCTTAAATATGGCCGTTTTACCCTCAAGTTCTTAAGGTAGCTACATAGGTTACTTAACGGGTGATAATAGAGTTATTTTCCACTTCAACTTAGTCAAACTTTTCAGAAGGCTTCCTGTATTGAAGAAAATATCATTTCTTCCTTAATCATATAACTAAATAACACATTTATAGCAAATAAAGAGGTAACGACATGCAGAAAATTTGTCAAATATAATTCAATATACAGCTGCAGTAAACAATTTCTGTTTATGGTTGTTGGGATATTATTTTATCGGAAATGGTTCCTTTTGATATTTTTTCATTAAAAGTAAGTGTAGATAAACATAATTATCACATTTAAGGATATTTTGTTAAAAAAGAGAAGATGAAACAAGACATATTTTCCTCCTTAGTTAAGGATGCTGTTGAGGAGTTTCTTGGAATGCATTTAAGGATTTTCTTTAACTTAAGAAGCGACACATCCTTAAATTTAATTTAAGGCTTGAGGAAAAAGTTAAGAAGCCTCGTGGAACCACGGGTCCTGATATAATACATTATGTATTATATATTATTATATATTATATGTGGTACAATACTGTATAATATACCCTTAATCATGACCAATATCTTAAACCTGATCCTATATTCTACTGGTAGTCAATGCAGTTGCTGCCCTGAGAAGCAATAAGGACTACTTTGGCACAGACCAAATGAACAATAACAACTACAAGAACAATGAAATTACAGACTCAGACTCAGTCTCAGACTCGTTTATTGCTACAGATGAGCATTTTGCAAGGACTACAATACCGCAAATGTACATACTGGTATATGTACGGGATATGTACACTTAAAATAAACTTCAGAGTTCACACTAATTTCTCACCGAAACATATTCACACTTAGTATGACTCATAAAAATCAATTGCAATTAAACTGCATTCATGGTATTAATTTCTACCGTGATCTATACCAAATCACTTTAAATCTTGACAAGAAAATACAGTCGTTATATGTTACTCGATACGTGGCCTTGCGCATGCGCTAATCGTTGTTGGACGTGTCTGTACCAAAATGATTCGTTTTATTTTCTATTCCATATTTCTGTCCTCTTTACTTTCTTTTGCTTCGTGTTTATACTTCCACATAGGAGAGACCGAGAAAAAATGTTTTATCGAAGAAATACCCGACGAAACTATGGTTGTTGGTGAGTTTTGGGAAATACTTTTGAGCGATAATAGGGTTAGGGAGTGTAAGTTACACACGCCACGGTACCGTCTGCTTTGTGGGCTCCCATATGCAATGATATGTGCCCCATGAATAGCCACATTAGCAGATTAGTGGAACCTCTTCGATTATACCAGGATGCGATAACGTGCCCCTATGGCTTTACGTGTGCAAAGGGTAGTCTCACATGTCTTCGTGTTTACATTACACTGTCACTGGTTTACCTCATTGGTTTTATCTGTTTATGCCCACTGGAATAATAAATAACGAAATTACCTTTACTTTTAGGGTTTAGCAATATTTATCCATGCGTAAGTAAAAATTCAATGCTGTGTTTTGTTGTAAGCAATCTAGTTGTAAGAAAGATGTTGAAAAAGAAAACAAGTAGACCTATTCATTGAATTTTGTATTTAGTTTTATATTACTGAAAAAAAGGACTACAGTAGTAAATATCATTGTAATAAATTTCTTTTAATATTGCTTCTACTGTTCTTTTGGTATTGTGGACATTGGCAATCTTTTTTGTCAGGCAGCATATTTCAGAATTCACTTCGATTCAGATTTATATTTACTATGGTAATTTAGTTTCAGATGGATTCCTTTAATCCTTTTCATCTCTATACATGTACCTGATCATTGTACATTATGTATATATTATATAGCATGGTGAATTTCTCTTGCTTGTATTATATGTTTGTTTTTCTTTGTACAGGAAATTATAAGGTAGAAATGTTTGACAGGAACCAAAATCGCTATGTTCCAACAATTGCTGGTCTAGGAATGCACGTTGAAGTCCGAGATCCGTTAGACAGCATTATTATGTCAAGGGTAAGACACAGACTGCTAAAAATGCAATATCCATTGTTATTTGTTATTAATGATGAAAAAAAAACAAAAAAAAAACCACTTCATTAACACATCCAACTTATAAATATTATTATCATATTGCATGTACCGAGTATACCTTGTGCATACACACCAGTACACACTAATACACAACACATGGAAATAACAAATGTTGATGTACATTCCTTAAATTTCCTTGAATTCCTTCATGTGATAGGCTACAGTCCTGGGGAAAGGATTAAACAAACTGGAAAAGAACATCGCCAAACATTGTCACTAACAATAACACAACATAAAGTTGACAGTAAATAATTGCTCAGTTCAATCACACATGCACTTTTAAATGACAGACGGGCAGTGGCAGCTAGTTCTTTTAGGAGCTCATGGAGGTCTTCCATTGCCTGTGGTAGGTTTCAAAAGCATTTTGGTATACATACAGTGGTCCCTGTGATTTAAGATCCCTCTATTTAACAATTCCGTCCATTTTAAGACCACCTATCAGTGTCACTATTCTTATTTTAGTATAAATACCCCTCCATTTTAAGACCACCTCCAATTTAAGACCATATTATTCTGGCTGAATGGGTGGTCTTAAAATGCAGGGACCACTGTATTCGCAAAGCACGTAATAGCAGATCAACTTGTGGCTTGTCTGACCATCTGCAGAGTTTGGTCATTTGTTCGAGTTCATGGATTCAGATGCAAATAGAAGGTAAAAAAAACCCATTCACTTCTGGTTTATTCTGTAGTGTTGCCTGTTGTCAAATTTATGCTGCTAGCTAATAGTGCTAGGCAGGTGGTGGTATTTTTGCGTGTGTGTCCTGCAAGTGTTTTCTTCCTTCAGTTTGTATATTTTAGTTTTGGAGAAAACTTACCTTTTGCCAGTGATGTACCCTTTCATTTTGTCATCCAGAAACTTCTGATTGTGGACTGGTGATTACCTAGTAGCCATTAGAAACCCATTGCTTCAGACAGTCAGTGTTTACCAATATATGTGTAACATAGGCCCATATCGAATGATTCACAATTTTCTATTGTGTTTGCGATTTTAATATGTTAAATGCTTGCTCAATCTATCATGTCTATTGGTTCTTATTTTTCAGTTGAGTTTCATGCTGTAGTCTGGTCTCATACACCAGGCATACTGCCTCCAGTCTCTAATATTCTGCAATATGCCCCATCTGTTGATTGCGCAGAATCTTGAGGTTAAATTTGTTGTTTGCTTTTTCAATTAAATCTTAACAGGTCATTACCGAGTACAGGTATACGATGAGAAATCTGCACAGTTCACAGCCACCGTGCCGGGGCGTCTCGGGGTTCATGTTGAGGTCATTGACCCATTTGGGTCAACTGTTCTGGCTAGGGTAAGGGACCCCTTGTATAAATCCTGAAGAAGGACATTCCCTCATCTGTACATCACCATTCGTGTACATTACTATCATCAGGGGATATTGCTGCAGACATACTGTACATGCATCAGGTTTGTTGGTTGAGACTACACATATGGTATCCCATGTGGTGCTTTGGGTGCATCCCAGATGTTTTTTTTTCAATGGCCAGTGACAACACCAACAAAATTCCCTGATCTAGTCATAGTGGTCCTGTAGACTCGTTCCTTTGCTTTGTTGGCAGGCCTTCTCTTCTGGAAGGTTGTAAAGGCAAACATACCATGTTACTTATATCATTTCTTCAGTTTTGTACCAGATTAGTTTGTAACCCCCAAAGGAGTGGAACCAGATTCAGCTTGTTGACTTGTTCACAAAATCTGGTTGTGTTTTCATGATTTTCCACAGGATTTACAGCAGATCCTGTGTATAAATGTTTAGGGCCATCTTTCTTTCAACTACTTGTAGCAGTATGTCTTGAATGTCTTCTGTTTTTTCTGTTGGTCATGGTGGTTGTGCTTAATATTTTTTTGCCAACATCAGATTTGTTCATGATATGGATTTTGATCGTCTCCCTTGGCCTTTGTGCTGTGGTGCCTGGGAGTCAGTGCACAGTTGCACCTTGTTTTCCACTCTTCTTGGCTTGTGGTTACTTTGATATTGTACATCCACATGATCTACAGACTCAACACACAATCACTGTATCTACTTGATCCATGTATAAATACCTACCAAACCATCACATTCTCATTGTACAACATTGTGTGCAACCGCAGAAAGCCCTAGTACCTCCTCAGACATATACTGCGTTCTCTAGGAACCATATGCCATAAAGTAATGTAAGTTACAGATTCCATATTGAAGTGTTAATTCTACAATCTCTCTAGCATAATTGTGTTCTTTTCACGTGGTATTGGAAAATGTATGCATGTATTTGGCTATGTGCATAAATTCGAATAAATATAAAGACTGAAACGTAAAACTGTTTGAATCGAGTACAGGTTCATTCATTGTTGGTAAACCTCGGATAGCATCTTCTGTGAACTGTGCAACCTCACCTGCCTGTATAATTGAGTTTTAACACAAAAGTGCATTGTAGAATCCATGTTTTAATTGTAGCATAATTTGGACTTGATTCATGCAGTGGTATTGTTCCTTGTTGTAGACATATGCAGCTGAGGGACGGTTTACTTTCACGTCTCACACTGCGGGCGAACACGTCATCTGTTTACACTCGAACTCCACGGCCTGGTTTGGGGGTGGCCAGCTGGTAAGTTGACTAAAGTTCAGATCATACCGTATGTTGACTAAGTTCAGATCATACCTATGTACTGCAAATGTCTTGCGTTGGTTAATTAAATAGTTTAAAACCAATCAGTTGATGCGTTTTATCCAATGTACTTCTCAGCAGTTACCGGTATTTCTTAAGAAAAATACCAGTAAAAATACACATGCAAATCATGAGCGGGTGAATTTTTTTTTTTTGGGGGGGGGGGGGAGATAATTTAATAAATGTCTTGTTAGCATGTTCAAAATGTCTGTCTGGAACATTTATATTTTCATGATACATGTATACATGATAATATGCACTAATGAATTCAGTTTCAGTTGTTTTGCACATGATTTTGCGAATTGCATTGCTGTCAGATTTCAGCACAGGCTGGCTTCTACTGATGCAGAGTTTACTAGTAACCTGGTAACTGTGTTGCACATTTGTTTTGAGACACCTTAGCAGTTGAAAATGAGAGTGTCCTATGTTAGGCCTAATGTCCCAGTGTTGAGCATACATGTATATTGTAAGTTTTGTTTTCTCCATTGAGGAAGAATGTTTTGTATTTCAACTTTTGCAGTGAAATAAACTTTCTGAAAGTTTCTGTAGTTAAATAATTAGTAGTAACCATGGTATTCCAGCCCATACTCTTAAAGACGGTACAGGTCACCGCAAGATCAATTTAATTAATGGAAATACATTTTAGGTTTAGTATTAGTAAGTACTGCATTTCTTATTCCAGCCCATACTCTTAAAGACGGTACAGGTCACCGCAAGATCAATTTAATTAATGGAAATACATTTTAGGTTTAGTATTAGTAAGTACTGCATTTCTTGTCTAATGTGGATTAGATTACCTGTCTTGAATAAGTCATTGAATGTCATTGAACTGACACCTAGAGTTTGTTCTTTGTTTGCTTATTAAACTCAGTTCCATGTTACACTAACTTGAAGCCTGGGCTGAATGATTTGGTCTTGTATTGCAGGTGTTTGTTACATCAGATTGTGTTTCATGAAATTGTTTTTACAGGTAGTTCGAAGTGGCCTGAAGCTGATAATTACCAACTCAATTTCATTCTGCCTGCTTGTGCAAATGTTTCTTTGTACGCTTTTAATTCCTGATCCACAAATGAGACGTGTGCACTAAATTAACAAGTTACCTGTCTGATTTTAGCGAGTCCATCTAGACATTCAGATAGGCGAACATGCCAATGATTATAAGGAGATCGCGGCCAAAGACAAGTTAACGGAGCTACAGCTGCGCGTACGCCAGCTCCTCGATCAGGTGGAAATGATCACTAAAGAACAAAATTACCAGCGGGTTAGTGATGCCAATATGTATACATATATATGTCTGATCTCCAGCAATGACCGATATGCATGCTCATGTTTGCCATAGCAATGGTCTCTCTGAAATGGCATGTATTGATTCAGCATGACTGGGTGTTGTTAATGTTCAGTTTGTGATGGTGAGTTCGGTCTTGTCCTGTCCATATTGACTTTTTGTGTTCTGTTTTCTGTACAGGTTTTTCACGGCTGTAGTATCCAAATTTGCTCCTAGGTGGTGCTGGTGTCTTTCTGTATCGCCATTGGTTAATGTTCTCTTGTAAAATTCAAGGTGTTGTGGTACTGTAATAAGGTAGAAGACATGACTGTTAAGCATCAAGGGTGTGGGATTTCAGCGTCAATATGAAAGGCTCGGATTGAAAATCGCCTGGATCACACAGAAGCTCATGCCCCGACATCATCTACAGAACAGACACAGAAATATTTTCTGTGAGCTTGTGTTGTGATCACTGGCTGCTTTATATTGCAAATGGGAACTCGCAGCATTTAGCAGACATGATGGTACTACTGAAGATGTTACAGTGACTTATTTCCGTTCCAGAGCATTTATATGCAGCCGTGGCATAACTGATCACCACAGTTGAGGGAATAAGTTAAAAACCCTAACCAGCTACTAACATACTAATATACAGTGGTCTCTGCATTTTAAGACCACCCAGAAAAATGTTGTCTTAATTTAACGGGTTCTCAAAATTGAAGGATATTTACGTTAAAAATATACTAGAATTATTGCATTGATGGCCATTCGTAAAATTGAAGAAGTCCTAAAACGGATGGGTCTTAAATCGCAGTGGCCACTGTAAACAACTTCATTCAATTTCAGGTCCTGATGCTGTGCTTCATGAAGTTCAAAGAAAAGACTGCAGTCTATATATATAGTACATGTAGGCCTGTTCATGTATCCCATTTTCCACACCTACATGTTACCAAACCGGAACATTTGCCTATGTTCCTGCAAGGGAAATCCATGTTTTACCGGTACTGTGATGTCTTTGTGCTACATGACTGTGTCTGGTTGTTTCTGGCCACTAGCGAGTCCACCTGAAGATCACCATAGACGAGGCTGGTTATGAGGACTACAAGGTCGTACAGGACAAGGAACAGCTCAACGAGCTAGAGCTGCGCATACGGAAGCTCATTGACAGCACCAACAAGATCAAGAAAGAGCAGGATTTTCAGAGGGTCAGCAGAAGCACTGTGGGATGTTTCAATGCACTTATATGGCACACTACTTTTCACCTCCAACATGAGCCCATATTAAACATGTTCAACCAGCCCAGCACCGTTGTATGCACTGAAAATTGATCTCGAAATAACAATGTTTAAAAACTTTGGAACCATAAATAACACTGTGAGCACGCAACACGCCATGGAAGCAGTGTAGCTACTAAAAACTATGAAAGTACTAAATACTGAATATGCTGAAATTTGAGATCAGATTTGTTGGGTATGATCTGTCTCATGCTTCTGGGGTTATCTGGTCAAAGTTCTTCTGCAGACTGTGGGAGTCCATTGATCAAGGAAAGTGGCTAATATGGACAGTGCTCTGGTCTTAAATTCTTGAAGTGATGTACTGGGTAGTGTGGATAATGTTAAACTGAAATGTCACTAATAATGACTTCGCTGTGGTTGGCTTTAACTTGGTCTCACAGTAACCATGTTTGTAGAGCTTGTAGTTCATCTTGTTTTAGTCTTTACTAATATGTATTGAAATTGCATTTGATTCTTTTTAGCCATTCCTCACTTTAGTGGATACTTTGCACCAATTACATGTATTCTCTTAGTATTGTTTTGATTCTTCAATAGCTTTTGCCACCTTATTCAAATAGAGACGTTCTTTTCTTTTTATGTTCATGAGATGACAGCCTTATAACATATTTGCAACATCTGGATATTTTTGGTAGCAACACTAGGGTTGAACAAACCTGTTAACTCTTGTCGAGCGCATGAGTATGGCATGCTCAATTCAGTTTGCAGTATTTATTGTGGTAAAATGAAGATTTCTTCCACTTCATAATCGTATTGATCCTTTACAGTGGTTATGACCAACAGGAAACTGTGAATCCTTATATCCGAAAAGTATATATTATATACATGTGTATATATATGAATGTAAATATCTGCAATGTAGCCTACAGCCACAGTTTACAGTAAACCCTTTCATTGTCTGTAGTTTGGGGAATAGCATTTATAAATTGTCTAAAATAGCTTTTATGCTTGGTTTAGTGATCATAAGTACATGTAGAACGCTTTTTTGCACCTGGAGGGTCTTTAATTTCAACTAAAATTTCAGTGTTGTGTTACATTATACATGCAGCTAGCTAGCTCTTCATTTACTTCTTGGCATTGATTTAGCCACTTTCTTTTCTCTTTGAAACTCTTTTTGTTTGTTTGTTCTTGATGCGTGCACTTTCTTTTGCTTGGTAGCAATGTTAGTTGTGGTTCAGGTGTGCAATTGACAGTAAGTTTGCACAGTGGATCCTATATCTACAAACCACCTGCGGCAGATTTCTTTTTAAAAAAAAAAAGTATAAAAGCTGATCTTAACGATGAAAAAATGATGATTGTGATTACTGAACTTCAGTTAATTTTTGCACTTAAAGATGTTTCAAAAGGCTGGCCCTGGTACTTTGGGAAAACCAGTAACAGTTGTCCTTACACATGTACACCACTGTGCATGTACTTCATTTCAAGCCTGCCTTGGGCATTCTAAATTGAGAGGGTCCACTGTACAGACCTGCCATTTCAGAGAGACTTGTATCAATTCAGTCATCTGTTAATTTTTTGCACCCTTCTAAAGTAGTACATGTAGTAGGATTTTTTTCTGCACTAAAACTCTTCAGTTGGAGTTCGAATATTATTGCCACATATTAAAGGTTAATATTTAGTACAAAAAAATTTAACATGGAACTGCTGCTTCTACGGGTACATATCTATGAGTGAATGTAGTGCTGGTAGTAGGTTTTATTTTCTTAGTCTTGACAAAGATCACTTTTGTGTTGTCTTTTGATAACTTAATCATGATAATTTACAGGTTTGCATCAAATCTTAATACCAGCTGGAATTTTGTACAGTACACATGGTACAGTATGCAGTAGCAAATGTAACCGATTCAAGTGTTTAATTAGTTAAGCAATCAAATCACTAAGTCCGCATCGTAAACAAAATCATAGTCCAATTAATATAAATATGACTGTAACTACCTGTCAAAACATTGGCTCCTGCTTGAAAATGAAATACAACGGTAGCAAACCAGCATTGTGAGCAATACTGTTTCATCATGCACATGTATTGGATTTCTGAATGTTTTAGGCTTTTAGCACACGTTTAATGCTTTGCTTTGTTGGTCCGGTTTTCCAGTATCGCGAGGAGCGATTTCGGCAGACGAGTGAGAGCACAAACCAGCGCGTCCTCTGGTGGTCCATCGCCCAGACGCTCATCCTCCTGCTCACTGGGTTCTGGCAGATGCGACATCTGAAAGGATTCTTCGAGGCCAAGAAGCTGGTGTGATCATGCTACGTCATCGGAAAGCGATACTCGCGACAACAGTGCTGGCAAGCAGTCTTTTTTGCCTCGTTCCGTTTCAAGTCATATTGTTCTCACACAGCTAATTTAAACAGTTTGTGTCTTCGTTTGTCTTGGGGCTCTGCTCACATTGGCCTGATGTTCCTTTTCTACTGTTTTAGTGCCAGTAACATGATTTGAAGTATTATTTGAAGTTGCTAGGAAACTGTTGGCTTTGGATGAGCATGATACACATGTAACTAAGCCCAGACTGTTAATCCATCAATATATACATGTACATGGGAAGACTAGAATTATCAGCCAGGCAGGACGAAAATTTATGTTAAAAGTGGTTTGCAGTGATACGATGTATGAGCATTTGTTCAAAGTAGTCATGCCAAATCTGTTGTCGCAACTTAGTGTATCTTTTATACAAATTATACCACCCTAGGTTACTTTTGCGAGGAAATAAGAACTCCCTACATGCATCTGTAAATTAAGTTTACAGGCCTGTGCATATGAAGTTCAATCCATGCACTACATTCATGTCCAACTAATCTGTACCTAAATAGTACCGCTACCTACATTCCATGGATGTGCTACAAAACTAAATTGCCACCATATTATGGGGGTGGGGGGCTTCAGATATCGTTGCAGTGTGCCTTTGTGTACATACTTTCCTGGGCCATGATAATATTCCTGTGTGGCAGATTTTGAAAACGGTTTCCTTGAATGCGTGTGAATGTGCCACGCTTCCCTTTCTGTCTGTGCTGGTGACATCTTATGTGGTTTGTAGGAAATTTCACACTGTGTACACAATGTCCTTGTTGTGTGTGCTACTTTCCCATGTATAAATGTCTGCTTTAATTCAATGTTTTTTGTGTGCGTGTGTAAGGTTTTCTTGCTATTTCTGCGGTGGGTTATTTCATTGTATGTAAAGGAATGAGTGATGCTACATGTAATATCAACTTTGAGTACCGTTTTGGGATAAATGTCAATCATACTTATTCTTCCCCGATGTTGCCAGGTGTCATTTGGACAGAAGGCCGTTACACGTAGACTTCAATGTAGACCGATCAAAGTTTGCGTAAATGATAAAATAATCTTGTGACCATATACCACAAAATGGTTTCGCTGCAAATATTGTGTGAATATTTTACCATAATTCTTGGATGTTCTAGCATGCTAAAGGGAAACGGTGAACTCCAGTCTCGTTTTATCAGCATTTGTCCACTGCTGATACTGGTAAATTAATGCACGTGTTATCTTATACAGCATATGTGAAATGTGATTGTTGCTTGGCCATAGCATGCATAGAGAACATAAAGTACTTGTACATCTATATGTATGACTAGGAATGCGATTGATGTAATCTGTAAATATGACACCGCACACAGTCACATGTACATGTAAGTATACAATGTGCGTTGTGTATGCGGGAGAGTGTGGTGTCAGCAAACTGGGTATTATTGTAGCAAAAGACAAAATTTCCAATTTAGTTCTATAGATAACGGCGAAATGCACTTTCATCAATAGTTTATAGCGTTTGTGTAGCAGCAAGCCACCCTCCCAAGGTTTGAGGTCTCGATAATACTTGAGCCCAAGTTTGGACTTAATTTGAAGCGACTAATATCAGCCCTGTGATCGGCTAAGAATCTGACTTAAGTCAAAACTTAGACTTGAGTGTCTTTCAGAACTCCATCCCCAGCTGTTTGTCAACCTCAGTTTCAGTGGATTGTATGAGAGATGGCAATAAAATTGTGTTTTATTTATAGATACAGTATTTGTTTGGTTACTTTATTGTGCTTAGCATATTAGAGGATAACATGCAAAAGTATCAAAGCACGATTGTAAAGAAGATGCGTGTGTCCTGAAGAAGATGCATGTACATGGGCAGCAAACTATATTTCTTGATATTAAAAACTATATTTCACAAATTAAAGCTAAAGTGGCAAATTTTATACCAGTACTAATGCTAGGCGAAGGAAATGTATTTTGTAAAAAAAAGTTTTATTACTTTGAGCGCACAAAAAGAACTTGAAAACATAAGCCCACCCCGCCCCACCCACCCAAACTTGGAGCAAACTTGTCAAGTTCTACATGTTAAGTAACCTTTACATCATCACACTGGTGACATTCATAGTATTCAATGTTCCCATATATCCGTGACTCGTAACATTTTACAAAACAGTTGCATTTTAGCAAACCTATATGCATGCCAGCATATATCCATTCAGAGAAGATGCTATTTGCGTGTGAATGTTCCCTTAATAGTCTTTCCACATTTCTAGAAAACTCCCAGGCACTTACACATGGACGCACCTACATTGTAAATGTACATAAGCATGATAAGAATCCCTACAAAAATAACCTTAATTTTGCGATTGTCTTGATTCATGAAGCAAAATACCTACATTTCATGAAGCAATATAACTACATTTGCGAAGGCTAGTTTTTTATCGGGGGTAAGGCAAACTTTCACTCTACACGAACATGCACAAGGCAGTACAATGACTGCCCACAAACAGTGAATTCAGTTTGTGACATCCTGGGGGCTTATTGTCACCACACCGTGCTGGGGTTGGCTTGGTAGGCTCTATAATCAGCCACTCTGAACATGGACAGCTCGGTCTCATTTTCTGGAACAAAAAATTGGTAGTTCTTGTAACAATCTGTGATGGAATGTACAGTCGGACTCTTTACGGTCCCTGCAATTTAAGGCCCCTCAAGAATCCCTCCGTTTTAAGACAAGCCATCCAGTGACATGACATTTTCAATACAAATATCCATCCGTGGTAAGACCCTAGTTCGATTTAAGATCATATTTTCTGGGTGAATGGGCAATCTTAAAATGCAGGGACAACTGTAGTAACTTAAGACACCATAGGGATGACAATAACAGTGAAAAGAAGCAGCAAATCTTTGAAATGGACCCCAGTACATGAATTTGGCAGCCAATTATATATGTATATGTAGGATGGTTTTCAGAAATACTCAATGTAATGCTATAATAAATTTTATTACTAGTATAATGCAACGTAGGACCTTTGTAAGGAATGTATAGTTATCTTTACAGATACAGAAATCATTATGCACAATGTATGTAGAGAGGGTCCAGAAATTGCACTGACCTATGCCATTTCCTGCCAGGGACTTTGCAGGATCCAGAATTAGATGATCATCATCCTCTGTGTTGATTACTGGATCTGTTGTCTGAACGTAAAATTAAACTATAAAAGCATATGATGATTAAAGGATATAGTGTTTTAAACGTATTCAAATCGCTGCAAGTTTGTCATTCATGTAGCATGATTACCGGTAGATACATGTGTGATATTGTACCCAGTAACAGGGAAACACATGGGTCTATAAAATATGGCCCGATTTGAGTTTTATTTTTTAACAGAGAACTACGAATTTCAGATCATTATTTAAGACCCCTTTCTGAATTATATATCACTATTTAACAGCCATGGTGAGTCGCAGATCACTCTTTAACAGAAGATTGTCATCAGATCATAGTTTTATAGGTGGGCTGACTCACGAATCGGCAGTTAACAGGGGCACCAAATCGCTAATCGCTCTTTAGTGAGGAGAGCAGATCGTGACTCGCAAGATAAGAATTTGCTCAGTTCACTAGATCGATTTGCCCAAACGGCCGATTCGATTTTAACCCATGTGTATCCCTAGTAACAGGATGCATGCACTGCTTATTGACCAAAAATACAGTTTCTACACCACTACACGTACATGTATAGGGTAATCCTTCAATAAGGACACTCGTTATAGCCATATGATTCTGTCCTTATTAGAGAGGTGTCCTTAGGTCAGAGTGAGCATAAAATGCATTTACAGTACGGTACTTCGTGTCAGGATTGGTGTCCTACAATGTATTTTGCCATATACCTTTGATCCATGAGCCTTGTGCTGTATCTTCAATGTGTCTAAAAATTAAAATCAAATGGCTATATAGGTATGTATCCCTCTGGGGTATGTCTGTATATACAATATGTAGCATGATTATAGTAGGAACATAATCATTATAGTCAATATAACATTATAACAAACCTTCAATACAGTGTAATTAATCCACACTGGCATTGCTAAGGGCTGATATGATCATGTGATATACACAAAGCACCTTGATCATTTTTGTCCCAAAAACATTGCATGGTTGACTTAAAAGCATTTATCCAAAACTTATCTGCAAAATGTACACGATGCACTTGATCTTATAAATTATATTGTACTGTTAACATTTTTAGCTCTGCTTGACTGTGTCAGCAGAGCTAATGCCGTGGCGCGGGCGTCCGTCGTCCGTCGTCCGTCCGTCCGTAAAACGGGTTTTCTCAGAAACCGTCAAGCAAATTAATGCCAAATTTGGTGGAAAGGTAGCTATCCACCATATCTCCAGACCATTTTTTCCGTTTTAAAAAATTTTTGGATTTTTGAATTTTAACGATTTTTTTTCGTTTTCGTTAACATGGGAGCCTAGGGGGGTGAAAATTTCAAAATGCTACTCCTCCCACAGTTATGATTCTTTTTCAACCAAACTTTTTCTAAAAATTCCCTGTGTCAGTCCTCATAAAAGTTACTTATAGGAATTTTGAATTTTCAAATTTCAATTTTTTTAAAAAAGATTGAAAATTTTGTTAACATGGG
>JAAUYG010045816.1_pt1 | contig 17269 bp, 14 predicted proteins | sample 7278091 | NCBI WGS metagenome assembly JAAUYG01 (sample SAMN14350201, study PRJNA611818) | marine sediment metagenome | isolation source: surface marine sediment (0.6m) | place: French Polynesia: Moorea | collected 2018-08
ACTACTACTACTACTACTACTACTACTACTACTACTACTACTACTACTACTACTACTACTACTACTACTACTACTACTACTACTACTACTACTACTACTACTACTGTTAGACTACTTATAATCATCTTGGTACGATATTTGGTTGGTCAGTCTACCATAAAACCTCTACTGCTTACCATACGATGTCTAACATTACTGAGCACTGCTTTTAGCGCCATGCCTACCCTGTACGTACATGTAGGTTGCTTAGTATCAGGAAGCCCAATGTAGTTTTAATGATATGCATTAGTTGTAATTTGCTGTTATGATCGTTCTAACAACAATATACAATCACAATTTCCTTGTTTTACTTCTACCAGGTATCGGTGTTGGCATGTGCGTAGTATCTGCCCTGGTCGCCATCTACTACAACATGATCATCGCCTGGTCCATCTACTACCTGTTCGCTTCCTTCACCAGCTACCTGCCCTGGACAGACTGTGACAGGTCGTGGGCTAACGACTGTAAGTAGACCACCAGTGGTCTGTCTGTAACTGATCTCATATATTCATTTCGTGCTTATTAAAGTGTGATCATGAATAAGGTGGACCCTATTAATTAGAGATAGATAAAGGTTGGTCCACAACACCCGTTAATTTTCATTTAGCATTAAGTCCAATTAGTTGTATTTAATAGCCAAACAAGTCCGGGGTGATTGTATTTGCGTAAACGATGGTCGTTGGTTTCTCAAAGAGAGATGTTCTGTAAATTAAGTACAATGTAGGTATCAGTTATATTGAAAGTTTCCTCCCGGTACTCCTAATATGTTGTCTTCAATTTTTGTCGATGCCGAATTCTATGGCAAGGGGTGCCACTTATAGAGGGCGAGGCTAATGTATACATGCGCATATTTTAAAGAATTGCTTAATTACGAGTATCCATTGGACTCCGACAAAATCGTTTGGACATTGCTCTATTTTTTGACACGATGTGCATTGAAAATCTGCGGCGAGCCCTGCTGAAAAAGGCAAATAATAATACAAATTTCTGTAAGGGGTTCCGTTACTGCATATATGCATGTAATCTGTACACAGGGCCGAAAGCTTGCTTTCGTGGGTTGTTTCCACAGGAATAACGCAACCGTTTGAATTAAGGCCAGATTGGCAAAGTTACCAGTGGTGTTAAATAAGGGGTCCTACTGATGTTTAAACATGCACAAAGTATATATATTATCGATGTTGTCATTTTGCAGGGTGCGAAGACTACTTGAAGGACCTGAGGGGTCAGAGCGAGGCGGATTGCTTTGGTATGGTGAACCCTGGATTGGAGTACAATGCCACTGCTGGCGTGTGCTGGGAGCGGAACACCACACTCGCAGACGCAGAATGGAGGCCGTACGGTATCTACAACCAGACCTTGGCCAGGGAAACCAACCCCACATGGAAGAGGACTCTGGCCACGGAACAATACTTCAAGTAAGCAGACGTAGTTGATACCTAGATTGTCTGTGACAGTGATCCTTTTAGGCGAAAAACTACTGAAGCAACTAAATCTCAACAAAGCCACCTCTATAATATGGAAAAAGAGAGTAGTGCTGTATTTAGAAGAGTCATACCAGCTGAAATATGTTTTAACAAGATATAATGGTAAAGCTCTTTGATGGCTAGCTAGTTCTATATTTTATCGGCAGGCTTATCTAATACGGTAATGCAAATTACACGTCATATTAAACTTTATTAGGTATTTTGTGTTGGAAACGTAATCGGTGAAGGATATATAAAATCATTGCAGTAGTTATAGCGTAGTTTGCTTCACACAATGTCGTTTAGGGTTCATTCATTCAATTCCATTGCCCCAATAATTAATTGGTTTAATTCCCCAATCGCACTCTTAGCAGTATGGCCTTTTTATGCTCACGATGAGACTGTAATTTACTGACAAAGACTACTTTACCTCGACCACATTATCTTGCCGGTCATCTTGCCTGGACGATAACAACACTAGCTGCTCTTATACCTGCATATTAAATTCGGCAGTTTGTGTCGTTTCCAGCCGTCGCGTGATCCGCAGAGATTTTGGGTCCATGGATAACTTTGGAGAGATTCACTGGGATGTGACACTGTGCCTAATCTGTGCCTGGGTAATCGTCTGCCTCAGTCTCATCAAGGGGGTGAAGTCTTCAGGAAAGGTACCTACCTCCTCACATCGAACTCAGCCACAGTTACACGTCACACCTCTATCTAATCCCCATTCCTTAGCAGAGCAAAACGTTCGGCGTTTTACTGTTGCAGAAACAACGTCGCACTGGTCATAAAAATTAGTTATAGTTTGAAAGGGTGGCCTTAATCCATTCCGAATTGCAAGACTGGTACTTATTCGGAATTAGTGATAGTTTGCAACAGTTACCTTAATCCAAATTTGGAGAGACCAAACGCGAATTGCATTGAACGTCTGTATGTTAAAATGGCCATTGTCTTGGCCTTTGAAATACAGAGTAAGACCGTGCCTTGACATCGCTTTTAATTCAGTGCGCGTCCAAGAACAATAAGGTGTCTGTATTGCTTTAACAAAGCCTTTCCAAAATGTTTAATTTCCACCTGCTGTCCATGAAGCTTCAATGCCCATATCATCGTCTGCTTACCTCAGTGTAGCCACTCGTCACGCTATTTAGCAATAACCCTTTACTACTGAAACCACCGAGGCCTACTGTGGTTATATCTCTGTGATGTAAGGATTGCCTGGGATTAAGTTTATTTCAAAATTCACTTTGGCAATGATGCTGTTCACATAAAGTGAAGTAGATGTCTGTAACATGGTGTTTCTAATAGTCTTGTTTTGTCTGGTCACTTTTTTGTGTTTAGGTGGTGTACTTCACTGCACTGTTCCCCTACGTCGTGTTGGTTATCCTGTTGGTGAGAGGTCTCACTCTCAATGGATACTACGAAGGAATCACCTTCTATATTCTGGAGCCCGACCTGTCTAAGCTGAGTGACTCCACGGTGTGGAAAGATGCTGCCGTTCAGATCTTCTTCTCGCTCTCAGACTCCTGGGGAGGACTGATCGCCCTGGCCAGTTACAATCGTTTCCATAACGACGCTCTCAGGTGAGTTGTAGCTTGGGGACACTCTCTTTGGTCTGCGACTTTGAGGACACTCTCTTTGGTCTGCGTTATACGAACACGAGAGAGAGAGAGAGAGAGAGAGAGAGAGAGAGAGAGAGAGAGAGAGAGAGAGAGAGAGAGAGAGAGAGAGAGACCCCTCATTTTCTTTTAACCTTTCTCATGTACAGTCTTTATGACTATTTTACAAAAGGCACAAGATATAAGTTTGAGTGTTAGCACTTACAGTGTATATAAAAATTACTGCTTCATGCGTTGGCAATATTCACGCTGCTACTAGCATGGGCAAAAATACACGTACTTCATAATTCCGTCACCCAATGGCTTTTCCATCGAGCAATTAGATTCACTGGGATATTCTTCTGCATATAATATTAAACAAAAAGGATGAAGTTCACTCAATGTCTAATGTTATCGCAGAATAATTTCCTTATCCGACCCCGTGTCCTATAGCTCCCCTGTGATACCATTGGCTCCGTGGCTGTTCCTTGCTGTACTGTTACGTTGTGCCTTATTCCAGAGATTCTTTGATAGTTTCTATTGGCAACTGCCTCACGTCGTTCTTCGCCGGTTTTGTGATCTTCTCCTTCCTGGGTTTCCTCGCCTACAACCTGGACACTGAGGTTAAGGACGTCGTCCAGAGCGGTAAGCTTTGCTAGTTACGCCGATACAAAATACACTACGTTGGCTGGATATGGGAGGACGTAAGCAGTTTTAGCACACCAACTTGAAGGTATTTTGGGGGCCATCTGGTACATATCATTGTTTTCTTAAATACAATTGGAAAAACACTACTCTTTCTACAGTTAACATTCTTTAAAACCAAACGTATTAAAGAGACTCCCTTAAAAATCCAAATAAACGTTACTTATTGGAATTTGGAAATGAAGAAAAATGAGATCTAACAATGTAGTCACTGGGAAAATGTTAATTATTTACAGTAGGGGGTAAGTATTTAGAGTATAGGGTTACTTGTGATCTAGCTTGATACTTCAATGGTGCATTCAGTGCATATGCCATTTCAGAATAATATTTCCAAATTGTTACTTCTCTTACGGTTGTGATTATAGTTTACATGTAAGATCAAACATTTTATTTGCTTCATTCAGTGTAGGCTTTCCAATCAACTTGTAGCTGTAAAATACGACAAAATACTATGTACCCAAGCATTCTCGAATGGGCCGCCAGCCGAGCATTACGGTATATCTACATGGAGCTTGCTTGTTAGCTTGCTAGGAGGCTTTTCATATTTTCAGTTGCATTTTTATATATTGCAGATGTAGACTTGGTTACAACACATATAATCGCAAACAGTGATCGTACTGGGCAAAGTCTTGTCTTTTGTTTTTTTCAGAATATGCTGTGTGTATCCAAATAAAAATACAGGCGTTAATGTTATCTTGTTACCTCAAAGATGGTCTGTATCCCCTGTTATTTGTATATTGACTTAGATTTACTTTCCTTCAAGGTATGGGACTGGCGTTCATCGTGTACCCTGATGCCGTGACCCGCATGCCTGTGTCTGTGTTGTGGGCAATCCTCTTCTTCATCATGTTGATCACCCTGGGTTTGGATTCCGAGGTATGGACGTACCGTGTAGTCCAGGGATAGAGCGAACTTTTTTCCGCGTTTATGTGATTGCCACTGATGGTTCTGATATCAGATGATCTGTGTCTGGCTTGACCTTATTTCAGAAACTATATCGCATTTAAATAAGACAAAAAATTGTTATATTGCTTATAAATAATACTCGGTCAATTCATTACTCTGCAGCTTCTCAAGCTGGCTGGTTAAATAGCCCGTTATGGTCCAGTAATGAATTGACCTCGTAAAGGTATAACAATATATTAAGGACTCGTGCGAGTCCTAAAATCTGTTGGGAAATACAGATCAAGCCGCTCGCGATAAAGGATAGGCATACATGTATAGCGATGTTAAATCTTTAAAACTGAAAAGCGATTCTGTATCGTAGGACGGAAAGGCAGTGTTTAACTACTAATGCAGAATCGTATAATTTGGTTCTGTATTGACAAAATTATTCGGCTCATACATGTAACATATGCATATTGCTCGCTGGTCTGCATGGCATAAATCCCAGAGGGTGATAGTGTTTAACCATCTTTAACCGAATGTTCGACAGTACAATGCATGCAATGATCTTAAGCCTAGACATGTTATGTGTTTGGTGTTGTGTTTTTCAGTTCGCCCTTGTAGAAACTGTGACCACGTCCATCATGGATCAGTTCCCCAGGACGAGGAAACACAAGTGGGCGGTTATCCTGGTAGTTTCCATCATCGGCTTCCTACTTGGACTGACTCTCTGCACCAATGTAAGCAACATTGCGCATTGTAAGAACAGCCGAGCCGTGGAATTTGTTCAAAGGATATGGGCACACTTGTACTTAAATAGAGAGTTAGGCATTCTACAGCGAAGTTCGGAATTAAGATTGGGGGATAAAATGGCCTGACCTTCCAGACAAAATACAGTTGCTGCTTATAACTAATATTCGAGCAGTATTAGTTGTCGTCTTTCGATATTGAGCTTAATTTATAGGATGGTCTTGTGGCGAGTTCCACCTGTATTTAGTATTTCGAATAAATTACATGTACTTGCACCTAGCGTGTAGTATACAATGTATGTATATCAGGCAGTAAAGATACTTTTTTACATTTCCCCCAGGGAGGTGGTTATCTACTGCAGCTTATGGACACTTACTCGGGCGGCTGGAATGTGCTGATAATAGCATTTTGCGAATGTATCTCTGTGGCCTATGTGTATGGTAAGTTCATGTACATGTAGTGTTGCCTTTCGACGAGAGCAATACAACTACTTTAGTTATTATAAACCTTATTACAGCTATGATTGGAAACGCTTATATTGAGATATTTCAAGTTGGACCTTAAACCAGGACACCTCCACTTCAATGAGTACGTGCTGCTTCCTTAGTTTTAGGGGACACCGCTTGGGCTAAAAATATTATATTATGTGTACGTACGTACATTTTATCGGACTTGCAATGGTTTGTAAAGGATATCTCAAGACACATTTGGTCCTTCTCTTCAGGATTCTGCCGCTTCAAGGAGGATATCCGTATCATGTTGGGTAATCGCCCTTGCTGCTGCTTCCCCTGGAACTGCTGTTACTGGTACTGGGCCATCATGTGGTACTTCTTTACTCCAGTCGGCGTTCTGGTAAGAAGTCAGCTAGGATAAGACGTATATTCACTTTAGGTATGAGCTTAACTGAAAAAGAAAGCTTCAACAAATCTGAATGAGCTTGACTCGGACCTTCCACAGTTTGCTCGCAGTGGTACTGGTTTCCACACATGGGATTTCCTCTGTTTGTGTTTAATGATAAAGTATCATATAACAATGCTCCTTTACGAGGTATAGATGTAAGGTATCACAAACGCATGACCTTGAATTTGACCTTTTAGGGTCACTCAAAATCAAAGCCAATTATATAATTGGACTCAACACATGTGACTTCCTATGGGTGCCTTGATGCCCATTATATACATCTACTTTGTTAATTGCACAGGTTGTATCTACATCTGTACATAGTTTAAGTGAAAGGACCACGCCATTTACATAATGAAATATATCATGCTATCTGTTTATACGTACTGTAGATTGGAAATAGACCTATGACACATGCAGACATTCGATACCTTGCTGTTCCAGTTTATCATGATCTACTCGTGGGTGGACTATGAAGACATCACCTGGGATGAGTACGTGTATCCCCAGTGGTCCGTGGCGCTGGGCTGGCTTATGACAGTCTCTGTCATCATCGGTATCTTCGGTACTGGAATCATCATGATCATCGTATACGCCTGCCAAGGGGTAAGGCACTGGTACACAATTGTACCCACGCTCGGACCACAATGTTTGAGTTAAAAGAAAAAAAATACATGAACAAACTATTTCGCCCTAATTGTGTTGATTTTGTTGTTAAAATGCTCCTTGAGCTCTGTTTGCCGACAGGTGTAAAAACAAATATTTTCTTATTCCACGAGTAGGTTTTCGCAAACATCTGTTTCTCTATTAAGCTGTAATTTCCATGTATAATATGGTAGAACAAAAGGGGCTGACCAAAAACATTAGTATAAAATGCTATCGGTCAACAATGTATGGGCGAATATAAGCTTTACAAAGGCATTCTGGTGGAGAAGCAGTAACTGATATCCGTAAGAGTCTACAACTCCTACAAAATGTGGAATCGAAGGCAAATATTTAAATATTTTATTGCTTAAATAATGTCTTCTTTTCTACCAGAGAGATATCTCCGAGCTGTTCAAGCCTAGCAAGTACTGGGGTCCGGCGTTGAAGAAGCACAGACGGCTTATGCTTCGCTACCTTGAGCCCCACCAGGTAGACCTGGATCCTTATGGTCTGGACGAAGACCACGACGCTGGGAGAGTGGAGATGTCTAAGGTAGGTACCATTGTATCAGTTGGACTTAAGGCAAAGGTTGTTTGCTCAATAATAAATTAAAGTGTTCATGCATAAATCTCCTAAGCTGTAAATCTTTAATTAGTGTATTAACACTGGATCACAAACGAATAACATTTCTACAGTGAAACCGTTAAATCTACTACATCGGAATTTTGTAATGATTTGTAAAAGATGAAAAGGCTCACAGTAATGTTTATGCATAATGTGCTTATAGGGGCGTTTATATATGCCTTTGTGGGACATTGTACGGATAGCTAATCAATGACAAATTACTTTCACTTTATATAATCTATGTTGCAACTGCCCGAGACAATGACTAAGCACATTTTTTGAAGGATAGAATTATTTAAATTTGAGCTACGTCCGCTTACAAATACTTGTACCCGATCTCTCAAATTGGCATACATGTAATGTATGTATATGAACGTTTGTTTTGTTTCAGCCGTCCTATGGAAATGACAACGAGGCTTTCAACACAGCTGCGTACGATGGCGTTGGAGAGAAGTTCTAACCTCTCTCCACTGTGGCTGTGTGTCACCTGTCCCCAAAGAGACTCACGTTATACGTGTATGGTGACGGAATAGCATTGACTGCTATCACATTGTTGATGCCGTTGTTGTTTCTTTAGCATCATATCAAAAGATATCACAACGGATAACTCGTGAGGTACCGCGCAGATCAAATATCAAACGTGTACAAAATGCTGTCGTTCATGAACCCTTTTCGAGCTGTATTATATTGTTTTAGAAAACTTTGTAAATTACAGAATGTACGCTGGAGGCGGGACGCTTGACACCTCCGAGGTGCCGTAATGTGGTGTTTACAAGCCGTATTGTGTATATATACGTACATGTACTTAAAAACTTACAGTAGACCACACGTGCCTGCAATGTCATTTAGGGAACTGTCATTTATGTTATAGAATCGCACTGTTCATTGTGTCTAAAGTTATTCAAGAAGGCACACTTTGTTGAAATCGGACATTCAGGAAGTGATTAAGCTGGTGCCGTTGAACGGTGAAGCCGAGCGCAGGGAGGGAGAGACCGCGAAATTCTAGACTCGAAAAATCCATTTATGCAAAATCGTTCAATAGGACCATGCCGGGTTTATATTTTTATACAAATTGTAGTACATTCCCTAACCCATGTTTTTCTACGTATTTAATTGGAACACTGTAGAGGAAACACCAAACAGCGTAGACCACTTCTACAATTTTTAGTTCGATAAATGTAGCCAGCAGGTTGGGCTAATAAAGAAAATTTTAAAAACTGGCTTTGATTCGTGTGATGGAATATATCCTATCCATGTACATGGATGCATCGTTCAGTATAAGTCCAGAATTTGGTTTTATGTGGTTTCAGCACTGTTTGAGTGCATCTAATGTATTTCCAAGTACTTGTTTTGGATATACACGGCGTTCTGATGTTCAAGCTGACAGCAGGATAAATACCGATAAACCTTTCAATATTACTGAAAAAAATGGATCGACACTTTCAAATGCTACATACTGTTACACAAGGTGGAATTATCACCAGGCAGTCACCCATTTTAAGACCAAGCACATTTGTTTTATTATTCAGCCAATGCGCACATCACATAGCACAAAGTGGAAATACTACATCTTGTACACAATATTTAGGTTTGGGAACGCGTGTCTCTTTGCGAAAGATCAATTGAAAACGTACAGAAAACCTAAGCTTCCTAAGCTGTGAAAAAGAGGCCCACTGCCCTTAACGTTCTGCTTGAAGTTTTTTCAGAAGAAACAAGCACAGCTTTATGGATACTGGCAATGCACATGTAGCTGAGGTAAATTATCTTCTAAGTGCCATATACTGTTAAAATTCGGCAGATTGCCAGAAAAACTAATAGCCTGCATCCCCCCTGATTACCATGCTTTTCATGGAGTTTAGTTGAAATTCGATGAAAACTGGGGGAGCAGTAGTCTTTAGAAAATCTTAACATGGGAAATTTTGCAAAGTGCACCGAATGACCCCAACCTGAATTCATATGACAAGTACCCTATATTTGGAGTTCCTAGGACCGCGAGTCCCACATTTTCACCCTTTTCAGACTACGCCGGGCGTTTTCAAGATATTGCACATTTATGATTTTCTCATTGACTCCCATGTTAAAATTTCAAAGTGCCACAAATGCTTAAAACTTGACCTATTGCCAAGTAAAGTAACAGACTGTATTTGCTAATGGTACCCAATGTCCTCATGAGGTTTGATTGACATTGACCGTATTTGCCCATGATATCCAATGTCCTCGTGAAGTTTGATTGGCACTGAATGAAAACTGTTGGAGTAGCGTTTTGAAATTTCCAGCCCCATATGGTCCTGTGTTAACAAAAGTGCCAACAAATGTTTAATTTTTGGCGGATCGCTAAAGGTGCACGAATGACCCCAAACTGAACTCAAAACAATCACACATGAAAAGTACCCTACACATGCAGTACCCAGGATCCCAAGTCCCAAATTTTTGCCCATTTCGCTCGACGATCAGCCGTTTTCAAGATATTGCATATTTTAGGATCTCCCTATTGACTCCCATGTTAAAATTGCCACAAAAGTGCCACAAAATATTTATTTTGTGGCACAAAATATGCATTTTATTGTGGCAGATCTCCAACACATATAAAACTTTATAGTCCCTTATGACTGCCTTTATCGCAAAGTTTGGCTCAGATCTGATCAAAAGGAGTAGCGTTTTGAAATTTCCAGCCCCATAAGGTCCTGTGTTCAGATTGAAAGTGCCATAAAAATTTTTAATTTTGGGTAGATCGCCAAAACGTTTATAACATTTTATTCGCCTAGGACTACCTTATTTATAATAAAGCTTGGCTGCTATCGGATGAAAATTATAGGAGGAGTAGCGCTTTGAAATGTTTGCACCCATAGGTCCTATGTTAACGAAAAGGAAACAAATTCGTAAAAAAAATGAAGAGTGAAAATTTTGAAAAAAGACAAAAGAACGTCCGGAGATATGGTGGATAGGTATCTTTGTATAAAATTTGGCCTGGATCCATGCAGCGGCTTCTGAAAAACCTGAGTTAACGGACAGACCGACGGACGGACGGACAGACGCCAGTGCCACGACAGTAGCTCTGCTGGCAGAGTCAAGCAGAGCTAAAAATGCTGCTGTAGATGTCCATGTTATTTGTTTCCATCAAACCTTTCTCGTAGCTGGTTTATCATGGCCTCATTTACATATTCAGAATCAAACACTGGAATGTTGGCATACGTGGAGATATCATCTCCGTCGCTTGCTAACGGGTCACCGGACGTGTCCCAATACTCCCGTCTAACGTCACACCTGCTTTCCTGGCCTTCTGGAGCATAGCGACCGGATCTTTTGTCTAGTTTTATTGGATCCAGATACGCCATTTCCGTCTGCTGCTGCTGCTGCTGCTGGGTGCCTACGGCTCTCTCGGAATTTCCATAGTTAGTAGAGGAGGCCATGCCACGCCAGTCCAGTGCAATGCCTGGCGCCGCAGCTTGATAGCCTCCTATCGAGCCTGTAGCATACAAATGCTTTCCTTCTGGGCCAACCGGAACGTCTGGGAGTAACCTGTTGCCGTAGGGATGCCATTCTGTTGTCTGAGCATTTCGGTTCTCCATCCAGATGTCCATGGCCATCGGTTCCAGGACCTGAGTCATGGGCTGCACTTGTGGCGAGTCCTGCCTGGAAAAGTACCCAATAGGAATACGGTATAACCCGCTGTAAAGGTCATCACGGGAACACGATCAAAAGGTTTCTTACAGGAAGATTTACATTGCATATTCAAACGGAACAAGGAAGAATGCCCCTTGAATACAGGTGGAAAGATAAATAGTTGTTACTGCATTTTATTTATTATTTTTAATATGAATTGTCATTAATGAAGAAAACATTGAACGATTTACTTCACTTTGGAAACCTATCGAGCTTGCTTATTAAGTTGAAACTTCCACACTTGGTGTGCATTAGACGGAAAGGCTTGTCTCTACCATTTCGTTATTTAAGAGAAGGACCTATATATAGATTCGACACTTTAACAGGTACATACTATTATATACATCTGGCATGATATACAGCCATTGCGTACCGCATTTTATGGACGTTTTAATTGTCTAAAGTCTATTTATGAGATCTTGCATCTTATAGCGCTTCCAAACCTTGTGGCCGACTCCATTGCGGCTTTCGCACGCCTGTTTTGCCGATCTCGCCTGTCGCACACAGCGGCACAGATCCCCAGGATAAGCCCTATAGCTCCCAGTAGGCACATGGCTGCCAGAAACAACGGCCACATCATGGATCTAATGAGAGGCCTTTCTGGAGAGGTATTCCTGGTACCCCCTAAAACACATAGAGATTCATGAAATACTATTTTCCACCCCCACTCCCATTCTGAACATGGAAAGAACAATTTTTGCTAACATGTATCACCAGACTGAGTTTGTCGACGACCACAAGGAGGGAGACATAATAAAATGTGTTACTTCAGTCAACAAAGACTTCGTGGCCTTCAGGAAATGGTACAGTACAGTATCTAATTTAAAAGTACCCTTAACAACGACCTCAATGTTTTTAAGAGTTACATAGTGGTGACGGCTAATCTTCTGTAACCTTTAGCGAGGTTACCGTTTATGACTGGAGTAGAACACATTATGTGGGAATCATCACGTTCCCGACAGGTACAGTTCGGGGCTACTCCGGGGCAGGCAGACACACATTGGCCAGGATCAGTCACATGACGCACTGTGTCCAGATCTGATAAAGCTAGAGGGCAGAACAACAGAACAGCGTTGGTCAGGATGAGGCACTTGTCATACTGTCTTGAAATCTGATAAAGCGGATAGAACAACAGACGCAAATGGGTTACAGTGAGTCATTTGTTGCTCTGTCCAGATCTGATAAGGCTAGAGGGCAGGCACACATTTGTCACGGTGAGTCACTTGTCGACACCTAATAAGGCTAACTGGCAAAAACAGCATGCAGGAATTGGTCAGGTGAGTCATTTGTCGCATTGTGTCCAGATCTGATAAGGCTAGAGGCCAGACAAGAATTTGTCAGGATCATCCGCAGGCGAAACTGTGTCGAGTAGAGGACAGAAAAACAACACCAAACCCTCCTACTTCAAGAGGAATGAATATATAGTTTTCCCGGTTTTAATATTATAAATTTCGACACCATGGTAAAATACTGTAATAAAATTTCTATATGCAGACGTACCCATCCTGCCCAATCAAATTGTGCGTTAATATTGCAACAACACATTTTCTTCAAATTTAGATGCAAACACAGGACTACTCGCATATTCCATCAGCAGGACGAAGGGTATTTATCCAAGAATAAAAAGAAAAATTCATTACCTATGATTGTGCAGTTAAATTGACTCATCGTAACAAGTAATGGCACAATATTAAAATAATTGCGCAACATATTGCATGGATCTTACGACATACTGTTCGTATTGGTGTATACAGTCATGTTGCTGTTGGTCCATTCATGCAGGTATCGAAAAGTACAATCATGATCTCCATTGACTTCTAAAGGAATTCCCGAAAAGCCTAAGTCGACCTTGTAGATATCTACGAATGAAACGTCAACAAGTAGCTTGTCTACAAATGCCTCAACGGTGGACGTAACGTTGGCGAAGTCCATAACCATAAAGAGAATATGATGTATGTTCGGACGAACAGAGAACTGGGATATTATGATCTCCGTCGCGTCTGGAAATTGATACAAATACAGTCACACATATGTGTTTTGTCTTTTTATACAAGTACAGAGACGGTAGACTGGTTAAAACAGCCATTCTGTTGAATGTGTTTACATGTATGGACAAATTGACTCATATAATAGAATTTCATAATAGGGCAACTGCTGGAGTTTTTCTGATGAATAATGATAGAACATAGTCGTTACTTGGTTTAGTTTATGACCTATTGGTAATAAAGTATTAAAATAATCATAACGACGTCAGAAGTAGTAGTAGTAGTAGTAGTAGTAGTAGTAGTAGTAGTAGTAGTAGTAGTAGTAGTAGAAGTAGTAGTAGTAGTAGTAGTTTTTTGTTCACTTTAAGACCATATACCATACAATACACAATTGTCTGCCTATACGACAAACTAGTCAACCGCTGCATCTTTGTTGTCTTAAAACACGGGCAAAAGGCTTTCATGACCACATACAAAATCGTTGTTACGCGTTTTAAATGTACTTTTCAGACGTACAACGTCAAATAGATAGGTTGATTCACATGCAACCTTGTCCGGGAACCTTGTATCTCAGCACGGCTCACAAACCATGAAAACGTTGTTTGTTAATGTGCTAGACGGAACTGCTGAGATTTCATCGAGAAAATAAAAACACCAATTGTGTAACAACCATTTGGGCGATAATGTATATATAAAGCCTTCGGAAAATAATTTCTGATTCTGGTTAACTGTAATTTAGCAGCAATTAGCTTCACTTGGCAGCGTTGTTTGTAGTGACATCTGCATATTTCTTGATAAAGATGTTATATTTAAACTTCAAGCATAGCAAATACCAACTGGCGTTGGCATATGTATTTTTATTTTAATATTATTTTGCTTCTCGTTGTAGATATCCCATCTATATGCACATCCTATGACGCTGAGCAATTTGTGCTGGAGACAAAACCGGAAGAGGTATGACTAGGTGTGTCAGGTTCCGTGTCTGGACGTCTGTCGTTATTGATAAGATTACATGCGATAATGCGGGGGGAAATATGCATTAATTAGCTAATTCGCGGGCATGCTATTTGTATAAGAGGTGGAGTTTTTTTCTGCTTAGTAGGCAGCAAGATCCATACCTGGCTGCGGTCTACAGAGTCGATGTTCAATGCGGACTATTTAGATTTTTGTTTTCTAAACTTTGGTATCCGAACTCTCCGATATATTTCAACATGGAACACCTCAACTCAACACATCCCATAAATCAGCAACCTAGCTATGATAGATATGCAGAAATTACACACTTTATTATTAACCATACAACCACCAAATCCAAATCCAAATATTCCGTATTAAATATCGGGTCTGTATTTTGCCTGTGACAGGTGGGATTATTATTAAATTATTCATTTTTTATCGCCCACAGACGTAGAGTTTCAAATTGTAGGCCTACTATTTGAGCTCAACTTTGCTAGAAAAAGTGCAGTGACTATTTTAAGCAGATGCCCAACTGCCCAATTTCGCAGGACTCTTCTGTGTGGTGTCGATATCAGCCTCAGTCTAGTAGTCTTACATGCACTGTAGCGGGACGCAATGGGTGTGATATTCACTCAGGCAGTCTCCTTGGCCAGAGTAAACTATAAATAAGTGTTAGCATGTTAGCGGTAGGGTTTAAAGCATTAACCCAAACCGAAGTCGTCGTTCCAAAACATGATAGTCTCTTCTATCTTTACAGGGGATCCGTCTGTGTGTAATCGTCATCTAACGGCTCTGGGCCTGGTTGCCGACCCCAGTTTGTTGTAGGCATGCCGTGGGTGTTTCAAGTGTTGGTCTTGTCGTGGGTCCTACCATCTGGGTCGCGGTACAGTGTGTAAGGTATTGACGCCAGCCATTGTGAGTGGCTAGATGGCTATCACTAAGCCTATATGATCCTCTGCTGGAGAGGTTCACCCGGTGCAAAGAAGAGGCAGGAAGTATCTTTGCTAATACCATGGCTGCATTCGGATCGACTTACCAAGCGGCCAGCGCCGTACCAGGGAACAACGCAGCTGAACCCCCTGATCACGACCTAGACGGTTTTGAAGGATACTATGGCAACCTAACACTAAATGGAACCCAAGTCAACGTGAGTATCGGCGGTGACGTCAACGGGAATGATACAGTTGGTGGTTTCCCTGCTGACGTCATCGTTGGTGGTTTCCCTGGTAACGTCAGTTGGCCCGGTTTCCCCGGTAACGGGAGTGTGGAAGGCCTGAGTGGGCCGCCAGCGTTCCCGCCTCTACCCCCAGGTGTAGAGCAGCTCCAGATGACTGTGAGGATGTTACACCTGTACTTCCCCCCAGTCGCCTTCCCCCTGGGGATCGTTCTCAACCTGGTTTCCATGGTGATCCTGTGTAAACCCGTGTTCAGTCACCTATCCAGCAGTCAGTATCTCCTCGGTCTGCTGATTACCGACACGGTCCACTTGCTCTGGATCCTGCACCAGTGGCTGACCATCAAGGCTGTCCCTGTCTACTTCGTGGGCGGCTGGTGTCAATTTGTCACCTTTACCAAGGGCGTGGTTGACTTCCTGACGGTGTGGCTAGCGGTTGGGGTCGGGGTGGACCGTTTCCTAGCGACATGTTTCCCGGAGCGCGAGCAGGAACTGTGTACGGCTTGTAGAGCCAGGGTGGCTATCCTGGGACTGTTCTTTGTGGCCATGGTGGTCAACCTGAACACCAGTCTGCTGTCCGGCTTGGTGCCGGTATACCACAACACTGTGATCTGTACCACCATTCCGGCCTTCCAGTCCACGGTGGCGACACTGTCACACATAGATGTGTTTGTGAACGGTGCCCTGCCCAGCTGTCTGCTCACAGTGCTCACCCTAGGGACGCTCGGCTCGTTGCTAAGGGACTATTACGCCGACAGGCGGTGGTTGCTATGTCAAGGCAGGTATTCCAGCACCCCTACCCAGTCTCGAACCCCCAGACACGGCACTGCCGCCGAGAGAATAGCGGATATAGCTGAACGACAGCAGACAAGAGCCGCCGTCGTACTGGTATTCGTATTTCTCTTACTTAGTGTACCATACCACGTCCACCGGGTCTGGGAGGCGTCCCGCACTATCCGCTATCCAGGCACCCACACACCGCTCCGCACTTACCTGATCCAGGAAATCCTGCAGCATGTGGTGCGCGTCCGCCTCGGTCTCACCTTCTGGATCCTGATCGTCTTCAACAACGTGTTCCGGAAGATGTTCACGGATGCTCTGTGTTACTGCGTAGGTACGTGTCTGCTGATCCGGAGACGGCGGCGAGGAGTTCCGGTGTCGCTGATGGCTAGCTTTGAGGTTCCGCTGAGAGACGAGCATTGTATAGACATGGTGTGTGAGGACAGGGAGGAGGAAGGGGTGATCCAGAAAAACAGTGGAGTGTGACGGTAGACATGGCGATCCGGAAAGCGAATTCGTTGGATATTTTTAATTATGTATCAGCCAAAACGTAATGCGTGCATGGGGTTTCTGCGTTGTTAGAATGTACGAAAGACAGGGTGATCCAGACAGCAAGGTATCTAGGATAACACATGTATTGCTTTACGCGTGATTTTTACGTAATATAATTTGGGCATTATTATAGCATATTTTATAATATGCATTAATATTACTAACCTATATGTAATATGGGCCTTGCGATGTTGGATTGGATTGAATTACCCATCTGGGTTATTAGAAGGGTTAAAGCGGCATTCGTGAAATTATGGGTTGCTAAACTTATTAACAAAAAACACGAAGCTAGATGAGCGAGAGAGAGAGAGAGAGAGAGAGAGAGAGAGAGAGAGAGAGAGAGAGAGAGAGAGAGAGAGATATAGATATAGAGATAGATTGAGAGTGAGATATATTTAATAAGTAATTTATATATTTATATTTAAAATTTTTTGATTCTTTATTTTATTTAATATAACATTCTCTCTATATAATATTTAATATCTCAAACTCTCTCTCTCTCTCTCTCTCTCTCTCTCTCTCTCTCTCTCTCTCTCTCTCTCTCTCTCTCTC
>JAAUYG010020135.1_pt1 | contig 17265 bp, 15 predicted proteins | sample 7278091 | NCBI WGS metagenome assembly JAAUYG01 (sample SAMN14350201, study PRJNA611818) | marine sediment metagenome | isolation source: surface marine sediment (0.6m) | place: French Polynesia: Moorea | collected 2018-08
ATAAGTTTTATTAAGGCAACCTTGAGAATTTAGTTCATTGGTTCTAGTCAGAATCAAGAAAGAGAAAAAAAGCGAAAGAAACTGCCGAAGCAGTTGAGAAAGATTAACTACTAAAAAGGTAATGGCAATAGAAGTTTCGGATGTTTCAGGAAGTTTTGTCATCACAAGATTGAGACTAAATCTTCTTTTGGCTTGACCAAATTTTCCTTCAATAGCATTACGAAATTTTTCATCATAAGCAGCTTGTTTTCTACTTTCTTTACTAACATTTTTAGGTGGTCTGACTAACGGTGTTCCACTAATTCTAATTCCTCTCTCTTGGCACCAGGCTCTATTTTCGCGCTTTTCGATAAATTCTATCTACATGAACAGAGTCAGGATAGTATCCATTGTAGTTTTTATATTGTTCAACTTGTGTTTTTAAATCCCCTGACTCATTAAAATTATCCCAACTTAGATGGTCTAAAAAAACATATTGGTCGCAGCAGCTTACTGAAACTTTTGCCCCAAATTCAACAGGTTTCCCCGCTTTTCCTCTCACAATAGGACGAAGATCTGGTTGGCTTATACTCACAATTCTGTCGTCAACTCTTTTTGATTTATTCTCATACATCCACAATTGTTGGCGATAAACTTCTGTAACTACCAACAACATCTTATATTTTCTTGGACTTAGGCTAGTTAACTCTGCTTCTGAATTGATTAGTCTCTCTATGTGGTCGAGATTTCTTTTGATATATTGTAGCTGTTTGGCAATAGCATCGGTTCTTTCTTTTCCTGATGGACGACGTTTTTTCGCTAGTTTCAAATAATCTTTATGAGCTTTCTTTCTATAAGTTCTTGGTTTTTTCTTGAGCTTTGTTTGACAAGTTTTATCAAGAGAATCTAGAATTTTTTCAGTCGGGATTCTGGCTTGATTTAATATTCCTAAGTCATTGGGGTAAGTTATGTCAGCAGGCGCAGCAGTAGCATTCTTTTATTAGCTTTCCTTTATTTTTTGTTTCTTCTACTTCCGTTTCTTCTTTTTTTGGGAAATTATGTTTTAGGTGAAAAGCGACAAGACCCACAGCTTCACAGGGCAGAACGCCCAGAGCGTTCCTAGACGCGACTTAGCTGCCTTGCAGTCTGTGGAAGCAAAGTCATGGGTAGCATGAGCAGGGGCAAAGCCCCAGACCGCCGCCAGGCGGCTCTCGAAGCAGAGCTTCATGCGGCGAAAGACGCAAGGGAACGCTCATCAAGACAGAGGTGTTGTATCTGAGTAAAGCCGAAAAGAAGTAACTAAGCCTTTTTCATTACGATCTGTAATAGCTACTGCCCGAACTGTAACAGTTTTATTGTCATTACGTTGGTAATGATTTAAAGCTTCTAAAACAAAAGACGAATCAGTACCGTAAATATTTAGTAAATCATGGGTTATGCTATCAAAAGTAGTCCAGTATTCAGCAATATTTTGTAGAATAGCCGTTTTACCTTCGTAAGAATCATTATTAAATTGCATTACACATTTATCTGCTAAAAAATTGCCATAAGTTTCTATATTTTTGGTATCAATAGCTTTTAAATATGAGAGATACCAATCATAAACTTGTGGTGAAAGCTGATTAATTTTGAGTTTGTCAGTTTTCATAAGTTGTTTATATTTACTTTAAACATTTCCTTTTTTTATGCTACTTCTTCATCTTAAATACTCTTAAATTTAAATTTAAACAATTCCTCCTGTGGCGCGAATATTTTGCCCTGTAATCCAGCTAGCATCATCACTAACCAGCATGGCAATTACACTAGCAATATCACTTGGTTTGCCCAGACGACCTAATGGAGTTTGAGTAATAAGTCGATCAACCTCTTCTTGTTCTAATACTAAACCGTCGGTGTCAGTAACCCCTGGGGCAACTGTATTGACAGTTATCTGGCGATCGCCTAACTCCTTTGCCAAACTATTACTAAACTGTTCTACTGCTGCTTTTGACCCCGCATAAGCCCCACCTGCGGGTATGGTCATTGATGTTCCCCCTGTAGAGATACTGACAATTCTGCCACCATCTGTTAGCTGTTTGGCTGCTTCTTGGAGGGCAAAATAAACCCCACGAGTAATATCAAACATACTGTCGTATTCTTCTAAAGTCATTTGAGCGTTAGGTTTAAAAATGTTTTTACCCGCAGCATTATTTACTAAGATATCTACCTTGCCAAAATGCTCGAGCGCTTTATTAAATAAATGACGGACATCTTCTATTTCTCTAACGTTGACCTGTAGAGCGATCGGCTACGTGCTGCGTTGAGTTAATTCCTACCTTCGCTAAATCTGAACCAGACCATTTGATTTCTGGTATGGGCATGGCAATTAAACATCAACTAGAAACCGATCCTCATGGTTGCAGTTTTTATGTTGAGCATTTGATGAATGCTATGTCTTCACATCTACTCAAAAATTACTGTTGACTTATTGTACTATTAAACCCAAACTTAAAAATTATGGTGATGGTTTACCTTCACACAAACTAAAACTGGCAATTAATTATATTCACGATAATCTCGATCGCACTATCACATTAACCGAACTAGCCAATTTGGTTAATATGAGTCAATATTACTTCTGTCGTCTCTTCGGCGAATCAACAGGTATTGCACCATATCAGTACGTTATTCAACAACGGGTAGCCAAAGCAAAAGGTTTAATTAAGCATAGCACAATGCCTCTAGCTGATATTTCCTTTGAGTGTGGTTTTAGTTCTCAATCTCAGATGACACAGCATTTTCGTAAGTTAACTGGTATGACTCCTAAAAAATATCGCGATCTCGCGGAGCGAGGTGGGCGAAACCTAATCACTAATTCTCCTGAACACTTCTTCTAATTGTAGGTTTCAAAAATAAAACGTTTAGTCTAATTGCCAAAATCTTTAAAAGTTTAAATGATGCTCGATCGCTTTTTCCATCCAAGACAAGATCAACATGGTTCAAAAGTAGCAGATTTGAATCATGTCATGAAAGCCAGCCAGTCAATTATGAGCGAAATTCTCTTAGAAAGATTGTTACCCAAGCTGCTAAAAATGATACTGGAGATGACTAAAGCAACTAAAGGTTTGATCGTTTTAGCTAAGAAGACTGGACTAGAGATCGCTGCAATTGGCACATTAGAGCAAACTATAGAGATTTCACTGCGATCGCTTCAACTCGAATCGAGTAATCTATTACCTATTTCTGTTATTAATTATGTCGCTCAAACACAACAACTTATCTGGTTAAGCTCTGCTACAAAACAAGGAAACTTTACTACTGATCCTTATATCAAAGAAAATCAATCAAAAACAGTTTTATGTCTGCCACTTCTCGGCAAAAGAAATAAACTCATCGCAGTGATATATCTAGAAAATAATTTATTTGCCGACGCCTTTCAACCTCAGCAGGTAAGCATCTTAAAACTAATGAGTATTCCTGCTGGACTCTGTATTGAAAATGCTCAACTCTATAAACAACTAGAAAACTATTCCGACGCGCTAGAAGATAAAGTTCAAAAACTCAAACGCTCCGAACAAGTTTTGCGGGGACAAACAGCCGTTTTAACTAATACTTTAAATGTCCTGACCCAAGAACCAGAATTAGATAAATTATTAGAAACAGTTCTAAGTGCGATCGCTCTTGAACTCAACGCAGCCTCATCTGTACTTTGGTTGTACAATTCAGAGCGAGATACTATATCTCACTACATGAGCCATCAAGCAGATTTAGATATTGGTTTTTCTCAACCTTCTCCACCGTCTCAGATTTACCACCAAGCCTCAGAGCATCCATTTTGGCAGATGCTCATAACTTGTACCGAGTATAAGAAGCTTTAACCAATAGTCTTAAGCACGCTCAGGCTCAAAATATCTGGCTTGAACTAATTTTCAACCGCGATCGAGTACGATTGCGACTGAGGGATAATGGACGGGGATTCAATCCACAAATTCAAACTAACCAATAAGTCTTGGACTTTGGACAAACAGCAAAAACAGACAGTTTTAACGAGCTAGATTGAGTAATTCTTTGGGAGATGCCAACAGATCGATCGCCACAAAGAAAATTTTGTTTTCCGAATTAAGCAAAAATCGCCAGGACATATTCATACCCACACCAGCACCAAACCAAGGAGTTTGGACCTTTCCTGTGACTTTGATCTGAGTATAGCCATCTTCAGCAGGTTCAGAAACACCGCGCTCTGGGGCTAGTTTAAGATTGGGACATTCTTCTTTAAAAAATTTTAGTACCGCATCTTTACCGACAATTGGTCTTTTGAAAGGAGGTTGCAATGCACCATCGGCAGCAAATAATTTGATTAACTCGTCAAAATCATTAGCATTCAACAAGTTCATATAGCTCAATACAGTGGAATTGGTCACACCAGCAATAGCGACTTTAGTTCGCTTAGACATTTCTGTGGGAGGAGCAACAGGCTCGCTAACTCTGGTAAATTTACCCATTTTACTAGTATCGAATCCCATATCTACAACAGTGTTACGTAGTACCGTAATTTGTTGACCCGAATCTAACCCGATTAGTGTTTGCAATACCGCATTGGCATTGGCGGAAAGTTTATATCCTTCAGGAATAGGAGCTACGATTCCTTGTTCCATCCATTCTCCTAGTTGATACCAGAAACCAAGCTTGATATTAGGAGTCCAAGTAGCATAAGTACGGCAAATTGGGGTATCTGCATGATTGGCTAAATCGCACATTACCTGAGATTGCTCTTGGAAACTCATTTTTTTGATTTCATTGAGAGTAGGCTCGGCAAATTGCATATTTGCAGCTCCAGGAGCAGCAACGGTAATAGTTTTACCTATTTCCAGGTAAGCAAACCAAATCCAGGCTAATTGATCTTCTGCACTGAGTTGATTAAATCGAGCTATTAATGCTGGTACTGCATCAGCAGATAAGGTATTGGGAAATATGTTCTGTGCAGTGTTGAGAGTAAATGACATAGATGACCTTCCAAAAAGTTATCGTGCAATTAAATGAAAAACGTTGATAATTTGAAACGCTAGTTTTTTCATGAACTTATTTTGATTATAGTAAATTTTATTTGCAAATTACAGAATTTGTATTTACATAGTTAGTTTTCTATGGTATTGCAATAGTAAACAAAATCTGATTAAATCGATCTACATATTTAATCAATCTATGCTTTACCCATAACTCTTGAAATTCTCTTCTAAACTAGCTTACAGCCTAAAAAGTTTGGTTGTTTTTTGCTGTTGTCACCCTCAAGGAGGATCGATGAAATGTGCTACGACTGCCATCGGTATCATTGGTAGCATTGGCAGTAAACAAATAAGCCATTGATTTAAAGTTAGTGGTGCTGTTTCAAATAGGGTGTTCATTACACCCAACTGGCTAAATACGATTTGTAAGATACCAGCAGCAATAATACCGACAATTAGGATCGGTGCTTTGGCGATTGGCTCTGCCACCGCACCTTGGGCGATCGCTGTTGCTCTACGACGTAGATAATTAGCTAGACTTATGCCTAATTGGCTGATACTCAAGAGGTAAATCACCCTTGCTGCTACTAGTGATTGAATTGCCATAGTGCGAGCAACCGCAATATCTCCTGTAGTCGATTTAGCCCACTCAAACATCCCAAAAATCAAAATCCAGTTAAACAGTGACACAGCTAAGATTCGCATTAGTAGTTTGCGGGTGAGCAAGGGTTGATTAGGATTGAGTGGAGGCTGTTGCATCATTCCCTTAGATTTAGGTTCAAATGCCAGAGGAACAGTCATAGTAATAGAGTTGATCATATTCAGCCAAAGTACCTGTAGGGAGAGAATAGGTAAATCCCTGGCTAGCAAAGCACTAATTAAGATAGTCATCGATTCACCACCATTAACAGGTAAGAGAAAGGCGATCGCTTTTCTCAAGTTCTGATAGACCGTGCGTCCTTCTTCGACGGCAGCTTCGATGGAGGCAAAGTTATCATCTGTCAGCAGCATATCAGCAGACTCTCGTGCCACTTCTGTTCCTCCTTTTCCCATGGCAATACCAATATCTGCTTGCTTAAGGGCAGGAGCATCATTTACTCCATCGCCAGTCATGGCGACAATTTCTCCTTTAGACTGGAGTGCTTCTACCAATCGGAGTTTTTGAGCGGGAGCAACCCTAGCAAATACAGAACCATCTTCAACTGTTTGGGCGAGTTCGCGAGCGCTTATTTTCTCTAACTGTCTGCCCTCAAAAGCTAAAACCGATTTTGTCTTGGCGATGCCCATCTTTCCTGCGATCGCTTGTGCTGTAGTGATATGATCGCCAGTGATCATTTTGACTTGAATTCCCGCAGCCTGACAGGCATGAACCGCTGCGATCGCTTCTGGCCTTGGCGGGTCAATCATGCCCTGTAATCCCAGAAAAATTAAGCCTGTTTCAAGGTCTTCATGGTCTATCGAATGCTGATGAGAACCTGTTTTCTTTTTGGCAAAGGCTAACACTCGCAATCCTTTTCGTGCCATTATTGCTACCGCTTGCTCGATCTGTGCGCGCTCAAAAGCGATAATCTCACCATCTCGATTCATCATCTGAGAACAACGACTCATCAGTGACTCGACCGATCCCTTTACATAAATTATAGGGGCAACCCCATCATGTAAGGTTGCCATATATTGATATTGAGATTCAAAGGGAATCGCGTCTAATCGCGGTTGTGAAACTGCTAAACTAGATTGGCTAAGACTAGCTTTTGCTGCTGCTGCGATCAATGCTCCTTCTGTAGGATCTCCGACAACAGACCAATCTTCCCCTGTTTGTTTTAACTGAGAATCATTACAGAGTATCCCAGCTACCAGACATTGTTCTAAACCTGGGGGTAATCCATCCTCAAAAGGGCTTTCAAGCTTACCATCGAGCGCCTGACTAATCTCTCCTTTGGGACTATAACCACTACCACTGACTGCATAATATTTATCTCCCACATAAATACTCTGTACAGTCATCTGATTTTCTGTCAGTGTTCCCGTTTTATCCGAACAAATAACAGTAGCACTCCCCAAAGCTTCAACGGCAGGTAGTTTACGAATAATGGCATGACGACTTGCCATGCGGTTGACTCCAATTGCTAGGGTAATGGTAACTACTGCTGGTAGTCCTTCAGGAATCGCACTAACTGCTAGAGCAACAGTAGCCTCAAACATATAAAGCCAAGATTCACCCTGTCCCAACCCGATCGCAAAAGTTAGGGTTGCCAGGGTCAAAACTGCGTAGAGTAAAGTACGACTAAATTTGGCAAACTTTCGAGTCAGTGGAGTAGTCAGACTCACTCTCTGTTCCATCGATTGAGAGATTTGACCGACTTCAGTATCATTTGCCGTGGCGACAACTATCCCCTTGCCCTGCCCAAAAGTGACAAAACTCCCTGCGTATGCCATATTTGTTCTTTCTGCCAGGGGTGTATCTGGTGGTAAGGATTTTATTGATTTATCGACTGGAACAGATTCTCCTGTTAAAGCAGACTCATCCACTTGCAAATTACGAACCTTTAGTAGTCTCAAATCTGCGGGAACTTTATCCCCCGATGCCAGCAAAACTACATCCCCTGGTACTAAATCCTGGGAGGGAATCCGTAGGATTTGTCGTTCTCGTAATACGTTGACTTCTGTGGTTACAGATTTTGCCAGAGAAGCGATCGCTCCTTCCGCTTGGGCTTCTTGCACATAGCCAATCACCGCATTGATCACCGTAACTCCCCAGATCACAGATGCATTTGTCCATGAACCTAAGATTGCTTTGATCGCCCCTGCTAACAACAGAATGTAAAGCAGAGGTTGATGAAATTGCAGCAGAAATCTTAGCCACGCTGGTTTACCTGGCTTGAATTGTAGTTCATTCCAGCCATACCTTTCGTAGCGACTGGCAACTTCTTCTGCGGATAAGCCATCTTCTAAATTGCTACTAAAGTGCTGGATAACCTCTTGCTGAGAAAGTTGATAATAAGAATGCGATCGCAATTGAACTGGCATTACCTCCTCCAATTAAATGATATATGTATCGACATTGATTTGATAGCTTGGCTACTTGCTACTTATTAATAAGGCCATTTCCAATTAACAACTTCGGGTTTATCCCTACCTTGTTCATGAGCGTAAGCAAAATTGTCAATAATCTCATTTTTCATACGTTCTCTGACATATACTGCCTTAGAACCCAGTTTTTCCACGCGATCGATGACATCAATCACCAAATTAAAGCGATCAATTTGATTGAGCATTGCCAACTCTAAAGGTGTATTAATATTCCCTTCTTCCTTGTAACCTCTTACATGAATGCGTTCTTGCTTAGTGCGACGATAAGCCAATTTGTGAATTAACCAAGGATAGCCGTGGAAGTTAAAAATAATCGGTTTATCGGGAGTAAAAAGAATATCAAACTCTTTATTGGATAAACCGTGAGGGTGTTCTCCTTCACTTTGTAGTCGATATAAATCAACCACATTAATAAATCTAACTTTCAGTTCGGGAAATTCTTCGCGCAAAATGGCAGTGGCAGCTAAAGATTCCATAGTCGGAATATCACCACAGCAAGCCATAACCACATCAGGCTCATCTGCTTCTTTGCCACAATCATCGTTACTTGCCCATGACCAAATTCCAATACCTTTAGTACAATGTTTGATTGCCTCATCCATCGATAAATATTGTAGATGATTCTGTTTATCGGCAACAATCACATTGATGTAGTCTTTACTCCTTAAACAGTGATCGGCTACAGACAGTAAACAGTTAGCATCAGGGGGAAAATAAATCCGTGTAACATCTGCACTCTTGTTAGTAACTAAATCCACAAAACCTGGATCTTGATGGGAAAAACCATTATGATCTTGTCGCCAAACTAAAGAAGATAACATCAAGTTAAGAGAAGCAACAGGCGATCGCCAAGGAACGTGTTTTTTGCAGATATCTAACCATTTGGCGTGTTGATTAAACATCGAATCAATAACATGAACAAAGGCTTCATAGCTATGGAAAAACCCATGTCTTCCAGTTAAAAGATAAGTTTCTAGCCAACCTTCTAGAGTATGCTCGCTCAACATCTCCATGACTCTACCGTCAGGAGATAATTGCCCACCGTCTTCATCTTCGGGTAGGTAATCTGCCATCCAGGTTTTTTTTGTAACTTCGTAGATATCCTGTAAACGATTAGAAGCAGTTTCATCAGGACCAAAGACACGAAAGTTAGTCATATTGTGCTTCATGACATCCCGCAGGAATTTACCCAAGACTCTCGTGTTTTCGACTTCTACTGTTCCTGGTTGATCCAGTGCCACTGCATAATCAGCAAAATTGGGCAGCTTTAAATCTTTGCGTAACAAACCACCGTTAGCTACTGGGTTGGCACTCATGCGCTTTATTCCCACAGGAGCAAGTTCTTTGAGTTCAGGAACTAGAGTACCATTCTCATCAAACAATTCCTCTGGCTGATAACCTTTCATCCATTGTTCGAGGAGTTTAACGTGTTCTGGGTTAGAGTGCATTCCCCCCATAGGCACTTGATGCGATCGCCAAAATCCTTCTACTTTATGTCCGTCTACTTCCTGTGGGCCAGTCCAGCCTTTGGGAGTACGGAGTATAATCATCGGCCAACGAGGACGAAAGGCTTTATCGTTAGTCCGTGCTTCTGATTGATACTCGCGAATTTTTAAGATGCACTCTTCCATGACTGTTGCCATTTTCTGGTGCATGGTTTGGGGATCTGAACCTTCAACTAAGTAGGGAGTATAGCCATAACCTTTAAATAAATTTTCTAATTCTTCCGAACTAATACGGGAGAGAATTGTTGGGTTAGCAATTTTATAACCATTGAGATTAAGGATTGGCAATACTGCCCCATCACGGACAGGATTGAGAAATTTATTGGAATGCCAGGCGGTGGCTAAAGGTCCTGTTTCTGCTTCGCCATCTCCCACAACACAGGCAGCAATTAAATCAGGATTGTCATACACTGCACCGTAAGCATGAGAAACACTGTAGCCTAATTCCCCTCCTTCATGGATTGAACCTGGAGTTTCGGGAGTACAATGACTACCGATGTAACCAGGGAAAGAGAATTGCTTGAAAAATTTCTGCATTCCCTCCTCGTCTTCGCTTTTATCGGGATAGATCTCCGAATAAGTTCCTTCTAGATATACAGGACCCAAAACCCCAGGTGCGCCATGTCCTGGTCCTGCAAGATAGATGGCGCTGAGGTCGTATTTTTTAATTAATCGATTGAGATGAACATAGGTAAAACTAAGAGCAGGGGAAGAACCCCAGTGTCCTAATAATCTTTGTTTGATGTGTTCTGGTTTTAGTGGTTCTTTAAGTAGTGGATTATCTCGCAAATAGATCATGCCAACGGCGAGATAGTTGCAAGCACGCCAATATGCGTCTATTTTTTTTAATTCTTCAAGATTTAAAGAATTATTGAGGGGATTTTCTGGGGAAGATAAAGCTTGAACCATAATCTGTTATATGCTCCTAATTCATTCTGAGTGATGTAATTGTTGTATGAAATGGATTTACGACAAGCGATTATGCCTGATGGGAATGTTTATCTGTAAATTAAAGAGAAGATAAAAATACAATTCTTCTCTTTGTTCCCTTTCTTGATTGAAACATAATTCATTTTCAAAATTCCGCTGACTCGATTATTTCTTCTGGACGCTTACCCGCTCTTTGGCTTTCTGGCGGTAAGTCATGGGGGTCAATAACGCCTTCGGGTAAATAAGCAAATTCTCGCAATGGATTCACCATCGGGTCTTGAGTAACTTTGTAAGGTAGCCTTCCCAGAGCGACATTATCGTAGTTCAACTCGTGTCGGTCATAAGAAGCTAATTCGTATTCTTCAGTCATAGATAAACAATTAGTCGGGCAATACTCCACGCAGTTACCACAGAAAATACATACGCCAAAGTCAATACTGTAGTGCTTGAGCTTTTTCTTTTTTACTTGGCGATCAAATTCCCAATCCACTACTGGAAGATTAATCGGGCAGACTCGGACGCAAACTTCACAAGAAATACACTTGTCGAACTCAAAGTGAATTCGACCCCGATAGCGTTCAGAGGGAATTATTTTTTCATAGGGATACTGAACTGTAATTGGACGACGCTGCATATGGTCGAAAGTAACTGAAAGTCCTTGACCAATATACTTTGCAGCTTGAAAGGTTTCTTTAGCGTAATCACGAACTGGTTTGAGAATATTAAACATCGTTTTTTCAATATGTTTCAAATGAATTTTTGACAAAAAACAGTTATCTTTTAAAGTGAACGGGGTGGATACTCGGCGCGTAAGCCTCAATAACACTGCCATCGATAGATCTCATCTTCATCAGATAATCACAGGCTGGACATTCAGTATGGATAAGTTGTTCGCCCAGATGAGAACAAGAGATTAATTCGTCCCTGCAATCGTAATAGTGGCGAATGGCAGCACTACCGCAGTTGGGACATCGAACTGTTTGAGTAAGAGTAGTAAGAGTAGTTGTCTGCATCAGGGAATTTTTTAAATAGGTAATACATCTCGAAACTCATGATTTGAGGTCAGAAATGGTTATTTGAGATGCGATCGCCCAAACGATAGTATTTAAAGCACTAGCAAATATTGATGAGGGTTCAGCTAATACAATAGGTATGCCGCATAGGGTCGCCATGCCGTTATGCGTTTGCGAAGCAAGTCCGTTCGCGCAGCGTGTCCGAAGGACATAGGACTCAGCGGTATCCTTTAGGGCAGGCTTATCGCTATATTGGCGAATGGTTGGATCTAGAGGAACATAGCCCAGAAAAGGAACTCTTATTTTTGACTTAGATTTCTCACCGCCTCTAATTTCATACTTTCGCTGAGATATATTAGGTTTCATAAAATTGCTCATGTTTTCTATTAAACCGATAATAGGTACTTTCAATTGCTCAAACATCTTTAAAGTTTCATAGGTATCTGAATGAACTGCCTGTTGAGCAGTGGCTATCATCACAACACCATAGAGAGGAAGAGCTTGAGCTAGAGCGAGTTGAATATCCCCAATACCTGGCGGTAAATTAACAATAAGATAGTCTAAATCCCCCCATTGCACGCGCTCAAGAACTTGCTTAATTGCCTTATTTAGCCAATACTCACACCAATCATCACACCAATCCTCTAATGGATCTTGATCGATTATCGAGGCGATAGAAACCAGCTTGACCCCAAAGTTATTGACAGGCTCAAAACTCTCTCCTTTCGCTCCTCCTGAAACTGAGATATATGGGTCTTTAAGTCCTAAAATCTTTGACACATTTAAGTTATTTTGATCGGCATCTAACAACCCTACTTTTGAGCCAATTTGTGCCAGTGTTACCGCGATATTAGCGGCAATTGTATTTTTTCCAACTTTACCTCTACCGCTAGAAATAGCTATTATATTTTTAATGCCTTCAATTTTTTGACTATCGTATTGAAGCTGGTGCTGAAAAATTTTAGCTGGAACTTCGTCCATAGCTGAGAAAAACATTGATTCAAATTCCTGTGGTCTATTTTTTTTGATTACCAAATTGTTTTTTGAGTAATTTTGTTGTCCTTAAACAAGATATTCTTTATAGCCAGAATTGCCGTAGAGACGGCGTAACTTGTTCATTGCTTGTCCTCTAATTTGGTTAATTTCTTCTCGACTCAAATTGAACATCTGAGCAACTTCTGCTGAGGTTTTGATTGTTCCGTCATCAAGACCATAACGTAGACGTAGAATATCTCTTTCTTGAGAGTCAAGGCAATTCAAAATATTTTCTACCTCTTCACGCATTAATTCTTTAACCATCCACTCTTCTGGTGTAAGAATATTTGATTCGATGCAGTCTTCTAATGAGCGAGAATCTTCTTCTCGGTCGACAGGAATTTCCAAAGAAAACGGTATTTGAGCTGCTTCCAGCACAAATCGAAGTTGTTTTACAGTCATGTTGAGACTTTCTGCCATCTCCGTCTCATTGGGCAAACGTTGTAGTTTCTGGGATAAAAGTCTAAACGTTTTCTTGATTCGTGAGAGTTTATCGTGGATATGAATTGGCAGGCGGATGGTTCGAGATTGTTCGGCAATTGCTCGCATCATAGCCTGACGAATCCACCAATAAGCATATGTAGAAAATCTACAGCCCTTTTCAGGATCGAATTTTTCAGCGGCTCGGATTAGACCAAAATTACCTTCTTGGATTAGATCCTGAAATGAAAGCCCTCGCTTAAGATATTTTTTAGCTATAAACACTACTAGTTGTAGATTTGACTGCACCATCTTGTCTTTAGCTTGACGACAAACAAACAGACGACGATGAAGAGCAGTCAGAGGCAGCTCAAGTTCTTGAGACCATTCTAAATCGCTTGGCTGCCGCCCTAATTTTTTTCGTAGCTGTTGACGAATCCTCTCTAAATAAAGCAGATCAGCAATTTGGCGACTAAGTACAATTTCTTCTTCTGCACTCAATAATGGAATTTTGGCGATCGCTTTTAAATAATTCTGAACCGAATCCTGGGAATAATTTTGTTTGCGAGTTTTAGCTCGAGAATAGCTAGATTTAATCTTGGCTATTTGTTTTTTAGCTCCAGTAGTTTGCTTTTTGGTAATTTGGCAGCGATCATTTTGTTCGAGGACCAACTCTAAATTATTTGAAGACTGGTCGTGATTTTTGATTACATTATTGAGCTGTATCATGTTGGTATTATTTTCAATCGAGAGTCGTCAATTTGAGTTTTGGAGATCGGCTTTGCTGGTACATAGAACGCGATCGCATAGCGTGGGCCCAGCCCAATCGCCAAAAAGCTTTACGTCACGATTGGTCAGCGGTAAATTACTTAATTTTTTTCTCTTTGCTACCTATTTCAATAGCTCTAAGCTTAAAGTTTTGTTGGTGAGAACTAGCCATTTGTCATGCCTCTAATGTCTTCAAGGGTCACCACATTCAGCGGTAATAAAGATCCTGGCGATTACGCTCTGTGTACCAGCAAAGCCGATCTCCAGTAAACCTATTCCAAAAGAGACTTAAACAATATTTTTGTTGTTTAAGTCATTAAAATTTAGTTTAACAACATTTTTGTTGTTTAAGTCAAGCAGTAACATTTAATTCTGCTCAATATGTTAAAAATTATGTTTATCAGTAATGATGGACAAGACTACCGAACCTGCATCGGGAGCTTATGTCATTTCTCGTAAATAGCCAGAGACTTCGGTGATGGTAGGGGATAGGGAATAGGGTGTAGGGTGTAGGGAAAATAAGAGTTGTGTATTTTTTATCGCTTGCAATTAATTCTTGGATCTCTCTTGTTACTTTTGAGAATTGGTATTATGTCATCTATGTAATCTTTAACGTCCAGGTGTTAGATGGCACAATAGGTTTAAGAATTAAGATCAAAAGTGATTACGCTACGCGTAGCCGACCGATCGCAATTGGGTTATCGCATTACGTATAAATGTTAGGACATTTTTTGAATTGCTACTTCCGTAAGGGCGAACGGCCGTTAGCCCTTACCCTACTTCCTATTTACGAACTAATAGTTTTTATGTCCTAACCTAATCTTGTACGGCCATAACATCTTCCAAGCAAGTTTTTAAAAATTGTTGTATTACGCTCATGACTCAATCCACTATCAGGTTGTCGATCACTATATTAGAAATATTTGTGGCTCTATTTTTAGGTGTAGCGATCGCACATTTGGGTTTAGGGAGTATAGCCTGGATTTTTGGGGGGATGGGTGCAGGAGTAATAGTAATTAAAAGTTATCAAACTATCTCCAGAAAAACTTTCAAGCCTAATAAAACAGGCAGAAAACTTGGACAGGCAATGGTGGGTTTATCTATCGGCTTTGCGATCGCCGATAGTAATTTAGTAGCTGCTTCTTCCCAATTGCCACTGTTTATTTTTCTTACTTTATTTATGCTGCTGTGTGGCAGTGGGATTGGCTATATTTACTCTCGTATCAGTCAAACCAACTTACTTAACGCCATGTTAGCTACAGTTCCAGGTGGAGTAGCAACTATGTCTAGTATTGCTGCCGAATATAATCGCAATGTCTCTTTGGTAGCGATGGTACAAACAATCCGCATTACTAGTGTAATTTTAATTATTCCCTTGATAGCTGGAATATCCGATCGCGCTATAGATAGAACCACATTTTCTTTTAAAGATTATGTAGTTAATAGGGAGCCGATTTATTTGTGCCTGTTAATATTAGCAATTATCTCAGCCTGGTTAGGAGTAAAAATAGCAAGTAAATTACGCATTCCTGCGGCTTATTTTTTTGGTACATTAATTGTCGGGATAGTTTTTAATTATGCGATTGCCTATTTTCCCTTGATTAATCATTTTAATTTTACACCGCCTCCAGCTATTAGTGTGATCGGTCAAACATTATTAGGAATTACTGTTGGTGAAGCCTGGAGCGATAAGCCTGCCCTAAAGGATATATCGGAGTGTATCCCTTTAGGGACACCTTCAGAGAACGGCATGGCTGAGTCCAAAAGACTTGCTCGGCGATATCCGCAGGTGTATCCTTTAGGACACGAAGTTAGTCCTTTAGGGCAACCGCGACGCGCAGATATCACCAGCAAAAATATTATTCATGCCTTTATTTCGGTAGCAATGACCATTGCCAGCGGATTTATTGCTGCGACTATTGCCACCGTTTTCACTTCTTGGGATTGGCTAACTTGTATGCTGGTAACAGCCCCAGGAGGTTCGACAGAGATGATTTTGGTTGCCCTCGCCCTAGATCATCATCCAGAAATTGTCACTGTGGCTCATTCTGTACGCCTGATGGCTCTAAATCTATCTTTACCACTATGGATATTTTTATTCCGCTATTGGGAAAAACAGACAGTTGGTCGTTAGTTATTAGTCATTGGTTATTGGTTTGTTGTATTGAGGAAAACTAAAAAACTATTTTTTTGGGGGAAGAAGGTTACAACGTAGAAATTGGTATAGATAGTTATCCCGATCGCTGAATCGTAGAAGTATATAATAATGGCAAATGCGATTATGATGAATTCACCTAACCTATTAGAGATTCATAACAAACACTATAGCTAATTCCTCTTGTATGTAAAAATTTGTTGCTTTTACGGAAAACAAAGAATAAGAACAATTAAGAAATATCAATTAGCGATCGCTAGAAAAAATTGCTATTACCTGTAAGAAATTGTGTTACTGATGGGAAATAAATAACAGGGGCGATTTTTAGGAGGCAAAGTTGAACCAAAAAATCAAGCGATCGCTAACATCATCATTTAGAGAATTACTCAAATGGCTGGATGATGAAGATAATCGCGATCGCTTTTCTAGCCATCATTTAGCTACCTGGAGAAAACTACGGCGCAAACTAGGCTTGTTAATTAACGAAGGAAACGGTGTATTGCGTAGAGACGATCGCAATGGCAACCCTTTAGATTTAGGAATCAGACAAACTAGCGATCCGATTGTTATCGATCTTAACTTCTTAGCCAAAGTCCTATCTTTACAACGTTTTGTAGTCGCTACTATCTTCCAACAGTTAGTTAGAGAAAGGACGGGAACAAATCGCGTCAATGGTTTAGTCTATAGTTGTTGAATGACTTGGTTTTTGATTTCGTTAGTGCGATCGCTAATCTTTAGATTGACCAAATGTACCTATACCTTGTTTGGGTAAGTCCAAAGGGTGGATCGGTGAACCAAATCATACCGTCGCTTTTACAGACCAAATCGTTAGGACTATTTAACTAGATGTCGCGAGAATTCCCTATTCTTCTACAAGGTAGGGATGAATCGCGACCAATATATGAACTACCCCACCTTATAGGAGGATGGGGTAGTTCATGCGATTTCCTTGATAGCGATCGCAAATTATCTGCCACTCGCCATTATGTTCTCTTCTGACGATCGCTCGTTTACCATGAGAACAGCTAATCAAACGTCCTGTCCCGTCGCGGGTATTACCATTGTGATAATAGCAAGCAGAGTGATGAATGATACTAATACCGTTTGTTACAGTCCAACGATACAGACAATCTCCACTAACATCGCTAAAGATAACACTATCATCTTCAGGGAAATAAACAGGCCCTTCAGTGTGTTTGCCACTGTCCCATAACTTTTTCAATTTGGCATCTGGAGTGATAATTGAGTGCATTCTGGGGTTGTAAACAGCAATCGTCTAGATAACTTGTGTTTTTTGTCAAAAAACCTTTACAACTATGCTAATTATTTAGTTCGTCAGTCTTTTATTTTTGACAAGATTTATCTTGGATTCAACCAAATTTATCATC
>JAAUYG010062770.1_pt1 | contig 17262 bp, 9 predicted proteins | sample 7278091 | NCBI WGS metagenome assembly JAAUYG01 (sample SAMN14350201, study PRJNA611818) | marine sediment metagenome | isolation source: surface marine sediment (0.6m) | place: French Polynesia: Moorea | collected 2018-08
AAGATGTAGGTTACAGTTGCGACTTTTCGAAAAATAGTCCTTGCCCGCGATTTTGGTACAACACTTATTGGACTCTATATCACGTAGTATAGAGAGTCCTATTGGGCTAGTGGTTAACCATGCACTATCCAATCTTACTTTGATTTAAATAGTACATGTATTATAGGCCTGGACCATATGGAAATCAGGAAATGTAATCAGGTAATGATATTCTGTATCGGTACCCATAGTTGCTAAACACCGAGAGCTGGATATCACAGCAACAGGGTGTGTGTGCTGCGCGCCTACTGAGCCAGGCTCTAAAAAGAGTGCAGCGACGGTGCCTCCATGTCGACAGACTGTTCAAGTATTGGTACAGAACGATGTGCCACGAAATGTGGGGCAATATTTTTAAACAGCTCTGACCGTCTGCCATTCGTGGGAAGCCCAGCCAAACCTGTTCTCACTTTTGTCTATACATATTACTGTTTATGGAGACACATCTTGACAATCTAAACTCACCCCATTTCACAGAGAAATTACACTTTTTATGCACAATTTCCAAAAATAACAACTATCCATTGCAAAAGACATGAAAGACATGGGTTTTCCCATGATGTCACAATCATCCACATGCTTCCTAAAACATTACATGTAAAAGGCATTTGTAACTGTGTCACGCGTTTGTGTGTGTTGGTTTATGCTGCTTGGGGTTGGCACTCGGCACACCTCAACTGAGTTAGTGGCAACCTAAAGTGTTGCGCATGGCAAAAACAGTCGAGGAGTCATGAATGCATGTTCGGCTGTATTTTGCAACATGACCAGTCCTGTCCAACATCACATAACAACAATATTTGGTTGCGTGTCCTTGAACACGAGAACTTGCAAAGGATAGATGTTAGTTTTGGAAATTGTGTATTACATGTATTAAAAGTGTCATTTCTCTGTGAAATATGGTGTGTTTCTTTGGATAAGATATATCCTGTTGAAGAGTAGTACTTAGTATGTTTGTATAAACAAAAGTGAGCACAGGTTTGGCTGGGCTTTTTGTGAATGGCAGACGGCCAGAGCTGTTTAAAAATTTTGCCCTGCATTTCATGACACATCCTTCTCTACTATTACTGATACCGATACATCCAAGTGGGTAGCTATCATATTATTTGTTTCAAACCATTACAAATATGGGACGCAGACATCAAATAAAATTGTTAATCATAGTAGTGCCCATACACTGTACATAGTACAATGTAGTACTGAGTATGTATGTGTCCTCAACTGGGCACTGGTATCCTCTATTGTTTTCTAAGCAGCTGTTGCAACAGTACGTACGGAAAGGCTATATAACAATTTGACAGCTTTCTCGGCTCTTTTGCCAACTATCTTGGTGCGTGCATTGTTATAGCAGGTGGGTGTGTTAGAACGCTGTCTTCTACACAAGAATACCCCCTTCAGGCCCCGGGAAAATGGCCGATCGAGACAATACGGGTGTCAAATCATCGTTTTTATCGCATAGGCTTAATTAGCCATGCCAGACGCCCTGCTACAACTGCGGATTAGCTGTGTTTTATGCATATCAGAGGGCACACAGGGTAACTTTTTATAACTTGAAAGCTTAATTGCTGCTCGACTGGCCATCAGCTATAAAATTTTAATACTTGAAGGGGTTTGAGTTGATAATTTTTTTTCGTATAGCCGGGGTCTAAGGGGGGCATGCCCCCCCCCCTCCCAGGCCTCCCCCCTGCATCCACCTCTGATGACCTGGGGCAGTACTTGCAAGTTCTGGATATATATAATCTGCAGGGTGGCGTTTCCATTCTTGGTTGCTGCGCAAAATTGACTATGCCACTGGAGGTGGGCCCTGATGATGACGCCAAGATACTTAGTGTGAGTGACACAGTCCAGTGTAACTCAAGACAACACAGCTTGTACATCTTGACCCGGTGAGCTTGATGTGCTACATACATAATGTAGCATTTCTGTGGGTTAAATCTCATCCCTCAGCACTCTGCACATAGTTGAAGAGCATGTAGGCCCTCTGGAGGGTGACTTGATCTTCATGGGATTTAAGCTCACGCTAGACCAGGCAGTCATCTGCGAAGAGTCTAACCATTGTTCCAGGCGATACTTTACTGGGCGTGTCGTTGATGTGTATGAAGAACAGTAATGGCCTAACGGGCCTAATACCATCCCCTGGGAACTCAGGATAGCAGTGGATAGGACAGGTGCAGGGTCTGACGACTCTCTCACATGGTACGACCGGTTAGGAATGCCCATGTCCATCTCTTCAATGGACCCTGTATGCCACATGATGCTAACTTCTCCAATAAGTCCTTGTGAGGGACAGTATTGAAAGCTCGACTGAAGTCGAGGATGCCAACATCTACTTACTTACGGCGATCACTTCAAGGACAGAAATAGATCGTCCATGGTGAGGAGAAGTTGTGACTCACCATGCTCACAGGACTGACCTTTCCTGTAACCATGCTGCTGAGGTGTAAGTAGCTATTGATGGTCCAGAAAATGTGTTTGCAAACTACATGTGTTTAAGTAGTTTGCAAGCCACACAAGTCAAGGAAACAGGTCGATAGTTTCCAGGCTTGTGTACGTTCCCTTTCTTGAAGACTGGTGATACAAAGGCATTGTGTTCAGCCCTTGGGGAGTGTGCCACTCGTAAGGGATTGATTGACAGGGAGCACAGTATTGGAGCTAGTTCAGGGGATTGTCCTTTGAGTACCCAGTTTGGGAGTCCAGTCCTTGAGTCCTTATGTTTTTCCAGTTTTTGGCAGCAGTTTTCTTATGCCAGCTTCCCGCGCTGTCACAGTTCCCATCTTATGATACACTGGGCTTAATCAAGGCATAAAAGATGTGTCCTCCCTCGTGAATGCTCCACAGAACTCATTTAGAAGAATCCTAGCCTTAGGGGTATTTTGAGCTGCTGAGTACAGGGAGTAGACCCCCCCCCCCCCGAGTACACACTTCCCACTGATTGCTAATAATCATGGCAATACCATTATTTCACTTGTTCAATGATATATTTTTGTATGTTTTTTTTGTATGTGCGCAGCACCCCCATGTCAGACTCGCAGGCTCGTCTAATTGCAGTGATTCGTTGATCATGTTGATAGTGAGCATTCAGATAAATCTTCAAATTTAAATGGAGCCAATGATATTTGAGAGCTCTCTCTCTCTAAAACTTGACAGCTTTGTGCAGATCTGAAGTGGATAGTTGTGTTAGCTTCAGTGCTCATGAATAAGTTATCTTTACATTATATGTGTTTTAAGCAGCAAAATGCATTGTGTGTGTCTTTTCATTTTTTGCAGGATTTATTTTCAGGTGGTGACCACAAATGGAGGACTTGGGTGCTGAATGTTTCTTTACTGAAGAAGGCTTCAGGAAGTACACAATTACGCCAAACTTCTTGGATCTGCATCTAGTAAGACAGCAGGAGATAAATGATTGGAAGATAAGGAGTTCACAGGGACAACTTGACACTAACAGGTGAGGGGGATCAGCAAAAGCCATTCTTCATGTTCTTAGCCTTTACCTTACCAGGTGTTGGTGGCCAGTCAGTATAAATTCTTACATGTACATGTTTTAGGCTTAAATAATATCCCCACACTTACTACCAGTAGTAATGTCTTTACTAATACAGTAATATGGGTGACATTGAGTCACTGTGCATTCAATTCTTAAAATGCATGATGACTGCACTCAGTTTGTTGGTATTGACGGAAGGACATACTTTTTTTTTTTGGGGGGGGGGACACATTATTATGATGATATAAATTTATGACATTTTTGTGGCTGATACCATGGATACTGATAGTTTACGGCCACGAAAGTGTGCATTTATGTTTATAATAGTATGTCAGTATGGTTCTTTTGGGTTTAAGCATGTAAAACATGTAAAATACTTTGCTGAACATTAATTCATGCACAGGATGTGGTAATGTGTCTGAAATGTAGTTGTCAGTATAAAAGAGGCTAATGAAGTAAATAATTTGGATATTTATTCTTCACTGGAGGTAATCATGGTACAATAGTCATGTTCTTATTGTTGTGCATCCTTCACTAGTGATATGCCCATTTTCAAAACTTAATTTTTGAATATATGTTTGTTCAAAATCCCAAGGTAGTAATGAGTCGAGCTGGTTTGAAATATGAGACAACTACAATGTATATTCCAGAGTTGTGTCAAACAGTTATGCACAATTTAACTTTCACTTCACCAGGAGTAATACACAATGTAGGTTTTTGGTTCACCAGTTGGGTCATGTGGCTGGGTAATCTTGAGAAATCATTACAGTGTACTACCATTTACCATTTCCATTGCATATATTCCATATACATTTTCCATTTCATTGCATATATATGTTATAATAATATAAGAAAATGAGTAATATATCCTGTATTTTATAAATACATGTTATATATCTCAGTGCCTTATAGGAATCCATAAATTAAGGTAATATTGGCATCCTAGCCGCAACTGGTTCATTTAACTTTACACTTGAAGCATTAGAGCTTGAATGTTAAAGTTATAACATGTACATGCAACAGGGCCTAATACATGAAGTGTGGTGTAAAGTAGCAAGATTAATCAGTGTTTTTGTGTGGATGGCTCTCCCTTTGACTGAAGGCTAATGTCGGAGTGTTTTTTATTCAATCTTCAGGAATCCTTGTGGAGTTGCAAAGGAGACCCAAAATCAGACAAAGAACTCAGCCGCATTAAAGCCTGCTAGTCCAGCAGCAGTGCCTCATGGTATAACAGCCCAGGGCGCTGCTGCAGGAACCACAACTACACGCCCAGATGCCATCAACCAGCCTTCAAAGGCAAAGGCAGAACAGAAACCTTTAGGGTCACATCACTATTTCGCAAGATTTCCAAGACCGTCATGGCTCACCAAGGATGAGCATATACAGTACAGAAAGCTCTATGCTAAATTCACTGCTAATGTTTCTCCACACCCAACAGCCCAGGAACAGAAGGAGATAGCCTTGTTTAGGGTAAGCTATTTGTGATGTAATCTTAATATATATGTATGTATGTATGTCTTTCTATTCGGATCAACACAAAGGTAATATACAACGAATGATCTTTCAAATTCTGAAACGGTGACAGTATATTATTAATGCGATGTGTTAGATCCAGGTCTACCCCCATGAATCAATTAAGAATGTAACCGGAAATTTAGAAATGTATTAACCTGGTACTAAGAAATTTAGCAGTCATCATATCCAGCCAAAGGAGACCTTAAAACACACATGAAACTCGCAACTTTGATAAAGTCCATGACCTGCAGTATTAGTGCATGCATATTGTAGCGAGCTAACTACATGTAAGTTACTACCTGCTGCATCAATTGTGTAAGTTTTTAGGGGAAAGTGTCATATTTTATAGTGATTTTGGCCAAAACACTGTTACTTGTGACTGTCATTTTCACTTGAATGTCACCCAGACCAGCACATGCAGCATGCAGACAATGTTGGTGTTTCGACAGAAATTTTCTGACGGCTTGTATTACCTCAATGATGCATTTTAAAATTGCAGGAGCTACAGGTGAAAGTATCTGCAGAGCAGGAAGAGTTCATGGCACACATTGAGTCTGTGGCCCACCAGAACCACGGAGCTTACAATGTCATTCACCCTGAGGCTGCTCATTATGTCGAGGTTAGTAGAGATACAGTACATGTAGACTGGTACTGGCATATACTGCTACTCATATACTGGCATATCCTGGTACCCATATACTGGCATAATCCAGGCATATACTGGTTCTCATGTACTGGAATATACTGGTAATTATGTAATGGCAAATGCTGGTATTCATCCACGGACATGTGCAGGTGCTCATGTACTAACACAAACTATTTTATAGTGCTTTTCAGTCCACATATGTGTAACTGGGGTAAGGTCGCCAGTAAGTATAGACTTGTTTGGCAACCAAGTAAGTATACAGTAATTCATCTCTGACAGAAAGGGAGAACAGTATGGTGTGAGCAATGTTGGACAGTGCTTAAACATGTGTTAAACATGTACCGGGGTATCTTCTAAGGCTGCAGTCATTGGAAAAGTGACAGACTGCATACTGTGAATGCAAACTATACATACTATACAAATGCACACTAATATTGCTAATACTAATTCTATAAAACTATAAATTCTATAAAATTAATTCTATAAAACTATACTAATTCAACTATATTAATGCAAACTACCTAGTATGGATACACACTATCGAATGCATACTATCTCTTTATATAACAGATTGGTTAATGTATGCTCTACGTTTTCTCTGATGAAACATTCTGCACACATAGTCGATGTGTTATTGAACGTTTCATCAGAAATAATGTTTCCAGAGTCCAAAAACATTCACTCCCAAAATATGCTGTACATGCTGTTTCGCTGGATATTATGCAATATATTATATGTTGTATATCATGTAGCCATCTACTTCATATCCACTAGGAATATTTAGAGAAAGAACAGCAGCGAGTGAAGCGTTATCCCCGGTATTACAAGGTTCAGCAGACAATTCCTCTAACGTGCAAGAAGCTTCATGTTGATCTTGGCTTGCAACATGAGCAGACCCTCCTGGAAAAGGTACGTTCCCCCATCGCTCATACTGTGCTAAAGGGACAGGGCAGCTGCTCTGAACATTCTGAACAATGTAGTTTGCAATCTACAGGTATTTTTTCAGTTTATTACAGTGATCTTGAGGCGAGCTGAGGTAAAGCATAACAGATGTGCTTCTCAGGTTGAAATCTGCTGTTCCAGATTTCTGCCGTTCTGCTTTCTTTACTGAAGAAAAATTTTGTTCAGCTATAATGTTAAGGCTTGCATATCCCATGGTTAATATACAATATAGGTTTCATGTTTGTTTGTTTTTTCCCTGTTTTGCCCCGTTCCTCAGGGTGATGTTCCAAAGATCATTCTTCCTAACATGACTGCTTTGACTCCAGCCAAGTTACCCCAGAGTTACAGTAAAGTGTGCAAGCGGTTTCCTACAAAACCAAGCTCTGCTTCATCTACCCAGGTATGCGTAATGTTAGCTTTGAAGACCGATAATCATTACACAAATAGTAGAGCAGCTGAGTGCCCAGTATGGCTGAAGGCCTCAAATGCAACTTTCCCTACCCAAAATTTTACCTCTTAGTGACGTTGTGCAATAACCAGGGAAGGGATTACCAGACTTGGTACACTGTAACTTGACTGATTGTAGATAAGGAAAGTCTATACACAATGTATTTTGTTGCAATGGCTCCTTTGTAGGGTACAGTTATAGCAGAATATTTGATCATCTAATGATGAGGGATTTTAAATTCAGTTTCAGTTTAATTTCTTTTCACTTTATTATCATAGACCACTGATGGATTGGCTGCCTGGCCAAATCCAATTTTCTGGCCTACCCGCCTTGTGATAGCAGTAAACATCGTCTTAAACGCCAGCAGTAGTCAAAATACTGATAATTGTATGAATAACCACTGACTAACTGCATCCAGACACACATAGAGCCACCAGACTGCGCTCATAACAGGCTTCTCACCCTCTTCTCTTTTGGGGGGTCTGGACCATTGGTCTTTAATCCTTTTAACATCTTCCATCTGATTGTGTGTATCAGTTCGTGCAAAACTAAACATGACATGCTATGTATATGTACTGTGAAAGAAGATCTCGAATGTTTTCCAGACTGACATACAATATTACTTACCAGTAAGAAGCATTAATTTCTAGTTGTACAACTGGCATCTGTAGTATACCCAGAACTATCACTGGCATCCCTCAGTGTTTCCTCTTCTCTCTACTACCAGCCCAGTTCAGTGGATGACATTGTGGCAATCCAGCTGGCCAAAAAATACGGCGCTAACATTATTATCAGCTCCAGTGCACTGGAATGTCTCTTGGACAATCAAGGCCCAACCTTTCAGAGACAGTGGGAGCTGCCTGTGAAAATGGAAGAGAACACCACTACACGTGAGATTATTTAACAGAGCTGAATATTCTTCAATTTCCTAACATGACTAGGCTAGCGCTAGGAAGTTTTCCTGGTTAGCCACTGTGGCTAAAATATATCTTTTCTTTTAGCCAACATGTTTGTACAAGCTATTAACCATGGTAACCATACAAAATTATGTGCCAAAGATTCTAAATCAAGATACAGTGGTCCCTCTCTTAGTGGCCACTCTCAGCAGAGGCCACCCTCTCTAATGTGGCCACAAATCCTGGCTGCTGCTACTATAAATGTATTTGATTCTCCCTCTCACCAAAGGCCACCTCTCTAATGTGGCCACAATTTCTTGACAAATAGGGTGGCCTTATTAGAGGGGGACTACTGTATATGCACATGTTTGATTAAATTCATGTTAAATGGTTTAAATAACTCAAATGACAGCTATCATATATCATACTGTTTATTTATGCAAACTACATGCAATATCTGCAAACCAAACGTTTTAGCCACATGGGAACTCATTTAGCATTTGGCTATGTGGCTAATAGGTAGCACTAGCCCAGTATTATACATACATGTATATCTTGTGTATATTGAATGTCCATTTTGATTAATGTTACATCATGTTCAAGTTACATATGGCATTTGTACCTTAGGACATGTATTGTTATTAGCATGATTAGTTTTGTAAAGTCGTACAATCTTCAACAGTCTTATTTCAGAGATTGCAGTTTCATTGTGTGGAATAAAAGGTTGAGCTTTTAGGTTTAGTAAGTTACTATAGTATATGCGATGATATACTTCGTATTGTTTGAAACTGTCAGTACAACTCTTACAATGGTTGCAAAGATGTCTGCGGAGTGAGCAATATCAAATGGTCCCAAGATGAAATGGTCTATTTTAGGGCATTTTTGTGCATTTTGCATGGCAAATAGTATAGGGAATGCTGCTTATTAATTTCAGAAAAAGATGGTGACTCCAAATCCACATTGCTCATGGTTGGCAAACCGTTTGTGCCAAAATACCTTCACCCTTGGGAGAAAAATCATCTGTATCATTCGTATGCTCTGAAAACAGCTCAGCAGCACCCTCTCCATGTCAATACCCTGAGGTTTCGCAAGAAATCTACAGTTGCGGCGCAAACTGATAGTGAGAAAGTATCGACAAAGGACTCCACAGAAGTCCAAGGCGATGAGGAGGATGGGGAGAAGTTGTTTGCTGCTGAAGGTCTGGGGGATGATATTGGTGATCTGGAGACATTTGGCGCCTGCGGCAAAGGTGACAAAGAAGAGGGTGGCTCAAAAAAGTTTGTGTTCAAGGATGAGCTGGATATGCCCGACTGTGCAAGAATGGATGTTGATAAGACTGCTGATCCTGAGAACAAAGCTGCTAGTCCGGGAGGTGATAGTGGTGGTACAGATTCTAAATCTGCCAGTCAGGCAGGGTCTCACTGCGATGTGCTCACAGTACATTCTGCCAAACCACAGAACCTTCAGCCTGATTCAAATACTTCAAAACCTAAGGGAAGAGTGTCTAACAAACAAAGTAATATAGAGGGAAAGACGTCTGGCATTGCTTCTGTGAATAATACAACTGCTGACCCATGTGAAGTTATGGCCAATGCCAATGCTAACCTTGAAGCAGAGACATTTGGCAAATCTCTCACCACTACTTCTGCGTGTGGCTCCAAAACATCTGAAGGATGTCTCTCTGGAGAAAAGACACGGGCTACTACGTCAAAGGTCACGGAGAAAGTAGCTTCCGGATCAGTTGAAGATTCCTTTGTGGAACAGGATCATGTATCAGACAGTGAGGATGATCTGGTTATAGATGTGCAGTCACCCGTCGCACCGGGAGGACATTCCCCGGTCAGGAGGCTAACAAGAGCTGCCCGCAAGCAGCAGCTACTGCTGGAGCTTCATGAAGAACTTGGTCATCCGTCCTCAGATTCTCCAATGTCTCCGAACCATGAGGTCCATGATGACTGTCCCCAGTCCCCAGATGTTGGTGGCAATATGACAGAAGTAGATCTTAATGGACCACTAGTCAATGCTAGATCAGCAGGTAGCAACGCTGGTCCGGTGGAAGAATGGTTGCCACATACACCGTTTCAGTGTAAACCGATTGTGATCCCGGTGGAGAAAGTTGACAGCTCACCAGAGGTGTCGGAAAAGGACAAAGAGGGGACACATTGTGTCAGAGATACACGGAGTGCAGATATGAACAACTCTGGCAAAGATGCCACCATTGCAGATGAGTCCAGTGCGACACAAACTGTATCATCGTCTGCAGGAGAAAGCTGTCATGGTGGCAGTAGACAGACCCTCATCCAGTCAGCTGATGATAACAGAACAGAGAGCTCAGAGCCTGATCAGGCAGACACCTCAATGCCTATCCAAGGTGCCAGATGTCAACGTGCTTTAAGGAGTCGAAATACAAGTTCAGGTAAGACTTGACGTTGGCATTTTCTTTTATAAAAACATTAAGGAAACAAATATATGTACTAAAAACATTTAGCATTACCATTGGTGTTATAGTTCACCTTAGTCTAAAAGGTGTGTGTTGAAGGGAGCGGGGATGGAGGAGTTCAGAATCGCACAAAAATACTTGAATTTACAGGTGAGACTCGAGGTACCATGACTGAAATGAGTTGTAACATGTGCAATCCACGTATACACTAAGCATTGTCATAACTACTATGTGTGTATATTTGTGTTCTAATTGATGTCGAATGTTCTACCACGGATAGTCTTATGAATATTCTACAGGTTGCAGTTTGGATGAAGCGACTACTGCACAGGTACAATCAGATCCAGTCCCTCCGAATTTATCCGAGGGCATATCACAAGATGGTAAGATTGCAGAGTCATCTTCGCAGACAAAATCTAGGCGTGGTAGGCCACTGAAGAGATGCAGTGTTAAAGAGGCCAACCAACCTGACAACTTACAGTTACCACCGGAGACCAGGCCAAGACGTGGCAGGCCACGCAAGGAGTGTACCGGGAAGCAGGCCTCAGCTACAGCATCATTGTCATCAGGTCCACCAGAGAAACGGTAAATTGCAGGAATCTATTGTGGCATCAAGTACATATACATATATTTATTAATAGACATTTAATTTAAGGCCATTGTTTAATATGTTCCATGCAAGTAAATTTACCCTAAGACCTCTCTCCCCCCCCCCTCCCATTTGCCCAGACCTGTCAGTACACTAGCTGTGGTGCCTGATAGGTAGTACATGTGAACAGTGTCAAGCCAGCTACATGTATGCCTGTGTTTTACTTTATCCAGGATATTACAACTGTCTTTAACCTTATCTCAGCTCGGTGTAGTTAATATTTCATTTGCTTGATAGTCCCTTTATCAAACTGCCAAAGAATGGGGAGGTGTGACTGTTACATGTAGGTACTTGTATGGTGCCTTTAACGTGTTTATGTGGGATTTTACGGTATGTGTAATATTGCGTATATGGTCTTCTCTATACAAACCAACACTTTGCCAACTGAATTATTTTAGTAAAATGTGTATTATACAAGTCATGTTATATGCTCCTGTATAGTTTCTGTTGGTTTAGGATGGAGTATTCAGACTTGGATCTTTTTAGCTGGAATAAAGGTGTTACAGATCTAATCAACAGTAAATTATTTTCTATGATGCCTGTTTTATGTTGTTGATATAATCCACCCTGTGTATGTTGAAATTTAGCTGCATATGTAAAATGTTGTACTCTAATCTGTTAATAAAGTAAAAGGTTAATAAAGTAAAGTCTTTTCAAGATAAGTGGTCTCTGGTAACAGGTTAAATTATATATTAAAGTGTCGGTCTTTTTGCCAGGAATGTGGGATCTTTCAAGAAAGTTGATCTCATGACTGGTGTTTTGAAGACAAGTTTTACTGTATGTTGAGCCAAAAAGACACTCCAGGTTGATGTGAAATTACAGTGTACATATGTGCTCTTAATCAACCATTACCTTCAATGATGCACATACATGTATTACTAGTATCTGACTCTTGTTTTGGCTTCACAGGATGAAAACGCGAAGTGAGGGCCATGTGGACCTGTCCCAGGTGTCACCCCAACCGAATGTTCTCTCCCGATTACGAGGACGTGGAGGTGGGACTTTAATAATTCTTATATCTGAGTACTGCGTGTTTGGTAATTTCCAAACATAACAGACAAAATCATTTCATTGATGCTCATGAACTGTATGTTAGGACAGTTCTTTAACCAGGTTGATGAGTTGCACTTTATTGAGATGTTTATATGTAGTTAACCATTGGTGGGGGTGGGGGGATAAATAGGTTAGGCTTAAATTAGGAAAATTTAAAGTCATGATATTGTGATAATATAATGTGTAATTCTGCCATATTCTTTATATATAGTATGTGAACAACACCAACAGTGTGCATGTACTAGTACATACTTGAAAGTTAACTGAAATGTGGCAGTTTGAATTTTCGATCAGCCCTGTAGTTAAATCCTCCGACGTCAAAAACATTCCCCTGCCACATATGTACTACATATGTGGCAGGGGAATGTTTGTGACGTTATTATGTGTGACTGTCCCAGGTAAGCGAGGACGACGCGGTCGGTCATTGTCACACAGTGTCAGTCAGCTAGATGGTACCGATGACAGATTGACTGAACAGGACAAGAAAAACCTATCGACTCCTAAGGAAAAAAGTCAGGGTAGGTGTACAGGTGGGTCTATAATGGGTCTTGGAAATCCTATAGAGTATCTACTATTCATTCAGTAACAAAGTTTCTTAAATAAATATTCATAGAAAACTTACAGTATTTAGCTAAAAATAACAAAATAACTATATGTATGTGCCTAATGTTACAATAACCCAGTTTCATTAGTATTACTAGCAAGACTTACAATGTACTAGTCTAGGCAGAGTGAGAAAGTTTGTTAATTTTTTTTTAGCAACTGCATGTCTGGAGTCTCCAAAATTGCAAAATGCTCTGCAACAAGCAATTTAATGATTTACATGTACTCCTGCGGTCATGCTCACCTCAGGCCTTCATATAGACAATATCACCTTTCTGTTTTGAAATTATTCTCTACAATACATTAATGCTACAAAGTCAATGGATGTGATGAATGCTTTGTTATTACCGTATATTTCTCATAGGAACCAAGCCCACGTCTTTCCCTGACTCCACAATGCAATCACCGTTGGACAGCATCTTGTCTGCTCAGCAGAAGTTTCTTCATGGCAATGCTCACATGTCCTCACTACTTGCGGAGGGAGGGAACGTTGGTCAGCAGCGAGATGTGACGGGGCTAGGAGTGAGCGGCACACAAGGAGGACCGCAGGGCTATCACACTGTGCCTCCCCCAGTAAACAGGCCTCACAGTCAGTTCCCACAGTTGGGCAGATTTCCCATGGAAGCATCAGCAGGTAAAGGAACTTGGACGGTGTCATGTACTTGCTACCAGTATTATTTACATCGTTTGATTTGATTATCATGGTCATACATTATGGACTGTTGACCATCCTTCTTTTTAGAAAAGGTTGTGTAAATATGCCCGCTATTCTTCTGAAACTGAAATTGTTCTTGACAGCCTGAAGTATGAAGGCAAGAATTGTGCACTTTGCACAATTAAAATCTTAAAGCTAACACTGAAAACAAAACTGTCTAAATAGTTATCTAGAAATGTCTGCAGTATATGTAGCATAGTTTTTCATGGTATTATGTGTTTATATATACAGTGAAAAGCATATAAAAACCACCCTAGGGACAAACCAAATGCGGTCCTTATACACAGGTGGTCTTCATATGCAGTTTCAGTAGCATGAAAGTATACACCAGGGGACCTGTAAAATGTGTTCTTTATTAGCAGGTGGTCTTTATATACAGGTAGTCTTTAGAGCAGAATTGACATGGTTTGTATATTTTCTTCTGATCATATCCTTGCATGCTTTCTGCACTTTCTCAGATGCCCAAAACTGGTGCATGACTGAAAACCCGGAGGAATTTCCTCAACCCACCAAGTCAAATGTTTCATACAGTTTGTGGAACCTTGGTGACCTGAAACTCTTAGTCCGGTGTCGGTATCATGGAATCCGCAAAGCTTACAAGAGCAAATCTGTAAGTAAGCCTATCTGTTGGTAAGCATGTCAGGTTTCTTACAATGAATCGGTGTTGCAAATATATAAAATTATGTAATAATAGCAGGAAAAGTATTAATATTACCGGGAATATTAAAGGTTGTACTTTTTTTATGTGTTACATTGATACTTTGTAATAAATACTGGCATGCTGATGTATATGCATACTGAACACATCAGTTCACTCCTGGTTACCAGTTTCTGTCCGATCACTGAAGTTAACTCATTAGTACTGGGCAGGTAGCCATGTAAGTGCTACCCCAGCCCTATTTGAAACTGGGTCACCTGATCAGTATATACCCCGTGAAAGTTCAATTTGAAGCCGCACTTCTAATTGAAGCCACAATAGGCCTAGAAGGTCACAGTCTACAATGGTCTAGTGAAATGTGTGTGTATTAAAATCCAACAAAGTATCTAATTGAGTCCGCAAACCCTGTTGCAAAATATTGACTTCTACATGAGTTTGTGGTAGGAAAATCTGATAATCTATAAGCATATATCAGTAAGAACATAATTATGTGGCTTCTGTAATCGGCTTGATTTACTTTTTGGCACTTTGTACCAGTAACATAAGAAGTCGGGAAATCATTTATAATTAGCAGGGCATCAGTTTCTCCACCAGAGAACATCACTTAAAACGTTCAATTAATGTTTTATCTAAAATGATCAGCTGGTAACTTGTACCGTTGGCTGGCAAGTCAACGTGTAGGCCTACCAGTATAAAAATCTTAATACTGCTCTATTATAGTCTGCCCAGAGACATTTAGATGATTTGTATAAATATCGAAAATTGCATTCTAATAGTACCTGCAGCTTCAATTGGAACTTTTACGGTACACATGAGGACACATTGAACTGTTGATGGTTCTTACACACAAAAAATAAAGCTTGTGACTACTCAAAAAGAATATCCCTGGTCCTGTGTTACTGCCTGTTGGCTGGATGGTCTAGAAAGGTTACCGCCAACTTGAATCCATAGCTGTTAAAAATATGAGATTCATTCTGAGGACTGTATGTTCAGTGGTTATACATTGCCACCCCATGAGACATGCACATGCTGCATGTTTCATGCAGGGGGAAAAGTAATGTTCTGTATGTGTATACCGTAATGTACTTGCTTATGGAACAGACTCACTTTGCAGATTCCAGGCAGTTGCATGACTCCTTCATATTGTTCAGTGTTTCTATTTCACCTTTTACTCTTTGCAGACCCACTTCATTCATCTCCAGCCCAAACTGGAATATCAGCCTCAGCATGGCTTGGAAGTCGTGACATTTTCTGACATCGCGCGTGGCTGGTTGGCTCTGAAACTGAGGAACAACTGCAAGCTAATAAGGGGTGAGAGTAGAGTGTGGACTTTTACATCTCAGCTAACAGTTACACCAGCATATCATGGCACTTGCCTGTTTTACTATAGGTGGTTAGTGACTATTAAGGTAAATACATATATAGCTGGGGTATTAGCTCCTCTTGGAGATGAATATGCTTCCCACATCAAAACAGGCAGTGTGTGAAATACGTGTACTTGTGTGTTCCAGTACCACTGCTGCAGCACATGCATGCCCTTTTTGGTGTTGTGCATTTTTGTTTTGCAAAAACAGGACATCATAAATAGAATGTACAGCCAATAACTTGAATATAGAATGCCAGCAGCTTTCTGTGGGTGGACAGTCTTACCCTGTTATGACATTTGCTGTTATTGTGAATTTCAGCAAGAATTAATGCATTCACATCAGAGTTTATGCACATAGATGACCTGGACCTGGCATCTGTGATACCACATAGGTCGCCGTTCAGGTAAACTGATCCAAATGTGGGCATAGATCTAGACTAGAGAACAAATCTTACCTATCCAAGCCAGAAATTGGAATTATGAAAGGCAGAAAGTTCTACTAGAAACTGTATGTATTGATTAGGGTATTCAGTACCATTAATCATCCTGTTACATTCTAACAAGATCTAAATCTGGCAAATGGGTAATTTTCCATTGAAGTAAGATACATATTAGTATGAATTAATACTGAATATATCTTTTGCAGCAAATATGTGACCGAGCCTAGAAACCTACTGGAGTAATTAGCATGATTCTAGCAGTATTGTGCTAAAACTGATTTGTCGGTCATAGATTAAGATTTGTGTCCACCAAAGCAAGGCGAAGTAGCATGATTGCCATAAACATTCAACATCTGGTTTTCCTTACTGAAGAACATAGGCTGTAAATTCCTTGTATGTGTACATTTTGTATTTCTTTTGTAAGTGTTGAGTATTTGTGTCCAATGACATGGGTGGGGTGCATCCGGTATAATATGTGAATTGAAGTGAACTATCCATGATATAGACAAGTAGGTAGACTGGCATTTACACTTGTTGGTGTCAGTTTGTCATAAGGTGTGCTCTTTTTATTGTAGGCAAAAAAATCTTAATCTGTGCTGATTAATATATTAAGTGCATGTGCAAACTTCTCTCCTCAGCCCACAAGCAAGCCTCACGATCTTGTATGATCTGCTGAAGGAATTGAATAGGTAAGAATCTAAATTAATTGTTAGCGCTGTCCTGTGACTTGACAGTTATAATGCCCAGATTGCGCGCCTTCCCCAGTTGCATTGATTCAGTAGCTCTGTATGCATTGTCAGTACATGAGTACTTACATTATTTTAAATCACTAATTTATATATAATATTTTTTATGTAACAACAAGAAAAGTACATCACTGTACATGCCAATTGTAGTCATCATGAAACAATTGAAAATAAAAAAAAAACAAAAAAAAAAACATAAATAACACATAATTTAATCAAAGACTTATTAACTGTTCCCATGGCTTTTATCCAGTTTGGATCCTGGTGATTTCCTGCTGAGCCACACTCCAGGAAACAGTCATTGTCATGTGAAAAAGAACACACCTAGCAGCAGGTATGGGTGCATCCTTTAGTTAGGCATCCCGTCCGTCGGTCGGTTGCCTTATTTTTTTGGCCGAGGTTTTTTTTTCTGCTTTTTTTTTTTTTTCTGTTTTTTTTTTTTTTTCTTCCGCCGCGCCTGCCTACCACCAAATCTGGTCTGGCGGTGGCAAACATCCTTGCAGGACTTTCATATTTGGAATAAGACTTCCTTAGGTTGTTACCCATGTGTACAGTGATTTTTGTCGTAATTCGCATTTTTGTTCTATTTTAAGAGGAAAAATTTCGAAAAGCGCTTGTCTGACGTTTA
>JAAUYG010136157.1_pt1 | contig 17261 bp, 18 predicted proteins | sample 7278091 | NCBI WGS metagenome assembly JAAUYG01 (sample SAMN14350201, study PRJNA611818) | marine sediment metagenome | isolation source: surface marine sediment (0.6m) | place: French Polynesia: Moorea | collected 2018-08
CTTTTTGGAGCGAAGCAAACTTGGACTCTCTGTTGCAACAAAGCCACTGGTCCAATATCTTGCTCAATGCATAATAATTCATGATGGTCTCTTGTTAAACGTGTTATTCCACCGCTTGTTATTACAGGTTGTCTGCCCACCTCCTGTAGTTAGTACAAAATATTTTATGCTGTACATTAATTTTCATTTCAGGGACATCCGCAGCTATTCTTCGCTGTTGACCGAAACGGCCAGACCCGAATTCCACCCGACAGGTAATAATTTCCGAATTCTTTTCTTGCCAACAAAAGGGCCGACGGGCTGTCCTGAAATTGGTCAATTTCTCCAGAATGTTTTTGTGCGGCGCACAAAACGCATTTTGCAAAAAAGGGCAAAAGTAAGAAGAATCAATGCAAAAGGGGGTCATAGACAAAATGAGGAGAAGAATTATCTGCATGTCAGGTCTTCTCAGTGAAGGTAAGACTTTTAGCCTGCCCCGCCCGGTCTGCAGCTCTCAACCAGTCTGACACCCCTCCAGCATACGAGTAGAAAAACCCTGCCTCCAATGTATTACCGACCACGCGACTCATCAGTGCAAGTTGGGGACGAATCTCTGGCAGAAGAAACCAGGTGAGATCTCGTGACGCGTTGCCTCATCATCACGGCGGATGAAAGATCTGGCAGCAATAATCCCATTCCATTGTGAGGACTGAATTGTCATCCAGAGTGATCAAACGATGCATTTACACCTACACTTCACTGCATTACCATAAACCACTTCACAATTGAAGAAATTAATCAGTCGTAACAAATGCGTGTGGAACCTGCGGCCAATCTAGACTGCCTTTTGCCCATTCTGACAATTCGATGTGTGAATCTTTGTTCGAAGCAGGATGTGAACACAAAGTACATATGTAACCTGAGAATTCTGCAACATGAAACAATGAAACAATGAAATAAGGAGCAGATATCTTTTGGGTTTTTTTTCTGTCATTCCTGTTACACACTCAAATTGGAGCTAGAAATTCAGCACTTGTTGAGTTCCCTGAAGGACAGGCGTATTTTGGAGTAGCTTAAGAGTGCACCAGATGCATGAATCTTTTTGAAAGTGTTTTCTTGTTTGAAGCCACTGAGAGAGCAACGGGTTTGACCGAGTGGAACTGCAAGTGTGACTTTCAGCCAACATGCGCTTGTCCGACAAATCCCAAACTGACCACAATGTAGATCTGTCTAAATTTGAATTGCAACCGTCCAGAAAAATAATCAGCACGCTGCATGGAGACATGTAAAGCTTCATTCTTTCGACTTTCTGCTGCTGAAGTTTTTCTTTTGTTTTACGTCAGATATGATTGATGTCAGCTACACAGGTAGTCTGAGTGTTTACGCACAGATAAACAGAATCCCCAAAATGAGTCTCTCTTCCCCAAAGACATGTCAGAAACGTCAAAAACCAAATTGTGGCAAATTACGCCAAGCGACCAGATACGAGAGCGACGAGTAAGTGGACAGGAATTTTGAGCGTTGAGAGGACACTGCAGGAAACGGCTTGACAAGGAAGAACAAACGAGCAGCGTTCTGAAGGAAAGCGGACCTTGGCTTCGATTGACCCTTGCCAAAGAATCCGGATACTTGAAATTGTATAGTACACTTTCTCGTAGGGCCTTGGTTGGCTGAATTTGGAAAAGTTTAAAAGGTTTGAATTTTGTGTGTGGCCGTCAACCTCAGATTGCACGGATCAACATTCCCTGAGAAGAAATTCTCACCACTATAATTTTGGCAGATTACACGAGACAAAGTGACAAAGTTTACGCCACCTCTGAATGTAACCTGAAAGACAATGTATTGAAACCAATTTGTTAATGGGGGACTTTGCAAGTTGTTCGTGAAAATAGCTTGACGCATGTCTGGGTGCCCTTTGCTTTTGCTGTCATGTCTCCATTTCCTTTCAGCTGTTCCATTTCAGAGCAAGCAGCGCGAATCATTTTGCCAACTGACAGGGAAAATTGTTTCACCATCATGAACATATCTGGATCGAGACATTCCCAAAGAATATTGTTCTTTCTTAAATTCGGACATTCCCACAACACAAAACACGCAGGCCACAATGTTTCCAGAAGATAGTGTTGTTTTCTGAGTGTTATCAAGGTTGTTTCAGAAGACACAATGTTTGCTTCATTCCTCACCACGTGAATGATCCTGACATCGACACAAAAAGTGACAGCACGACAACCTGTCAGGAGATAAAATTGCGATCTGCACGAAGGTGGTCACAAAAAGCTGCATGCTGTTTTTGCGGAAACTTGTGCTTCATCGGCAGCAGTTCCTGTTTGTCATTTAGAAAGCAAATCTGTTTGGTTCAATTGAGTACGTTTGCATTCGCAAAAAGTTTCAAAGTCGACTTAGCATTGATCAGACTTGAAAGCTTCAGAAAGCTAAGTGACATTTCCCAGGCATGAACGTTTACGATAGATCATCCCTTCGAGAGAGAAAAAAATCAACGTTCCAACGTTCTCTGGGAATTTGCAAAAGTGAAAATGCGGAAAAAAGCGAATAGTTTTCGTCTGTTTTTTGTCCACAGCAAAAGTTCAGAATTCGTGTTCATACACTTTGGCCCACAAACTTCATTTGGCTCTAAAAAAAGAATTTCCTCAGTTCAGAAGCAGCGAGAAGAAAATAAAGCAAAATTATGACAGATTATTTCAAAAGAACAAGTACTGTGGATCATTTGAGCAGGGTGGGAGGGGGTTGTTTTTCTACCTCGACAACGACGACGACAGCGTGGCTCCCGAAGAAGAAACCCAATCTCAGCAAAAATTACAGCTGGGAATTTGCGGGATGCATGCTCTTTTGGCTGTGTCTCTTTGTGGTTGGATATTTTCCAGATTTTTTCCACATAATTGCAACTGTTGATGGTCTCAGGTGTTGGCATGGTTGGGTATTTTTTGACTCTTTGATGTAATTAACATTTCAGGAAAAATAAAAATGTTTCAGACCTGTCCCATAGTAGCCCGCAGATTTGCCCGCAGGGTATCCACACGTGTTGTGTGGCTTCTTGTGCAGATCTTTGGTCCAAAATCATAAAAGCTTCCTTTGCAAAGCAGAACGTTTATTGGGAATATGAACGTGCAGGGTTTTAGCTGTGTTGCTGTGTTTTGCACAAAACGTCCTTTCATAGCTTTTATGATATGCTTAGCTGACGATCAAACCTTGCATGTATGGATTCTACACTTCCGACAAAGTTGATGTCAAATAAGCACTGAAGATTCATGGATCGAAACACCAGATGAAAGGGTCTGTAAAGTGCATGAGCAAACAGGCAATCGTCTTGCACAACAGGCTGAACTTCAAAATTTCATTTGATTCTTGCATTCAGCAAATCACGAAAGGAAAAAACTTTCGTATCATTCCTGTTGTGGCCTGTGGGAATTGTGTAGATTCTACTTTGGCGAGTTCTGTGTTATTCCCTATTGGCAGTACAGGATTACGCTTTTAAACCTGAAAGGGTCAGAACCCAATAACAGTTGTTGGCGCATTTTTCAGTCCTCTGTTTTAACCAAACCCGATAATTTCAAAGGAAGTATGACGCAGATGCGACTGGTCGTTTTCTCAACGGCCAATAACATGTTGTCGCCGAGGATAAAGCCTGTCACACGAATTTGTCGTTTGTTACCTTGTTGAGTGTTTTTTGTGCTACAAAAAAGGCACGACAAAACCCGTCAGAGAAAAGCAGGACTGTCATCCAGTTTTGGCAAAAAAAAAAACAACCAATGGGTTGATTTTGTGGACAGATGAAAGACTTCTCGTTGTGTTCTCAACAAACTCTCAGGTGTCATCAGTTTCTTGTACCCTGCATGCCAACGCTGCTTTTGACAGTTTTCCTGAGAACATTCAGACACCTCTAGAAATGCAATGAAGACGCCCTCCTCTAACCTGAGGATGAATCCAAGCAAGATTAGCAGAACAACTTAAGATCAATGTTCGTTCTTCAAATGGTTTCAAGTTAATTGCCTCTCATACTTCCCCTCACTCCTCACAGGTCGCAATTATCTAAAAGTTTACACTGCAGAAGGTTCCAGCTCATAAGTGAATGAATTCGCCTGAAGTGAGAAGATCAACATGACACTCCAGAAACAAACTTGTTGAAACTATTATTTTATCTATCATTTTTACTTTGGTATCAGAGATGATGGGCAAGCAAAAATTATAATCCTTGGTAAATCTTCATTTTCTTGGTGAATTGTATGATCATTGAGATCTTGCAAAAACTTCAAGACATTATCTTGCTGTATCTGAGCATCATGGCGTGAGTTATCTTTCCATGCACGCAAGGACGTGCGTTCATGATTCTCTTCCTGCAGCTCTTCTTGCACACCATGTCGCGCAACAAACATTTTCCATCTTGTCACAAAAAATGTAGATCTACAAGCTGAACATTATGACAGGTATCCATCATCATTTTCTTGCCCGTGGAAAGGAACATTTCAGAATCAGAGATTCTGGTTTCAGGCATGTCTTTGTTTGGTTCAATTCCTGATGGAACAGAAGCAAGTATCTTTCACCCGTCAAAGACCAAGACCTGTCTTTTCCTCCCATCTCTTCGTTGTTGTGATTGCCACATTTTACCCCAAACACAGAACGATGAACAATTGCTTCCTTTGGGCAGTGTCAAAAGCTTGGGAAAACGAAAATAAAATCAAATGAGTTAACAACTATGAAACGCTCTTTACAATCTGGACATGTTCGGACATTGTGCTTGCTCATCGCTCAAATGCACGCGGACTTAAAATCATCACTTCAAGATCAAATGAAGATTGGTCCCTGCTTTTCAATTAAGACAACTTCTCAAATGCCTGACACCCACAGTCAACACGATCCAAGGCAGACACTGACAGAAGGTTGGCATGGGAAACAGAATGTGTCTTGCCAATCTGAAGACGTTCAGTTATCAATCAACTCACTTTCACAACGCAAAGGCAAATGAAATTTGCGATTCCAAGCATGAAACTTTGTCCTGCCAAGGTAGGACTTTGCTAACAAGATTATAGAAAAAGCTGTCAGCGTTCTAAGCAGCAGCTGATCAGTCTTGTCCTCCGAGATTCCTTCTCACAGATGGTATTTAGATGAATAAATCTCATCTTGTGATTCTTCACAAGTAATGGCTCGTCAAAAGTCCTCGGAGAATTATCCTATCCGACTGGAATTACGTGTTCTTGCAACAACAAAACCATCACGAAGCTCACATTGTGCTGGAATACTTTCCACTTGTTGCAACTCTTGACAACCTGGGTTTTTTTTTATTGTTTGATGTCCTTTTTTCTTTTCTTTGCAAAAATGCATCTGCCCTGTTTCGTGGATGTTGACTGTCCGTGAAACACACTGTTCTTGCAACAAGAGTTTCGTCACTGAGGAACATCTTTCACTGCCCGATTGTCAAGGGCAGCGCATCATGGCATGGTTGCCTCCCGGTGATGGGGTGGCTCATGGGTGAAAGGTGTAGACCCTCAAGGGTCAAACTATTCACGGAGCAAAGACAAACATAAGGGTGGGGAATGAACAAAAACCAGAAGCAACAAGATGGAGCGGATTTTGACTCAAATGCAGCGTTTGGTTTTTGTGTACCTGTGCATGAAGACCTACTGAAGACCAAACGAATTATGTCTTTCTTTCTTTTGAGACCTCCCAAAACCGAATTTTGAAAATCACTTCAGATCTCAGATCTCAACCAAGACACTATGATGTTTTTCTGACTCTTGAAGGTCGGTTTCCTGATCTTCTTCGGCCCACAGTGAATTTCCGGTGGGGGACAAAGTTCTGCTTGCAGCTGATTCTTGGCACTAGAAGTTAGGTGAATGTCCTTCTGTCATTTCAGGGAACTGTATGGGCTGCCACAGCAGTGTTCTTCTCCACGGATGCAAACAGCAGTTTTTTCCTTAGAAAAACTTTCTGGGGTATTTTTGTTCACTTTAGGCGGTTATTTGGGCGTTTTTCTCTGATCTCACGAAAGCCCTTGTCGGTACTTTTGCAGTGCACAATTAGTTCTTCCGTTTTGGGTAAACCAAATGATGGGCATCAAATAACTGTCGCCACAATGGCCACTACAGTTGAGTTTCATCTCCATTTTCAAGTAAATTCATACAGTGAGCACGAATCAACGCTAATTTGTTGCTTTGACCTTTCAAAAACGCACACACAACTTTTCAAATATGCAGTTGTAAAGAATCAGTTATTTGAAACACGAGATGTAATTTGAGAACGGAAACGGGCTCAAGTCTTCTTCACGACGAATCTGCCGCGTGAGGTTTGATGTGAACACAGGTGGCAATTCCCCTGGTAAAGAACCCTTGGTCACGCTGGAAAAACAGGGTCACACAGGCCAGGTTAGGTATGCCTAAAAATGCCTCGGCTTGGAAAACGCCCTGCACTCGAAGATGGTTGAATGTGAGCCCGTTCTTGTAAAGCTGGCATTGTGTGAACCACAATCAGACAGAACAGGACAGAATGTTACGGTAATTCTTTTCTGGTTTCAAAAACAGACATTTTTGCCCTCCAAAAAAAAAACAAAAACAAACAGCAAACCAACGCCAGTGGACAGCTTTAGGCCTACTACGTATGTCTGAAACGCGGATGCGCACTCACAAATGTCGCACAATTATCACGCTGAAGTAACTGGCAGGTTCAAAACCTTGGCATCTTCTCAATTTATTCACAGTCCTTTCCAACCGCTTCAGATCTGCTTTGCTCGTAATAATGTCTCCTAAAGAGATCTCGCTGGGGTTACCCGAGGGAACATTAAGATTCCTCCGCCTTCTCGATGACTTCTCTTCACTCCCACCGTGGAGTTCCCAATGGAAATAATAATCTGTTTCCGACACCGTGCAAGCGGCAATCACCGGCATGATTCATAGTGACTGTTTCACCAACAAGAGTTTGAAAATACCCTGACGTTTTTTTCTAAACGTGGAAAGATATCAAACGTATTAACTGGATTAAGTCTGGGCCTTCTTTTCTCTCTGATTCTGCCTCGAGAAGCAAATCTCATTTCCTTGAAAGCATTCTGCTCCCACTAATATCCGAAGGAGAAGACACTTTGTGAATTTTATTGGTGAATGTTATGCAATTACAAGTTCATCAACAACAAATAGTAAAAATTTAATTTGTTCACACCTTATCAACATCTCGTTCTTCTTCCAGTGTTCTTGAAAGACTTGACAATTTGCGAACCTGTGGAATGGTATTTGGCTGCGCTTTCTAATTCAGCCGTTCGCAAATGTATTCTTCTTTGGAAATTGGAAAGAAGTACCTTTTTCGTCAAAAGTGTGGGTGTTTTGTCACATGTCTTCCACCTTTTCTCCTACAGTGTGCGCGCAGACGCCAAGAAAATAAGCATGATCTGTGTTCTGACCTTTAGGTTTCTCTGGTCATCATTTTTATATTGGAAGAGGAACCACACATGGAACAGAGATCATATCAAAAGAATCACTGAACTGAATTAAACACTGGGATCATCTGATTCCCTCCAGAACAGCGCAAACATTTCATGCTGAGAATCGCTTGGTGCTGAAATATTCTCCAAAAGTGGAGACTTCAAAGGAAATATAAAATGTGCTGAAATCTTTTCTTACTTCTGAAAAAGGCCAATTTGTCCTGATTTGAAAGCAAACAGTTGTGACTTTTGTACTCAGTGAGGGAAATAAGGCAGGCTTTGAAAAGACTGTTCCCTCGTTATGGAATGCTGAAATTATGATGAAAGGATGATTTTTGCTCGCAGAACCAACACCAAGCAAGGTCTGAAAAGTGCATGTGGAAAGCACAGTTACCCGCTCTCACGTCCACAGGAGTTGAGCTGCCTGCATGACCATTTAACGTGGAAAACTCGGCGGCATGTGCATCTTCAGTGACGCCGTTGTGGCGTCGACCTTCCCTCGTTTTTAAGACGTTTCCAAAGAAAAACTTTCGAGCCTCCAACAATTAGACAACCAACAATGAGGGTGGAGAACATTGTGAATCAGCTTCCACAAGGGGAAGTGACTTTCTTCTTGTCATTGAAACACATTTCAATGACGTTGCCTTTGTCGTCCGCCGTTGCTTCCCTGTCCCTGAAGAAACTTTCGCTAATGACTTCCGATTAACCGCATATATGGATTTTTCAAGTTTTGCTCGCGTGCTCCTGTTTCTGCAGATTATTTTCGGTCACCAAGACTTCTTGTCAGTTTGGACCAACTGAAGATGGCTGGGTGCACACTTCGATTGCATTTCCGAGTTCAGCCAGACTGTGAAATCGGGACTGGCATGCTGGGTGCCCTTCCGTTTGTGTTGCAACACAGACAGTTTTGATTCCCAAACGAAATTTTCGCTTGATGAAAGGTATTCAGCCTTGCCTTGCATGAATCTTTGTGGTTGTGTGGTGGAGAAGAGGCAAACCTTCCGCAGGAACACTTCATTTGACGGAGGCACGCTACCACTTCCTCTGTTTGTGCCTGAAGCTGTCGACCAACCAATATGTTTTAATGTACTTTTTGTTCTTTGGTCGTTGTTCCACAGGGGTTGTCCTTTGTCTCAACCATTTGCATTTCCTTTGCTAAAATCAGACCAAACATTCAGGCATTGACTTTGCAACGCTATTTTGGGTCTTCTGCTTGCACCAACTTTTCGCCATTGTGTGCCACCGAGAATGATAACATTCGTTACGCTGTGCTGCAATTTAACTTTGGTGTTATGGCAGTTGCTGAATCTTCTGGCTTCAGAATATTCTGTCTATATCAAGTGCATAAACATGTTGTAACTTGTGTTGAAATATTCGGGCGAGGTTAAATTTGTGTGCAGTTTAAAAATCACGCAGAGCTCTCCTCATGTCTCTCTCGAGTCAAACTCCTGCAACACTCGAACAAACGGATTGTAACAAGACAGTACAGTGTGCAATTCCCACCTGATGCAAGGCTTTCGTCATAACAATGGTACCCCCTCAATCAGCTTTCACCGTCAATAAAGAAGTCGGCATTGTGAATGTGAAGCAGCAGTGGCTCCCAGATCACCCATCAAGCCATTAGGCATCACTGTCAAGCAGAACTTAAACGGTCTATTTCAATTTGCAGGTGATAAAAGATTTTTCGCGCTTCGAACAAGCTTTAGGTACAAAACCCTCTTTTAGCCAATCAAGAGAAATCGTACGCCTGCATGTAACATCCCAGGATAGAGATGTCATCTGCAGCTTTTTGAATGCTTGGCTTCTATTTCCAACGAAATTACCTTTTCTTAAGGGGTGAAGTCATGCGGCTTGACAAAGCTTGAACGCAAGGAGAACGTCCTGTCGGACTTGACCCTTTACCAAGGCACAAAACTCCAGAATAACCTGTGCTGGTTTATGACCAAAAGCCAAATTCCTGCTCCTGAATCAAGTAAAAATGTTTAGTTTTTTCGGTTGCACAGATATGATTACAATCAAGTTGGGAACGGCGAAAGTCAGTGTCCAAACCAAGATGACCAAAATCTGTGGCCTCATTCAATATCCCTCCTTGGGCACATCCGTGAGTTTAAAAAGAACCTTTAGGCCTACAACCTCTCTGTCGTTGAAGGTTCGTAAAAATCTCTATTCACACCAATTTTTCTGGCAGAAGTGAGCTGTCCAATTTGTGTGGCAAATGGAATCAGCATTGCGCCTCTCTGCGCACCGTATGGCATGTCCCTTTTGGTCAGGCACCACTACAGAGAAATGCAAATTGTCGAGATGAAGACAAGTTCATAAGATACAGCCACCGGGAGGGCAGGCAGCAGACATATCCATGAATTCATAAGGAATATGAATTCTTGTCGCCTCTATTCGGACAAATTCAATGATGGAGGCAATGTACCGTGGATGCTGACATGGGCTCACTGGCTCGTCGTTCCTTATGCAACAAAGCGGAAGGTTTTCGGGAAAAATTCAGAGATCGCTCAAATTTCGCAAACAACAAAATCTCTTTTGGAAAACTCTCAAACAAATGGAAGTAGTCTTGATGAAATTACAACAGGGTTTAATGTTCAGGTTGATGTCACGCAACTCCGATGGGTTGGGATTGAGATTCATGACAACGAGAACGGCAGTCGGACTTCAGTTAGCACTCTCGTGGCCTTTGGAAACATGAAGCAGGGAAAAGGAATAGATCTAGCGAATATGACAATCCCTTGTTGAACAGTGTTGCACTGTATTCGTTCCATTCCCCTTCGGTGCTGTCCAGGTTATAATTGGATGCATCTTTGATCGCATTCCAGGGAAGATTTGACCTTGCGTGTCCAATTACCTTCTCAGATCTGTCCTCCCACCAGGAATACACAAATGGAATCTTCATTCTGGATTTTTGTTCTTATTTCTAACCAGTCGAAATTGGGCTTAGCGTTCTGAGTCGTTTTTGACGCTCACAGCAAACAAATTCCAAGGTTGTTTTGTTTGTTTTCTTTTGGAAATCCAAAAAAAAGCCGAATGTTGGACAAATCCTCAGGTGTCCCGAGCCAGTTTGATAAGTTGTTAGTCGTGATGTCATTTTGCATCTGCTGCTTTCTTTCTGTTCGCGCAGACACAACGAGACTTTGGTGAAGAATCAAAGTTACGAGAAAACAGTGACAAATAGGGAGGAACCGGATCTCTTTGTCTCACGCCGATGCAAAACCCACAGCAAACAGCTTCTTGACGTTCGCTCTGTCTTTGTATTGTGTTTCCGTCGCATAAAGTTCCCCGTTTCACTTTTGCCAGCACTGGCGGATTGGCGGATTCTAACTGATTGGATACACGTTTTCGTGACCCAGGTACTGTGGCGTGCTTTTTCCTCTTGTTGGATTTGACAGGAATATGTGCTCACGTAAATTGTCTTTTGGAGACTTCACTTCAGAAAAATCACCAAAACCAATTTTGCGTTCTTGTGACCATTTGCGTCAACTGGCACATGCAGGCAAGAATCACCACACTGGGAACCGGTTGGTACAATGCCAGTGACAATATCAAGATCTTCCATTGTGAATTGTTGTTGCGGTCGTCGCGGCTGTTGTCGTGTTGTTTGATGATGTTGGTCATCTGCTGTCGTTTTTTTTTTCTTGCTATTTTTTCTAAATTTTTCTTCTTGTTCTTCTTCTTCGTCTTCTTCTTATCCCTCACCATGCACACAGAACAAAGCTGATGTGCTTGGAAAGTGGGATTGGTTCTTATTCTGTCTTAAGACACAGAACTTTGTTGAGAAAAAATTGGTTTTTGTTTCGTTCCCTTGATGATTTTGCAATTTATTGAGATAGATCTAGATCTATAGCTACCACAGCTGCGATGTTCTTTGCCAAATGCTGCAATTTTATTCTCTCTCAGACAAAGCATTTATGGGACCTGATCTCAAGCAGGGAGATCATCTCAACGGAAGAACACTGATTATGCGCCACTATGTCGATGAGGATTGTTCATCGTTGTCTGGCATCTCAATTCAAAGCTAAAATACATCGGTCATTAAGAGGGGAAAAAACATTGACAACCATACACCTGCCTCCTGTGTTCGGTTGTCCTGTGGCTGTTCAAAGCAGTGTTTTTGCGCTAAAGCCAGTTTTTTTTATTCTGCTGTTCTGCTCCCCCTAACCAAGGATATGTGGGGCCTGATGGGATATCCATGTGGATTTTGAACGACAGAAACTTCTGGTCATTTTGCACGTTTTTGACCACAGATGAACAGAACAAGGAGACTCCCAGAAAAAAAAAAACATGTTTGGCGTGCATCTATTTGGAAACAAAGATATGCCGGCAGAGGCAACAAGCAAAGATGTCCAAAGCCAATGAATGTGCTTGTGTCAGCAGTGATAAAATCCAAAAACCCTTCTGGAACAGGATGTATTTAATCAGAATGGGAACTTCGCAAACCTGGTATACGCAATATCATTGCAATTAGACACAAACCACTTGCAGTTTCGACGTTGCCATCAATTGTCACGGCAATATTATGTTATGCTCGCAGAGCTACTTGTGGCTTATCTCGAAATTATGCATAATTATTACAAATTCCTAGCAACAATTAAGCTTCTCCTTCTTTTCGGATCTAATAAGTCCAAACAGGACTGGTTCACATGAATCCGTGGTTTCCGGGTGATTGTTCACATTGCACAGGAAACACAACACGGAGGAAAACAATTGTTGAGATCTGAAAGCCTTTTTGAGTTCTTTTTTCTGTTGAGCTTCTTTTTTTCTGAACCAAATGCTTCGTTGCAGAAATAATTTTAGAACCGAGACCCACATTTAAGAAAGCCGTCAAACCAACCCAACCCCCCTCAACCTGTGGCATTCAATTTTGTCCAGCGCCCAAGCATACTTTACCTGAAAGTTTGTCTGCAACACAAGATAAGACGGACCAGGAATGGTTGCCATTGAGTCTCCAGAAACCGTGAGATTTAGAAAGGCATTCGCAAAACTATTAGGAGAGTGGGAATATTTTGAGACCTTTTAGGGTTTGTGTCTGAATCAGACCTGTTGAAAAATAGTTTTCGGGAGAGCAATGCTGGATTTCTGCATGCCATTGTCTGGCTGTTTTGGTGAAGAAAACAAAATTGCATGCAGACATTCCCAAATCTCACGGCACAGCACTTTGCACCGTCAAAAACTTTCACTGATGAGTATTTTCGTTTTTCAAATCACCGATGTCAAAAAACTCTGAAATGATGAAATGGCCCAAAAAAATCTCATCGAGTTGCATAACACCCTGAGTCACTCAATTTCAATGAGAACTCGTCTGAAGCTGAATTATGCCATTGACGACCGGATTACAAGTAAGGCAGCATTCAAGGCATTCAGGTCTCCATTCCTTAATGTCTGTCCAGGATGTCAGTCACAGCAAAACACTTCCAGAAGAGCGCTGATTCTCGGGATTTTCAATAAAGGACACTTTCTTTTCCCTCAGGAAAATTTGCTTGATCGTTCAATAAATATCTGATGACACAATTTCTGCTCGAACGTTTCTGATTTCATGTGACTGAATTTCACGTGAACACCGAAATTAAGGGAATGAAAGAAACTTCTTCCTTTGCGCAAGCCCAAAGCTGCTGTCAATTTTCATTTTTGAAAAGTGCGCAAGTACGGAAAGAGAAAGGTTTTTTGGGGAGCTCTGGCTGAGTGTTACATTGCACCTCTCACCCTCAGGATTGAGCGTCTCTTGGTTTAGGCCCCCGAATGCATCTGCGCCAGGATTGGTGGGCGTAAGCAGCAAAACCGTTCTCATCCATGGAATGCGACTCGAATGACTTGCGTCGCGCGTGGTCAGCATCATGAAGCAACAGTTTTCGAACATCTGAAAATGCTCAGAATAGCATGAAACAGATTAAAAGGCAAGCATAAAAGTACAATGGCAAACCAGAACCAGAAAGCAGGCCTGAACCACTTGTTGGCATTATGTCGCGCCATTATGGTCAGGTGAATGACATACCTATATAATAACGTCTGATAATGTTCCAGAGGGGCATGGCATGAGGCATTGGGACATGTTCTTTGGGCAAGGTTCAAAAACACATTTGGAGAACAAGCGTCATGAAGAAAGGGGAAAAATTACCAACACACTGAAGTTGCTCATGTGGGACATCCAGAAGAAAATCAAAGAACTTTTTCATGAAGAGAAGTTAAAAATGGGGAGGAAAATATCGTAAAGCAAATGCCTCCATGCCTTACACGGAAATACTTCTGTGAATTGTAAAAATTTGTTGCCAAAGTTTCCATGGTCATGAGAAAGAAAATATGATTCATAAACACGTTGGGCATGTCACCACCTGTATTTGGGACAGCGAGCAGGATGAAGCTGAAGCTTGCCGTCAAACGTTTTGAACACACTCATCACTTCACTGTCTTTCAAAAAGGTAGATCTACAAAGTTGTGTTGGTCACCATCACACTTGTGCCACCAACCTCTCACTTGTCACCCCATAGATGTCACCACCAATCCCCACTGATGTCCCACCCCCCTTCCCCCCAGGCGCGGTGCACGGCGGCTGCGAAGTAATAGGACTTTGTGTCAAAACATAGTTTTACTTCACCTCGGATCACGGATACGCTGCGGACTTTTGCGCCCAAACGTGGGAACAGTTCGTTTCACCTTTGTGCCTGAAAAAAGTTCTGTTGTTCAATTTCTGCTGCCAGGGTGGCCCTTAACGGTCGTGCCTGTGTGTTTTTATTCTATTCCTATCACGACTGTAACCTTTTTGTGACGGAAGATGTTATGCCGTTGAAAAGTGACGACCTTTTTGCTGTCTGCTGGTGTTCAGCAAACTTGTGACCAAATGCTCAAGTAACTCACTGCAGACGTAAAGGATTTTGTGATCTGAAACCTCGTTGGTCCCAAGTTTTCCTTCAGTTCTGTTCTAGTTTTTCCCATTTTTTGTTAACGTTTTTCCCGTTTTTTTTTTTTTTTGTTTTTGTTTTTGTTTTTTTTTTGTTTCGTTTTTTTTTTTTGCTTTTCCTTTTTTGTTTATTTGTTCATTTCATTATTCATCAAGGAGCACATGTAATGACGGGACTGAAACAAAAAGTTCCAGGATTCTGAACCCAGACCCTAATCAGAAGTTCACATTCTGAGCCCAGACCCGAAATCTTCTGCTGAAAGACTCGAGTGACAAAACCCCGTTTTCACATTTTCGACAGAAACTCACAAAAATGGTGACGTCTTTGCATACCAAATTCTACCTTCCATCAAGACAATTGTTTCTTCTCAGTGCTCACAATTGTGAGGCAAAAAGAAAGGTACCTTTCCTCCAGTGGGAAGTCCTTCCGAAGTTTCTTGTGATTATAATCAAAAACACCGTTTCCAAGGAAACCACCACACCTGGATCACCCAATGCTTCTCTTGCATGCAGGAGAAAAGGATTATTCTGCAATTGACTTCAAGTCAGAAGAACAACATCGATCAGAACTTTCACATGCCCCAAGCGACTTTCGTAAAACTAAATTTAAAATCTTGAAAAAAATGTATTCCTTAATTCTCGTTGCAGATGATGGCTATTTCTGACTGCGTCAAGTATGTGGGTGTACTCATGACACTAGTGGCCCTGAGCTGTGGAACACAAGAGAGCAATGCAGAAAATGACGCTGTAAATGTTGACTCGCACATTGACAAAAGATCCGCTGAGCGCTTCTGGAAAAGGGACACCGATAAGAGTTTGGAATCCTTTTGGAAACGGGACGTTGGCGATGCCTACCCTGCGGACGAGCTCATGAACTCGGATGAAAACGCGGAAAAACGCAGGGTGCAATTTCTCGGAAAGCGAAGGCAACAGTTTCTCGGCAAGCGACGAGTGCAGTTCCTTGGCAAGAGAGACGATGAAATTGACGCTGATGATTATCTAGAAGACGCAGACATGGACGAGGCCGAAAAGAGAGCCAGGCAGGCGTTCTTAGGAAAACGAGGGCGCCAGGCTTTCTTGGGGAAGAGAAGTCGTCAAGCTTTCCTTGGCAAGAGGAGCAGACAGGCGTTTCTTGGGAAAAGGGACGATGACACTGACCTGAGCCTGGACGAGCTACAATCATACCTTGATGAAATCAATGATGAAGAGATGGACAAAAGAGCCCGTCAAGCGTTCCTTGGCAAACGCACACGTCAGGCGTTCTTGGGTAAAAGAACGGCTTATGAGAACGAAGTCTATCAGTCACCCTTCGGATACAAAAGGTACACATATCTTGGCAAACGTCCTCGGGTAGCATTCCTTGGTAAAAGAGCTGACGAAGAAGATGAAGATGAGAAACGCGCTCGCCAGGCATTTCTGGGCAAACGATCAGTCGACCAACCTTCGGCGTAAGCCAAGCAACCGTGATGGAATCAACTATGGACTCTTCTCCATCTGTGATTTCACTTCAGAACGTAAGAAAGTCGACGATCCTAAAATTTGCAGAAAAAATATGCTATTTGCGTGGTTCTAACATGAACGTGGGGAGTCCTGCAGATTGTCAGAAGTATGGATCGTTGGTTGATCAAAGGGTTTATTTTCTTTGCAAACGTTGTGGGCACTTGTGCACAGTTTGAAATAACGAAAATAACGAAAATAACGTAATAACGTAACTTGTCTCGCCTTATTTTGTAGTTAAACGCATTGTTTCGGAACCTTTCTGTGGTGGGAATTAAAACTGAAAATGCCCCAATTGGCAACAGGAACCTCAAAACCGAAAGACTGTCACAGGACTGATCCCCAAAACAGTTGTTTTCTTTTTCTTTCAGATGTACCGGTTTTTGGTTCTGTTAATCTTTTTCTTTCAAAACGTCAAGTGTTTTGCCTTCCTTTTTTGTTTTGCAAACAAACACCAAAGAAAGGCAAAAGGGAAAGAAGAAAAAGCCACAACAATGTCTGGTCACACTGAGCTGCAATATTCTTTCATTTTTGCTCTTCTTGTTCCTGTGTCGTTTCTGCAGACTGGTGACTATGTACCAAGGATAAAACCGCGCAGCAAAAACTGGCACACGTCAGCGTGTGATCTACCCGATTCACGAAGAATCCTGAAAAAGACCGTCAAAAGTTTTGGGACACAATTTCAGTATCAATGTCCTGGCAGTGTTCAAAACACGGCACCGAAGGACCAAAAAATGACAAATGTTTTGTGTCAGTTGCTTCGAGCCAGTGTGGTGTTGGATTACTCAGATCCGTAATCTGAAGCATACCTAATATCCCCAACAGGTAACTGAGGTAAAATATTAAGAGTGACATCAATGACAGCCACTAAAAACTGTTAACTTCATTGACTTGACGCCCTTGTCTCAATTTGCATGAAACTGCGCGACGGAGCAACACTCATATTTTTGCGCCCTTTCAGCGGTTGTATTTTGGTCTGCATGCATGTAACTTGCTTTTGCGATAAATTTTAATGTTTGTAAACTTGCATTCTCTTGTTTCAAGTTGTTTTTTGAAACTAGTTTGACTGTCGAAAGTACATACATTGTGAAATAAAACGTTGATATTTTTTGATGAACTTGTTGGCCGTTCAGTGTAGATTCTCACCAAACAACCTGAAGGCACTTGGTCAGATAAAATTGGTCAGAGAACAAGGGAAAGCCTTCTGTTGCTGAAAAGGAAAAGGAAGGTGGGCTGAATGTGACAATAAAGGGACCTCATTAACTGTTCTGCTCGGTAGCGTGACAACACTTTTCTGTGAACATTTTTGGTAAGCTTCACAAGACCATTTATCATCAGGGAGACAATACAAGCACATTGTTCAATCACTGTCTGTGAGTCTTTTTAATGTGAAAGTAAAAAGCTGCACGCCAAGCCGTGTGAAAGTCTTATTAAATACGGCCAAAAGTAAAGTTGCTTCTGCCA
>JAAUYG010180376.1_pt1 | contig 17245 bp, 7 predicted proteins | sample 7278091 | NCBI WGS metagenome assembly JAAUYG01 (sample SAMN14350201, study PRJNA611818) | marine sediment metagenome | isolation source: surface marine sediment (0.6m) | place: French Polynesia: Moorea | collected 2018-08
CCTCTCCCGGGTCCTTTTTAGGAGCACGGGAGAGGGGAGGGGGGTCTTGCATAAGTAACTCGCGGGGGGTTTCTCTGGCCAAATTTGGGGACAAAATAGAGCTGCAAAATGGTTCCAAAACCATACCGCAATAGTGCTAAGTTCAGGACTGAAAAGCATGCCCCAATAGTGCTGCAGTTACACCCTGGGAATTACACAAGGGCACTGACCACCAATTATTTTTTGAAACTGACAAAGTCAGTGTTTTAGAAAAAAGAACCACACACAATTAGAGCAAACACGAGATGACAACTAGGTTTTTTGCTATATGTATTTTTTATTTCTTACAAACAAGAATAACAGTACGTACAGATTGAACAGACAGTAACAGTTACGTTAAGAACAGCTACTAAATCATATGTCAAAAATCACACTAGAAAATATTTTAATGTAGGTTTGTCATAAAAAGCACCCACCCAATGCCATAACAGTTACATGTCGTTCTCTCCAAAACTAACAACTCTACTTGATTACTTAACTACTTAACATGGCCTAATTCTTATATGATATCTTTAAGTCTTGAAATATTCATTGTCATGCATGCTAGCTTTTGTGAAGTATTCAACATGTACAGAAGGGACTATATATACTGAACTGCCAATCAGCTTAATCTTCATATCAAATCATACCACATTGATGTTTCATGTTGTACCTATACATGTTATAGCATAGCTCTATTTTCAAAGCAACGAATCAAAAAGAAAATAATGTAAAACATGAGCCGAAGAACAGAACTTGTAATAAAAACAAACACGTATTCAGTACAGAACATATTTGCAAGAGCAAAATTTATTATTTGTATCTTGAACATATTTAAATCTACCCTTGGCTAAGTACTAGTGGTACGATTTACAGAAATTCCAACCCAAAGTCAGGAGTCTGGACTAGACAATGTTGTCACATGATGTTCTAAATCAACTTTGAAAAAAAAGTACAATATATCAAGCACCATTTGGAAATGAAATACTACACGGTAGTTGTATTATAACACAATATGCTACAACTGCAGACCAAACAAAATTTAAAGTAGCAACTGACTGTATAGCATCCGTTACACTGTTATATGTAGTACAGTGTCAAGCACCATTTGAAAAGGTAATACTGCATAGAACTGAGTATCATGTCACAGTAGTGTGACTGTTGCAACTGCAGAGCAAGCAAAGTAACAAATAAAATATTTAGTTATTACATAGTCCAAAGAGCACCGTTTGCAATTGTAACATTGTATAATGCTATTTCACATGATACATATATAGTACTGGGCTGTTGGCTGTACCGGTACTCATGGTACTGTCACTGTAGTGTTATTTTATACCGTAACTGAGTCAAATTACTGGAAACCTTACTGTCAGCTACTGCGACGTTGAGTCCGTATCACACGGACTTCTACAGGCGACTGACTTCACACAGACCAGGCAATCTAGGAAAGCCAGCTGCATGTCCTTGCACTCCTCCTGTGTGAACCTGATGTGTTGGTCGACTTTGTTGATGTGATCAAAGAGGCAACCTGATCCCTCTTCTTTAGTGTCACAAATGTGTCGTCCACGTATCTACATGAACTAAGCCAGGTTCGAGGTTTGTTGTCCTGATAACTCTCCAAAGCTTTTAGCTCGAACTTCTCCATAATTAGACAGGTCAATGACGATAGGTGAGACTGGAGAGCTCATTGATCCAGTCTCACCTATCGTTGTTGACCTCTATGGTGCATACTTGATAATTATCATTCATTGATCACTTAAACCATGTAAATATGAAGTTGAGAGGCCTTTAATCGTAATGGGGTTATATCAGTGTTTAGTTAGCCCATTATATACATACGGTTATGATAACAAACACACAATGTGTTGAAAATATAATGCATATCATACATGATTTTTTTTTCAATTATACCCCATGGTTCCATTCGGGAACCACTGTGATTGCATGCAATGTGCATCTCAAGCATACAGGTAAAATTCAAGGACACTTTAATTTAGTTTGCAGGATTGTCTAAGAGAAAGAGTTACATCATTATAGTTTATATTGCGAGTAAAAAGTGTAGTAAACAAAAATAAAAGAAAGGAAAAGGAAGATAAAACTTGATCTATCGGTAGTGTGGATTGCGACACTAGAATAAGAAACTGAATATGGATTTGATATAGCTAATTAAAAGTGATGATGATAATTAATCTTTATTAATTACGAATAACATTAAATGCCTAAGTCTTTTGATATAAGAAAAATAAATCTGAATTGAATTCACCAGCTAGAAAATTTTTGTACGGTGTACTGACTACAGTTGATCTCATCACTGTGATCCAGACAGTCCTCGAAGCCATTACACTGCTCTTCTGGGAGGATACAGGATCCAGTAGTGGTACATGGAGATCCAGATTCATCACATTCTGAAATGGCCGGTTGGTAATCGTTTTTTATCTGTTAAAAGCAAACTGCATTGAAATCCGAGAAAATAGGTTGTTGGACTCGGGATACAAAATAAAAAAATTGTCTTTCTACTCATTGAGTCTCGGTTTAAAAACAAAAATTGTTCACACAAAATTTCCCTGAAGATGGCAGGGAGATGCTCGCAGAAAATTTGGGAATAGTTTTTGTTTTCAAACCAAGACTCAGTGAGTAGAAAGACAATTTTTCACTAAAATCCATTTCTACGACTCAACAGCAATTACACCGTAAACATTTTGCCAGCTATGCCTACGTGCTGGTATATACATGTAGTAGTAATAGTATAGTTTATTATAGTGGCATGCACATAGAATCTACAATAACAGTGCACATACATGTACCATAACAACTAATCGCCCAGCCTTAACAGGCTTATAAGCCACTCGGAAAACAGAAAACATGCACAGAACACTAAATCTTGACAAAACCCACTACTTATACATGTACATAAGCAAATTCCGCATCTCATATGCCTGCTTAACAAATATATTTAATACTCTCGTACTGTCATTAATATGGAGAGGTTATTAAAGTTAATTTTCTTTTCTGCCGTGTTTAGCTCACAATAGTTGTACTGCGGAGATTATGTCGCAAGTTCTTATAGTATATAAGTATATGGTATTAGTATACATGTATAATAGCCCTAAACAGATTGCTGGTGTCTTAGTCTTCTCGCTTGGTGTACTTACGTCCTAGCTTCCGGTCTATCCACGGAGCAAAGTGTTGGATATTCGTAAAGATGGCCGGTTTTAATGGACAGCCGACTGTCGTCTCTGTCCAACTGAGCACGCCATGTAAGTAATATATACCATCAGTGTGCTTGCAAACCAGCGGGCTTCCTTGATCAGTGTGCTGAAAACAACACCCACTCTGCTGGCAACATGTATTATTTGCATGGTATTCCATTAAGAAACGTTAAATGCCATTCCATGCACTGATCATCATTTTTCAATATTCAATTTTTCTTTATTTTAGAATTATGATTCCAGATTTTCCAATCCTTCGCTGCTTTATACATAAATGAATTGCACTACTGTGTGATTGTGTTCAAATATGGCTCTTTCAAAGACCTCATACATATAGTATTGTAAGCACTAGGAGACCGTGACACCGTTATGGTGCCTACATTGTATCTAGACTGGTTTGCCATGTAGTACTACCTAGTATCCATTGCCCTAGCCCTACAGGTTAAACTGTTAATACCACGGCTTATTTATCGTGCGTATCTACAGGGCTTTGCTCTGCAACATAATATCCAATGTTCTGTTTTACAAAGAACAAACATCCCTTAATGTCAATGAATATATTCCGTGTCAACATTCCAGTTAGCGGTGCTGATACCGGATGCTGATTATTATAAAGAGTAACACAGGGCACTGTATTGGCCCCGTTATTGTTTCCTACCAAGCATGGGCCGTAGTCCTGGTCCGAGTTATCGGCACATAGTACACCATCCGTCAGAGTGACATTCGGATGAAGTTCTTGGCACACCTCGTTCCCGATAAGAGATACTGGAGACTGTTTTAACGAGCCTTTGTCTGCAATGTACGATTAATTATTTAAATTTTCCATGTTGTCAAAGGATTCTGATAGAGCGTTTTCAATGTACAAGTTTGCGCTTGGTTCTATACACAGGTTTACAGCATTTAATTTTATTACAGGATGCCTATCATGGCAGATTTCGTAAGACCCGTTGGCTAAATTTGCAGCCTACCCTTACAAAAAGCATGTTGAAAAGTACTGACTTTCTTCCTGTTTTCCTCCGCACTGTGCCTCCATTGGAAGTCCTCGTCTAAACCCTGACCTTCAGTTTATTTCAGACAATTTTAAAATATATAATTCCACATTATATGTAAGGTCGGTCACAATAGTAAGCAAGCAGGAGTCTGTTACCTGTAGGTTGGCATTCGGAGCAGGCTCTGTAACAGTGTCCCCACATCCAGTCAGCGTTGGATCCGCTACAGTCCCCAATCATCGCCCGATAAGCACATTCGGCGTCGTTCCCCCAAACATTAACACAGGCTACCGACAGAAATAATAGGTATTACATACAACTTAATTAGTATTGTTTTAGCAAGTATTAAAAGCTGTAATACCGAAAGGTTCATTAATTTCAGGAAGGGTGTCATGAAGCAACTTCCGTTTTGATGTATATTGCATTTATGTCTTGATTGCGAATAAGCTAGATCGGATTGTAAACACCCAACCAGGAGCATTTCTATTGTATTGCAAAGTCCTGTGACCATGTATTATTACTTTTATTGATTTCTGATTGTGTAGTGCCATTCCATTACTCGAAATAAACTTTGCGTGCATAAACATACATTAGTAAAACGGTTTAAACTGTAAAACTTGACAATAACATATTCTTACTGATATATTCTAATTATATGATTTGAGCAACTAAAATGGTAACGTAGCTTAGGGATTCTGCTCTTACCAGAAGAATTCTGACCCCACCCTGTAACATAGCACTGGGTCACTCCACCCGTGGTCCCTTGGTTTAAACACACGGGTGTCAGCCGACGTGAATACACTGCCTCCTCCTCCAGATAAAGTAGGCCGATATCATTCTGGTTGTCGTCTGCTATATCAAAGCCCGGATGTACCCCCACGTGTCTGACCACATGGACTGTCTCGGCTTCCTCCAGTTCAGACAGGATGTGCTTCCCAGAGACGACACTCAACCGGTCAGGTTCACTACGGAAGAAGTAACTGAGGAAGAAACAATAACCTTTCCATTTGACATTGCTAGATATCGGATCACTTTTTCGTTGTAAGGTAGGAGCTGGAACTGGTTCAGTAATAAATAAACGGAAGTAGATAAATTGTGGGGTTGCAGTATAGTGAGTAACTTGGGGAATAGATAGGTTGCTGTAAATATCAGCTTGAGTAATATATTCGGATGAAAGCATTGCCATACTGAGTACGCCTACTATTAGGCATTGTCATTTTCAGTTTCAGATTCCTTTCCCATTTAGGTAAACTACGTTTGGGCAGATAGGTAGTTTGTACATGCATGTAACTCGAATGACTATCACACCCAATGTTATGGAAAATGTACTGTTACGACATACAATCCACATGGTTAACTTTTGCTAAAATACATATGTGACGTACACACATCTTGCTGACGTCATGATCCAATGCTCGGATACAATGACGCCACTGCAAATATGATGACGTTTACTTCCAGGCAGCCCACGTGCTTGCACGCTAACGTGCCAAGGCCAGCTATGGCGAACAGAAGTAATACCCCCAATGGGTATGTTGAGGAGTTCTTTAGGCGGAAAGGAAGGTACTCCACAGGCAGCTGTGAGATATTATGCAAGTGGAAAACTATACACGGTAACAAAAGACAACATACATAACGTTTGCACAATCATAACAACAGAATAGCACGAGATGATAGCATGATTACAGAAATACTGATATATAACTTTACAACAAGAATGTAATATGACTGTGATAGGTACATGTATTACATTTTCCGAAATATAAGAAAATAATTCTAGTATATATACCGCGGTTGCAATTGATTTGAACTGCTAAGTAAACTCACATTCTGGAAGTCCCAATGAACCTGAAAGGAACAAAAAATTGCTAGGCTGTGTGCACCTTGTTTGAAATATTTCCTTTTCGTAAATTTGCATTTTTTGTGACAGAAATGGAGTCAAAATTCCAAGCGCTTTCAAGAACCAAATTCAACCCTCTCCGATCAAATCCCTAGAACTGCAGTACAAAGAAATCTACATCTGGGAATTACACATATAAACATATAGCATCGATGTCGATGATACATTTTGATACTTTGTAATTAAGTACATGGTCTTCCGAAGCAAAAAAAAAATCTGACAGATTAACTTTCAGGTGATGTACTGATTTTTACTCATACATGCCCCCCCCCCCTCCCCTCCCTGACCTACCACAGTCCAGGTTAACGTTTGAACAGACAATCCTCTGACTGCAGATATCAGTGGGGTGTACACAGGTGCTGGTGTCACACCGATAGTAACCAGGGGGACATGCTACAGAGAAAAACAAAAACAAAGTGCGGCCAAAGTGTGCGAAGAAATTTCCACTATGATAGCAAATATCTCATTAGCATTCTTGACTAAAAAAATATGTTCCAAAATATTTTTAATTTTGAAGCTTTTCCCTACATGTCAGTTCAATTAACGGTGTTCTACCAGCAAACGGTTACTCTACAATGGCAAATGTCCCAATGTAGCAATTTATTCTGGCATGGGATGGTTTTGGAGTAAATGTATGGACTACATGTAACTTTATTAAATTTTGCATCATGTCGAGTATGGAAAAACCCCTCCGCATACCCCACACAAAGAAAGTTAAGGATATTTGTCAATATCTGGAATTAAATACCAAAAATTAAGGCCAAATTCACAAAACATGCACAAAACATCTACAAAAGTTCAAAATTTCCTTAACCTTTTGTGTATTGTATGTATACATCCCTTAATTTGCGTTTGCATATTTGGCTCAGCGAAATACATCAGACTTGATTTCCTGCCCATATTTACAAGGCTGGGATGACTGGCATTCCGCGGGCTCGTCACTGCTGTCAAAGCAATCATAAACCCCGTCACACCACGAGGTTTCGTCCACACAGCCGCCTATTGCACAGGCAAAGGTTCCCGGCAGACAGACTGCAGAGAGGACAGAGATATCCACAGAGGGTAGAGGTATCAACAGTTCACAGAAGGGAATATTTTTATGTACAAAATACACAACAAAATAATGTACTTTCTGGCCTATATTTTATTCAGCTTTTTCTACAGAATATTATTAATATTGTTAGGGTTCTTATGCTAAGTAGCTATAAAGAGCGATGGTATATATTCGACAGGCATATAATAAGTTTTACTTCTATTAGTAGTAAGAGTAGTTTTGCTAGATCAACAACAAAAACAACAACAGTAAAACAACAAATACTACTGTTATTACTACTATTCTTACTACTACTACTGTTACTACTACTACTACTACTATTACTACTACTACTACTACTACTACTACTACTACTACTACTACTACTACTACTGCTAATACTGCTGCTGCTGCTACTACTACTACTAGTGCTGCTGCTACTGCCATCTCTTGATACTGCTACCATCGGCAGTACTTCAACTGTAACTGCCATGTCTGCTGCTGAATGCTGTAAAAGTGGGAGCTTCGTCTCCTACCACATCCGTCAGTTTCATCTGTGTAGTCGCTACAGTGAAAGAAACCATCACAGCGTTTAGTGTCGGCCACACATCTTCCATCGCAGCCGAAATAGCCAGGCAAACACATAGTATCTGGAATGCCAGTAGTCACAATATAATTATCCAAATTTCTTAATACATACAGTAAGGACATAAGTCCATTGATTTCAGCAGTTGCTAACCACAGAACAGGACTGTCCCTCCCATAAGGTTGCAGGCTCAAACACGTACTCTAGCACCACTGCTTCAGAGTGTACACCCTATACTCTTTAAAATACAGCACTGTTTTATAACTCCTTTCTGCAGAAATGATGTGTGGCTAAACTGGGCCAAGTATGAGGTCGCCATTGAGGTGAGATCAAACTGTAGCCCGGACTGGATTGAACTTGCGGCCTCCCAACCCCCGATCTAACAACTACCGACATTTCTACCCCAATACCGTGAAGAAGGGATTACACCTGGCTGTCTGGACGTACCACAGCCGTCAGTCTCGTCACTGCCGTCGTCACACTCCCTCTGACCGTCACAGTAGCGCTCTGGAGACACGCAGCCGTCGCCGGAAACACACCGGAAATGATCTTCTGGACAGGCTGCGGTAGGGAATGATAAACTATGGTAAGCGTTCCAGCAATTGTAGTGGTTGCGTGTTTAGTATTTCATTCAAATATGCACTGAAGAGTATCATGAATATCGCATGGGAATCTAGAACTTATGCTACACAAGCACGTTCATGGTGCGCAGCAAGCATTCCATTTACAACACACCGGGTTCAGGCAAGCTAAGCAAGGGTTTGCTAAACTATCAACTATAATATAATTTCGAGTTCGTCCGCTGTTGGGGTCTTCGTCAGAACAAACCAAGAAATTAGTGTTTCTGTAAAACAATGTGAATACAACGTAGTTGTTAAGCTTTTCTACCAAACAATGAATGTGATGTATCACTCACTACAGTTGCTTGTTTCATCCGACATATCGCCACAGTCATCATGCCCATCACACCACAAGCTCGCTGGTAGGCAATGACCAGAGTCACACCTTCTCTCGTAATAGAAACATTCTGCAAAACACAGCAAATTGGTAAACCGGTGGTGCGGCAAGGAAGTGACGGAACGCTTGCATGACAAGAGGGATACAAAACGTTTCCTGAAAGCGAAGAACACCGCAAACAAATAATAGATCAAAATAAGTCTCATTTTTTAGTTTTTAAAAAAGAGAGCCGTACCGTATTGGCAGCTGAGCTCGTCTGTCCAATCTCCACAGTCATTGTTGTGGTCACACACGCTGTCCAAGTGCACACAGCGTCTGTTGGCACAGGGAAAGCCATAGGGTTCCTGGCACGATTCTGAAAAGCAACATACATATATGTGTTTACGCAAAGCTCTAATTTCTTCTTCAGAAAACAAAATGTATCTCAGATAATAATCTCAGATACGAATCTCACTATAATGATGACAAACGTCGTAAAATATCTATTTGACGTAAGCGGGAAGTTAGGTTCTATCACAGCATGAATTGCTGAATCAAGGAAGTTATTTCAATACATCTGCGTCTAGGGTAAGGGTGTTATGGCATGGTTAGATTCGTATCTTCCCCTGTGTCCATTCAGTCTGCGATAAAATTATCGATTTATCGTATCATCTCAGGGGGATAGCGTGAACCCTAGAGAGAATACACAAAACGACATTTAATACAACATACAACATTTATGTCAACGTATAAAAGCTTAATTTTTAGCATTTCCATGGGGCTGGGTGCTTCAATTAAATTAATTGCAGTACTTTGTTCTAGTACTAAATAAATTCTCTGATACGTCAAAAATGGCACTTTGTGATATGAACTGATTTACCGCCAGTTACAATACCAGAGTAATGATACCATATATCATACAGGGATGAGGGGCAGATTTCCACCAATGAGAGCCATGTCTGATTAATAGTCTTTGAGAAATATAAAGATTTATTGACTTATAGCAATGACTGAAGAGCTTTAGCAACCCTGCGCATGTACAAAGAATAACAGACCAGGCACCCACGTTGTTCCGTTGTTCTTTGAGGTAATCAAGCAATTTCCTCAAAGAGCCCTACTATTCTATCTCGGGTCTTCAGTGGATAACATAGGTTGGCCTATGCGGCAGCTACGGTACAGTTAACAAATTAAGTGCACGCTGGCCGTAATCATAAAGCATTGCAGACATTTTTCAGGTATATAATACTATGTTGTATCTTTGTCAACTTTTCTGTCATGCAATAAAGATGAATAAGCTGTATTATATATCCATTCTAGTACTATCCGAGTATATCATAAATCTTGCTTGCAGCCCCAAACTGCTATTTCCTACGTTTATCTGTATGTAGTTTCGAAAGTACATGAAGAACGTATAACCCGGATGAGATGAGTGGGTTATGGACAACATACACGGGGAAAGGTAACACGAATAATGGGATATTTACTAAATAATACTTTTTAGTTCTCCCTAGGACATAAAGAACTACACGTACGTCCTCACCAAGCTTCCGCAAACGTCACTCTTCACCCTCTTACATACACTGTGGTACCTGGGAATTAGGGATACCAAAGGGACTGTGAAAAATGTTCTGAAGTCTGAGGTGGTCTTATTTCTCAGGTCCAAATCTGGGTCCTAAATAGGCCTAGGAACTACAGTAGCCGTCCTGAATTTCCAAGGTTGTCCCTATTTCTCCTATTTCTCAGGTGGTCTTAAAGACAGGTTTCACTGTAGTTTGCTTGGTGTTCGGGGCAACCCCATTAACCCATGTTATGGCTCCCTGGCCAGCCATACAGTGACGTGACAGACCTACCACAGTCCCACTCCTCACTGCCGTCAGCACAGCCTGCCACGGTGTGTACAGAGGCCAGCAGACCGTCACAGACACTGGCAGCGGGGACACACGCCCCGTCAGCACAGCGGTACTCGGCATCAGAGCATGCTAACAGGGATAAGACAGATTACTCGGTTTAAAAAAAATATTATAATTCCGCAGTACCATTGTTATTCCCGCCCATGTAGATCACTAGTAAGGGACCAAAGCATTCATTTGCACATCATCTGTATCCCCATACGTGCCCGTAGATCATTTCGTCTAAATCATGAAATTGCGCACAGCGCCCTCTTCCCGCAATAGAAAAGCCTTTACAACAGCCATCGCTAGTCGAGTTTCGCTAGGAAACCAAGCTGCCCTGCTTTCAAAATCTGCTTCCTTTGCGTCATAACACGGTTAACAATTTGTGTATTCTGTATATTGAATATCCATCGAAACTTAATTTAAAATTGAATTTCAGTAGTTGCATGGGTGGGCAACAGAGGACATTTAAAGCTCATGTAGAGCTACTTATTTACATACATGTAGAGTATCATAAAGAAAATACAAAATAATGTGACAATGCCTTTAATATAGTGAAGTTTTTTTCCTTGTTCTAAATATGAATATCACGAATACTGCAGATACAACGTATTTAATAAGGTTTTTACCATAATTTAGGTTTAGGTTTTACCATAATTTATATTATAATACATGTACTTCCATTTCGTGTTCATGTTGTTACAGGTTAAACAGCTCTTGCAGACCAAGTACCACCGGCAAAAACTAACAATACCTGTAGATACCGGTATGTTATCTAGGATTTATCTAGTTATCTAGAATTTCCTGAGCTCCTATGTTTCAAATGCCAGATTTTCCTATCTCTGCCTTCTGTTCTCATGGCTCTTGGCGCTGTGTGGACTTCATGCAAACTTTGACTTGCGTATATCTTCATGCCTTATTCTATTAATACCTGTGCAGATTTCGTCACTCCAGTCGCCACAGTCATTGTTACCGTCACACCAGTGACGTACGTCCAAGCATCCTCCGTTGCTACAGTGGGTCTCCCCGGGTCCACAGTCTGCAACACAGGGGAATCCGGGTACACACAGAGAAAACGGACAATGCAGGCAAAGGCGGAAAACAGAGCAACAAGATCGCAATTACTGCTGTTGCTGTAACTACTATTGCTACTGCTGCTGCTGCTGCTGCTGCTGATGATGATGATCCTACTACTACTACTACTACTACTACTACTACTACTACTACTACTACTACTACTACTACTACTACTACTACTATCTTTATGTCGAAGCAAAGCCTGTTGACTAAGCAACACAAAAAAGTTGGCAAAGCCTGTTGACTTTACACTGCACCCAACATTAAATAAAATTGTACTTACTTACATACTTATTTACCATACTTACTTACCTTACTTTACTTTACTTACTTACTTGCTTGCTTGATTGCTTGCTTGCTTGGTTACGTACTTACTGACGTAGTAACTACAAACTGTAACACTATTAACACATTATTGTCCATTACCCCAGAGTAAAAAGTATATAATAAATTGCGTGAACTGCGAGCTATGCCACGAATGTAACCAGTGATAGACATTGGTGGTGTCCTTAGACAATACATCAATAAATAGTGTGGCCACACAATAATAATACTTAACCACAGTGTTCACACATGATGAACCCACCACATATTTCAGGGACACCATTGCTACAGAACGTATTGAAATCACATTCCAGCTCAGGGGGGAAACAGGATATGACGTCACCTATGGAATTTTCACATCTCAGAAACGTCCTCGGACATCCTGTGGTATAGTTCATGTAACACAAAATACCATATGCACAATATAGTTATTGTCGATGTAAATAGATAAACCTAAGCAGTGTATCGCTTTATTGGATTAGTTCTTTTCATGCAGGTACATCTTTATACGTGTAATAACAGCTTTTAATTATCCAAACTAAATGAACCACACACATATGGAACTTTTGACATTAGTGTATTTACTAGTGGCAATAATAATAATTGTGTGTGTTTGGGGCTACATAATTAGCACTTTCAACAAGCCAATTCTTACCATTTTTACAAGTATGTATTAAGATCCCTGGGTTTAGATAAAATAAGATAAGATAAAAATTTATTTAACGTCGGGTTATACAGTAAAACAATCAACATTAGTGTCCAGCACTATGACCGACAAATGATACGACGTCTGAGGATGAGTAATGAGGCGGTGTACGATCGACAATGTGCACATGAAATTATGAGGATGACATAAAATAATTTAATTTCAGTGGGTTTATCTCAGTGGTGTCGACATGCGCAATGATTCTATTATCGCAGTTATGACGTACCACGTTCACACCCCGTGATTTCGTCAGTGCCGTCCGGACAGTGATGGACCCCGTCACACCACTGGCTGAGGGGCAGGCACGGTCCCATGTCACAGCTGGCGTTAAACACAGCCGGGCTGTCAGTGAATGGGTTCCAGCGAACGGTGGCATCGTTACAGTCTGCAAAAATTAACCCTTTACTGCTCCATGTAAACAGGGCATTGCACCATCCGACATTACAAGCTTAACGGCAATATCTACATGAACATGCCTTGTGTTACATATTCCTGCATTAGTGAAGTGTTTATTCAACATTTTACTAACGCATGAATATGTAACATTTTACACTGTAATGGGGCTTTTAACAGGAATGTCAACAACATAGAAACGGTTGTTCTGTTATGAGGTTCGATTTGAAAGCGCTTTGACAGGAATAGTAATAACGTAGAAACGGCTGTTTTCTATTATGAGGTTCGACTTGACCTACCGCAGCCAGTCTCGTCGCTGAAGTCTGCGCAATGAAAACGACCGTCGCATACCATCCGGGCGGGAATGCAGCGCCCGTCGCAGATATGGTCCTCGGGCAAACAGTCTGAGAAGGATGAAATTAGACGGGATAAAATGTAAGGCGCAATTACATCTGTCTATGATAGTCGTTAATCTCTCTTTGAGAATATACACGTCTTATATTCTGCCTAGAGTGAAACCCAATATGGCGAGAATAGTTCCCGTTGCAACCTGCCTGGGCCAAACGATAACATGGCTATTAACGACGACAGTAGATGCCTCACTTAGTATTACCGACCACAAATTATTAAACATGAGCAAATAATAAAAAACACGACAGTTTAATTGCTTACTATCAGCAAAATCAAAAACATGGTGTGTAAGCCTTCTCTATATCGCCGACAATGCTGTGTAACATTTCTTGCTGATGGTCTCATAGTTAATGAAGCAGACATTACCGAGGATATCCACTGTGACAGATGACACGATCTCCTGCTCCCCGTATGTGGCGACACAGTGGTAGAGCCCAGAGTCGTCCAATGTTGTAGATGTCAGTTCCAGTATAACGGCAGGGTTACCGTCGTACACCGTCACACCGCTCCAAACTCTGCAATATAGTAAAGTGTTATAGGTCTGCTAGAATGTATAAAATAGAATGGAACAACTATCTGTACATAAATGTGTCACTCTTCAACATCGATCACGAGGTGGAAAATACACGTATATTAGGTATTATATACTAGGTTCAACATAGGTTCCTCACTTCACTAAAATCGCAAGCTACCTGATTGACAAATGTATTTGTAAAAAGGCTTCTGACTGGTTAAGTAAAATCATTATACAGGTATGTGCGTTTTAGACTTTTTTGGTGGCGGTGGGGGTGACAAACCTGTCTGTCGTATCCAAGGAGATCATTGTGTCCCCCTGTCTCCACCCCATTACAGGACCAGATGCCCAGCTGGTATCTGTGACGACATAACAAACAGACCGAACTACCTCACCCCGTCGTACAGCGTAACCCACACCGTGAAACTGGGGCCCGAACGCAAACTCGACGTCTAACGATAAAAAAGGAAGAAGCATGTTGCTCGTATTTAGTCACAAATAAAGCCTGATAATAATAGACGTTATTATTATTATACATGAATAATGGAACAGTCATAGTATACCATAGTATATGTGGAACTCGGTTTTCATATACTGCTCAAAATATTTAAGGGATCAAAGTTAGCTTAGCATAATAATAAAAGACATGTAAGGGTGCAAAGTTCCAAACATTTAAGGGAGCAAATTTAGCGTAGTTTATTGTCAAATCGGTGTCCATACCAGCTACTGATGTGACAATAAACAGTGTTAAAGTGTTTGAACGTGTTTAAAAGGATAAAGGTCATGCTCGCAATAACTCTGATACAACGTGTTTTTGGGGGTGATTCCCCTCTGGGCTATGTAAAAATTAATGTTTTGCTATTTTGTTTTCTGCCACAACTGCATTATCAAGCACAATGATTCGACTAAACAGGACTACAGTCTGGAAGGAATTTTCCCAATATATTTCTAAATATATGGCTTTGAATATCTGATCCCTTAACTGTTTTGAGCAGTATATTTAGTGCGTCATGAGCACAGTCGTGGAATGGCGCAATCCAAATCTAATGATAATGATTGATGGTTTATTCACATTTGTGTTTGCCTCCAAACAAAGCTTGGAGAGTTTTTGTTTTGTGTTTTTGCATATCGCTTTTGCACATAGTTTATGTTGTAATGGTTACAGTTTAAACTATGAATTATTGCACTAACAGTACTTACCGACACAGGTGTTGCCGTCTTCATGTAGAATACTAGTAGTGGAGTTACAGGAGCAGTGATAGGAGCCCACTGTGTTAGTGCACAGACCGCTACACGGACTGGAGTCACACTCGTTGGTATCTGTGTGATATTAATGCCGAGATACAGCCATAAGCATCCAGCACTCACACGAAACGGTTAATGTTAATATCTCCTAGTTCTGTTGAATATCGTCATTACAAGTGACTAAGAGCTGGGATGCACACAGATTGTTGGCAGTGAAAATTAAATAATTTTATCACCGTGACCGAGCAGTAGTATTTATCCACAATGAACAGAAAATCAAATGCTGTATCAAGTTTTAAACTTGGAATTCCACAGAATTGTGTGGCTCACCGGTACTTACTTGTGTCGCTTACCGGTACTTACTTGTGTGGCTTAAGGGTGCTTATTTGTGTCACTTACCAGTACTTACTTGTGTTGCTTAAAAGTGCTTATTTGTGTGTCTTACCGGTACTTATGTGGCTTACATTTGCGTATTTGTGTGGCTTACCGGTAGTTACTTGTGTCTTGCCGGTACTTACTTGTGTGTCTTACCGGTACTTACTTGTGTGGCTTACCGGTACTTGTGTGGCTTAACGGTACTTGTGTGGTATACCGGTATTTGTGTGGCTTATCGGTACTTACTTATGTGGCTTACCGGTATTTACTTGTGTGGCTTACCGGTATTTACTTGTGTGGCTTATTGGTATTTACTTGCGTGGGTGTCCCGGTAGACCAAGACAATCAACGTAGCATAGACCCAGTACGTCACATACTTGTAAATTTGAAACCTAGTTTTATTTATATTACTCTCATCACATACTGGATATAGAAATATTTGGGAATATTCACTATTAATATGCATCTATTATTCCCTCACCCAAACATGCCACTCCGTCAGTCTGCAGCTGAAAACCTTGCATGCACCCACACTGCACGTCTCCGTTAGCGACGGGGTTAGAGAGACACAGCTGTGAGCAAGGTCTGGAACTTTCTGTGTTCAAAGCACAGTAGTCCACTGAAATATAGTTTAGTAGTGAACACGTGTAAAATTGTACGCAAAAATGCCCATATATCACAATTATAGCTTATTCTCTTATCAATGAAATATACAGCGACTTCCAACCAAGGTGATTAACTAATAACAAGGGTTTAACATAATATGTTGAGGCCGGGCAGAGTCTATAATTGTGATACCTCTATATTTATGTGTCTATGTGTGTGTCTTTATGTGAACACAATGTCTCAAACGTGTTGTTACTTATCCACTTCATTTTGGTTTGAGACTTCCGTCTGATCCAAGAACAACTTGATTTGACTTTGAGAAAATAAAAGCCCCTGGTTCTGGTTAAGGCTAGACTGGGGGCTACGGAATTTTGCCAAAAAATGGTAAGAGATATGTATCAAATGACCATTCCAGCTCAACGGAGCAAGGCACATATATGGTTGATATTATATCATTAAAAGTAGTCATATATGCGTTGTCTTAAATCATAATACAATACTGAAAATGATCTTGGGTGACCTTGAATGCCAAGTTCAATGTCACTCCTACGTTTACCCCTTCGATCTTAGAAAAGAGCTGAGTTAGAGCATACCTATATTTAACTACTGGGGACACAACATAAATTCTTATATGGTGAGTCCAATCACACCGCTAGCCTTCACCTTGAATGACCTTGAAAGACCAAGTTTAAGGTCACTCATGTTTACCCTAAGTGTCGAAGAAACGAGTCGAGTTGGACCAGATATTTATATGTAATATAAAAACATAACAAGAGGCCCAGGGGCCTAGACGCTCTGCTTGGTCACTTGCTAATTAAAAGAATACCGGTAATGTTTCAACTTATCAGTACAAAGATCCCTGAATATTTAAGTCAAAAGTAGATACAAGATCGTCAAAAACCGGAAATGCACTGAATGACCCCAAACTGACTTCAACATTTAACAGTCAAAAGTACTCTATACACACTAAATACTTACTCCTGAGGCCCAAATTTTGCTCTGTTTCGCTCTACGATTAGCCGTTTCCGAGA
>JAAUYG010262164.1_pt1 | contig 17240 bp, 15 predicted proteins | sample 7278091 | NCBI WGS metagenome assembly JAAUYG01 (sample SAMN14350201, study PRJNA611818) | marine sediment metagenome | isolation source: surface marine sediment (0.6m) | place: French Polynesia: Moorea | collected 2018-08
TAATCATATCTAAGAAGCTTCAGTTCTTATGAGAGAGACTCCTTGGGGATTCTTGTGTCTGGGATGCGCACAGAAAAAACGTGGGCTTGTTTTGCCTCTTGGTGAGGATCATACATGTTTGGAATCCACTTCATGCCATCCGCTATTTTTCATCCAGCAGAAATGAAAATGACTCATATCAAGAAGAACCAAAGTACCTGGTACACAGCTCAGTGTTCCAAAAGAATCTGTGTACACCTGCCAAAAACGTGATCCTATTTCAGGGTGACACATGCCCCGTTGAAAGGGAATGCTCCTTCAAAGGAGAAGGGAAGTTGTATTTGAGCTGGCAGTTGGTCTCTGTTGCAGAAAACACTAAGAAAGCAACGCCAAGTGAAGAGTCCAGTTGAGTTGTTAACGAGGTGAGACGATGTCTCCAAACACGCATCCTTCATTCTTTATGGTCACTTTGAACACTTCCCTGATTGCCATGACAGCTCCTTTTCCAGAAGGAAACAACCGACATAAGGAACGACTAAAATCCTGTTTTTGATGTTCACTCATGATGAGGTTGTTTCCGTATTCACTGTTTCTTCAAAAAGGAAGGACGAAAGTTTTCCACTAAATTATAGACTTGAATTTCAAGTCTCGCATCGTGGATAAATTGATACGAAAGTTGGAATGACAAATTTATGTGGGATCACTGAGCCCCGAATAGAATTTAGGAAGAGTGAACAAGGCCGGGGAGACATTGCAATCTCTGTCAGTGCTTGGAGATTACTTGTGGGTGTGCAAAGATCACTGATTTACTGTTCATTATCGCTCTACCATCCTCAGAGCATTCAGGAGTTAATTAACTGGCATAAATCTTCCTGTTTGTCCTGGAAAACAAAAAGTACATTTGAGAACAACTTTGAAGCAAGCCACAACAGCTAGTGTTACAACACTTTGCTGCAGTTCTGCCATCTCGGTCTCGTTTTCAGAGGTCAAACTGACGAAGTGCGAGCCTGATTCATAATTTTCTGGCACAAACACATAAATTTTTGATGCAGGCTCAGCCCCAAACTTTTAATCATTTTCCAGTGGTATGATTAATGCTCGAGAGATACACATCCCGCAATTACAGGGCAGCTCTGTAGATAAATGAGCTTGTTTGAAATGCTCTTGCATCGATTTGTCTCTTGGGTAGGCTGAAACTGGAGAGACTCTCAGAATCATGTGCAATGTTGACCACAAGGATATCAACTGAGTCGCAACAACACTGAAACAAATAAAAAATAATCACTTCCTCCTGTCAAAAACACGGCTGCTTGCAACATTTTGGAGTCCCCCCGAGAAATACATGGAAGAGGTGATATCCACAACAAAATGGCTGTTTTCTCTTTGCACAGTGATCCGCCCTGGTGTGTAAAGTGGCCCACTGTAATTGACGGTAATTCGGCAGCTCCGACCTAACGAGGACGCAGAGCTGTCCACAATTCTGTGATGTGCGGCAAAGCCGTGGGCTGGTTGATAAAGCTCTGTTTTTGTACATGTATGTTGTGGATCAACGTATCCAAGCCAAATAATTCATGTTCGGCTACAATGTGCGGACACGACCCGACACAAAAATACCAACAAAGCATACGATGGCAATATTGCCAGCTGACCCCATTCTTGCGTGGACCCAAGTCGCAAAGCAAATTGTATTTCGCCAGATTCTTTGGAGGCATATGCAGATTATTCTTCCCAAGGTTTGGAATTGATGTTTCTCTCGGTCTGATTTGTTTTGAAAAAAGAAAGACACACAAGAAAAGCAGATCCACAAGATTGTCAAAAAGAAAACATCACATTTGCTTCCATTGAATTCAGTTCGTCTCGCTAAAGTCTCTACTGAAGCATCCTGTCCTGTTCACCCAAACCCTAGAGCAAGTTCTGAATGAGAAAACCTAGCTCAGAAGTAAAAACAAGCGCCACTCTTCATCAAAAAAGTGCTCTGAACCTCAGGCACACTCAGGAAACTTTATTTGTGGCCACCAGGGTTCCTGTCTGCTGAAAATACTTTCGGAAGTATGACAGTGTAAATGAAAACTGCTTTTCGTCGAAATAGCTTCCATTTAACTGGAAACCTCTGAGAGACCCTAAAGACAGAAGAAACTGCCACACAAACAACACCTTTGCGAGAAAATCCGAACAGAAAATATCTTCACAAACACACAATCATTTGCGTTGCAAGCGTGAATCAGAAAAAAAAACACCTGCTCTGATTCACCACATTTTCCCGCAAAGGAAATGGTCAGTTTGCACATCGCTAATTTTTACTGGCGGCCTGAATCCTCGGGCTCTGTGCAGACCTTGCCATTGACCTACTTACGTGGCGAAGACACAGTGAAGAAGAAAAAGGTCGTGTGAAACAACCAGGTAAGCATGAAGGATCATATCTTGGCCTTTGGCGACAACGAGAACCCAGGAAGCTATCAGAAGCAGAAAGAGAGCAAACAAATCTGGCAAAAAGGAAGGAAAACAATAAAGATCAAGTGCGACTGATGCTCTTTGTTCTGCGTGCACGTTGTATTCCATGGGAGGAAGTCTGCAAAGAATGGCTCGGTTCCAAAGAAGCACAAGGACTTGAGACCAAAGCTAAGCAAACGAGCAGATTATGTCTTCCTGGCTGACTTGGCACTGGTGACAAAACTTTCACCCTTTCTGCAACTAACAAGGCCAATTTGCTTCGTTAAATATCCGCGAACTGCCGCAGCATATGCAGGACTCAAGTGACCCCAAGGTTTCTTGTATTTTCGACATCGCCTGCAAAAAATAGCGTCGGTCCGGCCCGGCCCTTGATCAAAATCCGGAATCCGTGCCCGCATCTTCCATGTCAGCTCTCTTGCCGGGAGAAAATTCCCCTGAGGAGAATGCCCCAAAACGCACCAAATTTTTTGGTCAAGAGGCAACACAGCCTCGTTTTTTCCACAGTGGTTGTATGGAGTTTAAATTCTCCTCTTGCTTCCTTTTCGACTAAGGGCACAAAGATGCGCGGCGAGCTGTGGTACCGCGTCTCGAACAACTCCACAGAGAATTCAACCACTCTGGAAGAAGACTGGCTTCAATGGTACCGCGACCCCAACAACACCGTGGAAAACTGGATTGAAGATTTCGTATGGTTTATGGGTGGCCTGCCGGGGAATGACACATCGTTTCGGGCCGAACCTTGGGAAGCTGATTTCAACAACGACGCGGCCAATGCTGTGGCGGCGCGAGCAGGGTTTGCAACAACACCTGTCTGCGCAACATCGGCAACAACAACAGCACCTTCCGTCGATGACGTCATAGGTACAATACTTGCGTCAAGTGTGTCGATGTTATTGTTATTTTTCAACAGGGTTTTTTGGTCTTTCCTGGACAAGTGGAGAACATGCTGCACGGCGACCGAGAGAGAGAGCAACCTGACGAGCACGGTCAACCAAGGCAAACGCTGAGGCATACAATATGCTCACTTTGGTTCTCTGTCAATCTATGTTCATTCCAGATCTATATATCCGTATGGTGGTGGTTGTGGGGAGACCACCTCCACAGGATAACAGCAAAATCTGCACCATTTTCAATCAAAAGTTTTGGCAGATCCCCTGAACCAAATCCTGGATGCCCAACTTAACCTTCCCGTGCACTTTCGTTCCAGATATGAATCTTTACGCGCTGGGAATGACGAACTTCTGTCTAGCTATTCTGTTGAACATCCTGGCTATTCTGGTGATACTGTGCAGTGGGATGCTACGCCAGTCCGCCTCCATCTATATTCTCGTCCTACTCAAGGCCGACCTCACTCTGGTTGTCAAAAGGACTTTTGTTACGTGAGTGTTTTGATCTATGAATTTTGGAACCACTTTCTGAGCCAATCTGAAGGCGAATTTCCTCTCCCTAGAAATAAAACACTAAACATTGTTCACAAAAAGTTCCAGTGTTCAATTTTCTCAAAATGAGAAGGTTTGCGTTGTCAGTAACTTCGTGAGTTAATTAATGGCAACGCCTTTGTTCCTTCGTGACTTGTCACTGAACAAGGATTGTGAGTCCCCAAAAAGTCCCATGCGTGATGTGACTCGTAGACCAGAATGATGTGTGTGGGTGCTTGATGCCATCCAAAACAGTCCCATGTGTGATGTGACGTCATTTTCGTAGACCAGAATGATATGTGTGGGTGCTTGATGCCATCCGAGTGTTTCACATCTTAAGAACAGAATTCAAGGGGAAAAGAGTTCGTAGACATGACTTTTGTGCACTTTTTGTTCTGACATATAATTTTTCAAGTTCCTTTGTTCAAGAGAAGTTCAATCCCTACCATGCAAATTTTTATTGACCACTTTTGCACTCAAGCTTCAATTCAAAAGACCTGCTCCAAATTAACGAAGTGCCTGCTCTCAATGAGGTTAATTCCATGAAAAATTTACTTCAGAGTCACAAATTTTGTGCATAACGATGTGCAGCAACTTGAATCTCCTGTGGGATTTGTTGGAAGGTAATTGTTGCAAGAAACCTCCCACGTACACATGTACCTTTGAGACACACTTTCAACCCAGAAAGAAAATTAAATCTGAAAACGCCAGAAGCGAGGCCTTGTTATGCACTTTTCTGCGTAAACCTAAGGCTTGAATTTGGTCAAACTGATTCATCGTGTTTTCGCAGCTGCTCGGTTACGTTATGTACTGGTGTAGTCGTGTTTCGTGTTGGCATCGCAACCCCTCCCCCCATCAAACGGAGAATTCCTGTCTAGGATGTCATTGGAAGGGGCGCTGTCTCAAGGCGACACACTTGCTTTCCCTTGGTCCAAACCGTCTGTTTCCGACTGAAGACTTTGACCTCACAGCTCTGTATTTCTGTGTGTTGTTCTTCTCAATTTGAAGGGCGTTTTACGCTGGGTGGATAGACGTCGACATATTTGAGGTGGTGTCAATCCGTCCCGAGATCCTGTGTACATCTTGGCTGTTCCTCATCGAGACCATGACGAACTGGAGACAGTGGATTCTCGCTGCACTGGTCATCGACAGGTATGATCCCACAGGGTGAAGCGGAGCCAGGAAAAGGTTTTTTGGTGTTGTCTTCATTGCGCTGTCTGTTTTTGTTTTCTTCACTTGACTGATGGAACACATGGTATGAATGCGGCAAGATCAGGTTGCCTGTTTGGGCCGCGCGGCTGAAAGAGCGGCCGATGCGAGTCACCCTGCCGGTGTTGTTGTCGTCGTAGACAGACCCCTCCCCCTCACCACATGTATTTTGGATGACCGTGCGGCCTGACACAGCGGCCCCGTTCTGGTGTATAGCGCGGCCGCAATCATCTGACAGCGCCGACGCTAGCGACTTGACAGCAGATGTTCTGCAAATTGATAGCGCGCTTCGCCAAAGTTCCCGTCCAGTGTTGTTGAACAAGGTTTGTTCCAACGTTTTCACCTGAAGGAAAAACATGTTTCAACTATTTTGCACACAGGCAAAAAAATGTCTTGCTGCACCGCAATACTGGTGAGATGTGCCTCTCGAAAAGTTCTTTTGACATTTTGCGTCTCAGCTGAAAGGAGTTCTGTATCATCGCGTGCCGAGGAATGCCATCCTTTAGCGTTTGCTGGTGTCTTTTAGTCCGTTGCCGCTTTTGATGAGAACTGGCTTTTGACCTTTTGCTGACAGAGGCACAAATATTCCTTTATCCTTTCTGAAATGCTTTGCGGAAACAGTAAAAAAGACTATCACATTTCACAAATTTTGAAATGGCGCGTTTTGTTGTGGCATCAACTGTCATCTTATCCAAGATTGTGTTTCTCCAAATACCAGCACGCAAGTACATCTCAGCTTTTCTTTCGGAGCTGCAATGCGTCTTTGACGTGTAGGGCATCGTTATTCTTCTTCTTACGTGTTCAGAAATTCTTCATCACGAGAAAAAAAGACCTTAAGCAGGAGGCATTGAGATGGTTTACAAATTTGGGGTGTGGCTGGCGATTGGCATGTATAGTTAGTTTCTGAGATGTTTGTTTTTCTGAGCCAATGTGTGGCTCGCCTGGGGTCACGTCGCACAACACGGCACGAAAAGATATTCAAGACAAATCCCTATTCTGAACACGACTTGATTGCGCCTCTGAGGGAGGTGTTGAACATGCAGAAGAGAAAAACACAAAGGACCTCAACAAGAATCTCTGTCTCTGATCCTGCTTGTGGCGATTCTTTTCTGTCTGAAATAATTTTGCATTGTATTCTGCAGGTGTATCTACCACCAGTTTCGCGCCCGCAACTTCAGGCTGCGCAAGGTGGCTGTCGCGTTCATCTTGCTGAGTCTGCTGGTGAACGCGGGTCTGGCCGCCTACTGGATCAAGATCATCAAGGAGAAGATCAGTTTCCAACCCTATACGCGCAAGACGTGCCTTCTGCCACTCTCTGGGCCCGACGACACAAGTTCCGATCACTACTGGATGGAGGTGCGTATTCGTGAGGCGAAGACAAGTTCAAAGACAAATGAGGAATGTTGAACCCGCTTCAGGTCCTTCGTTTTCGTTTGGTGTCATGCCACTTGAAATAGTAAAGCGTCTTAAAAAATTGGGACAACAGGATTCAAAGAGGTCGGCACCCTTTCCTGTTTTGGACATCTGTCAGAATGGGCAAACTCATGCCCATTTCCTGCCCGAGTTTCAGTTACTTCCTGTATGCTTTTCTCTTCTGACGGATTTCTTTGCGCTGTCGTAAAGAAGAAAGCGGTGTTTGTGTTCAGATGAGTGCAAATTCTGGTTGCAAATGGTGTTTCTGCAGCTTCAGACAAATCGCCCCTTTTGAATCCTTTCACCGGATCCTTGCGCGTCAACATACATTCAAATGAATGTCTCTTGCTCTTCTTGGAACAAATCCTTCACAAGATGTGTCAGTTCCAAAGTCGTGGCATAATTTCCCAGCTGACAGTTTTGAAACTCTAAACTTTGACAGTTAGATGACGAATAATTGAATCATGCACGCAGCTGAAAAATGAGACTACGTTTAGGCCCTGAAACCTTTCTCCTTCAGAATGACCTTGTTTTTTGTCTTTGTCACTTTTCTGTCATTTTTGGATCATCGTAGGTTTTTTGTCATTTTGGAACATTGTGGTTTTCTGACACAGTGACGTCACAGAAATCAGATTCAATAATGAGGCCCATCCACACAGGATACGCCACGTGACGCGTCATGCGTTGCTCAACAGACGCGAGACAGAAATTGCAAAAGCAGCAATCGAAGTATCCACATAGGACATATGACACAACATTATTTGCATTAAATGGGGTTGGGATCCATTTTTTGCATGCTTCTTTGATGCTTTGCTATGGTGGTTTTTTTTGCTTTCAAAGGCAGCAAATTTCACATTTTGCTTTCTTCCCTACTGCAGAGAGGCATCAATTCAAATTCTTAGCTAGCTATATTTATAGGCCCTATTTGTTAGAAAGATTGCAAATACGATCCAAAGATCTAATTCTGTCACGAATTTGCATCACTTTGCATTCAGCGTGGACACAAGATGTTGCTCATTGCGTCATCACTTGGTGCATCGCGTGACGCGTTGCTTCCAGTGTGGATGAGGCCTGAGTCAGCTTTCAGGATGGAACTGTCTGAATTTCTCAGAATGAACCTGTCCAGATTGCGAGTGCCCTTCTTTTGTTTCTTTTTTCTGGCAGGTCAAGTTGGGGAAAAAATCAGAGATATGTGCTTTGCAGAACACATTGATGATGCACGGGAAAAGCAACATCTTTCTCTTCACGGATGGTGGGGCAACTCCCTTTGTTTTTTCGACAGATTAATGTGCCAAAAAATAATCACACAACATTCTAAGAACTGGAAAAGAGGGTTATTTCTGGCTAAAAAGATTTCATTCGGCTCTTTTTCTCGAGGTTATTACAGGACTCGTAAGATGTGCAAAGAATACATGTAGACTTCTGTTGGTTTCCCCCCCCCAGAGCAGAGAAGGGGATGTCGTTGCAACTGATTCAACGCGGACGTGCAAGGCCTCCACAAATCATCCTGAACTCTTTCAACATGCTCCCTGTGTACCAGAGATGTTCTGTGTCCATAATGCAGCCCTGTTGTGTTCTCATTGCGCCAGGTCTTCGTGAAGATCATGCACCCGAACGTTGTGATGAACGTCGTGATTCTGGTGTCGGCTCTCGTGCTGTGCGGCAGGACCTCGCGCTGCTGCCGATCCACCAAGCAGATTCGTGACGACGGAGACTTATCCAGAGGTGAGAATCATCAACACCATCAGATTGATTCTTGATATTTTTCAGCACATCTGCTTGTGTGAACTTCTGCAAAGAACACCACTCAATCAAAACAGAAAATAAGAATCAGAAAAATTCTAATTGACCCACAACCTCTTTTTTGGCAAAGCGGCCCTCGACAGGCACACATTCTTGAAGGAGTAGTTTCAAAGACTCCCAGATATCTGGCGATTAACTGCAGAAATTTGTGGAAAAACAGCGACCTGGGTGGGCATTGTCGAGCATGAATCAATCTTAGAATGTACACATTCCTATCAGGGGCAGCCAGCTTTTCTCAGATGAAGTGATGAATGTTCCATGAGAATTAAGATACAAGTCCAGCAACAGATCTTCCTTACGCATCAGGAGTTAGTTTGCCAGTTATCTTGTACAACACATCAGTCTTGGGATTTCAGAATGACAGACAACCTTATTCCAAAAGACTCAACGGCCATTGTGGAGAAATAGACCTCAGACATCAATTGATTAAAGCGACGCGGAGTGACTATTCCGTGCCCATGTGGCCCTGAACGTCTCGTTTGATGCTAAAGTGAACAAATGAACTCGCCAGTTGCAATGGGATCCTTGCTCCGTCATTGTTTTTTATTCGTTTTCAGGAATCGTTCGCCTGGCCTGGGTCAATGTGCTGTTCACCGTGCCGTATCTGGTGGTGAACGTGACCAAGTACTTTGACGACAAGTATCACTTCTATTCCAACAAATTCATCGAGGACAACATCTCGTAAGTACAAATGAAAACCTCAACTTTCCTTTCATTGTCTGTTCTTGTCCCGTCAGTGGACAGTTCCATTCCAATGTCTCTGAGTTTCCATAAACGTGCCACACCAAGTACGAACGACAAATAATTTAACAAATCCATGTCTGGCTGGTGTGGTCACAACAGCATAATTTATGCTTCACATTTCACGCAAAGGACACTCACCAGAATGTTCGACCATGTCGACCTAAACACCCACACAATTGCGAAGTGTTCGCACTGGTTATCGAAGTTAAAAGGCATTCCCATCGAAGGAATCGTCGCCATGCTGGGATCTTGGCAGTCTGATGATAAAACTTCAATGACAATTCTGATTCTGCTTTGCAGATACGCGGCCCTGATCACTGAGGTGGTGAAGTACTTCATTTACTGGATGACGTTCCTGGTGCTATTGTCCGTGGGTCGCTTCCAGACCGTCGCCTGCTGCAGGTCCCCACCGTCCGGCTCGGAGAGGCGCGTCATCGTGCAGGAGCAGGCAGCGCGACCCGAGCGGGAGGCGGAGAAGAAGAAGACACCCACACCGCAACGCAAGCGCAAGAAAATCCCATCAGAAGTGATTGACGACGTCAACGTGTCTCCGTAGTCGGGTAGTGAATCCGGGAAGAATCAACAAGAATCGCCCATGTTATGTTGCCTTCCGTATTTTTGAACTTTTGATGTTTGGACACAACAGAACAACTCTCAAGTTTGCAGACTTTCATCGTTGGCCTCTATGTTAGAGGCAGGAAAATATCTGTGTAATTGTTGTCAGCCCGAAGTGGAATACCTGTCTTTTAAAAAAAGTTGGACAGTAATGGCACGAAATTTAATTAGGCAAGAACAAGGCAAAAACAAATCTCCGAAAAGAACAGCTGTGTCTCAAAACATCGTAACTCCAGCAGCAAAAGAGGCTTCTGTTACCTGAGAAAATATATTCCACCTTTGCGTGTTTCAAAACATGTTTTGTACAAAACTGCAACAACAATAAACTGAAAAAGTTACACTTCTTTGTTAGTTGTCCAGAGAGGTTTTTTTTTTTTTTTTTCTTTGTCGTGATTGTCTTTTTCGTTTCGAGCCTTGCTTGCCGCCCACAACAAATGGTGCTGGCCAGGATACTCCTGCACTGAATTCTTGTCTCAAGACTCTTGGAATCCTTCAGACACGCTCTTCCAAGCAAGGAGTCGCATCCAGATCCTGTTCACGAAGCACAAACCTCAACAGATTGCACTGAATAATTTACGATGTTGAATCTGCTGAGTTCTGTCGAATAGATTTCACATAATCTTTCATGGAACCTCCTTTTCGCGCCATGGGTGTCAGATGCAACTCATCGTAGTAGTTGTTGTTTTGATGGTGGGCGCGACCATTGTTGTTCATTGGTGGATCTCTGCCGTTCATTCTGTACAGCGACCCACGGGGCTGCCTACGTCTGCATTTGCGTCTCCGGCAGAGAAATATACACAGCAGAGACACGGTAATAATGACCACGAGTAGCACTGCGAAACCTATCCCGACCAAACTGGCTTTTGAATGTTCCCAGGGTAAGTTCCCGAGACGGGGTGTTTTGTCGGGTGGGGTTTCCGTCGGGCGCGAGTCGTCTGGGGGTCTGGACGTTTCCCGGACACAGTGATGATGCACACTTTGTGACCTCTCCTCAGTTGTTGCTGTGAAAAAAATACGAAATTCAAACTGACACCAGAGCATTTCTGAACAATTCACAAGACACATTCTAAACTGTCTTTTTCTCCTAATTTCTTCCTCGGAAAAAAGTTTTCAGTTGGGAATGGCCAACAGGAATCTGCAAAGACAGCCAAAACTTACCTTCAAACCACATTTGGTATCCATTCCATTCTGTCACGAAACCCACTTCATTGAGGGTCAGTTCAATTTCAATGTGAACCGCCTTTGGTGCGGGGAATGTCAACTCAAACTGTTCCTGGCTACGGAAGTGACACACTAATGTTAAATTGTCGCATTGGTCAATTCGCAGTGTCACGTGTCTCCACTCGGAGGTCTGGGTGACATTGTTCCAGTACGTCATCATTCCCGCTGGGCGGAGAGTAACGAACGCTGTTCCCGCAGGCGGCGTCCACTGGACTCTGCAGGTCTGTGGACACTCTAAGGTTCCTTTATGGCTCAGATAGATGTATCCAGCAGTGTCGTTGAGGTGTTCCACTTGGTTATTCTGACACACATGATGAATTAAGTTCTCTGCAAGTGGAAACAAAATGTGTGAGGCTGATGGAAAATGCGGACTCGTACAGGTCGGTCCCGGGTAATTCGAACATGGATACTCCGAATTTTCGGATAATTCAAAGTCCTACAGAATCACATTTCTATCACAGTATTAATCTGCCTGTTTAATTCGAAATTAGCTTTATTCAAACGAAAAATCTTGGCATTTTTTTCTCAGACTCAGTGGGACTTTGATGTATTCAGGATTTTTGTGATTTGGGTGACAGAAAAGTCAAGCTGGGTTTGGAACGATCACAAACACTCTTTTCTCTTTTTTGGGTGAGCAAATGAAGCCTGGGAGTGGCAAGAACCTGAAGGGGATTTTCTTGGGTCTTGTTCTTCGCGATTACACCACTCCCGTCAGACAGATAATTGAAATAAGCGTGGATTATCTTTCTTTTTGTCTTGACACACCGAACGGGAGAAAAGAAGTTTAAAGACTCACTGGAGACGCATTGAAAGTTCCTCGCCACCATGTAATTGTACGCAGCTCGACAGCCAAGAACGTCTGTGTCCAGTTGACTGGCACCGACAAACTTGCCCGGATGGAACTCGCAATCCTGCTGCCACCACAGGCAGTCGTAAATGTCAGTGACAATGTCTACTGGGATGCCCTCGCACTCACTGCGAGTGCAGGTTTCGTAATAGTCGTACCCTGCGACGATTTCTGCTGTGACGACGGTACCAAGTTGACAAAGAAGCAACAGCGTATCATTGCCGCATGCCATTAGCACCTCCGTTTCCCCTGCAACCAGGAGGGGAAAAAACTGTTCGTGAAGAAACACGACAGAAATACGTTCAAATGCTTCACCAAGATTGCCAAAACTGATCTCGTGGCCTTTATGTTGTTTGCCAGTCGTTGTTTGATCCGTGATTCTTGACATTGCGGTCATTGGATTTTCGAATGATTATCTCTTGGCCCGCGCATCTTGGAAGAAGAGACGTTTGGTGTGGAGGCCTTAGCAGGTGACCAGGCTAACGACAGGAAAATTTAAGCAAAAAAAAAAAATCTTATCATTGTCCAGGAAAGACACGATCAATTGGTTGCTAAAATGGCACAATGTCAAAGTTCTGTTTTGTGTCCCGTTTTTCTTACCTTTGTTTTCAAATTGGGCTGAAGTCAGATCTGTCACGTTTTCCTTTGCAGTGTCAACTACCACAAGGAACAACACCAAGAGTCCAAAAAGTGTGATCATTTTGGTCTCTTTGCCATGTGCTGACCAGAACAACAGATTTGGTGTTTGCTCACATCTTTTCAGTTGTTTGTTGCAATAACTTTGCTCAATCTGCAAACTTATTTGAAAGTTCTTCCCCTTATCAATCAGATATCAAGATAACAGATCACATATTTGGTATTTTGCAGAGACACATCACAACCGTGCACAGCGCAGGTCACATTTTAAGATCTAGTGCGCCAGTTTATGCATGCGATGCGCTCGTTGTGCTGCTGTTTTTAGCCTCGAAACTCAAACCTGTTGTTTCTTTTCGTGCCCAAATCCAACAGGAAAACAACCTGCACGCTCGTAAAGAAACTTGTGCGCGATTTAGCAGCAAACGGCCTGCTGTTCCCCTCCGACCCTGCCCATGATTTTCTTCAAAATGCTTTTTTTGATGCCAAAATTCTGCAGGGCGCATAAATCAAAAACAAAAGTGCAACAACAAACGTATTTTGTTTTGGCACTTGTTACAAAGTTTTGTTTTTCTTTATTTATTGCAGTTGTTTGTGTTGAGTCCTGAGTGCCATAACTGTGGCAGTTTAGTAACATCCCCATCAACACGCCAATGCCAAAGAATTGCGGCTTGTAAACATGTAATGCGAACGCGCTGAAAATTCATTTCTCTTCAGGAGAAAGATCCCAGCAGCAAAAATCGGGAGGGCTGTTGTTCTGATGGTCACCAAGACATTGCCATAGTGTTGATGAACCAATTCAGCATTTGCGCCTCGGATGGGGCGATGTTCAAGGTTGGTCAGACGTTTCTTCGCCTGTGTTTCCTACATATCTTTTCATGTTTGTTCAAAAGAGCGTTTGGTCGTGCAGCAAAATGGTGCGGCCTTTGAATAGGTGAGAAAAATGGTTGCGCAAACAGCATTGGTTTCCATTGTCTACAGCGTAAAAGACAAAGACGTGCGATTCTTTTTCTCAGACTGGTCCTGTTCATGTTTCCTGGTTTGGAAACATGAAAAGCCATTTGAAGAAAGGTTCAGGACGACCAGCTTTTCAGTTTCCCTTCACAACTTCGAAAACGGGAATTTTGCTTCAGAAAAAAGCGGGAAATTTTTGGTTAATTATGTTCCATTGTGCCTCTGTAGTGTCTTCAGATTTTCCAAAACGGAATTATATCCTGAAAACAGTGAAAAAAAAACAGAAGAACGTTTTAACTTTACAACTCTTCTCCACTGTGCTTCAGACGAACAACTGTGAATCCAGCCGGCTGCAGCAGTTCAGTATTGACCTCCCACTTCTACCTTTCAGCGAGAACGCCTATCTGGATTCTGTAACACTGAACAAGCCCGGAGTGTGGAATCCACGGACTTTCTGCCCCCTCTCCAGACTCCGTACTTGATGGGTGATTGTGTGCCCGGCACATTTGCGTGCTTCCAGGCGAAGTCTGTCCGCCCGTAAAAATCCTTGATAAGATGAGAAGCCGTAGAAAGTGCAGCGTACTGCTCTAGCAAGTAATCCTTGATCCAGCCAATCGGTGAAGTTTGCATTTTCACTCTTGGAGTTCAAGCAACTCAATTTCAGTTCTTGTTTTTGTTTCCGCGTCTGTGCATGGGTGGAAGGAGACCTCCATGTTTTCGGTTGGATTTGAACAGCATTGTGGGACATCCAGAACACCCCTCTGGAATGCATTTTTGTTCTCAGTAATGACTTGTGATGCAAAAACCCAAATGTTTTGCAAGGTGGGAGGTGAGAGCTAGACAACAACTACAGACCTGTGCTTGTACTGTGGCTCTGACTGCTCCAGGGGAACCAACTGCCAAGGTTCCATTCTTTGCACCAATGCAACCAGAGTTCTGCCATCTGCCATTTGCATGTCAGAGAAATTGGATGTGTCTTCTTATCCAGGGTAAGATTGTGCAGTTTTCTTTCCTGTTCATGGCTGTACTGTCCCCAAGTGGAAGACATTCTGCTTTCTCTGACTGACTCCACTGCAAGTTTGGGCCATTTACTTCTTGATGATGAAGGCCATCAAAACCTGGCCAATACAGCAATTTCACTAATCTGGAACAGCCAGGCTGTCAAGTGTCATAGTGTTGTACACAAGTTTGGTGTTGTTTTCTACCCACTAATGCAAAAAATGCTGAGACTGGCAACCATGGAATGCATCCAGAATCCACTGAAGGCATGTTGTTGAAGCAAACTGGACTCAAGAAATCAGACTGCCTAAATACAGTGCAATGCCTCCATATCACATTACATTTTGCTGTTGGAAAAGCTGCAGCAAATCATTTCTGACCATGCAGAACTGCAAACTTGGCTGACTTGGAAGGATGACAGAAGAGAGAGGAACTTTGGGCATTCGGGCATCCTGAGGAGTTTGTTGAAAGGTATGACAACAAAGCACTCAGGTGCAAAGGGGAAAGAAACAACATCAATTTGAGTTTTGAGTTTTGCACCCTGTCTGACAGAGTTTTGAGTTTGACTTTTAGTTCAGTGCCACATTTCATTTTTAAACCACCTCAAAATGTGTCAAAGAGAAGCTTAATTTTTGATTTGACAATTACTGCTGTATCCTTTGGTGTTTGTCACTTTCCAAAAAACATCAACACAGTTCTGCCAAGAGCACTGAACCAGGAAGAAAAATGGTTGAGCACTGAACCAAAAACCACAGCAGTGGTATCAGATAGGAACATAAACTCATGGCACTGTTTAAACATAGTTATACATATAACTCAAAACTCCAACTCATCTCTCCTCTTGGTGCAACGCACTGAGGTGTTTCTTGGTCACACCTTTGGCAGGGGTTCACACCAACAAACTCTGAAGTGTTTTGCATTGTTCTTAATCAAAAAGACCTTTCAAGCTTTTGTGTCTGTAGATCTCACCTAATTTTCCAGATGGTTTCAGAGCTGATCTGTCCATTCTGAGACAGACCTAAAAAGAAACTTGTGCCTCTGAAATTATGGCCTCAAAATTTGAAAATTTGACATCTTCAAATATTTTTCTCAGATTACCATTTCACACCTGTTTTTTTTTTTTTTTTTGTTCTTTTCCTGAAAACTTTGGACAAGTTTCAGGTTATTTTTTTTGCTTCAACAGAAATATTCACTGAGGGGCACTTGAAAGGGTGTGTTTCTTGTAGAGCACTTTCAAGACAGTTTGCCAGTGTGACTTTTTGGCAGTTCCTGCCAATTGTCAACTTCCCTGTCTCGTCTGTGTTGTCACAGTCACAAAAGTTTTTTTTTTTTTTGGACAGAACCCTGGTTGATTCTCTTTTGACAACCCTCTCCAACTGGCTGGTTGCACTTGTACACTTTGTTTTTCACTGTCAACAATTTGGCTAGAAAGTTTGGGGAAAGTTTCACAGGAGATCCCCAACCCAGTACACCACATCGTTACGGAAGCAGTGAGAGGTTGAGGTCGCATCGAGTGTTGCATTTACGGGCTCGGCGTCAACACGACCGCGGGGCCGCCCTCCCCCCTTCGTCCCCGGCACCTCTGCCCTGATCCCCCTCTTCAATTATTGCCTGGACACGCTGCCGACACTTGAGATGGTCCGGGCATGCCTCGCCTATTGCCACACGCAGAGAGAAAGAATGCCTCTGGGAGTGTGGATCCGCCCCTGGCCTCTGAGTGTGATGGATGCCAGCCACTGATGGGGGTTATCGCGCTTCTCGCGCTTCTCCCCCTCAAATGGGAGGTGGATCCTCTTGGTTTTTGGGACAAAAGAAATTGTTCCAGTAATTTCAAAATTCTGCCATCTCTTTCCAGGCAAATTTTAAACACATTTCATGTTCTTGACTTTCACACTCTGATATTTCTGGACTGGGAAAACAATGTTTCTTTTTGCGTTCTTTTTACTTCTGCAAATATATAGACAGCAAAAGAAACAGATACTGTGATGGATCTTCTCTGTTTTGTTGTCAACGCAGCCAGCACCCATTCAGCAACCGACCCTAGATCCACCCCTGCCTGCAATCCGCCCCCAGGGCCCTGTGGACATCCGCTGCTGCACACACACCACCCGAGCGATCACTCAGTCTCTCGCTCTACGGGAGCACCCGCACTCTCAGAACTCTCTCCACTCTGTAACGTTTTATGTTGCCTTTGTTTTGCCTTTCTCTCTCTCTCTCTCTCTCTCTCTCTGCCTGTTTCTCTCTCTCTCTGTCTGTCTGTCTGTCTCTCTCTCTCTCTGGTTCGGTTTTTTCTTTCCCTTTTCTTTCATTTTCTCTCCTTTCCCCTCTTTCTATCCTTCCTTCATTCTTCCCTTTCTTGCTTCAGTCCCTTTTTGTTTATCTGTTTGACCAGCTGTAGTTGAGATTGTTTTCACTTTTCGTGAGTTTTGACAGGTTAGCAACAAATTTTTCTTCAAACACTTTCTTTCTCCAATGAGCCATCACAACAAGGGTCACAGCGCCAAAACTGGCCAAGGTTGTTTGAAGAACGAAGAGGGTTTTTTTAGGGGGGGGCAAAACCTGCCTGGGCCCAAAACGTTATTGGTTTGCACATCCCCTTGCCAGTGCTCGCAACACTCGTCTGTACAGGGGCGAGATAACCCCTTTGAACCTCGCGTCTCTCGCCCCCTGCACCGATGATGAAGCCAGAGCCAGGCAGATGAGGCATTCTTCTGCTCTCACTCTCACCGTGTGCGGTGCCTGTATCTGCTCTGATCCTTCTTGTCAGTCAGTCGCGACTCACGGAACAGGAAAGATGCGACACTGAGATGTTTGCAAAGCAAAACCAAAGTTTGCTTTCAGAACATTTTTTTCCTGAAGAATTTCCCACAAAAAATCACGCAACTAGTTCAAAGCATCTCAACAAAAAAGAAGCCATTGAAATTAAAATCAGATGAGACATTTCTTGTCGCTAA
>JAAUYG010031699.1_pt1 | contig 17237 bp, 18 predicted proteins | sample 7278091 | NCBI WGS metagenome assembly JAAUYG01 (sample SAMN14350201, study PRJNA611818) | marine sediment metagenome | isolation source: surface marine sediment (0.6m) | place: French Polynesia: Moorea | collected 2018-08
GAGAGAGAGAGAGAGAGAGAGAGAGAGAGAGAGAGAGAGAGAGAGAGAAAGGTGTTTAATGCCGTGCAAACAACAATGGTCTTATTCACGGCAAGAACAAGTGAAGAAAAAGAACAACCATGTTAATTCTGACCGCTGCAGTTGTCGTTTGGGATCATCTGATACAGTTTTAAACAGATTAGGACTGTTTTAAATTGCTACCCCCATGCAGTTATTAGTTACTTGAAAAAACATTTTGAAACCGTTCTTCTGTGATGCTCCAATCACTTATTTGGGAGATTTGCGAAACATGCTGTCTGAGTATGAACACCATAGAACCTGACTTTGGCAGTCTTTATACAACCTGACACAATTAGAAGTTATGGCGTGAGCTATATTGGGTGTATGTTCACGATTAATGGCTGGTCAGTGTCGTCCAGCAGATTATCAAGTTCTATGTACCTCTTGTGCATAATGCCATAATTGTTTGTTATCAACAGCTATAACTTCCTTTGCTTTAATGATACGAATGATATCCAGTTTTTTCTAACATTATTTTCTGATAGTTTTGTCGTTTATTTAATCCGTGTTTTACAAATGCTTCAAACAATTGTTTTTATTTTGGGTATTTAGTTACCTGTCTAACTGAATATCTATCAAAGTGTCTACGTGCCGTGCGTATATGTAGATATTCAACGTTAATACTTTAGTGGTGCTAATTGTGCTTACCTTACTCCAGCGTAGCATTTCTATAGGACCTTTGTGATACTACATCAACTTTTGCTCCTGTCTGTTCCAGCTGCCTGTAGACATCAGTAACCTAACGGTGACACGTGTAAGCAGGGTTAAAGCAGGAAGGTTGTTATACGGGATGTGCTTCCTGGAAGGGAGACTCTACACCGTAGAGGAGTTTTCTTCGGATTGGTTCAGAGAATGGAAACTGGCTGTGTACAGTGTCACGGACCAAGGCACTGTAAAGCTTCTGGACTCACTGTTCCTAGAAGGGAATCTGGGGTATCCACGCGCAGACCACCAGAGTGGTCGGATCTATATCCCGAGTGGCTACATGGGCGTGCATGTAGTTGCGTATAACGGCAGTAAACTATGCAGGGTGTGTACGCTAAGGTGTGTTGAGGACGCCATCTCTCTAGTTGTAGTCACTTCATCCTTGTTGTATGTTATTGACTATGCAATAAAGTGCGTGGTTATGGTCGATGTGGCAAATGACATGGTAATTGCCAGGTTCATCAGTGTGTCCTACCGGACTAGAGAACCAATGAGGCAAGCACATGGTGCCAGTATATACCCACAGCTCGGTAAAGCTACCACACCATCAGCTACCGTCCTGGCCACCGGTAGCGACACTGATGCTGGTGCTTTAACTTCTGGGCTGAACACGGCTACAGTGAACCAGAACCGGAACAGACAGTATTCGCCCTTCACCTGGTCTCGAACTGATGACCAAACGTTATCAGTTCACAGTACACTTGCCGGAGGAATGGACGAGTTTCAGTCGGGCAGACTGTTCCCCTCATTCGAAAGCCCTCATATCGACGAACCTCAATGCCCTAGGGGCAACAGACGTGCTACTGCATCTTCTATAAACCCGGACAGAGCTTTTGACAAGCTGCAGTGGGTCGCGCAGTCCGCACAATCTTCTAACATGCATCCAGTGGACGTGGTCGAACGTAGGTATGTGGATGAAGCCAAAGAAGAGGGGAACATAGAGACAGTTTATGGAGTAATGCAAGGAGGAGATACTGGCGAATGTGAATCAGATTCAATTATAGTGGCATCGCTAGCGAAGGGCGACACCGGACCACGTTCATTTTACAGTAGTGATTCTAGATTACAGACAGGACACCTTGCTCTCCTCGGGGAGACTGTGCTAGTATCCTGGGACGTTGGAGGTACCATCAAGCTATATCTGTACCAGCGTCGTAACTCGGCATACTCTAAGGCCATACCTTCTCCGACAGGCCTGGAAAGTGTTAGTAGCATGACGACTGACAATCATTCACGTTTCCTAATTTGTGACAGAAGCTCCCGACGTGTATATGTCCTGGACCATGGCGGTCACCTGACCAACGTCATACCTGTCCCTGGTGGTAAAGAGCCACAGGACTGTGCTGTGGTGGAGGGACAACTCTGGGTGGGGTGTTCCAGTGGTGATATCATGGTTTTATCATCAGAGAAAAAGCTATGAAATGTCATATTGGTGACATCATAGTCTGATAGTCAAGGTTTCGTGATGTTTTAGTGGTGATATGATAGTCTTCCACACCTTCCGTGGGTGGGGTGTTCCAGTAGTTATATCATGGTTATATTACCACAGAAAAAAGCTATGAAATGTCATATTGGTGACATCATAGTCTGATAGTCAAGGATTTGTGATGTTTTAGTGGTGATATCATTGTCTTCTATTGGCAGTGAATACCATCACCGCATTTCATAAATAATATCGCAATGTAACGCTTTGTTGTGGCTTATTTCAGTTCCTGTGGCAGTTATTAAGTATCACTTTGGATTTTCTCCTGGTATTCTATTAGCCCCATTTTACACTTCCTCGTGCTGACGATAATAATATTCGTTAATTTGCATGCTATCTTGCACAATATTCCATACACCGGGTGATGATTAAACGTGTTTCCCGTTTAATACAGTACGTAATGCCCCGAGGTAACGTTGTGGCTTCCTTATTTCCATTTATCAAGTGGCACTTTGGATTTTTCCCTGGTATTCCATTAGCCTTGTTCGCACTTCCTTCTGCTAACAATAATGATTTTGGATAGTTTGCATACCACTTTGTGGAATATTCCATGCACCGGTTAACGAGTAAGCTAGCTTTCATTTAGTAAACATCATATGACTGAGATATAAGTGAGCTTTGTTTCAATTACAGTGAAACGTATATAAGACCATCCTATGGATGAACAAAATGTGGGCCTTATACACAGGTGGTCATTATATGCAGGTTCAATAACATGGAAATTATACCCGTGGAGACCAGTAAAATGTGGTCTTTATGAGCAGGTGGTGCTAATATAGAGGTGGTTTTAAGAGCAGGTTGGCAGTGTGCTATCCCAGCGTGTGTATTGTGACACTGAAACCATGTACAATGGCCGGCAAATCGGGGCACCGTTCGATCAGGTAACTTGCCTTTGATGCACCATTATGATCAACTACAGCCAAAGTGGTGAAGCTAAGATAGCATGAGTTCAGTGAAAGTACACTGATCTGGTAATACATGGGGCGATGAAATATTCTGATATCCAAGCCGATATCCAGCGGCAGCGAATAAGTTGATTGAGAACAGATGGAGCGCAAAGTTGTGTTCTCTATCTGTTCGCAAACAACTGTCCGTATTCATGTCAGATGGGATCGAAATGCTACTTGAAATGACTTCTGTAGGTCATACAGAGGGGACACGACAGTTGACTCTTTCTCTGTTTAGTGAAGCCTGTGGGACCATTCCTTGAGTAAATTCTATCTGCCAGTGAATACATCTGTAGTTGGGTCATATCAGTTGTTTAGGTCTGGATATTTCCCTCTGCTCCAACGAAGGATATACTAATTAATAGATATAAGCCCTGTGTCAGAGTCTACACGTTTTCATGTAGGGGTGTTTAGCTGTATTTATGCAGATTTCTTCCACGGTATGTATGGTAAATAACAGCTCGTCCTGTTTCCTGATAAGCTCTCTCGCTGGTGCCAGAGAGCTATCAGAAAACGGCCTTGTGTGCAGGCTATTATTTCACTCATAACGACTTAGATGTGCAACAGCAGGATTATCAGTTAAGTGCAGGTAAGTAATAATGACATGCACGTATCCACAATGGCACTCGATTCCCTAAGCATACAGGAGGGCATGCATGATATCACTGAATAAAAGGGGTCATTATTTGCATCGTACAGGCACCATTACCTGGACCGGGATTCCAGTAATATGAAAGCCGAGACCGTTTGGGATGAAACATAGCCAATATCAAATTGGAACTGGCACCAAACATTTGAATACCCTTTTTCTCAACGAAGACAAAAAGGTTTAGTTTGTTTTTAGCTCCATTCTCTATGGCCACTGCTATGAAGTTAAGATGTGAAGATGTGAAAAGGAAGAATATGCAGCCCGTGCCAGAATACTCCTGTGTAATGTTTGATATCAGGAATATCTGGTTAAAATAATATACAGTAGTTCCTTGAGGGTCAGTTCTGTAATATGCAATGGATTCGTCACTGGCAGGGATAACACGATCTCGTCGTTCGTTCACCAATTGGGGGTGGGGGGGCGGGTGGGGGTGGGGGGTGGGGGGGGGGGGGTGAATCAGGCGTATAGTCGGCTTTCAACCATTCATGGTCATATCACTGACTCCAAGTTGGATTCGGTGGTGTATGTAGGTTGTATGCGTGTGAGTTCGTTCACCAATGGGATACATCAAAAAGGTAACCGACCAACTCGTGCAATAACCGTTACGTATTGTGCTTTACCTTTGTTCCAAACTGCAAAAAAAAAAAAAAAAAAAAAACAGATGGAATAAAAGCAAGTTCTTCTTTGGGAAGTCGAGTCTTCGCTAGTAAAACAATTGTCTGTGGACTGCAAAACATGGAGAATTTCTCTATATGGTTTGGAATACCAGAAAGATGACCCCACTATCCCATGTTAAGCATAGTATTGACTATCTTTAGTGACACGATCTACTTTAGCAAGGCCGAACCTAAATTATCTCTGCTTTCAAGGATCTCTAGTTTAGCTATCCTAAGAAGGGTGTCGAAGAAATTCAAACACACGCTCGCCTAATCAAAATACTTTTGCTTCGTCTAATTTTTAATTTTTGCGTAGAATACGATGAGACGTACGTTAAAATACACACAGTTGGGCAGGTGATATCTTTTAGAAACGTCATGATGCATGTATAGGCCTAGATAAAACCTTGCCCTGGCCAGGGCAAGTTATTTCACAACTGGTTCATATACTTGTAACATAACATACCGTATGGATATTTCATAGCGTACATGTACATGCATCAACTTTTGAGGGTACATAAAAATGCAATATTCGAATATATGATATATATTTGCATTATAGTTATAACATATAAACATCACAGTTATAAGGTTTTTCTTTACATCATCAAATTGTGGCTGTAGCTATCTGAAATTTGTTCATTGGCACTTCAGTTTCCGCTTTAGAAGAAGGGTTTGCATCCAGAAAGTGATGTAGATGTGTGTAAGCCATATAGAGATTCTCAGGCAGCTTTTCAATTGTCTCAATTCATACAGTTGTCGATCCTGACCACGGAGCAATTAAAAGCATAACGATTCGTATATGAGGCTCGTCAAAGCACTTCATGTAACAAGTGATTTCGTTTGAAATATTTCGGAAACTGTCTCAATTTCACTTCTTGTTGTTCCTCAATGGAGTTGATGCCACGGGTTATCTTACTAAGAACAGCATAAGGAATATAAATAGTGTAAATACAGACGTCGCAATGCTGTTCTGCCAGATGTGGGCCGTGACCCTTTCTGTAAAGTCGAGGAAGTTACATGTAGTTTGAAAACTTAGTGTCCACGACACATAACTCAGACGTCCTGACACTCTTGAAAGTGCTTCCGAACATCAGTTTTCCGTGTTTGTCGCTCTTTGTTCATCCGGCGTGTCGCCCTCCTTAGGTTGGGCAGGGTCTCCTGGTTTCGGGCAGGATCGGATAAACTCGACTAAATCCGCCATACCCCGTTTCTTTGCAAGGGCTTTGAGCGAAATCTTTTGTAGTGAGCCATCCTTCTCGGGAATCTTGGCCAAAACAGAGAGCACACGAGGTTATTCTGGATGTTCGGTCGTTCACTAATGGTCGAACCAGTGAGAAATAATCACTTAATATGAAACTCAATATTGTCGCTTTTTTAATTTCAGTATACGTTTATACAGTCAACCAAAAAAAAAAAGCTGCTGTACCTCAAGGTCAACGTGTGCCCTGGCGCCGCAAGCGGATATAAGATGCTTGGCCACTTCCCCTCGTTTGTGCTCGACACACAGCGTCAGCAGTGGAAGGTCAAGGTCATCTTTAGACAGGTCACCCTGGTTACCGAATTGGTTTTTGTTACAAAAATACATATGAGTCAGTGACTCCCAATGTTTGTCAGATAGCATGAGTAACGATCAGGTGTTCAGTGTACCTGACACATATAGGTGTGTTAACTCGATATCACCTCAGGAAGGCCATATTATCAGACGTGTTTTTTTATCTGACATCCCAACATTGGAGTTTTTATATCTATGTATTAACACTCGTGATAGTAACGACTCGGACCCCGATGTTAATGCCATACACACAGCTAATGCAGAAAATATCTTTATCCATACGAACATATTCAATACCGTTACCAATAACAGATTCGCCATAACTTTTAAATCGGATGCCTACAAGCTCTCTTTGCAATTCCAAGCTGTACTATAGTATCTTGATTACTACACATGGAACAGGTACCCTAAGCTGTTTGGTCCGAGATACTACAAAGGTCCTGCAGCTGCTGCTACTATTCCTTCATAATTGAGAAACTATTTTTTACTGAGTGCACAGGACTTTTATGCCAAAACTACCTTAAAGTCCTGTGTCTTTCGTTTGATGTCTGCCAACCCGTCCTTGACCACAGCATGGCGTAGATGCTTCTGTAGCTCATAACGTATAGCCTTGGCTCCATACTCCGCCTGTCGCTCATACTCTATCACTTGACTAGGCTGAGAACAAAAATTAAAGAAACTGATCAACGCTCACAAATGTTATTTTTATAACATCTGACACCGATATTCTTGTTCTAATCCAAAAGCTACCTGTCTATATTTCAGTAGTTTGACTCACCCTGTAATCTCGCCAACGTCTGCCACGTGGTCGGTCACGTGTTGGGGTCGGTGTTTCCAACTCCCGTACGTAGTCGTAGACCGACATATTGTTCTAAAACAGGAAATAGTTACTTCTATGAGGAACGTTCTCGCAAAGAATGTCATTTGAACGAAAAGGCATAAAAGCACCAATGTCCAAGTTAAATTATCGAAACTAAGGGGGCCATAAAAAATCAGACAAACATAAATGCCCGTCCGTTAAAGAGATCAAACCACGGATGAATCCATAAATGTGGATGGAAGGAGGGAAAGGTACACTTAATGAAGAAACGAATTAATGGATAGGAAATGAATAATGGAATGAAATCAATCCCTGTCTATCGTCAAAGTGTATTACCGTGTCTCTCAGATTTGGATCTGAGCCGCCATCTTGCAAGGTTGGCCATATTAAGTGTCTCTCCTTCAGACTCACACAGACATGTAGAGGTGTACGGTTGAACTAGGAGGAAAGGTAGAATAACATTAAATCAGTGTATTGATAATGTAGTCCGTAATATTCACACCGTCCAACGTAGATCAAGAAAACACCTCTTTCGATTTTCGACTAAGTTTTGATGACGTTCGAAGGTGATTTGAACAATCCAGCCAGAAGTTCTAAGAATTCTTTTTGGAAATTAGCTTGTTTATGGCTCTCGAAAAATGGGCACACAGAAAAACTGAAAATATATTTATTCAAACTATTATTAGAGCTGAGTCGTGTCCACAGCGGAAGAGAACCAATTCCAGTTCTATATAATGCTTAAAGAAAGTATTCATCACTTCGTTCTTGGGTCAAAATTAAATAAAATTGATAAACGAAACAATGCTACTCACGTTATCACGGCTGTTGATGAGGTTGGGATATTGCTCAACCAGGAATCGAACCATATCCCTGTGTTCATAAAGGACAGCGTTATGAAGCAAAGTACGGCCTGCCTTATCCCGACCTGCAAGAAGACGAATAGGAGGTGAAATCTCAAGACATGCAATGTGGCTAAACTCCTCTCCAATTATATTATACAAAATACAGCAAAACATTTCACAGTATGTATAGGAAGTGAAAACTGGATTCAGTGTTAACCAAAATGACCAATCCACAACATACACAACAGGAGTTGTGTATTAAATACATGTCCCAATGGCGAGCATGCCACTACCAGCAATAATCGTATATTTCTCAAAAATAATCTCACGTTCACTAGTGATTTTAAGCATGGCAAATACAATAGTTATTCATGTAATTAGTGAACTTAAGTCGCTCTCTAGATTCATTTCGTTTTCCAGAAACAGGCCCTAGGCTCGCGTTCTCGACTCTGAGGAAGTTTTATGTCGGATTCTCAACCAAATATCAGTTTGTTGAATTGCATATATCACGTATATGTCTGTTATGACCGTGTGGGCCATGGATGGAGATTTTTCTCATATATGCTTTAGTCTAATTGCATAGTTAACCATATCACCGCTTTCAGTCCAGGCTTGGTGCGATTGAATAAGTGAGTAAGTAGTATAATGCAATACAAATCATTAGCCATAAGGCTATTCTCCGACACAAAGACGAAACATTTACGAAATTATAATCGTATATGTACATAATACTTCAGAGGGTTTTTAATGACTAAAACAAAAATCCCAAGTTAATAACACCAAGTTAAACATACCAGTTGACAATGAATTGATTTTCACTAGGCTAAGTAGTTCTAGTCCCTAACAAAATATTCTTCACCATGCATCCACAAGCTATAATATGTTCTCCACGATATGCATATGAGAGGCCATGGTTTACGACGATGTGTATGCGGTATAAATATTTTTAAATTCACCATCCTCCATGACCATAACCCATTGAAACCCATTCCTGGAAACGAAGAACAATATTACCTTCCACCACAAATATCAAAATGGTATGTGAGTGGACAGGACTTTTAGTCGCTTTGACAATTTTTCAGTCTCAAAAGCTCGTCAAGCTCGATGGTTTGATCTATGAACATGATTATGTGTGAAGGTGTTTGTACGTATGTGTGTGCTGGACTCGTCTGGTACTAGACCGACCTGGGACCAGTCTTTATAGTGCTAGCCCATTGAAGCACCACGGAAAGGGTAATGTAGTGATGTCCCAACCCAGACCATTATCCTGACTCCTAGCCGGCCAGTCGATCTCGAACTGTTATGTACTGAGCGCTAAGTAGATCAGCAGAACCTTAAATTTTATCGTCTTTTGTTTGACGCCGTCAGGGATCGAACCACCGACCTCCCGCAGGCGAAACTCAACCACTGCACTACTCGGCCGCCGTCAAATAACAAAATAACCTTCCGAAGGAACATATATGTCACAGTGTGATAACACTGTAAGTTACCTACCCACGGAGCAGCGTTTCTCTCCAGATAGCTTGGACATGGTTCTAATGTCCCCCGTACGGGCTGCTTCATGCAGAATTTCTATCTGTTTCTGAAGACAATACAACAAAAGATGCTTACGAAAGGCAATATGCAATGGGCTTGCTTTTAGCTTAGCTACACTGTGTTTATCGTTTAGTGTTAGAACTTAGTTAAATGTGACTTGGGAGGGATTCGAACCCGTGCTCCCAAGAAAAAGGCCCTTACAAAGGAAAAGGCGAAATGTGATGCAGCACTGAAGACCAGTGCGCTGCTGACTAGGGCACCGAGTGCAGCCAGGCGAGGCGGTTGTTCTGGCGGTGCGTATACGTGCATGTTGCGTATACACACCGCTTTGTCCGTCCAGTGATCCACTGGACTGGGATATACCCATTGGAGCAATGGACGCCAAAAGCCATGTTCGCCCAGTGGCGCATTGGGTGGAATTGCACAGAATCTACTGACAAAAGGCTAGTCAACAAAAGGCGCAAGATACAACGTAACATTTTCCTGTCAGATACATGCAGTAAGAAAACATTGTAGGAATAAACATGGTCTTCTTCGTACTTTCCCGACAACAACAGAGGCCGTTCAAGGCGTCGTAAGTACAACGCAATTTACATTTCACAGAGCAGACAGAGGAGTGTATCAGTTCTGTCTGTAAGAATTACGGCTCTCTATAAAATAATATACCTACCTGGTATTGTCCCCACTCGTCCAGCACCTGTACACAATCTTTATACTCCTTCAGTTCTGCTATCTCTCTGGCCGATTGGTGCTTCTTAGTCCCTGTGATATCCAGAACGTGGTCATAGGCGTCCACTAGCAGAGTCTCTAGACGGTACGCCTGATCCGTGTTCACTAGCTCCAGAATATATCCATCGATGATCTGGCGCAACTCGTCTCCGGAAGTGACGTCATGGATCGTGATGTAATCCCTTGCAGTGCTGCCTTCGTAATCCCGAGCCGCCACGTTTACACCCCGATCCAGAAGGATTTGGACTATTTCCGGTTTGCCTTCTGGTCGATTCTTCTGAACCGCTCTGTGAAGCATCGTCGCTCCGAGCTCGTCACGTAGTTCCACGTCTGCGTGTTTTGCGACCACGAGAGCGTTGGCGTTGTTCACATGATCACGGAATGCCCAGAATGCCACAGGACCACAGGGCGCGTTTTCTGAGACAACAGTAGCATTTAGTTATTTATAATCATTTTATATTTTATAAACATTTTCGTTCTACACTGAATGCAGTTTACATGTGTCAACACTGTATATACTACCTGAAAGTTTATTTCCTTTTCATAGATAACATGCGGTTAATCAAATGCATGCATATATTTTGATTTGGAATGTTTGCATTTACATTTAACAGGGTAAATCTGTTACAAAACATTATATTACATCGTCATTTAGCTATAAGGCCACAGTGGCTAACAGGAAAACGTGAAAGCACTATCTCAGTTTGTTCTACAGTGAAACCTCCTATTGGGGACCGACCACCGTACTCACCGTGGAGACCACAATAGTCCTAATTAAGACTTGACTTAGTTACACACACATACCCAAATCGCTAATTTATTAATCAGGTCATACAATTATGTCTGTTAAATGTTTACGGCCAAGGGTGTTGAATAGCTGCAACATATCACAAAAATAATCAGAGCATGCTATATCACAGCGAGCTACTTAACTATGTGTATATATGTATCATATATGTGCAGCTACACCCTCCAAGAGACAAGAAATGAGAAAGAGATGCAATTTAAGAAACCGACAAACGGACAGAAGAGATGCGAATGTAAATCATACCACATGAACCCTGGGGAAATAAAAAGAATATAATAAAACACTCAAAACAATAATAGTAAATGTAATTGGTACACTGATCAGAAACGAAACTGCACGAATCTCCGTACCTTCGTGTTCGCTACTGAGATCAGCGCCGAAGTTCAGCAGAAAATCGACGACTTCCGGTGTGCAAAGTTCCATGGCCGCTATGATGATGGGTCGGGGCATGAACTCGGCATGACGATCCCACGTGAACCCCACGTGGAAGAAATCGTCGATTGTATTTACTTTATTCTTCCCTGAAAATGAACGGGTAATGGTAAAACAATGCGGCAGTGCTGGTAAGCATTATGCAATTTGAAAACAGCAAGATGACATTTTTGTGAGTAAATAATGTGGGCAGGACATTACGAGGATTAGACTATTGTCAACCAAGACACGCAGAGGGCAAATGCAATCCTGTCAATGCAACAGAAGATACTTATTAGCATTACTTTTTGAATTATTTATTAGAACTATTTTCAAAATAACGTTTTAAAGTTTTTAATGTGTACCTTTTAAAATATTCCAATCACCATGCTGATGTGAATTGCAGGTGCTGGAAATCTGGCGATTTAATTACGTGAAGAGAATCTCATACTAGACACTACGCTATTAAAAATTGTTAGAATTTAAAATAATCTGATCAAGGTTTGAATTTCAATCTAGCCCACCTTTCCCCAAGGCCAGTATGTCCATCATTCGCTTCTTATCACAGGCGAACGTAGCACACACAAATTCGTTGATGTGTTCATACTCCTCCAGCAGACGAACTATTTCTTTCCTCTTCAGTGACCTTGCAACTTCTATCAATCGCCTGTCTCCTTTCTTGGTATTGACACGAGCCCAGGACTTGAGCCATCGCTCAGCCTTGCTGATTTCGTTTTCATACACTTCATGGAAAATATAGAACATCTCTATGCATTGGCCATGTTGGTGGCAAAATACAGTGTATGTAGGTAAAATATGGTGTGACTGAAAACAGCCTTGCTATGCACTGAAATATATAATGCTCATAGTAAAACGTTGCCGAAACATTTGTCAGGTGTCCAAAAATGTCAATCCTTCTTAATAAATAAAGCACTGTCAGGACCATGAGGATGATCTACAACGTTTCCCTATAGTTACTTGGTTTATGTGATCTTTCTCGGTTCTACCTGGCTATGCAAATGTTGTACAGTTTTTGGTCACGTAATCACGACAACTCCATGTAACTTCGGCGTCGTCGAAATCAGTACATTTGTCATCAAAACCATAAGTAGCAGTAGGATCAACTGCGTGACAACACAATTATTTATGACAAAGCAACTGTTTTTATACGATGACCAAGACAAAATACTATTTGACCCAAAGTTTCATAACTGATGAACAGTTAAAATTTGCATATTTAAAGTAAACTAATAAAATTTATTCTGCTTATGCATAACATGTACACCAAGTTTCTACGGTAGTACATGTGATTTAAGACCGTTTATTTTCGGGCTGCCCAGATTTTAAGGTCACTTTCAACTTAAGACATTTACTCTGGCTGAACGATCCCTATCAATTAAAATGCGGGAGGCACTGTACATTGTATGTATAGATAGAACTAAAAGCAGAAAGTACCCACAATAGAATGCATATTTAATCACAGTGAAACTATGTATCAGATGGAAGATCTTGAAATAATTGGGTTACAGATGAGCGATATTACAGAGTTTTACACCTCCTACCTGCCACCCATAACCCCGGCAGGTCCGCCACTCTGTATTTATTGTCGAAGACAAGCTTTCCTTTATCTTCATATACTTCCTCATTTACCGCTCTCCCCGCAGAGTCGGTGAGGAAAGGATCGGCGCCTGAAAGTTGATTTACAATATGTATGTATAAAAAAGTTCTATACGATTATGGTTGAAGAACAATATAGTTGCGAAGCTGGAGTATAACGCACAATTTATAATCTGATTACACTTAGCTTGTATGTCTAGGGTTCATATGAAAATTGAGGAAACCTTGTGATTTTACCTATAGGGAAACATACCAATTCTTATTAAATGCGTCATGAGATTCTGGTCCAATATCCTGGCGGATTTTATAAGTGCTGTCAGACCCCCGTCGTCACGTGCATTGGCGTCACATCCGACCAATGCCAGACGATAAAGAGCCCGGATGAGCAACCTCGCAGTTTCTTCGTCTTCTTCCTTCATTTGCATATATTTATCTACGACAAGATGCAAGTAAGTCCACCCTTTTGTTTCTTCCTGGTGACTCCTGACTGTGACGTCAAATGTTTCGTCATAGATAATCTCTAGCGCGTGCAGCAGGCTCTCTTCTGTCCCAAGCGAAATCTCTCTGTAGAAATCCGAATTTTCGAAGGCGGTTTCAAAATGCTGTATACCCTCTGGAGACATGAGAGAAGAGAATACAAGTTTGTGACATATACGACAGTAAGGCATGTGGAACCTGCTTCTAACTGAATAAGAAATACATACAATCTCTGATGTACCTTCTATTGTGTATTGTGGACATGATTCGTTCAGTGTTTAATTACAGTCTTCGTTTCTCTTTCATGTATTGCAAATTCAGACAAAGGCGTCAATTGCCACTTTTGTACTTCTCTTAACAAGCACGACAATGCACTTACCAATACTGCTCACGATATTTAAGTAATATCCTATACAACAGTTACTGCTCACGATATATGAGTAATATCCTATACAATAGTTAATGCTCACGATATATCAGTAATATGCTATACAATCGCTACTACTTTCGCACCTAACGCTGCGAAGTACATGTGTCTGCTGCAGATCCGATTCCCATAATTTAAATTAACCTTACCCTTTATACTGGAACTACATGTAGTTTTCTCCTAAATGATATTTTTGTTATGTTAAATCATTTTGCAGACCACCGTGTTGACATGATACAAGTCTGTGCTAAAGAGTGACTGTTGCTTTGATCAAGCGGAATGGAATGCCAAGTTTTGCCTTACTTCATGCTCTACCCAAACCCAGTATCACATACCACAAGCTTAGTGCCCCAATCACTTGTACCCTACCTTCATATTCCAGCCTTCCGTTTTGTCCATACTGCTGTAATAGTTTGAGGATTGGTTCCCCCAGGGGACCTAGATTCTGTACAGCTACTGTCAGGGGCATAGGGACGTCATACGACTCATCCTTCTGGCTGAGATCGACTTTACCTGGGGGAGCAGGGGTTAAGACTCATTGTGATACCCTTAGTGTAAGATAACGTAGTGTAAGATTAGAGCTAAAGACATTCTGCCCTATGCAGTGACATAACTTCTTCTGAGAGATCACTCATCACTCTTGCATGTACTAACATCTATAGATCCTATACTGATCCCGACCTGGAATAAGTTTAAACCAAATTCGTCCGACTCTTTTGAAAATCAACAAAACTTAAATTAATTTTGAAAAATTTTACTTTTGATAACAAAATGTCATAGTTTACTTCAAGTGTTGTGAACAGAACATCCGTCCATAGCAGTTTGTAGTATCTTTCTTTATTCAGCCTAGCTGATTTGCGATTAATGTATAACTGCTAACGGCGAAAATTTGCAGATCATGTTTTGACTCTCATGTTTTGATTCTTATTAATTAATACCTGGAATGGTTAGAAATGATAACACTGATCACATCCATACATGTACGTTCATTTCGACAACAGGTTAATCTATCATTACGCAGTTATTTGCACGGGAAATATTTTCCATCTATCACCACTAACCTCCTTTGAGCATCTCTCTGACTTTGATGACGTCACAGGCCAGCACGTGGCAGACGACCTCGTTGCTGTGTTGGTACTGGGCGACCATTTTGATGAGCTGAACGTTCGCTGTCTCGTCCGCCATGGCCTGCAGGGACTTGTTCCGGCGGACGTTGACACGACACCAGGATTTCAGCAGCTTCTCTACAGTTGTCAAATCCTCCTTCTCCACTGGATTAGAAAGCAAAAAGCACCACTTAACCAAACTGAATGTTGTACTTGTACAGATACCCTTATCACTAAACAATCACATAATTGTAACTGTATGGTATGTAGTCATGGTACAATAAATGCATAATGCTATATGATCAAAGACGATCTGTGTATGGTCTTTGATATAATTGTGTATAGCTCTTGAAAGGTCATTTAAGAACTACTAACAGTTTAGTAGGGTTACATGTATATCTAAAGATGGTATTAAATCGTGAGCGGGTTCGTTGTTGGATAAATAAAATATATTAAATAATATGTTTTAGTAACAAATGGATGATTTGTAATGGAATTTGTAAATCATGTAACCAGCACCACCCACCAAACAATGCCAATCCCTCTCTGTGGATTCCCGTGGAATATAATGGTTGTTATAATGGTTATAATGATTGTTATTTCTCTGGTAATATATCATGCACTCGGTAGGGCAAGGGAATGAAATAGCTGTTCTTTAATTTCCAGGTTCTCCTTATGCTAACAAAAATATTATACTATAATCCCAATGTTGCTGTACTTGGAGAATCTAACGGTTCTATGAACATAATGTTATGTCATATCTTCAATGAGCTGTCGCCTTAAGAACAGTACTTGCATGGTCTTTAAAACTGCCTTACTTTGATACTTTCTCTAGCAACAAATGTACCCGGTATATATGGGAATCTGGTAGAGTGTTTAAAATTTTACTCAAATACAAACTAAAACATATAAGAGTGATCACCCACCAGCATTCCAGAGGCCGGATTTAGCCGATGACTGTCCCTTGACTAGCACGCATTTATGGTTCCTGTAAGTATGGATCACCCGGCACTGCTTCTTATTCTGGATACACGGGTCGGCTCCTGGAGACAAGCACACAATGGAATCATACTGTATGGGACATTATAGGCGCGCTGCAGCCTCTCGTATGAATAGCATGGAAACCATGTGGTAGCTACTGCGGATGTATGAAGATGACAAATCGGCATGGTATAGGAATAGCATCATTTCTTGCTTTATTTTTCCTGACATTATCACTCGTCGTTGTGTTTCACATTTTGTTTTCTTATTGCATATCAGTTTCGAGACACAACGGTCTATAAATAAATAAATAAATAAATAAATAAATAAATAAATAAATAAATAAATAAATAAATAAATAAATAAATAATATAACATTAATGAAAACGAGTATAATATGTGAAACCGTTCAAATCAATGCTTATATGGCATTAGTAAACTACCGTACATGTAACTACAAATTAAACGTCGACGGTTACATTAAGCACTGTGTTATAACAAGATTATAGCTTATTTCGTTCTCTGTCTTTCGTTTGTTTATTTGTTATCTTTTTTGTTTGCTTTGTTTGTTTGTCTTTTTCTGTTTGTTGTTGTTTTTTGTTGTTGTTGTTTTTTTCTTTTCTTTTTAATTTCGTATATATGTTAAGAAAAAAATTTGAAATTACCCTTCATAATGTAGCGGTATCAAAGCGCAATCAGTGATAGTATTAAATGTTCTAAACTACAGAATACGCGGAATTGCACTGAAACAAAATCCCCACTAAAATGTATCATTTGAACAGACATTTAGTTATATATATCAACTTACCGACTCTGATCAGATGCGAACATAATGTATCAGCGTGTGGTCGGATGCACGCCAAGTGTAGGCACGTGTTTCCATGGATGTTCTGCGCATTCACGTTCATCCCACGAATGGCCAGTCGGTAGATGAGAGGAACCAATGACGTCACATCCCCGAAACGTTTGTAAACTTCCGGTGCCTGGTTGACCAAATGGTGCAAGTAAGTCCCGCGATCGACTTCCGACCTCCTGCGTATTTCCGCTTCCGTTAGTTTGCCACATAGTCGCCAGGCGTCGGTAAGCGATTGTTTCGTTCCTCTGGTGATCAGCCTGTATAACTCAGTATGTTCCAGTTCGTCCATCTTCAGGCGGTATCTGGAGATATGCGGACACAATAAACACAAGGCACACTCTGATGTAACTTTGCAAAATATACTGATGAAAAATAAAAATCCATTTTAGGGAAATTTTCCCAATTTTTTTTCAACCATATCCAACCATTGCTTTCTACTGCTACTATTACTTACTACTACTACTTCTACTACTACTACTACTGCTGCTGCTCCTCCTCCTCCTCCTCCTCCTCCTCCTCCTCCTACTACTACTACTACTACTACTACTACTACTACTACTACTACTACTGCC